>ENA-ORDP01000082-ORDP01000082.1-marine-sediment-metagenome-genome-assembly--contig:-NODE-82-length-57705-cov-11.725655_pt1 | contig 57705 bp, 57 predicted proteins | sample MGYA00248627_ERZ508539 | MGnify/ENA primary metagenome ERZ508539 (study PRJEB26208, sample SAMN05571518) | marine sediment metagenome | biome: deep sea; feature: Hydrothermal vent; material...
GATCGCCACACACAATTAAACAGTCACATAATTCCTTATTTTTCTTTCCTATAGGATTAGGATGTGTCCACAGTGTCAAAAAAGACCTTTCACACAACTGCGTGACAAATTTCTCTGAGGGTGTTAGTCCTGGTGCCAAGCCATGTCTCCCATTATTTCCAACAGTGTTCTCTAACCACGTTTAACTGGATAAAATAATAAACGCTCCATTCGAGGAATGGATTACTCTTTTTATGTATCCTTAAATAGTCTATTTTTTAATTAATAGATGATGCTGACTCAAGAAAGGATTCGAAATTATAGATTTCCATTTTCATGAAGCAGTCATGTAGCGACACAACTCTTTTAATATAGTCTTCGTTATCAGACTCGTCTGCATCGTCGAAAAGAACCTTCAGTGCTGAGAATAGTTCATCAGCTTTCCATATCTGGCATTTAGGCTCTAGCAGTTCAAGCCGTCGCGCAAGATATATACATATTTCTAAACATTCCTCTATATTTATCTTCGAGAGCCATTCCAACCATGTAAAAAAATCACCTAAGTGGCAGTCTTTATCATCCTCTGAATTGATATTGTCAACAAAGGCCTTAGCTAGCACTATAGATATATACGGATGCTGGCGAGGTTCTGAAAATGGATGAGCAATGGTTCGCATGCATTTGCGAGGAGTATTCTCACGCTCAAGTATATATAGTAGCCCATTAGTACATAACTCCTTATTGCTGTCTAAGTTATGACTGAATACTTTAGCCGCAGCATCCCAAGCATCATCCTGATCAATATCGTTGAGAGATTCAATTAGACTTTCATATGTAATGTATCCAGAAATGCAAGATAATGCAGATATTCTCGACCAAATATCATGCGAATACTCTAAAGCCTCATCTTTCATTCTATTTAGTATTCGCTCAACATTATCGTAATGAATATGATATTGATAATAGAGCGTATCATAGACATATTGCCAAAGTATGGGGTTAGTATTCTCAAATATTTTGTCAAATAATTTCCATCCTTGTTCATGTTCATTATGTAAAATATATGGCAGATGAAGCAAAATTGTCCGTCGTACTACTAGGGACCTATCTGCGCAAAAATAATAAACTAAATCCGTAAGTGAACTAGGTATATCAATATTCTTATTTAATCCATCGTTGTAGGCGCGCGCAGTTGCACTGGAGACTATTCCTCGAACCGAATTAATAGCTAAGTCGTACAACTCCATACGAGCCCCCACTTCCTTCTCCTGAATATACTTATCCTCTCTTATTGGATCTGGGTCGGGGTGGTTTTTTATTTTGTTAATGTTAAATGAAAGCTTTTCTAGGTCTTCCGTAGTGGTGCAAATATATGAACATGCTTCTATACAGTGGGCTATGGTCATTCCGTCTTCCCAAAGTGATTCTATTGTATCTAACGCGCTATATACTGCATGCAACAATATGTCTTCTTTAGCCAATGGCTCTCTGGGAGGGGGACTTCCTGATACACTTAAGTTCCCAAATCGTCTCCTAATATGCTCAGCAATACCAGACATAAGATATTGTATATAGTCTGAATTTAAATTAGCTTCTAATATAGCTTCTGGCTTATTCAACATGTCTGATGGGGAGAAGCTTGCGGCATTAGATATAGTCCTGCAAACTTCCCTATAACCGCCAATTAAATGATCTGCAGAGTGTGAATGTTCATTATCTTGGTAATAATCAAGCAGCCTAAGAAAATTATGTTCGCTTAGGCTTATTAATTCTTGAATAGTTATTGGGGAGCTTACCCATCCGCCGCTTTGCTCGATGTGATTATAGAATATTAGTTCTCCAAATAAGGACTCATATTTTTCGATATTTGCCTGGGAATCAGGGAGCCTCAAGTTTGATGGTATGTGTTTGAGTAAGTAAGAAATTGTGCGGTCTGCCCATATTCTATTCTGATCGTCCGATGCATCAATATTGCTATAAAGCTTCAGAATACAGTTTTGTATTTCTATCTGATCTGCATTACTTAATAAATAAAATGATTTTGAGATTAATTCTGATACTTCATCATTTAAATCAGAAATACGTATTAAGTTTGTATCTTTTAATATTTTACTAATTCCCGGTATATGGGATTCTGGAGCACTCATGTAGACAAATATTATAAACCATCTGAAACTGGTTTCATTTGTATTAAGCAGAAGTGACTCATTACTTTTCCACCACTCCGTGTTATTGGAAGCATGATGTTTAATTGCATTCTGTATACTATTCAACAGGAATGTAATGCTATTTATATGTCTAGACGTATCATCAGTGTGCCTATCCTTCCAGGAGGACTCTCTAAGAAATAGATCGTAAGGTCTGTTGTTGCCATTCTTATAGTGGTCTTGATGTTTTCTATTCCAAGACTCAATATTCTCGATACACAGTGATAAGAATGTTGAGTTATTTATCGTATAATCATTTAAAAAGTCGTCTTTATGAAAGTTTTCATGCCTGCATTTTAATTTATTATCGTATGAGTAGCTTGTAATATGGTCAGCATCTATTTCATGCGCTATGTAATCCCAAAGCTCCTGCTCATAGTTTCCACTCGCCTCAGCATAACGACTCAAAGCTTTTCCAAGGAAATAGAAATCACGTTGTTCGTCTTTCCAATTAACGAGTATTTGGATTAGCTCAGGAATTCCTTTAGTTCCCCAATAGCGAAACTTGTCTAGATTTATTTGAATGCAGTGTGCTAAATGCAAAGTAGAAGTATCGGTAATGCTCAAGGCATTCAGCCATAGTTTTACAACATCGTCAGGGTATTCGTTCATCCAAACATCAGATTTCCTGATTAACATATCTTCCCATTTTAGCTTTTCAGCATCAGCTATAATAGCTGGAATCCAATATTTTGATAAGAATGGGAACCATTCTTTAAGATGAATTTTCCAAAAATAGTTAGTAAATAGAATGCTATCTTTCCTGAATAGAAATTGAATCAGCGGCCAATCACTGTCTTCAGGTATGACTTCCGCGAGCGACTCTGCAATAAGCCGCTTAACGTGATACGCAACGTTATCATCCGCGAAAACAGCTCTTACTTGCCGCCTAAAAAGATCGTGTGATTGGGAGCGAAGCTGAAAAAAGAAAGCTCGGATTAAGGGGCGTATATATGGAAGTGGTGGATATGACAATATGAACTCCAATAAACTTTTCCCCTTCGTTATTGCAGATCTTATTGAAATGGTTTCATATAGTGATTGGTGATTGAAAAATATTCTGTTGTTCTTATCAATCGCAATTACACCATTGCTGATCAGGTTTCGTTGGATATTAGGGTCTATAGCAGCGATTGACTCATCTAGTGTATGACGCCGGTTTTCCGCCATTTTTGATGCTAGCGAATATAATGCGTTTAACGCAGACGCACCGAGCCCCACGTTCTTTACAATCAATTCTTGTATGAATAGTTCATCAAGCTCGTAGCCGCTACGTAGTTTTAAGGATGATGGCCTGCTTGCAATCATAGAGAATAGAGCTAGTTTTCTAGGATTGACTAGAAGATTTTTAAGGTCATTAGTCAATGTATCAACATCAACATTCCATTTGTTTAAAAGTGGTGCAACCTGCAAGTCATAGTTAAGATCGCCCAATTCAATAACCTGTTCCCATTTTCGATTTCTAAGTAGAGGATCATATTGTGCATCAAAGCTGCGACAAGCAGCAATGATGATGATATTGGGGACACGAGATAGTTGATCTACTAAGGTCAGAAAACGTTTTAGAGCGTTATGTTCTCGATTTAATGAGAGAACATCGAGCGCATCAATAACAAGAATAATACGGTGTGATTCTGATAACCGAGCACATTTAGATACGAATGAGCCGCCACCTTCTATATTATCCCATAATGGCCAGTCGCCTTTAAGGAAAGCTAATATATCAGGTGAGGAATCAATTGCATCACATAGATCGAGTAAAACACATGTTTTTCCTGAACCTGGCATGCTGGTAAGCAATATAGTCTTTGTGTTGTTGGAAATTAGGTTTAAAATAGTGTTAACTTCATGTCGTTCTATTTTTATACCGTCAATGTCGCGTTGCCACTGCCGCCCTATCTGTGACAAAGTTTTTAACTCAGCGATTATTTTGGAGTTATCGAATTCTGGGGCACTGAAAATACCGTTGCTATTCAGAAACTTTATAACATCACTTTTTCGAAGAATATGCTTGCCTGGTTTGGCTTTAACTGTGTATTCATTTACAAGATCCTTAAGATAAAGAATCGCAAGGTCAGGATGTGCAACAATAGATTTTAATAACGATGATATGTAGGCGAGTCTTTCTTCATCATTTATTGGACTACCATACGTTATATGTTGAACAAGGTTAAAAGTATCATTAAGATCTGCTCCCCATATGGCTGAGAGTTTATTTAAATCATTAAGTGTTGATTTGGGTCCATTAGACTTTAGATGACTTAGGCTAGATATAAGCAAACAGTTCTTGGTAAGTTTTTCTAAATTGCCAAATGAAGATCTAGAAACAAACTCTACAATGAATTCTTTTCCCTGTTTCAGCTGAGTCAGTACTTTAGGTAATTCATCTTTAATTGTTTTATCTGACAAAGACCAAGATTTATAGTGCGTTTGGTTTTTCTTAGCTTGTATATACTTTCTCGTTTTATCTTTGTAGATTATAACAACATCGTCCACCGTAACTTCATTGCTTTCACCTGGAATACCAGTAGACTCAATCTGAATTGCTTCAATATCGTCTTGTGTAAATAGGTTTACTACCCACTGTAATGCAATTAATTGTTGAAAGTCGTAGCCTTGACTAGCATGAATGCCTGCTAAGCTCATAAATTACAATCCATTTCAATATGTTTCATTAATGAAAGTCCACCCCTTCCAAAAAATGCCCGCCATCGATAGTCAGCACATTGGTATAGATCTCAGTGCTATCGATGGATTTATGCCCAAGCAGTTGGCTAACGTATTTCAACGGCCGACCATGTAGTAACAAATGGATCGCAAACGAGTGCCTAAACGTATGGGCACTGATAGCAAATGGTGAACCCCCTACCCGCTCAACCAGCGCAGTGATATGCCGGTTGACTGTTTGTCTTGCCATCGGGAAAATCCGTTCTGTCTTTCGAAACCTTCTGGCATACAAATAACTCTGGATACGATCTTGTAACGCGAAATCAACGATCGGTACATAACGTTTGGGGGATCGCTGGATGGATGCCTTACTGGGGCGTCCTGGTCGTTGCTTTAAGGTTTTCAGGATTACCCCGAAGTCATAGCCGTCATCGATAAAGCTGCTGGGTGTGAGCGCTAGAATCTCCGAGATGCGTGCGCCGGTGGTCCACATTAAATCCAGTATCAAACGATAAGTCGGGTGCTTCTCGGCTTCCAGTAATGTGAGTACTTCGGGTTTTATAAGGTACGCCGGCATTGTATCGATGGTCTGAAGTACGGTGGGACGTTTTGCGATCAGCCGGTCCCAATCGATTCGTACCGACTGGATCGGAAATGTAGAAAGTGGCTCCTCGACCGGGTGAAACAGCTTTTGCGGTCGTGGCCTTGATAATTGAGTATCGGAGAGCGTCATATGTACCATTTCAACAAGAAAGATGGTGCGATACAAGCACTATTTATTACCATCAGTTATCCCCGATTTAACCTAAATGACGGGAAAAATTGCGGTAAACTGAAATGCACCACTATATAGGTAAAGGGTGCAAATCGTGCCTGATCAGTGACAGCGCGTGAGCGTCTTATAGCGCCAGATTTCTTTCCTCATATCGGCCAAGCTGACACACTCGACACGAGGATTGGACAGACAACCAAACTCACCATCCATGCCAATCTCCAGATACGGGTCAGTACACGCATTTCAGTAGCACTAAGAAAGACTTCCACTTGGTGCAGATCAGGCAGCAACCGGCATTGGTGAAACTCGTCACGGCTATGAAATGTGATCTCCGAGGTACATTTGTCGATTAAAATGATCGTCCGCTCCCGCTCGCAAGGCGTATGGGGTTGCTCAAACCAGTGAAATAAATTTGCAATATTGCTTCCCTTTAAATGCCGAACTCATGAGCATTCACTATATCGCCATGATAGTCGGGTATTTGGTGCTTAATAACGATTTATTAGTCAATTACTGCTTATTTTAGTGTTTCTGAATTTGGCTGGCAGTACCTTTGAAATACGCTATAATACATATCATACATAAGATATGTAACATATGGAGAATTAAATGCTTAAAGTCACATCACAGGATTTCCAACGAAACACTGGTCAGTACCAAGACCAGGCGCTAAAAGAGTCCGTCATGATTACACGCTATGGTCGTGAACATCTGGTTCTAATTGGTGCGGCAGAGTATAAAGCGCTTCGTAAGCGTGCACGTATCGTATTGGGCGTAGAGGATCTATCTGAAAAAGATATTGAAATGATTTCTTCTGCCAGTATGTCTTCAGAGCATGATTATCTGAATGATGAATTAAAATAAACAGTGCCTTATCCTAAACCAGAGGCCGGTCTTGTCATCAATTATAGTTATTTATGGCGCAGAGAATCAGATAGCGGCTATGCTGAAGGCATTAAAGATCGCCCTTGCGCCATTATACTAACGGTTACCAATAGCGAGGATGAGCAAATCATAATGGCTCTCCCGATCACGCACACTGAGCCACAAGACAGAAACGAAGGAATCGAGATACCTCAAGCGATTAAAAAACGGTTAGGGCTGGACGGTCAACGGTCGTGGATTATTGTCAGTGAGCTCAATCGTTTTGTCTGGCCAGGGCCTGACTTACGTCCTATATCGCGCACGTCAAATGCACAGTACTCCTATGGTCTTTTGCCTCCGGCCTTCTATAACGAGGTTAAACTAAAGCTCCTTAAATTACACCAGGATCGGCGAGTTACCCCTGTCAACCGTACAGAATAACTGTAATATTTGGATTCTCCAATGTTTTCTGATATGCGCGTTGTTCTGTGAATCTAAGGAATGATAGTGTCGCCGTATTAGATAAAGATTGTGTTCACCCTGCCCATATCGGCGACATTTATTATTGCCCCAGACGTCCTCGTCACTCGTATAACATAGCTCTCCATATACCCGGGCGATTGTTTATACAGGCAATAGTATCCGCTATGGTTAAAAGTCCAGTTATGGACTATACTGTAAATATAGTACAAATAAGGAGTTTATCATGTTTGCCCGTACTGCCGACACCATTGATGAAGACCTACAGATACAGGCAGGTGCTGATAACCTTACCCGCGATGAATTGGCAGAAGCGGGTATCACCGGCTTTTTTGCCATCGCCAGGGAATGGGGTATCAATAACGATGAAGCACGTATTCTGCTTGGTAATCCTAGCCGGTCACGGTTCTATGAACTGAGAAAAGGCAATCCCGCCGCCTGTCACAGCCTTGGCGATGATGAACTGGATCGCCTGGCCTATCTGACTGGTATTTATGCCATGCTGAATATCCTGTACTCGGCCGACAGTCATACTGACTGGTTACGTAATGAAAGTAATCTACCGGCAGATGCCTTGTATCGCCCCTGGGGACTTGGTTCACCACTTCAGTACATGCTGAGTGGTCAACTAAAAGCACTATCCGATATCCATGAATATGTGAATGCAGAACGAGGTGGTATGTGAGTCTGCCACCCAAACGAACACCACGCTGGAAACATCAATACCGAATAATCCCGACACAATCCCCAATGATCGATCTGTTTGAACGCACCGACCTTAGCGAACACCAAAAACGTGCGCTTTGGGCATTGCAGGCACGGGTTAACCCGCGATTACTACAATCCACCGGCCAGCTACACTGGATTCGTACAGGAGATATGATCAATGGCCCTAATGCCAGTGTTGTCATGGGTGCATTTTCACATAACCGTAATCCGACACGTTTTTCTAACGGTCTGTTTGGGATTTATTATGGTGCGCAGAAACAGGATACCGCGATCTATGAAACGGTTTTTCATAAACAACGCTACGCCAAAGAACGGGGGGTTCGCGCCCAGGATTTTCACATGCGATCCTGGATAGGCAAGATACTCAAACCTTGTTATGACATTCGTGTACCCGAATATAATCACTTGCATGACCCTGATGATTACAGTGCCAGTCAGGCATTTACACGCTGGCTGCTCGGAGCAGATCCGGATGCATTTGGAATTGTATTTAAAAGCGTCCGTCATCCAGGTGGTAGTTGCATCGCGGCCCTTCGCCCCCCTGCCGTGTCACGTCCGGCACAAGGCGCACATCTGGTTTATCACTGGGATGGTTCACGTATAACTCATGTTGTTGAACAAAGTGATGCCATCATGACTTTTTAACATTCGTTCCGATCAGTCGTCTGGCCACACTATTACTTTGGGATAATTAACGTGTTATTTTCAAACAAGGGATAAATAACTGATCCAGATTACCAGTACCAAGTCCATATTTGGTTGTTAGCCATCACCTCAGAAAACCAGGCTCATCATCAGCATCATCACTATCAGGAAAAGAATGGTCATCACACTGCCGGCACGTATGAAGTCCGGTACCCGGTAACCCCCCGGTCCCATAATCAATGCATTCACCTGATGGGTGGGAATCAGGAAGGAATTGGATGTGGCGATGGCCACAGTCAGTGCAAATACGGCAGGATCGGCACCTGCTCCGATAGCGATATTCACGGCCAGCGGCACCAGCAGCACTGTGGCACCCACATTGGACATGACCAAAGTAAAAAAGGTTGATAATACTGCCACTGCCAACTGGATCACCCAGATCGGCATGTGCCCCACTACATCAAGGACTTGCTCTGCTATCCACTTGGCGGTGCCGGTAGTCTCGACAGCCAGCCCGAGGGGAATCAATGAAGCCAGCAGAAATACTGTTTTCCAGCTTACTGCCTCGTAGGCCTCTTCGATACTGAGTACGCCTGAGAGCACCATGCCAATGGCACCCGTGAGCAGTGCCACCGACAGGCGCAGGTCGGTAAAAAGAACCAGCCCCAAAGCAGTGACGAAAAAAAACAGCGCATAACCGATTTTTTGCGGACGCAGCTCTTCATGCGGATACTCGGTGGTCACCACCACAAAGTTGCGGTCTTTTTCCAGTCGCGCCAATGCATCCCAGGTGGTGTGTACAACCAGAGTATCACCGGCCTGTAACGGCAGGTCGCGGATACCATCTCCCTCACGCAGGGTCTCGCCGTCTCGGTGCAGTGCGACCATGGCAATACCATAAACCTTGCGCATCCAGACATCGCGTGCGCTCTTGCCAATGAGGCCGGAACCGGGTGGTATGACGATTTCACCAATACCGGCCTTGGTAGAGGCCAGCACCTCGGTGAATGTTTCGATGCCCTTGTGTTGTTCCAGGTCATAGCGTTCAACAAAGGCCTTCAGATTTTTTGGCGCAGACATTATGCCCAGTACCGTACCGACCTCAATGCCAACATCACGAGCCAGGCTACCGGGACCAACACGAAGATCATCGCTGCCCCGCAGCGCGGCAATAATCCGGATACGATGCTGGTGCTCCACGTCATCGACCTGCTTGCCTACAAGAGGGCTGCCATCGGGTACCACTACCTCGAAAAGGTCGTAGTTCAGGCCATATACATCCTGAAAATAAGTCATCGTGTTACTGCTGGTGGTTCCGGTCTTCTTGATAGCCGAAGGTAAAACGAAGCGGCCTGCGAGAACAAAGTAGATGATACCGGTGGTCACCAGCGCCAGGCCCACCGGCGTGACGGAAAACAGTGACCAGGTCTGCATTTGCTGATTCGCCGGCAGGGCCATGTTGGAAGTCAGGATCAGATCGTTGAGCAGAATTAACGGGCTCGACCCTACCATCGTCATGGTTCCACCGAGGATGGCGCAAAAGCCCATGGGCATCAACAAGCGTGACATCGGTAGCCCGGAGCGGGCGGAAATGCGCGAGACCACGGGCAAGAACAAGGCAGCGGCGCCGACATTCTGCATAAACGAGGAGATGACACCGACTGTACTGGAGATGATAGGGATGATGCGTGCCTCACTGGTACCGCCGGTCTTCAGAATAAAGGCCGCTACCTTGCTCATGATGCCGGTTTTATCCAGACCGGAACCGATGATCATCACCGCGATGATGGAAATGACTGCATTGGAGGAAAAGCCGTCAAATAAATGTTGTGTATCGACCAGACCCTGCTCCAGTCCCATGAAAGGTGCCAACAGGTTCGTAAGCCCCAGCAATACCATAACCGTAATCGCCGCCACATCCACGCCTACCACTTCGAAGGCAAATAGATAGATGGTAAACAGCAGGATGGCAGTCACCCATGCGATCTCAATACCTGGCACAATTGTTGACATGTAGAAGGCCATGGCTGTAAATATCACTGCAGCGATCCATTGCTTGCGGTTCAGGCCTTTTGTTTGCACGACTACGCGCTCTTCGTCGGCTAATGTGATCATGCCCTTTTTTCCTTTTCCAGGTTGGCTGATTTAACCAAATTCAGGACACTGGAGATGACAATTTCACGTTTCATTATAAAACGTGCGATCCAGGAAATCCGATATCTCAAATCCCACTCCTTTAATGTATTTAAATAAAATGGCCTGCGTACTGATTTGTGCGCTCATCCCCTGTTATGGAGAAAGCGCACCTGACTATCTAAGGTACACATTTTGATTTAGGGGCCTCGTGTGGGGGCTCCACGCGTACACCAGGGTATTACACCAGTTGGCAACTGGATTCCGCAATATGCCCCATAAAAACGGGGATGAGCGATTGCGTTATGGTAACCGCATAAATGTTAAGAAAAGGTTAAGAATATGCAAAGGTTTTGTAAATGAATGGTCATATAGTAATGGTTTTACAGGTTTTATCAATTACTACTCACAAAATGGGAGTCATGACGAAGGCCCTGGAAGTGACGATTTGCCATTATTCTGTGCCTTTATCTATTGCCACCCGGCTTTACGTCTTTGCAGGCATAAATGACAACCTGATTACTGTGCCGGTATCTTCCCGACTATCCAGGTCAATATTCCAGTTGTAGCGTTGGCAAATACGCTTCACAAGAGACAAGCCGATACCTTCGCTTCCAGTTAACCCTTTGTAATAGCGATCGAATACCCGCTGTATGTGCTCTTTTGGAATACCGATTCCGGTATCCATTACAGATATACCCTCCTCGTCCAGGGATACAGACACATGCCCTTGTTCAGTAAAATAAATGGCATTACGGATAAGGTTGGCAAGCACGACACGTAACAAGGTGCATTCTACCGGCAGGATAGTTTTCGCATGAATATCCAGCTTTATTTTCACTGGCTTATGACGTAATAAATGCTGGTGCCCATCCACGACATGTTGCAGCGCCTCGGCTACGGCACAACTTGATTCCACCGTCGGATTCTGCTCTTCCCGAGCCAGTAACAACAGGGCCGAAACCAGTTGAGACATCTCACGTGCAGACCGTGCGATGCGCTCTACCCTGGTGCGACGGGTTGCATCCAGGCCCTGGTCTTCAAGTAAGACCTCTGTTGCACCTTCAATTACCGCCAGCGGAGTACGTAATTCATGACTGACGTCGGCCGTGAATGCCTGTTCACGCTCTATAAAAGCACACAATCGTTGCAGGTAGGCATCAAAATTATGCGCCAACATACCCACTTCGTCATGTGGAAAGTCAACGGCCAGTGGTGTGGGATGATCTTCAGGCCGGAGACCGGCAACGCGTATTGCCAGTTCCCTTACCGGTGAGATAACACGCCCCGCCAACCAGAAACCGAGAACAGCTGATAACAATACCATTGTCAGGATGCCGATACCGAGAAAGAGCTTGAATTGATTTTCCCGATGACGAATCTGCTTGTCGTTATAGAGCACAACAAAATGCCGTTCGTTGCTGACCTTCACCTCTGCATAGTAATCTTTACCCTCCAGGGTTATCTTGTGCAGACCGATGTCAAGATCTTGCAGTTCCTCAGGTATATTAATTGCTCCGGGTTGAATGACATAGGTGCGAATTGTTGTGCTGGCGGGTGGCAGTGCGTTATGGTTTGACTCAAAACGGGCAATATAATCTTCAAGCTCTGCAGACAGTGTTTCAGTGACATGGCGCTCTTCCATGTTAATGGTGAGCACATAAAGACTACCAGCCAGCCCCAGGCTCACCAACAGGCCCAACAGTGCAAAGGCCAGGGTAACGCGATAGCGAAGGCTAGTCTTGAATCTCATCGGGTGCGGCTAGTTGATAACCAATTCGATGAACAGTTCTTAGCAGGTGTTTGGTAAAAGGTCTGTCGATAGCTGTACGCAGAACAGACATATGGGCCCGTAATGCATCACTGTCCGGGCGAACATTTCCCCAGATACGTCGTTCAATCTCCCTTCGTGGAACCACGCGCGGGGATTGACGAATTAACATGGCCAGAATTTTAAGTGGAATCGGTGGTAGTGAGATAGATTTTCCGCCTCGTTCCACGTTCAAGGTAGCAGGATCGAACTTAAGATCAGCCACCCTGAGTAATTCCCTCGACTGTTCACCGCGCATTCGTCGTACCAGCGCCTTCAATCGTACGTCCAGTTCCTGCATCGCAAAGGGCTTGACCAGATAGTCATCTGCACCGCTGGCAAAGCCTTCCAGCTTGTCATTCAATGTGTCACGTGCAGTCAACATAAGCACAAGTGTGTTGCTGCCTTCATCTCGCAACCGTTTACAGACTTCCACGCCATCCATGTCCGGTAGCATCAGATCCAGTATGATCACATCGTAATCATTTTCGCGGGCAAAACGTAACCCGCTGCGCGCATCGTAGGCTGCATCAACTACATATGCCCGTGGTTCAAGAAAATCATAAAGATTGGCTACCAGATCAGGATTGTCTTCGATCACTAGAATATACATGGTAGCCTCAGTCTAACTCATTTCTCCTCTTTTTTGATAGAGGCACATTCACGGAATATTCGTGCCGTACAGGTGCGGCAAATATTTTTATCCAGTTTTTGAAAAATGGCAGTGATGGCCGCGGTTTTGGTCTGGATGATATTTCTTGCACCAATGCCATCAATACTTCCACTCTTCTCAAGCGAGTCCCAAAGACCTTTTTTTACGTCGACCAGATAGAGATCACCGCCACGGGCCCGGCGTCGCTCTGCTTCCTTGACCAGTGCATCACCACCGGTCAGATCAGTAAAGTTGATTCCCTTTGTAATGATAGCCAGGTGTTTCTGCTCAGGGTATTTGGCTTCAATCATGTCGAAGGTTTCTTCGACATGATTGACCGAACCAAAGAACAAGGAGCCATCGATGCGCAAAAAACGTAATTGCGGACATTGCGTCAGATCAGTGGCACTTGAAAAAGCATGTTTCGGTAAACGCGGATCCGGGGCGCGGGTGACAATGCGTGGCTTCGATACACGATCCAGATAGATAACCAGTGACAATAATACACCTGCAAAAATGGCAAATTCCAGCTCCAGAAACAAGGCACCCAGAAAGGTTACAGCCATAATTGCCGTCTCGCGACGACTGCTCTTCAGGATATGGCAGATTTCCTTGAAGTCGATCAGCCCCCAGGCAACCAGAAACAGGATGCCGGCCATCGCAGCATCCGGCAACCAGGCGGCCAATGGTGCCACAAGCAACACCACCAGAACCAGGAGCAGCCCGGCGAACACCGCAGCCAGTGGTGTTTTGGCACCGGCCTGATAGTTCAGGCCGCTACGATTGAACGACCCGGTTGCGACATAGCCGGAAAAGAAACTACCCGCAATATTTGAAAGACCCTGGCCGATAAACTCCTGATTACCATCAATACGTTGCCCGCTACGAGCACCTAATGAACGACCGATGGAGACGGCCTCTGTCAATGCAAATAATGTGACGGCCAATGTAGCCGGGGCAAGATTTTTGATGGTTTCAAGGGAAAAATCCGGTGATGATAATGGTGGCAAGGTATCGGGCAAAGTGCCAACCGTCGCTATTGCAGTGGTTTCTACCCCCCATATCATATTAAATACAATGGCCGCCAGACTTCCAACCAGCATGGCGACGATCAGGTAAGGTATCCTTGGATACCAGCGTTTGATTGCGATACCGGACAACAAGGTGGCCATTGAAACCGTCAGGACATAATAATTTATATTCGAAATCTGTCCAAAAAACTGAATAAGTATATCGTGGACATGACCACCACGAGAGATCTCTACACCAAAGAAATTCTTGAACTGCTTGGCGATAATCAGAATAGCGGCCCCGGCAGTAAACCCGATAATCACTGAGTGTGAAATAAAATTAACCAGTGCCCCCAAACGTGCGAGCCCCAGTATTAACTCAATAACACCGACCATAAACGTCATGGTCAATGCCAGCAGAACATAGTCAGCCGTTCCGGGTTCGGCATATATACTCAAAGACGAATATAATACAATGGATGCCGCAGTGGTCGGCCCCGAAACCAGATGCCTGGATGAACCGAACAATGCCGCAATCACCGCCGGCACCATCCCTGCATACAAGCCATATTCGGGTGGCATGCCGGCAATGGTGGCGAAGGCTACGCCCTGGGGCAGGACGACTATAGCGCCTGTCAACCCGGCCATAAAGTCACCCCGCAATGTTCTGGGTTTGACTTCAGGTAACCACACTAAAAATGGGAATAATTTCAGGAAACGTTCATACGTCAGGTATTTCATATTGTCTAATCCACAGTATCAAGCTGAATAATAAGTAGATTATTATACACTTACATATGTAAAGAACTTGTTAAGTTCTGAATATCCCTAATTCACTACGTAAACTGTCATATAGCCCGGCAACGCCATCATGGATGAACGTTTTTAATGAGAATGCTCACCGTGCTCACCGTGCCCATGTTTTTCATTTTTTTCGTGCATTCTTAGTGAGCGAATATAGGCATGTACAGACTGTATCTCTTTTTCATCGAGCGTGCCTTCCCAACCTGACATGGGTGTGCCTGTGATGCCTTTTTTGATGATATGCATACGTCCCTGGTCAGAATAGAATTTTGAGTGTTCAGGGTCAGTGAAATCTGCCGGTTTTTGCTTGAATGCAGCAGATGCCGGGCCATCTCCTTTGCCGCTCATACCGTGACAGGCAACACATGACTTGGTAAATATTTTTTTCCCGATAGCCAGTTGTTCCTTGCTGGCTGCCGGCACCGGGTGATTGTATTCATTACCAAGGTCACGTTTTAGCATTTGCAGTACATCGTTCATGTGACCCATGTGCCCTCCCCCGTGACCACTTTCTCCATGTTCGCTCTGGCCACATTTTTCTTCAGCCTGTTTGTGTCCCGGGCTTGCGAAGCTGGTAGTAGCTATAGAACCAATAGTAAATAGCATTGCTGTACCGAGGGTTAATACTGTAGTTTTCATATCATTTCCTTAACATTTAAATTTAAGTGGCATGGCATTTTTTGTGGGCAACCCTGATTAATTTACTACTCATTGAACCTCCTCCATTCAGTTAGCAATATCGACCAGCAAGCATATAGCTGCGTATATAATCAAGGTATCCGTTAATTCCGTTGATTATAGCAGTATATATAGTGCCCACCATGGGTAGAATCGCTATTGGTCTTTGAATCCATACATTATCAGTGCAGGCTGTGGCTAATGCGAGAAGATCGGCCTCGATTTAACAAGCGACCTTGTGCCTTTATCACCGGTTTCTGCGTCTTGACAAAATGAGACTGATGAGTAACGGGATGACTGTTATGCCTCCCAGCAGTAATATCGTAACAATCATATTCGGCAAGTCACTGTTTGCCATCTCACTGCCAAAATGTGCCAGCAAATAGCTCGCCGGGGTAATGCCAAATAACGTCGCCAGGGCAAAACGCAGGTAACCAAGTGAGGTCAGGCCGGCCGCATAACTGACAATGTCAAATGAAATAAACGGTATGAGCCTGGATATACCGATTGCAAGCATCAAATGATTATCGGATTGCAGCCACCTTATTTTTATCTTGTCTCCAAATCGCCTTTTCATGACATCATGCCCAAGCATACGCGCCATGCTGAAGGCAATGATGGCACCCAGTTCTGCGCCGATCAGGATGTATATTGTTCCCCAGACGTGTCCGTAGGCGGCACCTGATGCCAGTGCAATGGGGGCACTGGGTAAGGGGCTCATGACAATGGCACCACTCATGAAAATAATAATCAGAATCGGCCCCCACTGCCCGAAGTCATTGATGATTTGCTGTAATGATTGCTGGTTAAAGAGGGTATTAATTGAACCGGACTGCTCCAGATAGAGATAAAGGCCTGAAAATAGTATAACGAGCAGGAACCCTGTCATGATTTTTATCAATTTTATACCCTGATTATTTCGTGTATTGCCCGGGATCGGCATTAAAACGTTGCAGGCATTTATCTGAACAGAAAAAATACTGTTTATTATGATATTCAGTTTTTATTGTTGTAGTCCGTTCATCTACACGCATACCGCATACCGGGTCCCTGCTCCATTTATGCCTTTCCTGTTGTCTGTCATCCAGTTTACCGTCTTCCAGCCATAAAATACGATCCGCTATGTCTTCAACTCGCGGGTCGTGTGACACGAGTACGACTGAATAACCCTGTTCATGTGCAATATCATGCAAAATCATCATGACCTCCTGTCCTGTTTGTGAATCCAGGTTGCCTGTGGGCTCATCGGCCAGTATTACTTTGGGTTCATTGATAAGGGCGCGTGCAATGGCTACACGCTGTTTTTCACCACCAGAGAGCGTTTGTGGTAATGCGTTACGGCGTTTATGGAGACCGAGCTGGTTTATTAATACATCAGCCCTGTCTCTTGCTTCATTTATTCCGCCCGCATGTAGCTGGGCAGGAAACAATATATTTTCTTGCACAGTCAAGGCATCGAGTAGATTGAAGGCCTGGAAAATAAAACCTATTTTCAAGGCCCTGATCTCAGGCAAGGCTGATTCCTTCAGTGTCGTGATATCGGCGTTATCAATTTCGATGGTCCCCTGGGTTGGTTTCAGCAGACCACCCAGCATGGATAATAATGTCGTCTTGCCCGATCCGGATGGCCCCATCACCAGAATAATTTCACCAGGTTGTATATCGAGCGTGACATTATCAACTGCCACCACGACGGTATGCCCACTGCCAAAGCTCTTTGTCAGATTTCTTGCCTTGATTACAGGTTCGGGCATTCAGTTATTCCCCTTATATATGAAAAGCAGTGGCCGGATCCAGACGGGATACAAACCAGGCCGGAATCAGGGCCCCGAGTACTGCTACGACAAGTGCAATAAGCCCTATCTGGAACAGTGCAGGGGTTGAGACTGCCAATGTCAGTTGTGGGAGTAACAAGGGGACTGCAGGCATGACAAACAGGGCAAATAACATCGCCATGATAAAACCGATAAATGTCAGTATTCCGGATTGAACAATGACGCTGATCAGGATTTTATCATTGCCAATACCTAAAGCCTTGATAATTGCTATTTCCCTTCGCCTTCTGATAACCAGTGAATAGGATGTAAAACCAACAATCAGGGCGGCCAGTGCTGAACAGATGGCCGTCATAATTACAATAATCCCGACGCCCATTTGTTTGGCCATGGATAAGTCATTACTGACAAATTCCTTCTGTGTCAATGCATTAACCTTCTCCACTTGATCGCGAATGCGCTTTGCCAAATCATTGGGATCGGTTCCCTCCTTTGCATCAACCAGCAGATAGCTGTATGTGCCTGATGACGATAATATTTCCTCAAGATCTGCAAATGGCACAAACAGAACTGAATTTGCAGATGAGTATGTACCACTCGACAAGCCCACCACCGTAAATGATTTGTCTACGATACGGAGCTGGTCACCAATACCGATACCGGTTATTTTTGAAAATACATCAGGAATAACTGCCTCCTGCGGGTTCCCGATATGCCGGCCCGCTGTTAATTTCCAGGGACCTGCGCGTTTAGCATCCGGTAAAAGGCCGACAATGAAGGCAAACATTCTATGTTTACCTGCTGACACAACACTGGTCATATATAAGATAGGTGTTACACGTTTGACACCAGGCATTTTGGCTATCTGGTCGGCCTTCCAGTCCCATACAAAGGACATCGCCATATGCATGTTTCCAACGCCACTTTGCATGACCCACACATCAGGTTTAACGTGATCCGGATAGGAAACGATCTGTACCGATTCTCCACGCCACACAGCATCAAAAAATATGACCAGAATAAAGGTAAAGGCAATGCCCAGCGCACTGCCGGCAAGGGTACCGCGCTGGCTTGATAGTGATTTCCATGTCCATTTAAACATCTGTCATATATCCTGAAATGCCAGCATGGGGTCCGTTCGCTGGATTGTGCGTACCGGTATTAATGCACCGATAACAGCAAAGACAAAAAAGGTCATCAGGGTCTGCAAAAATATAACGGGATCAAATAATCGAATAAAATATGCAGGTGACATTGTTTCAATGAATACTGAAACACCCAGGGCCAGTAACGTACCGATTGGTATGGTAATAACAAGTAATAATGATGACTGGATCAGCACGACAAGAAAAAGCCGGCCAAATGAAAAGCCCAGGGCCTTTAACACGGCAAAACTTTTTATACGGGCCCGAATATCCGCGTACATGATCAGCCCGACAACCAGCATACCAATAATATAGCCTATGCTCACCAACAGACCCATGATGGGTTTAAAAAATACCTTGCCCATATTGACATCATTTTGGGCAAGCTGCCCGGGGGTAATGACATCCACAGAGGGCACGTGCAGTTCTATTTGCCTGGCAACGCTTTGCCGGTCAGCGGCTGGATCGAGTTCCACCAGCATATAGCTTAATAAAGGAAATGTACTCAGGTCAGGTGCAATCTCGGACTCGATAAACAAATCAAGCATGCCGTCGTAATTGATAAAGGCAAATGGCATCATAAATGCCGCTTCCTGTGTAATACCAACCACCTTGAATTCAAAGTCTGTCACATAGAAGCTGTCACCCGGATTAATACCGTATTTTTTCGCCAGAGAGGCATCGATCACGATCTCTTTTCCACTCGTTATTTCACGTCCCTGGATTATGGAAGATGGCCCTCCCCAGGTATCATAGACCAGCACGTAGACAGGCGTGCGAACATTATTCCTGTTGTATATAACAGGAATTGCGGTAACGGGGTGAGCGTTAATAACACCCTTGACAGCCTCGACCTCTGCACGTGCCAATTGTGGAATAGATGAGCGTACCGCAATGAAGTTACTGACACCGGCCTGGGTGACAATCAGGTCCGCCTTACGATTGAGTACAATTTGCTTTAATTGATAATACTGACCCTGTTCAAAACCGACCAGTATGAGTATCACGGCTATCACCGAACCCAGGGCGACGGCTGTTAATACCGTTCTTAAAGGGTCCAGTAATACTTGTCGCCAGGCCAGAAGAAACATGCTGATATACTACTCCTGAAGCTTCCTCTTTTTTTTCATCAGGCATGCAACAGCAGTGTTCTCCGGGCTTGCTGGCGGAATATGACGTAAGCTTCTCATCGGGAATATATTAGTCAATATCTGTGAAAATAAATGAAAAATTCTGGTTTATATCGATGCGAATACGTCCATCATGCCCTTCTGCATAGGCCAGCCAGCCGGGTTTATGCTGACATTCCGGTACAAAGGGATGTTCCTGTTTATTAATCCCGTCATACCATGCTATCAACATAGGGTCAGACAGGATGACAGATGCTATATTCCCGGCGAGTTGATTGGCCAGTGCGTAATCAGGACTTGTATCCTCGAGGTTAACCTTGATTGTCTGCATATCATGATTCATCATTATTTCCGCCATGTGAAATGTTCATATACACCGGCCCAATACATACCAAATGTAATGGCAAACAACAGTTCTTCTATTGGCATAAAGGCTATATTGATACCGGATAGTGCATCCAGGTTCCACACGCGCTCTATATACCCTGGCGCAGTCAAATCCAGGCCAAACAGGAAAATTGTATAATAACCAAGAAACAACAAGCCACCTACCCATGTTTTACGTGTCAGGTCCGGTCGGCACAGTGAATTGGCAATGGCACCTGCCAACATGGCGAAAATCGCCGGATAAATGGGGTTCCATGGCAGAAAATATAGCAGAATAAATACAACAATGGGGGTTGATAATGCCTTGTAATGATGACGATGCAAGGGAAGATTGCGTTCCTGCTCTGAAACCGGAACGGGAACCCGTCTGGTTATTAAATTATACAGAACCGAGGCCAGCCCGCCTATACCGAAACAAAAAATCAGACTCTCGATATCAAACCCGGTGTTAACAGCCAGATTAAACAAGCTTGGTGGCGTCCAGTACGCCGGTACGAATAATGGTTCTGAAAGACCAAAGGGCATGGTAAAAATACTGGCCCACAACATGTTGCGGCGATAAACAGGAAAGGCAAAAAATATAATGCCCCAGGGAAGCAGAAATGCACTGGACCAGAATAGCCAGACATATTGGTCACTCATGTATCAACACCTGTACCCGAACTGTTTTTCATATTTAATCCCTGAGGGTTCAATTTCCTCGCAGCTTGTTGCGAAAGTTGTCAGTCTGACATGATTTTAGTCAGAACCCAGTGGCCCGTTTGCTGGTACTGTATTCCTGATCAGGCCCGGCACGGGCCCCGCCAGGGTAGATTATTCTTTCTTTATTGAATGGCAGCCATGAGAGTCATCTCCCTGCTCAAGATTATCAAGCTCGGTTTCCTCAAGGTAATGGAAAAATGCCTTTTGCAGTTTCGTAGACAAGGTATTACTGAGGTTTTCACCATTTTTCTCAAGAGCATCCTCGATTTGTTGTGCCGTCACTTCAAGCAAGTCGTAGGTGATCTGGATGGTATTATTTTCAATAGAGACTGTTTTTATGCCCATCATTTTTCCAAGCATGTCCTTGATGTGATGCCGAACATGATCAGGAACAGACGTTTCCAGTTTTAACGTACGTTTTCGTATAACGGACCGTCCCTGTTGCTTGGGTGAGGGTTTGCCGGGACGGCCAATGTATAGATGAGGATTCGCTTCGAAACGATCATGACATTGTTGGGAACAAAACGAATAGGACTTGCCCTGGTACTCATGTTCCAGGCTACTCCGTTCTACCTCCATGAGGCATACCGGGTCAGTTGTTTTATATTGATCCTTCATGTCGATACCCTGTCATTCATTATCTGTAAATACACCTGTAATTATGGTTTATTGCTGTGCTCCGGTATAAGACAGCATGTTGATTTATTTCCAAACTCTTCTTCCGGGACTTCACCCCGTTTCCAGCTTGCGAGCGTTTTGTTTAATGCCTTTTCTAATGCATCAGCTGTAATAAAACCGAAAAATTTTAATAATTTTTTGCCGTCATGTGTGATGATAATACTCGTAGGAACCAGTTTTGCGCCTAGCTGTGTGGCCAGTTTATTTTGTTTGGTATGATCTACGGCAATCGGTATAAATTTTGTTTCCAGTAACTTACGTATGTTTTCTTTTTCAAGGGTTTCAGTTTCCAGTTTACGGCACCAGTGACACCAATTGGCAAATATGAGTATAAAAACAGGGCGGTTCTTTTTACGGGCCTCCAGAAAGGCATTTTTATTGTAGGCTCGCCAATTAATACGACTATGCTCCATGTAACTCCATTCTTGCGCATGGCTATGCTGTATCTGGAGAAGAAAAAGACCCATGATCATTCCTGAATATGCAAGCGCATAACTAATATGGTTTATATTGCGACGATGTAAGTTTAAGATCATTTGCTTATTCTCTGTTAAATTGATGGTTTACTAATAACTATCTGCCATTAATTACATGTATGTTTGTGGGTTTGTGCTTCCCCGGATGGTAATTCCTGGATATTTTCATTCAATGATCTGGCATTGTACTTCACCGATTCCAGCCAGGGTTCTATATATCTCACGGTTTGCTTCTGTGCTGCCTGTAACACCTGCAAGCCGCTGTTGGTCATTGGCCATTGCAGTTCCGGTAAATCAGGATTGATGATTATAACTATTGCATCACAGCCACATGGACAGCGTCTGAAAGTCAGGTGCTTGTCAGAATAATACCAGGGCTGCTGCCTGAATATGTAACGATTAAGAATTTCAAGCAACGTCCATGGTCGCTTGAGCATTTCTTTCAAGCCGCTCGCATCTTCATAGGTTTGTGCAACATGATGAATGATAAGGATATCCAGATTGTGTTTACAACAGATTGCATCCGTGGGCGCAAGATCCACCAGTGCGCCATCACAATAGAATTGACCATTAATTTCAACCGGCTGGTATATCATGGGGATGGCAGCACTGGCCACCATTGAAGGTGCCAGTTCACCGCTATCAAAAAGTGTTTTTTCTCCCGTGCCGATATTGATCGCCAGTGCACTGAAGGGAATGGCGCATTCCTCGTACGTTTGTACCTTGAGTTGGCTGGCGCAGAATCCCATGGCAGCATCCATGGACGACAAGCCCGTATAGCCCGCCCATCTCTTCACCAGCAATGACCAGATTAAATGAAACCATGATGGTCTCCAGAACTGCCTGGATTTGAGTGCAAGCAGCGCCGACGCCCAGGACTTCATATTTTTTCCACTTGCCAGAACACCACCAACAATCGCGCCGGCACTGCACCCGGAAACTGCGGAAATATTTATATTCATTTCCTGCAGGGCCTGTACAAAACCGGTATGTGCATAGACCCCTCGTGCGCCGCCCGAGCTGAGAACGATGCCTATCCTTGTTTTCTGGCCTATTTTATTTTTGGCGCTAATCTTGCTTTCACCCCTTTTCAGTTTTAGCACTACGTGCTGAAAAAACATTGTAAAGTGGTATCCATATTAATGTGACATACCAACCATATGCGTAGCTTTCAACCATGCCGATCAGGAAGCTTTTCCAGCTTATCCATTCAAATCCGGGTAACAGTCTTTGCCAGCTTTGATACATGGCGTGCTCCGGAAAAATAAAATCAAATCCGACACACAACACGAAGCTGATCAGAAACAGTAAACTTGTAGCATGGCCAAATGCTGAGAAAGATAGTCTTGAATTCATATTATGCCTCCTTGTTTTGAGGATTAAGAAACTTGTCCGGCTCAGCTTCAAACTTATCCAGACAATTTCGTGAGCAAAAACGATACAGATTGCCTTCGTGCATTTTGCCGTATCCCTGTTCAATATCGACCTCCATTCCACATACCGGGTCTATGTGTTTTGCCATGGCTTTTTCATCATGTTTGCCGTGTTTTCCGTGAACCATATGTGACCCGCAGCCAAAGCGCATCATAAAGTAAAACAGTCCTGCGAAAATCAGTAAAGAAAGTAATCCATCCATTTCGCACCTCCGGGTTGTTAAAATTATTCAACCGCTGGTGGTCTGACAAGCTTTTATTGACAGACCGCCGTTTCAACCGGTTTCATGTTCACCATGACGGCACCAGACACATTCACAATCAATGTGATTGCAGCTTTTATCCACTCGCGCAGTTTTAACATACAGGCGCGCCAGGGGCAGCATGAGCTGCTTAAGAAATGACTTGTCATAGGTTTTCCTCAGGAATTCACGTGTATCGGTTTTTTTTGATTGATGATTCAGGAACCAGCGATAGCCACGGTTGCCTAATAAATTGAAAAATGCCCGATTAACGATTGATGTTTTGATTTGCCAACCTATCGCATCAGACCAAAGTTTGTCATAATCGCTATCGTCAAGCAGGCTTCTGGCAGCCAGAATACCGGATAGCATAGCGTGTCGCATACCAAATCCCCACAAACTATCCTGAAAACCAGCCTGCTCTCCAGCGATGGGACGCCGTCCTCCATAGGCCCGTGCCGGCAGGTAAAAATTGCCCACCCCTCCATGGCTAACGGGGTTGATCATTCTAAGACCTAGCAGTTTTTCGAATGCCTCGACAGTGCGCTTGACATAAATCTGTTCCTGCTTGAAACCGGAAAACATACATGTTTTAACCGTCCCCCTTCCTTCCCATATTAAAAGGTAGGCATACCCCTTAGGCGCAAGTCTGTTATCACAAATAACCCAGCAGCCATCTGCCATATCGGTTTCGAAGTGATACCCGACTGCAATTGCATCGGCGGCTTTAGGGCCTGCGGCCAGAATCCCCGTTCCTTTAAAATGTCTGATGCGGCTGTTAAATTTAACATCAATACCCATGCCTATCGCCTGTTCCAGCATTGCACTATCCAGTGAGCCTGCATTGGGCCCACGTTCAACCAGATAGAATAGTGGTTTGTCGTTTGTGACCGGATAATAATTTCTCCATGCATCATACGAACTCACAAACCGGCACGGTTTATAACGAAACTGTGTTTTAATGCCAAGTTCATTCAATATCTCAAGCACATCCCTGTCGGTGGTCCAGTTTTCCAGGCCCTGAAAGTCACGTTTAAAGCGGTGCCCGACTTCTTTTTGCGCTTCATGAACAACTACTTTTCTCCCTGCCCGGGCCAATGTAATCGCCGCAGACAGTCCTGCCGGGCCGGCACCGACGACAGTAATAATATTATCTTTGTTACTGTTCAACATTGGCATTGATCATTTCCTTCTATTTCTGACGCTTCCTACAACTGGACATATGCGGACTGGTACTGAAATTCAACATCAATGGGTTCGTGTAATCGCTCATGCGTAATGTGCAATTGTATTAAATAGGGACCAAGCGCCTCCATTGAGAAGTAATTGCCATATACCATTACCTTTCCAAATTCCATCAACTCCAGTTCTTTATATCCGGTTTTTTCCGGAATGGTGAATATCTGTGCTGTCACCTTGGCATTATTGATTCTTTGTCCTGTTTTGTGGTTAAAAATAGCAACTGTCAGATGAAAACGGACCGGCCCTACTGGTAAACCACCATGCATCACTCTGTTTGCGATGTGTCCTTCCAGTATTTCTGCAGGTACAATCCCGATATAAATAGCCATCCCTTTAACCACTTTGAACTGACTTGTCCCGGATGGCAGTGCAGATTCACCGGATACCGGTACAGTAATCAGAAATCCTGCTAAAACAAGGCACAATATAGCGGCATGTTTTCCTGACTCACCCATATAGTGTTCCATCATTTGCAGCTCAACCGGATATTACTCTACAATCGCCATTTGATGTGCCTCCCCTGCCGGTAATTTAATTGTTCCGGTCAGTTTCAGTGTTTTCTGGTCAACTACCCAGATCAGTGGCTTGTTACGACTGGAGACATATATTTTTCCAGTACCATGAATGGTATTGAGGTGATAAGGCGCGGGTGACAGTTTGAGTTCCCGCTTCGTCCCGTTGCTTGTGTCTATGGCGACAAGTACATTACCTTTTTTACTGCTGGCAAAAATAGTTTTTCCATCATCACCCATGGCCAGTCCATGTGAGTTTTTACCGATTGTATAGGCATTAATAATCTTGCCTGTTTTGATATCGACAACCGAGACCTTGCCAGCCCGTGGATTGGTTACATATATTTTTGACTCATCGGCCGAAAATATCATATGCTCGGGTGCAGGACCCGATTCCAGCGTGCGTACGGTCTTCCACCTGGTCAGGTCAATTTCACTGATTGAATTATTTCCGGTATTGGATACAAAGGCATGTTTATTATCTTTTGTAATGAGTGTGTAGTTAGGAGCCGGGCCTGTTGCAATTGTTTTTATTACTTTGTTGGATTCAAGGTCTACTACACTGACACCACCACGTAGACCATGTGTTGAAATAACATAACGCCCATCGGATGTAATGGCCTGGTGATGTGTCCAGCCACTCACGGGTATGGTTGACATTACGTGGCCATGTGCCGGATGTATGAAAAACAGTTTACTGTTGGCCGTGTCCCTTGCTTGGCCCGGTTTAAGCGGCACTTCATTCAGACTACCTGCAATCAGGTATTCGCCGTCAGGAGTTGCCACCAGACCATGTGGATTATCAACACCACTATAGCTGGCCGTAATCCTGTCGGTTGCCGCATCAACCGCAATGACCTGATTACCGGAACCCAGGGGGATGTAGACCGTTGGGCCTGCCAGCAGCATGCCGGATATGCTGGTCAGTATTACAGAAATGCCAGGTAATAATAACTTTTTGTTCATGTTTAATTCCTCCATAAATCAAATCGGCTTTTGTTACTTCACGTCAACATAAACCTGTTACTCATGAAAATTTTTATGCATAAGCCATGACTGTTTCAAGATCATTATACGTATTAGTCGCAAACAATTATTATCAGACCCCTGAACTCCATGACGACCTCCTGATTTATAATAAAATCTTACTCGAGTTCCTTTCGTCTGCGCTCGAATTCCTCTTCGTCAATTTCACCTCGAGCATAGCGTTTCTTCAGAATATCCAATGGACCCTCACTCTGCGAGCCAGTATTGCCGGTCATGAAATATTTCACCAGCATAACAAGTGCAACAATAATAATAATCCAGAAGATCAACATAAAACCACCACCAAAAAACATGCCTCCACTGCCGTTAAACATCATACTTTGCCTCTATGCGTTGTTACAATTTAACTTTGCGTAAACGTAATGCATTGGTAATCACCGAAACTGAACTAAAACTCATCGCTGCCGCTGCTATAATGGGTGACAGCAAAATTCCGAAAAACGGATAAAGTATTCCTGCAGCCACAGGGACCCCGGCTGCATTATAAATAAAAGCAAAAAACAGATTTTGTTTGATATTTCTCATGGTGGCTTTGCTAAGCCTTCGTGCCCTGACGATCCCCCTGAGGTCACCTTTTACCAGGGTAACCCCGGCACTTTCCATAGCAACATCCGTTCCTGTACCCATGGCAATACCAACATGTGCCTGTGCCAGTGCAGGTGCGTCATTGATTCCATCACCTGCCATTGCAACAATACGTCCCTCACTTTGCAATTGTTTAACAACGGATGCTTTTTGATCCGGTAATACTTCGGCCTGCACCTGATCAATATCCAGTTTGGAAGCAACAGCCTCGGCTGTTTTTGCGCTATCACCTGTTAACATGACAACTTGAAGTCCTTCCGAATGAAGGTCGCGAATAGCATCCGGTGTTGAATCCTTGATTGGATCAGCCACACCAATCAAACCGGCGGCCTTACCATCAATAGCCAGAAACATAACAGTCTGCCCCTGCGTGCGTTGTTCATCGGCCTGCTCCGGCAATGTGCCGGCTTCAATGTCGAGACTCTCGAGTAATTTAATATTTCCAAGAGCAACACGACGCCGGTTAACTTCCCCCGTCACCCCTTTTCCTGTTATTGATTCAAAATTACTGGTTGGGGACAGCGTAAGCCCCTTGTCCTCTGCACCTTTAACGATCGCATCTGCGAGGGGATGTTCACTGGCTCTTTCCAGACTGGCAGCCAGTAACAGTGCCTCGCCTTCATCTATTCCATCAACCGTTGTAACGGCGACCAGCTTGGGTTTTCCCTCGGTCAGGGTGCCGGTCTTGTCAACGACGATAGTATCAACCTTGCGCAGGATTTCGAGTGCCTCGGCATTTTTTATCAAAACACCCATGACAGCACCTTTTCCTGTTCCCACCATTATCGACATGGGGGTTGCAAGACCCAAGGCACAGGGACAAGCAATAATAAGCACCGCAACGGCATTAATAACGGCATAGGCCAATGCAGGCTCAGGTCCCCATACACTCCATACAATGAATGTGATAATAGATACAAGAACGACTGTCGGTACAAAATAACCGGCCACTGTATCAGCCAGTTTCTGAATGGGTGCCTTGGTACGCTGGGCCTCTGCTACCATCTGCACAATCTGTGATAGCAACGTATCGGAACCCACCTTCTCGGCCTTCATTATCAGGCTGCCGGTTGCGTTGATTGTTGCACCGATCAGTTTTTCCCCTGGCGATTTTTCAACCGGAATCGGTTCACCTGTCACCATGGATTCATCTACATTACTTTCCCCTTCGACCACAACGCCATCAACAGGGATCTTTTCACCTGGACGAACCCGCAACATATCCCCCGGTTTTACATGTTCCATCGGGATATCCTTTTCTGTCCCGTCCTCGCTGACCAGCCGGGCTGTTTTAGGCGCCAGGCCCAGCAACATCTTGATGGCACTATTGGTCTGACTTCGGGCACGCAGTTCAAGTACCTGTCCAAGCAACACCAGCGCGGTGATAACCGAAGCGGCTTCAAAATAAACCGGTACAACACCAAACTCATTAAATGTTTCAGCAGGAAACATACCCGGAAAAACAACACCGAAGAAACTGTAAACCCAGGCAATACTGACGCCGATGGATATCAAGGTAAACATGTTCAGGTTCCATGTGACAATCGATTGCCAGCCGCGTACATAGAATATCCAGCCGGCCCACCAGACAATCGGGGTGGAAAGCACAAGCTCGGCCCACTGTCGGGTATGCGGGTTAATCAGTCCGGCCATGGCCTCAGGCCAGAATTCTGCTGCCATTGCGCTGAAAAAAACAGGAACGGCAAGCAAGGTACTGACCCAGAAGCGAAGCGTCATGAAATCCAGTTCAGTATTATCTTCTTCTGCCTCAACGGTTATGGATTCCAGCGCCATGCCACATTTGGGGCATGAGCCAGGTTCATCCTGAATAATTTCAGGGTGCATGGGACAGGTATATCGGGTTTTTGTGGGTAACACGGGTATGCCCTTGGCTTCCAGGGCCATACCACATTTGGGGCAGCTGCCGGGGCCGATCTGCTCGACTTCAGGGTGCATTGGACAGGTATAGACAGCGCTGTCATCTTCCTGGATATGTGTTTCTTTATTCAGGTATGTATCTGGTGAAAGTGTGAATTTCTGCTGGCACCCGGCACTGCAAAAATAATAGTCAGTCTCTTCATGTTTACAATGATGTTCACTTTCTTCGGTAACATCCATACCACATACCGGATCTTTCAGTGATTCAGATTCAATGTATTGTTCGGGATGTGCAGCGAACTTGTCTTTACAGCCTGAACTGCAAAAGTAATATTCCTGTCCATCATGTTGATGATGATGTTCGCTTTGTTCGCTAACGTCCATACCACATACCGGATCTTTCTGTGATTCAGATTCAATATATTGTTCGGGACTTTTCTCGAATTTGTGTTGACAGTGTTCACTGCAAAACAGGTATTCGGCATCCTGATAGACATACCTGTGTTTACTGTCAGTTGAGACATCCATACCACATACCGGGTCATTTGACATTATTTTTACCTTTGCTGGTTATATGACAGGTAAGCGACTAATACGCATTACCTGAATAAATTTGTAATTACTTCTTTTACAGCAATGCCCTGACAAGTTTGCCAGACCATCAACATTTAAAAAAATCACGCAGTTCTGCTTCATCTACCTGACCACGAAAAATTATATCGCCGTCAACTATCAGATTAGGAGAATGGCGAATAGCCAGAGACTGACATAATTCAATTTCATCCTCCGCATATTTCACCTGATGTTTGATGCCAATATCGTCCAGTTCTTTTGAAAAGTTCCGGCAGTGGCTGCAACCCTTTGTAGCGATAATCAAGACGTCCACTATTTTCTCCTTTATTTCCTGCAATGTTTAATTATAAAATTAATTGGTTTTTTTCGAAAGGTTGTCAGTAAAACTTTCAATCAAATGACAAACTGAATCACCGTCGGGTATACCATCCGGCATGTTATTCCATTGATGTAATGCTTTTTCCATACGATTCTGCAGATTCATCAGTTCTTCAAGTTTTTCGCGGTTCTCTTTAATTCTGCACTGCAGTATTTCACGAACTCTCGGGCAAGGTGATTGCTTATGGTCCGAGTCATGCATGATTTCCTTTATTTCTGCTAATGTGTATCCGAGCTGTTTGGCTTGCTGGACGAAACGCAGCCAATTGATTTCACGTTGATGAAACAGCCGGTAATCATTATTAGGATCACGTTCCGGCCTCAAAAGCCCCATGCGTGTGTAGTACCTGACAGCATGTTGTGTCGTATTGCTGCTTCTGGCCAGTTCTGTGACGGTAAGCATCTTTTCTAATGTTGAGATGTTGTTTTGTCTATTCACTTAATTGTTCCTCACCTGGTTTTTGCGACCATTGGTATTCATAAACCTTATTTCTGTAATTTAAATGTACAACCTGTGCCTTAGACACAGGTCAAGGTTTGTAGCTTAATATAATTTCCGGTGAGGACCATTTCCGGGAATATAAAATGCCTCCCGGATTGCTTCATCCCGTCGCACCCTGCAATGACAACACATCAGTCATTGGGGATTTTCGACCGTTTGAGTAGCTGTTTCCACTGCCCCACACGAGGTATGAACATGGGTACTTGCTGTTTATAGGCCAGGTATTCATCACCGAACTGTTCGACTACACGTTTCTCTTCACTGCGGGCCAGCAGGGTATAGGCCAGCACAATAACGGGAAACAGGCCCACCGAGAACAATGTCGGCCAATGCACGACACCCTCACCAAAGAGTCCGATGAAAAGTCCCGTATATTGGGGGTGGCGCACCAGCCGGTATAATCCCGTTGTGACAAGCTGGTTTTTTGTATTTGCGCTGTATAATTCCCGCCATCCCTGTATAAAAATACCAATGCCGATGATCAAAAACGCATACCCCAACAGCATCGAGATTAACATGCCTGTCTCACCCAGGCCGACCAGTGAAGACCACAGGTTTGCATTGAGATTATAGCGATCCAGCCCGAAAAAACGTGCCAGCAGATAGATGGTAAGCGGAAAACCGTACATCTCGGCGTAGAGAGCAATAATAAATGCCTGCACTACCCCGGCGCTGGCCCATTCACGCCATGTTTTTGGCGCAAGGTATCGATAAAGCACCCAGGATGCTATCACAATCATGATCAGGGCTAGACCCCAGGCACCGGAATGTGCGATGTTTTCTCTCATGGTGAAATTCCTTCCGGCAAGGATACGCCACGGGAGCCGGTAGACCGCCGGTACTGTATGGCAGGTATGGGCTCTTTTCTAGTCATACAGGTCCCGTCGGGTCAGCGGAACCGCCGCAACACCACCGTCCCGATTGACTGCCAGGATCTGGTATACGCCGATTTCACCCTGCTCGAACTGCAACGCACAGGCTGCCATATACAGGTGCCAGACCCGATAGATCGATTCCTGTACATGTTGCAGTGCGTCATGCTTGTGGGCTTCAAGCCGGCTGACCCAGTGTCGCAGCGTCAGGGCGTAATGTGTACGCAGCGATTCTACATCATGGATTTCGAATCCGGCACGTTCCATGACACGTTGTACGTTACCGACGGTATCCAGCTCCCCGTCAGGAAAAACATAGCGATTAATAAAACGTGTGCCGACGCTTTTGTGCCATCCTTCCTGATCCTGGGTGATGCCGTGATTCAGGAACAGCCCACCCGGCTTCAGCAGGCGTTGGGCGATACCGAAGTAACGCGGCAGGTTCTTGAGGCCAACGTGTTCAAACATGCCGACACTGACAATTTTGTCATATTCTGCTTCACCCTGCAGGTCACGATAATCCTTGAGCTCAACCGTGACCTGGTTTTGCAGCCCTTCGGCCTCTATTCTTGCCAGGCAGTATTCATACTGCTCCCGGCTCAGGGTAATACCGTGAGCCCGTACACCATGATGTTGCGCCGCCCAGAGTATTAAAGCGCCCCAGCCACATCCAATATCGAGTAGCCGTTCACCGGCATCGAGCCGTAGCTTGCGACAGATGTGTTCCAGTTTGTTGCTCTGTGCCTGGTCGAGCGTGTCGTGTACTGTTTCAAAATAAGCGCAGGAATAAACCATCTGCCGGTCGAGCCACAACCGGTAGAACGCATTGGAAACGTTGTAGTGAAAGGCAATGGCCTTGCGGTTCGCATCTTTTGAGTGATCACGCCACAACCGGTGCCATCGGCGAGGTGCCAACGGGGTTGCTTTGCCCGGTGCGGTGGACGCATCGCCTGGAAACAACGCAGTGAACAGAAAACTGGCCTTCTCGGAAGCGGACAAACACAGGGACCGCAAGTGATCTTTCAATCCCAGGGCCTTGTAAAGATCCCCTTCCACATCCAGCGTACCCTGGAAATATGCCTCGGCCAGGCGCAAGGGGTCGCGGAACAAAACCATCTCTCGAAACAGGTGGGGGTCACGAAAAACAAGTGTGGCATCCGGCACCCCTGGCCCAAACTTCAGCGTCTCACCATGCCATAAACGCACTGCAATGTTTTCCGGTAAATCCCGAAAAACCCGTTGTACTATCCGGCCAACGCGAGTAATACCTTTTTTTGGTTCGGATCCTGAAGTACGTTCTTTCCGGTGTTGCGCAATATCATGCATTTTCATAATATTCATAACCACTCCTCCTTCACTAAACCTTATTCTTGTACTTAAGTGTAAAACCTATGTGCTAGTGACAAGTCAAGCCCTTTTTCCATCATTCATTCAGCACTCCCGTGAGCTCGCCGTCGTATTAACAGCTGAGTTGCTGCGAGCCCGCGGATGGGCAAGGCAGGGCAACACATGGATAGAGTACTAGTGGACATACGCATCGCTGACGTAACGGCGCATCATCCGATGGCTGTTGAAAAATGATGCATTCTTGGCAATGGCACCTTTCATCACCGCGATCCAGCCTGCCCGATCCTGGTAGTACAATGGCAGCACCACCTGTTCCAGTTTGTGATAAAGAGAATCGGCTTCTGTCTGCATGGATCCATCGGTGCCATCACCAATCGCCCATCCCGTGATACCTTCGATGCAGCCTTCGACCCACCAGCCGTCGAGAACACTCAGGTTTGGAACCCCGTTGAAGGCCGCTTTCATCCCGCTGGTGCCGGATGCTTCCAGCGGCCGTTGTGGTGTGTTGAGCCAGACATCGACACCGGCGACCATGATGGCTGCAAGTGCCATATCGTAATTTGGCAGGTAGACGATGCGAATGACATCGGCCAGCTCACGCATATGAGTATGCAACAGCTTGATAAGCTGTTTGCCGGTTTCGTCCTGCGGGTGGGCCTTGCCGGCCAGGACGACCTGAAACGGCTGCTGTTTCGCAATCGCCTTCAGGCGTGCGACGTCAGTGAACAGTAAATCCGGACGCTTGTATGCGGTCATGCGGCGGGCGAAACCAAGGGTGAGCACATCCGGATCGAGGCCAGGATCGCAATACTCACTGACCTTCAGCCGCAGTGCCTCCTTGGCCGCCACATGCGCCGTCCAGATTGCCTCGTCCGAAATACAACATTCCGCACGTATCAATAATTCGGGTTCATGGCACCAGCCCGCGAGATGTGCGTCGTAAAGGTCACGGAAACTCGATGTCGCCCAGGTAAAGGGATGCACGCCGTTGGTCACGGCACGTACCCGGTAGCCGGGGAACATCTGTCGTGAAGTCTCTGCATGGCGTTTGGCCACACCGTTTACAAACTCGCTCAGGTTCAGGGCCAGGCGCGTCATATTGAGATTGTCCGACCCTGCCAGTTGCCTCAGTATCAACGGATCGACGAATTCGCCGAGAATACGTTCGACCATGTCATACGAAAACCTGTCGTGACCGGCTTCCACTGGTGTATGTGTAGTGAAATTGCATAGCTCGCGCACCCGGGGGATATCGTAACGGGACTCGCCGGGCCGCAAATCGGCAGCGGCATAGCCGTAACGACGCAACAGTTGAAGTGTCAGCAGCGCGGAGTGCCCTTCATTCATATGATAGTGACGCACCGTGAAGCCCAGGGCACGCAACATGCGCGCACCGCCGATACCGAGCACGATCTCCTGTTTGAACCGGTAGGTGAGATCGTCGCCATACAGAAAATGAGTTATCTTCCGGTCTGTGGCTCCATTTTCGTTCAGATCGGTGTCCAGCAGAATCACCGGTTGCCGTCCACCCATGTGCCCCTCCAGCACATAGAACCAGCCACCGACCCAGACACGGTGGCCCTCGATCGGAACCGATACCCGCGCATCCAGTGGCGTACACCAGCGCCCCGGATCCCATCGTTCCGACTGTTCGTGCTGCTGTCCCTCACTGTCGATTACCTGACGAAAATAGCCCTCGCGGCTTGCCAGGCTAACAGTCACCATAGGCAGTTCGAGATCCGCCGCCGAGCGGATGGTGTCCCCTGCGAGTATCCCCAGTCCGCCGGCGTAGGTGGGGATCTCATTGCGCAGCGCAATTTCCATAGAGAAATACGCAATGTGCAACTCATGGATAAATTCGTCAATGTCGAACATGGTCGTAGCCCCTCCTGATTTTTGAGATAAGCCACTACAACATCAAAATACTCCGGTGGCCTGAACTTCGACAATATAAAGCGCAGTACGTTGCATTATGATCACCGTAATCTACCGTAATCCGGATCCAGCCACCTGCCAGTGAATATCCGGAACCGCTCACCGTTTCAGTACCGCCAGGGAAGGTGATTTTCTTCCGGCTGCCTGTCGGTCTGCACGCCATGTTAAAATTTCGGATATATGCAACATCACGTTACCATATCGATATGCCCACAAGGACACTCCTGTGCACAGATCCCGCAGCCTTTACAATAATCATTATCGACTTCATAACCTGCATCCTGTTTAATGACCGCCGCATCGGGACAAAAATGCCAGCAATTGTCACACTGGAAGCAAACACCACAGCTCAGGCAACGCCCGGCTTCATGGGTTACTGCCGTTTTATCCAGACCCGTGATGACTTCATCAAAGTCATGTAAACGATCTGCAACAACCCCGCCTTCCTGTCGCACACTTTGCGGGTAATACGACAGATTCAGGTCATTTATCGAGACCTCTGCCTTTTCGTGTTGCTCGTAAACAGGCGGAATGCCGGTCAGGCAGGCAATAATCGACATGGCCGCCTGGTAGCCACTGCCAACGGCCGTGGCCGCAAAACGGGGTTTACCGGCAGCGTCTCCGCCGATCAGGATATTTGAGTCCTCACTATCCCGCAGGCGTTCCAGTCCGTGCCAGTCCACTTCCTGACCAATGGCAAATATCGCCAGACCGGCAGACAAAAATTCTTCGGTGCCCTCGAACAACTTCGGTGCAAATTGACCATGGCGGTCATGCAGTTGATCGACACGGGCTACCTGAAGGCCGGACAGATGCTCACCGCTACGAACCAGGCGTGAGACACCCAAACGATAACTCAGGCGCACGCCTTCGGCTTCAGCCTGGATAACCTCTTCAAATGAGGCGGGCATTTCTGCGCCCGGGTGACCATGTTGGGTACCGTGAGGGTCCTGGGGGCAGACTACCGTGACTTCTGCGCCTAAACGTCGTGCGCAACGCGCAGCATCAATGGCCGTGTTACCACCACCAATCACGGCCACATGTCGGGGCATCTTGACGGGCTCACCCTGGTTGATGCGACGCAGAAAATCGACACCCGACATAATGCTATGCCCGGACTGATCATTACCCGTGTAGATGCGTGGCTGCTGTTCGCCAATAGCCAGAAAAATGGCGGCGAATTCCTCCTGCAGGGATTGGGCACTGCGTTGCTCGCCTATACGCGTATCGAGATGCAACTGGATACCCAGGGCAAGAATGGCATCGATCTCGCGTCTTAATATGTTTTTGGGCAGCCGATAAGCAGGTATGCCACTGTGCAGGGTACCACCCGCTGCCGACCGGGCATCGAATACCGTTACCGGATAACCACGGCGTACCAGCTGGAACGCACAGGAAAGTCCAGCCGGGCCTGCCCCGACCACAGCTACCTGCTGCGTCTGCTGTTTTTTGTTGAGCGGTTGATGACGCCACCCCTGCTCCAGGGCCAGATCGCCCAGGTAACGTTCGACGCCGTGTATGTTCACTGCGCTGTCCAGGTGTTTGCGATTACAACTCAATTCACACGGGTGGTAACAGATCCGCCCCATAACTGCCGGAAACGGATTACGCTCGGTGAGTTTGCGCCATGCCGCTTGCCATTGATCATCACTGGCAAGGGCAAGCCATGCCTGAATGTCCTCAGAGGCAGGGCAGGTCTGGCTGCAAGGTGGCCATTTATCCTTGTATACGGGTCTCAGGATACGCCAGTCACCGGTGTGGTAAGCAACGCTGCTGCCTGCTTCAAAGGACAAACGGCTCATTGTGACTCCCCCTTTGAGACCCGGGCATAGCCACCGCGGCCACGGCGTTGCACCTGGTTGGCCGTGTCCGTGGTCCATTCGGTGTCTGCCTCGAGCAGACCGTAGCGCCGGATGCGTGCATCGGCCAGCGCTTGCAAATGGCGAATCTCAACCGCGCCCCCCTTGCTGCCGAACAGATGTTTGAAACGTCCCTGCAGTTTTATATAATCTTCCACCGGCCGTTGCCGGGCCAGACGCATGACGCCGGTCACGGCCCCGTGTTCCAGCTCAACCAGCGGAAACAGACCGGTCTCAACCGCCAGTCGCGATACCTGTATGGTCTGCGCGGCATCATGATTCCAGCCCAGCGGACACGGGGACAATACTTGCAGAAAACGTGGTCCTTTAAGGCTCATCGCTTTTTCCACCTTGGCCTTGAGATCCGGGAAATAGGCCACCGTGGCGGTAGCGGCATAGGGCATCTGGTGCGCGGCGATGATCGAGATCACATCCTTTTTCAGATGATGTTTGCCCTCACTCAGACGGCCCGGCGGTGAGGTGGTGGTGCGCACCGCGTGGGGTGTTGAACTGGAGCGTTGCACGCCGGTGTTCATATAGGCCTCGTTGTCATAACAAACGAACAACACATCGTGACCACGCTCGATCATGCCGGACAGACATTGCAAACCAATATCGAACGTACCGCCGTCACCCGCCTGCACCACTACCGGCGTATCTTTACCATTGGCGCGCATTGCCGCTTCCACCCCGGAGGCCACAGCCGCTGCATTGGCAAACACCGAATGAATCCACGGTGCCTGCCATGCAGACTGTTGATTGTGGGTAGTAAAAACCTGCAGGCAGCCAGTGGCGTTTATATAGACGGCATCAGGGCCGATAATATCCGTTACCATGCGTGCTGCCATGGCCTCGCCACAGCCGGAACAGGCGCGGTGACCGGAAGTGAGTACATTGTGTCGATATGTGTCACGCACATCCATGTCTATGACTCCCCCATGGTTGACTGGTCACCGGACTCCGGCTTGAGTCCTGCGAAACGGCAACGGGTGGATACCCCATCGCTTGCTGTGCGAAACACCGACTCGATCACCTCGATTGTCAAATCACGTCCCCCCAGCCCACCCACAAAACCTTCTACAATAACCGCCATGCCGGCGTTGTGCAGTGCGGCGCGCAATTCGGTGACGACAATACCATCTGCGCCGACACTCAGGGCCTTTTCCAATACGACGATGCGTTTGGCATTACAACCGGTATCACAAAGGGACGTCACCAGCGCGGAGGCCGGAAATGGCCGGAAACAACGCAACCGCAAGGCGCCGACCAATTGGCCCTGCCCCCGTAAACTGTCTACCACATCCTTGACCGCCCCCATCACCGACCCCAGCGTAACCATCACCACTTCCGCCCCCTCCAGGCGGTAAGCGTCTATCAAGCCACCATGATCACGCCCAAAGGTCTGTGCAAATTCAAGATTGACGTTCTCGATCTCAGTTGCAGCCGATACCAGGGCCTGATGTTGATGTTGCCGATATTCCATATAGTTGTCCGGTTCACTGCCGCCACCCAGGGTTATGGGTCGGGTGGGATCCAGTGTGCGGGCAAAGTGAAACGCAGGCAGGAATGCATCCACTGTGTCCTGTCCGGGCAAATCCACCGGCTCAAAAGTATGCGTCAGGAAAAACCCGTCCATACAAACCATCACCGGCAGTTCACACGTTTCAGCGATGCGATAGGCCTGAATAATGGTATCAGCCGCCTCCTGATTGCTTCCTGCATACAGCTGAATCCAGCCTGCATCACGCAGCGCCATGCTGTCCTGGTGATCGCTGAAAATATTGATCGGTGCGCCCACCGCGCGGTTGGCGCATACCATTACCACGGGTAAACGCAGTCCCGCGATGTTAAACAGCACCTCGGTCATGAGTAACAGGCCTTGCGAGGCACTGGCGGTGAAGGCCCGACTGCCGGCGGCCACGGCACCGAGCACAATCGAGGCGGCGGCGAACTCACTCTCCGCACTGATAAATTCGGATGCCAGACCGCCGTCGGCGACCATTTCCGCCAGATGCTCGATGATGTGTGTCTGCGGTGTAATAGGATAGGCGGCCACCACCTGCGGGCGACAGAGAGACACCGCCTCAGCCACGGCATGGGACCCTTCCATTTGTTGTCTCACGATGTGTTCTCCAGTTCATGGGTGAGCCGGTAGCCTTCGCGCAAGGCCTTGATATTGGTGCTGACAATTTTTTCACCTTTCCTGGCCAGATGGTTGCCAATGGCCTGTTCCAGTGCGGCCAGGCTGATCCAGTTGGTTGCCGCCGCCAGGGCGCCCAATAAAACGGTGTTTGGCAACGGCCGTCCGAGAAAGGTCTCGCTTATCTGGTCAGCAGGTAAACAAATCCAGCGCAAGGTGCCGTCATCCAGTTCATCAGGGCACCGATCGGCATTCAAAATCACCAGGCCATGTTCGGCCAGCCCGGCGGTGACCGGCTCGGATCGTAACAAGGTGCTGTCCTGAACAATGACTGCGTCCGGCTGGTAGACCTGATTGTGACGACGGATCGGTGTTGTGCTGATGCGCACATAGGCCTCTACCGGTGCACCGCGCCGTTCGGAGCCAAATTTGGGAAAGGCCTGTGCCTCAAAGCCGTCGTCAAAGGCCGCCAGAGACAGCAATGCCGCCGCCGACACGGCACCTTGGCCGCCACGGCCATGAAAACGAATTTCGTGTAGTTGGCTGTCCAATTAAAACCCCCGCAAGGCCATGGCCTGATTGACCCGTCCGATGGCCAGCTCGTAAGCCGCAGTACGCAGATCAGTGGCACCTTGTTGCGCCAGATCACGAACCTGGTCATAGACCCGGTCAAGACGCTGTTCCAGACGTTGCATCACTGTGTCGTATTCCCAGGGGAACTCCTGCAGGTTCTGCACCCACTCGTAATAGGAGACCAATACCCCGCCTGCGTTCGCCAGCAGATCGGGAATGACCGTGATGCCCCGGTCTCGCAAAGTCGCATCCGCCAGGTGGGTCACCGGGATATTGGCCGCCTCCACCACGAGGCGGGCCTGGATGGCCTCGGCATTGTCACAATTAATGGTTGCTTCAACCGCAGCCGGGATCAGAATATCACAGGGGTATTCCAGCAGTTCGGCATTACTGACCGGTTCCGTGCCCGGCAGGCCTTCAAGCCAGCCCGTTTCAGCAACATGACACTGCGCTTGCTCGATATCGATACCTGCCTCGCAGACAACACCATTGCGGGAATCAGACACCGCAATGACCCGGGCACCCATAGCGGCAAGACGCTGTGCCGTGTGAAATCCAACATTACCAAAACCCTGAATCACGATGGGCGCACCCTTGATGGACAAGGACATTTCAGTCGCCGCCTTGTCAGTGAGATAAGCAACGCCATGGCCTGTCGCCTCCAGCCGCCCCGCCGACCCGCCCAGTTCCATCGGTTTGCCGGTCACGATGCCCGGGGTATAACCGTGGGTCTTGCTGTATTCTTCAAGGATCCAGGCCATCACCTGCGGATTGGTGCCGACATCCGGCGCAGGGATGTCCTGATGAACACCGAATACCGGGGCCATTTTCTGCACAAAACGCTTGGTAAGGGTTTCCAGTGCGTGCTGACTCAGCTCGGTCGTATCGATGGCAATACCCCCTTTGGCTCCACCGAAGGGAATATCCACCAGTGCAGTTTTCCAGGTCATCAATTGTGCCAGTGCACGAATCTCACCCAGGTTGACCGATGGATGGAAGCGCAGCCCACCCTTGAAGGGGCCGCGTGCATGATTGTGCTGCACCCGGTAACCCATGTAGGTGCGCAGTTCACCACCATCATCATCTGCACGATGAGGTCGCAGCGGAATAGTAATGGTTGTTTCCCGGAACACTGACAACAGCAGTTCCCGTTGTGCGTCCCCCAGTTGCAGCGATTCGAATGCCCGTTGCAAAAAACGGGTTTGCGTGTCCTGACATTGACAGTGTTCGCGTTCAACCGACATGGTGTATTCCCTTGTCGTGCATTGTTATTCTTTGTCCGTCAGGCAGTTTGTTGTCAGAAGTCCCCCGGTTCCATTTCGAGGTAGACGAGTTAACATTGGTGCGCTGATTCAGTCCATGCTGCCCCGGAATGCACCCGTCATCGCAATTCGCTTGCTCCACTGATACTCCCCTGATTTCACAACTACCTTGTTTGACAACGTGAATTCAACTTGTGTATGTAACCCATGCACCAGGATAAAGTGGGCAAGCTACATTAACATTATGGCTTTCCCCTCAGACCAAAGCAAGAGTAGCCACCCGGAAATTTTTCCAGGCTGAATTTCCGGGCAGGGTCATTTGCATCGGCACAGTTACCTCGACCTGATCAGTTGAAAACAGACCCAAATCTCCCAGACCAGTAATATTACCAAGGCAGTACGTTCCGCCAGGCCCGGCGCCACGTCTACCTGAATGGCAATAATAAACGCCGTCATCGCCACGGCAGCACTCACCGATAATACGAGTGAAACAGCCTGTTGTCGGTGCCAGCGACGATTACGCCTAAAAGCAATCGAGAAAACGAACAGCGCGGTGAGTTCGAACAAAAAGGTGGCACTGGCAACGATACGATGTACCTGTCCCGTCATAGTCGGGATCTGGTCTGGTGAATCGACAGGAAACAGCGCCGCCAGTAAAATACCCACGGCTGCCAGGCCAAAGAACAGAACCGCCCAGGTCCTCAATCGTTCCGGATGAAGCGCACCGCGCAGGCCCATAGTCAGGGCCAGGTTGCCCCAGCCATGCACAAAGGCACCGGCAATAAAGACCCATCCGAGCGGCTCATTCGCCATGTTGCTGACATAGTCGTGCATCCAGTCGATACCAGTACCGGCTATGTGCACCATGGTAAGCGATGAGCCAAACACAATCACACCGAGCAGACCCAGCCACCCGAAGAGCCTCACCGGCCATGGAAAGACATGCCCTCTCGTCATGCTAGAAGCAAACCCTGTATTCATGCGTCTCCTCCCTTCTTTATGGCCGGTGCCGTGCACATTGGTGATTATCCCGGAGGATCTTACCTGTATCGGCAACCAGTTTGACCAACTGCCACCATTGGCCCGCGTGCGGAATGAACACTGCTATACCCTTGCTACGCCCCATGCCGGTTATGTTAACGAATCGGCTTGCCGGGTTCTGCCTCAAAGGTCCACCCGGCAGGCGGCGCAGTTACATTGTTTGTCCTTGTCCATGAACATCAATAATGATGGCAGTAGCAGAAAATCCATTACCAGGGCCACACCGACCGCTGTCGCGGTGAGAATGCCCATGTCTACATTGAGTTTGTAGCTGGAAAAGGCCAGCACAGAAAAGCCGGCGATCATGATCAAGGTGGTTACCCACAACGCCTTGCCGACATGGGAAAAGCTGTAGCGAATGGCGTCGTGGGTGCCAAGATTGTGTTCGCGTTTGGCGCGGCGATACTTGCTGAGTATGTGTACCGTGTCGTCGACGATGAGCCCCATGCTGGTGGCGGTGATCATGGAGGCGATGATGCCGATCTCGCCAACGAAAATCGCCCACAATCCAAATGTAATCAGCACCGGCAGAAAATTGGGGATCAGGCTGATCAGACCCAGACGGATGCTGCGCAGGGCAAAGACGAGTGTTATGGAAATCAGCACAAAGGCCATGATAGTACCGCTCAACATGCTGATAATATTCCGCATGGCAAGGTTCACGAACATGACAATTGTGCCGGTTGCCCTGGCCCGCATGGGTGGCGGCATATTTTCCGCCATCCATGATTCAGTGCGCTTGATTACCTCGATAATCTTTTTTTGCGGGATGGTATCCAGGATCACCGTCAGCCGGGTCGCGGATTTGTCCAGATCGATCTGGCTGTTGAGATCCAGACCGTAGGGCAGCGACATTTCGTATAACAACAGATACTGGGCCGCCAGGTCGCGTTTGTCGGGTAACCGGTACCAGCCGGGGTCATCACCGTGCACTGACCTGAATCTCCGCTGCGCTGAAAATAGAGATGCCGGTGAGCGCCACCGTCAGACCGGCATGGGCGTCGCGCAACTCTGCCGTCAGTTTTTCAGCATAGGCCACAGATTCCGGCAGGTGGCTGGTGTGATCTGTGCCGGGAAATTGTAATGTCACCGAGACGCCGGTGGTGCCGCCATTATATGCGATCAGGCGCCCCGCCAACGCCGGTTCTTCCAGTGCCACGGCCCTGACCCTGGCCAGTCCCGCGGCGTCCATTGCCGACGGCCTTTCCACCAGATCGGCCACCGTCAGGTCGTCGCCGTTGGCCTCGGTGTGCTGGTAATTGGTGAGGGAGTCCACGCGAATGGCATAGGGGATCTGCCAGGCCTTTTGGGTCAGTTGTTTGACGATCTCCAGGGTCTCGCGGGTGAAAACGTTTTTGTCCTTCGGCTGGAGGACAAAAAGAATATTCTCGGTATTGGTATAGGTGTTCTCGAATTTCTGGAATGCAATCAGTTCGTTATTATCTTTGCCGAAATAGACCTTGTAATCGGCAGTGAATGCAAAATTGCGCAAACCATAACCGGCGGCAGCGACTGTAAACAGGCATGCAATCACAACCTGCCAGCACCAGCGTATAATCCAGCGGGCATAGGCCGGGACAAATTGCTCAGTCAGCTTTCGTATAACAATATTCCCTGGGTGATGACCACAACTGCCCCACAGATCCAGTTTAATTGATCTCTGTGGGTTTAATTAAACTACACTTCCCATGTGACTCAATAATGCACCAGTCGCATGCATCAATCAAACAGTGGGTCGCGGATAAAATGGGTCTACTTGAATATCTGGTAAAGGAGACATGACAAGGTCGAACCGAAAAGCCACATCAGCAGGCCGGTGACCTGCACCACCTGCAGGTCGAAAACTCCCACACAGTATTCCAGCTGTTGCAACCAGTCGTGTTTCCCTGTGTTCGTGGGGGCGCTCTCCTTTGCCTGACCGAAAACGAATGTCCTGTTTTTATTTCAAAGTATGCAGACAACGGCACCAGGTACAATCACATCCTTCAACGGCAACATTATGTGATGGGCGGTGTGAAGGCAATGCACGTTTCACCAGGGGAAAACACAAGCGCTTCCACAAACGGGGTGCCGTATAACTGTGTATCCAGCCACGACCATCCTGCTTGAATCGCAGGGCCTGATCGATACGTGCCAGCAACAACTCATAGCCACGGTCTCCCAGACGACGATAAATGTAGCGGTTTACCAGTGCGGTACGCAGCAGACCCCCCAGACGCTTGCGCCACAGGCGATCGTAGTCTTCACCCGTGAGCAGTGAGTGCGCTGCAAGATGTCCGGAAAGCATGGCGTAACGCATGCCAAACCCCCAGAGGGCATCCTGAAACCCGGCGGCCTCTCCGGCATAGAGAAGTTTGCCCTTGTGCGCAGAACGCGGAAAGACAAAATTAGCGGCCCCGCCCGTGCGCCGTGGATCCTTCATATTCACACCAACCCTGTTTTGAAAAAACTCCAGGCTACGTTCCAGATAATGTTGTTCATTGTGAAAATCGGCATACAGCCATGACATCAATGTGCCGTGCCCACCCTGAATGAGCAAATAGGCATAACCCTGTGGCGCCAGTTTATTTGACAGGGCGACATAGGCGCCATCCACCATGTCCGTGTCAAATAAATAACCGACCCCGATGGCATCGGCACCATGCGGTCCCCCGGCGACTATACCGCCCCTGGGCATATGATCACAGGATTCAGCAAAACGTATTTCTACACCCGGTTCTTGCATCTATCTTTTATCCACTGGCGCATAATCACGCTGCCTGGCACCTACATAGAGTTGTCGCGGCCGACCGATACGCTGATTTTCCTCGCCTATCATTTCCATCCATTGGGCGACCCAACCGACGGTTCGTGCGATGGCGAACATCACGGTGAACATATTGGTCGGAATACCCAATGCCTTGTAGATGAGGCCCGAGTAGAAATCGACGTTGGGATAAAGCTTACGCTCGACAAAATAGTCGTCACTCAAGGCGATCTCCTCCAGCCTTATCGCCAGTTCGAACATCGGATCATTCTCATCGCCCAGCCTGGCCAACACCTCATGGCACATTTCGCGAATAATCTTCGCACGCGGGTCATAATTTTTGTATACACGGTGACCAAAGCCCATCAGGCGGAACGGATCATTTTTGTCTTTGGCACGGGCGATAAATTCGGGAATACGTGTAACGTCTCCAATCTCGGCTAACATATTGAGTACCGCCTCATTGGCGCCGCCGTGGGCCGGCCCCCACAGGGCGGCGATTCCGGAAGCAATACAGGCGAAGGGATTGGCCTGGGAACTACCGGCCAGACGTACCGTGGAAGTACTGGCATTTTGTTCATGATCGATGTGCAGAATAAAGATCAAATCCAGCGCTTTTTCGGCAACGGGGTCTACGTGGTATTCTTCGCAGGGAACGGAGAACATCATCTTCAGCAGGTTGCCAGTATAACTCAGGTTATTGTCAGGATAGACCTGTGGCTCACCAATGGTATGTTTATAACTGGCTGCGGCAATGCTGGGCATTTTGGCAATCATACGATGGGCAGCAATCTCACGATGGCGCGGATCGGTGATATCGGTAGAGTCGTTATAGAATGCGGATAGCGACCCAACCACGCCGACCATGATCGCCATGGGGTGCGCGTCATGATAAAAACCACGAAAAAAACTCTTCAGGCTCTCATTGAGCATGCTGTGGTGGGTAATGACACCGTTGAAGTCATCAAGTTGTTGACACCCTGGCAACTCGCCATTCAGCATCAGATAGGTGACTTCGAGAAAATGACTCTGTTTTGCCAGTTGCTCAATGGGATAACCCCGGTATTGCAGTATCCCCTGCTCGCCATCAATATAGGTGATCGAACTTTGACAGCTCGCCGTGGAGAGAAAACCCGGATCATAAGTAAAGTATCCCAGTTCACGGTAAAAACGACCTATGTCAACCACGGCAGGCCCCTGTGTAGGATGTTTGACAGGTAATTCGATCTGACGACCACTGGCATTATCGAGTATGGTTACGACATCCTTTTTCATTTTATCTCACCTCTCTGGAATCCGGGTTAAGCTCAAATACCGGTTTTAAATACGTTGATGGGTAATGAGCATTGTCACGACAAACGGTTAATATCTGCCCGCACCACTTCAGCGGAACGCTGAAAATCAGAACGTTCCTTTTCATTCAGATTTAATTCAATAACCTTTATCAAGCCAGTCTCATCCAGTACCGCCGGTACACCCATGGCAATATCATGCTGGTCATATTCCCCGTCGAGAATACTGACACAAGGCATAATCCGCCGGCGGTTATGGCTGATTGCATCGACCATGGTGGCGATGGCAGCAGCCGGCGAGTCATAGGCACTGCTGTTTTTTTTCAGTTCAAGTATTTCACCGCCTCCCTTGCGGGTGCGTTCGACGATTCCTTCTATTGCCTCCGGACTGAGAAAATGTTCGATGTTGATTCCACCGATATCGGTAAAGCGCGTCATGGGTACCATGGCATCACCATGACCGCCGAGTACCAACGGTGAAACATCTTTAATGGAATAGCCGGTTTCCAGTGCAATAAAGGTGGCCATACGTGCGGTATCAAGTGCCCCGGACTGGCCAAAGACACGCTGTCGCGACCAGCCGGTTTTTTTCCAGGCGTGCCAGGTCAACACATCCACCGGGTTGGTGACCATTAATAACATGGCATCGGGTGCATAGTGCAGCATGTTATCGACGATATCGTCGATAACAGCCAGATTGGTGTCCAGTACATCGGAGCGGGACATGCCCGGTTTTCGCGGTATGCCTGCTGTAACAATAACAATATCTGAATCTTCCATGGCTGCGGCATCGGTGTCACCATTCACCCGGGTGTCGAAGCGCAACAACGCAGCTGATTCCTGAATGTCCAGTGCCACACCCTGTGGCATGCCCTCATTTATATCCAGTAGCATTATTTCCCGGCACAGCTCTTCCTTGGCCAGAATCTGGGCCGTGGATTCACCGACACGTCCGACGCCGACTATGGTGATTTTTTTCATATTCAAATCCTCTATTGCAGCACTTGACAGATTAACAGGCTCCATTTTGATGTGCCTGCATAAATACAGTGGCATTGGCGCGCTGATGCAGTTTATACAGCCGGTGCTGTATCAGTCATCAAAATCTGCCTGATCCACTGATTCCTGCACCGGTTTCACAGACATCTTCGTTCAGAAACGAAGATAAAGTAAATATAATTTCTCAAACATATCTTTCAGGGCAATCAGCTTTTTTGAGTGCTGTGGAAAAATATTCCGGAATGGTGGTTTGCCGTCACTCGCCATGTGTAACCACATGGCATCATTTCCCATATTCATGATGCATGACAATTCAAAACGATAGGTGCTGACGGGCTGTTTTCCCTTAAGCGCTGCCCTCATGTTTCTGGCAGCGGCCTGTGAACGAAGTTGCGCCATGTGTGCCTGATGTGGTACCCAGGGAGGGGGGTCATCATGGCTGGCACAATCTCCCGCTGCATAGACATGGCTAAGGCCTTTCACCTGCCCGTATTTGTCGACATCAATCTGACCACCTTTGGAAACCGGTAAACAGGAGTGCTTTACCAGGTCTGAACCCGTTATCCCCGGTGAAAATAATACCAGGTCTGCTTTACGCAGGCTGTTATCTTCATCAAGCATGCCACCTTCGACAAATTCAGCCGGTTCGTAACCGTAGTCCAGAATAATTCCACGTTCCTGAAGTCGGTCTGTGATGGCACCTGTCTCACCCGGGTTAATATCGGATGAAAAAAAGTGGATCTCGAAATTATCCCGTACACCCCTTTCTTTTAATGCATAGTCAACAAGGCAGGCACACTCGTACATTTGCCCGGCGCGTCCGGCAACAAAACCATCGAGTTTGTTGATCTTGAATCCCAGATAAATGATGCCGCTATTCATTGAGGAAAGTTTATTGACAAACTGTTCCATACTGTCAGGGCCATCGCACGGGGATAAAGTGTACTCTTCCGTACCAGGGATATCATTCTTTAAAAAGGCCGGGCCAATCCCCAGGAACAACATATCGTTTTTGATTGTGCCATTACCGGTAACAAGCGTACGCCCACCATCCCGGATATCGATCACCTTATCGTTAATAAAGGTAATGTTCCTCCTTTTCAGGAAAGGTCGAATATCAATGGTGATACCTTTTTTATTCTTTTTTCCGGTCAAAAATTCAGGTATGGATGGAAAGTAAATAAATTGTCCATTGCCAATCAGGGTAATTTCATAACGTGAAACAATTTTGCGCAGCAGCCCGCTAAAAAACGGGAAAATTGGCAATAACAGAAAATACTGGATAAAAAACAGGGAGGCAAAACCGTTACCAACAACAACAATCTTTTTTTTCATATCCGGGTCCATGCAAGGGCTACCCTGATTATCAGGGTGACAGGTAAAATCCGCGTGTAACAGATCAAGTCCACAACTCCAGTACAAAATTCTGCATGACGGCTCGCATGATATCCGTGCGGCTGATAATGCCGACCAGTTGGCCGTTTGACATAATTGGCATGGCGCCTATATGCTGACCAACAAACAGACGCGCAATGTAACGTACATCTGTTTCTGTATTGGCCGTCAGTACGGGTGAGCTCATGATTTTGCTAACCGGGTCTGCCGTATCATGGCCGGTCTGCATCTCATAAGACCCGGACAAACCACTTGTGTAATGCAGTATATCCCGGTCAGAAACCATTCCTGTTAATCTACCTTTATCTGTTGTCACTGGCATATGACGATATTTATATTGCCTGAACAGGTTTAATGTCTCCGCAATAGTCATTTCAATATTGAGACAGGTGACCGGTGAAGTCATGATTTGCTGTGCATGAAGCGCAGGTTTTTCCTGCTCCATTTGTCCTATCACCTGATAGGTATGACTGGCCGTTCGTGAATACCCGGGGGCTTTATCATGGTCAGACTCATGATCATGATAAAGCCTCGGATTGGTGCGGCGCAAGGCCGCTGCTTTTTCCGTTTTAGCAACCGCCAGACGGTCAAACAATTCTTGCACCGGGATTGGATTTTGTATATTCAGGCCATATTCAATGAACATAATAATAACCAGTAATTGTATGTAACCAATTAAAGCAGGTCATGCCATGCCTGACCTTAATGATTGGTATCTGCAATGTCAGGGTACAACCCTTGCCTTAGGCACATGTCAATGTTTTCTACTGACTCGATCAAACAAGAATTGGTTAAATCCATTTAAACCATATATATCACTATAAAGTAGTTTATAGAAAATAACAGGGCCAACACTAAAGTACCACTGGCTTGGTATGGGGATGTGGGGATAAATAAAATCAAGGGTTCTCCATCATGATCCCCTCACCCGGAGCTCCAGGTCCCTGGCTCCGGGCATCTGCCGCCCTGCCGGCTCCGTCCGTGGAGTCGGCCCCGGGTGAAGGGAAGTTAACGGGCCATATATGGTTTTATTATTATAATGGCGATAAAACCTGTTTTTAACGACCAAAGGTACTGCGGATATAACCCAGAACTGCCTTTACATCATCTTGCGTCAAGACCGGGTTGCCACCCTTGGGAGGCATTGCCATAGGTGATCCCTGGCTTTGAAAGCCTTCTGCCACATGTTTGAGCAGAACAGAATCTGATTTGCCCAACACCCCTGAGGCTTTTGTGAAATCAGGCACCCCTGGAAAGGCCCCTGTTCCACCCGCTGCATGACAAGCAATGCAGGTTTGTGAGTAGATGGCTTTACCGGAAAGCCCGGAGCCTTTAGTTGAGGTTGTTGACGCGGGCGAAGACGCATCACTGACAACCGTTTTGCTTGCAAGCGTGTTAGAACCCAGCATGAAGGTGAGTACATCACGCGTTTCCTGCCCGGTCAGGCCACCACGTATTCGCATATGAAACATAGTCGATATCCATTGATCGTCTCTGAGTTCTTTAGCACCACGAATATTATGGCAACGCCCGCAATTATCGACCCAGATTTTGGCCCCTCTCTGGAAATTACCGGGAGCAGGATAATCAGCGGCATACACCGATGTTGATAGCGCAAATGCCGTAATGATAAATAAAAAAGACTGTTTGATTATGAATGTTTTCATTTGTAATTTCTCCTTAGAAACCATAAGCCAGCTGAACAAGTACACGATTTTCATCTGCTGTACTGCCATTTTGGCCTCGATTATTTTCATAGGCGATCTTGGCAACCACATTGTTGGCAAAAAGATAATTAAGCCCTACCGCTACCTGTTTCTGGTCTTTTGCAGCACCGGGAGCATTAAAATTTGCATAGCGTATTACGCCTTCATATTTACTCGGCATGAAACGGTATGCTGCCTGGGTATACCAGGTAGACCATGTCGCACCACCGGATGCAGATGTCCCTGCGCTGGCAGCACCGACTTTTGATCGAATATACTCACCCCGCGTTTTCAGGTTTTTATACTGCCATGCAAAGTCGAAACCGATGACGTCATAGTCTCTGGGTGCCTCCCCTGCCAGGGCGGGTGCAGTACCGGCAGTCACTTCCGTGCTTGTCACGGTTGTCTTGCCACTGGCGGCGGAAATACCTAATTCCAGTTTAGGTACCGGTAATATTCCAAAGCGGCCTCCCCAGACCTTCTTGCCATCAAAATCCCTGGCAAACCCCTCAGCCTTGATGCCATCAAGCTCAAAACCTGAACCATCGTACTCAGTGGTCAGCTCAGGACCGTTGGAGACAAAAACGGCATAATTCGCCCTTGCAGAACCCAGCGGAAAACCACCTCTTAGCTGAATACCGGTGTCGGAAGTCGGAGCGGCGCCATCATGCCCGAAACCAGGTGCTGCAGAGGGCATCTTGTTAATCCATGATGGATGGAGATTCTGGCGGAATTGTCCAATCGGGCTAAGAAACTGGCCCGCCACCAAAGTCACATAATCATTCAGGAAGAGGTCAACCGTCATGTATTCCATGCCAACCGTGGTTGAACCATCCGGTTCTATCTCGAATTCCAGCTCTGACTCCAGCATCACCAGATCACGGTACTGAAAGTGAAAAATAGGTGAAAAACCGCCACTGTTAAAACTTCCATTGCTGTTTTTTGAATCGGTATAACCAACACTGGCGTACCCGGCCATATGAACTAATGTATTCGGGCTTTTCCATTCCGCTGCGCTATCAATCTTTTTTTCAAGCATGCGTACATCGGTTTTACTGGCCGACTGTTTTTTTTGTTCATCGAGTGCTTTTTGTACCTCCTCCATCTGCTGTTTAAGCTTATCAAGGGTGGATTTTAATGAATCGTAAGAAGGTGCTGCCTGGACCATAAATGGCACAGCCAACAATGTACCGGCAAGTGTCTTGCCAATTGTTTTTACGAGTGTTTGCATAACGGTTACTCCGTAGTGTTATTAATGATTAAGCAGTTATTAGCCACTCATGTGTAGTACATGTAAGGAGTTATCTACAAAGGAAAAAGAGCATGCACAGCAATATCCTTTTTCATCCAGTAGAAAAATAAGTGGCTATAGTCGAATACGTTGTGTTTTCAGGTAAAGTCGAGAAGTGGTATACGGTGGAGAATGGACGTTGGAGGGCAACCAGGCAAGTTGATGACTTACGGACGCATGGTCAGCATTGTATGGCTCGGCAATGGCGATATCCGGCTGACTGGATGATTCAAAGTGATATACAATCACTATCGGTGCTGTTAATGAATACGGGTCGCTGTGAGACAAAGTACCATCCGGCTGACCGGATTCATGATGCACCATGTGTCCATGTCCGGGTGTGTCTTCGTCAGTATGGCAGATATGAAGGGTACAACAGAGCTGAAAGGCAACAACAGTCCAGAGCATTAGCCAAATGGCTAATATACTACTCGCGGTGTGTCTGCTATATGTTCTCAATCAAGGCATTCCCTGTTTTATTATTAGGAGGTGCACACAAACATATTTATTAAATTAATCCTTTCATATCTATTTTTTTTTTGCAAGTGTATCCTTATATTCTAAATTAATGATTCTTATTAAAATTACTGATATTGTTGTCTGGAAATACCCCGGAATAAAATATATTATCAGGGAATTATCAATAAAATACAAACTGTTAAACACCTTTCTGCATTAGTCATTTGTGAATGTGGTAGCACTGTACCAGGGGAAAGCAAAAATGGAATTGATAGCAAACTTGATCCAGATCAAACCAATAAATAAGCGGCGATACTATGTAAAAAAAAGTTTATTGATATGGGCAAATTGCGATATTTTTAATTAAACGTATTAATCAAATATCGCCCGCAGAGCGGGTAGTATGAACCTGAATTCATCAGTGCCAGCCACAAAATGCAACGCACTCTACGGGCCGTCCAACCGATGAATCCAGGATGATGGTTTATCTGGTTTTAATAAACTATATTGAATACTGGAATGACATACCTATCTGGATCGACGGCCATGCTGTGTTACCCAACAAGTAAATTTTTCGGTAAAAGGTGTTTTCTGATCATCTGCGCATTTTTACCCCTGGTTATTAATGCCGATACCTCGATATCCATTACATCTGGTAGAGGTGCACCTTTTGTCAAACCGGATCAAAGCGGTTTTTATGATTTAATTGTCATAAACATGTTCAAACGCGCCGGGTTAAGAGCGAAGACAGTATTGCTTCCATCTGAAAGGTCACTAATCAATGCCAACACCGGAATAGATGATGGAAATATAGCAAGAATAAAAGGCCTCGAAAAAAAATACCCGAACCTGGTAATGGTACCTGGAAAAGTTATCGATTTTGATTTCGTTGTTTTCACTAAAAGTAAAAATTTTAAGGTTAAAGACTGGAGAAGCCTTAAGCCGTATAACATTGCATTTATCAATGGCTGGAAATATTTTGAAAAAAAAGCGCGGTATTATAAGTCACTGACACGGGTAAAGAGTTCTACCCAGTTATTCAACCTACTCAACAATAATCGTGCAGACATTGCTCTTTACGATCTTTGGAGTGGACTTTGGTGGCTCAGGCGCAATACAGCAGATATACATTTCCTGCTGCCCCCGATTGCCAGCGTTAAATTGTATCTTTATGTTAATAAAAAGTACAAGAAACTGGTACCCATGTTATCCAGAGCACTGGCAGAAATGAAAAAAGACGGGACCTATAAACTGATTTATGATAAAACGTTAAGCCGCTTATTAAAATAAACAACCCCGCCGCAAGCGAACGGGGTATTTTGTAGATGCGGCCCATGCCTGTTGAATTGCGTCCAGTATTGACCCGGTATTTGCATTGAATTTTATACCACGTCGGATTGCATAACCATAAGAATTCATTTGTAAACAGGTGCGGGACACCGGGTCAACTATTAAGCAAAAAAAATACCAAGGTGGGTCAATTAAGCATGCAAATCAACACCACGACCACAAAAATTCTTTTTATCGCGGTCATGGACCGCTCCTGCAAATTTCGCTGCAAGCAGTGGGAAATTTAACCCTCAAAGATTAAAGAGGTTTTTTATTAACTCCAAATCTTATTCCGGACTGGTACTTACTCCTGGGTTTCAATGCCTTCTATAATCGGGCAGCCATCCTCACTGCCACGGCATAGATTCATTAGCAAGGTTAATTCATTGCGCAATTTCGTCAGGTCATTCAACTGATTTTCTATGTCATTTAATTTAACAGATGTTAATTGGCGAATTTCATCTTTGGCGTGCTGCGGGTCTTCACGCATCTTTAACAGGTCTGATATTTCCGCCAGTTTAAAATTCATTTTCTGTGCGCGCTGGATAAATTTCAGGTTCGATATGTCTTTATCCGTGTACTGCCGGATACCGGATTCCGTACGTGATATCCTGGCCAATAAGCCTATTTTCTCATAATAACGCAAGGTGTCTGCACTCAGACCGAGTTTTTTTGTGATGTCACCGATGCGGTATGTATTCATAATTCAGATTCCACAGTGATAGGTTAATGTCCAGGCATTTCCCATTCAAGATCCATATAGACGTGCAATGCATTTCGTCCCATTAACATATCATAGCCAATTAATCGTTCGAATGGTGACAGAGGATACTGGTTTAATGTGCTTACATCTTCTATTTCACCACCTTTGCTTATAAATTCCTTTACAGCCTGACGTAGTAATACAAGATAGTCCAGTGTGTCTGCCCTTGCCTTTGTTATATTGGTGACATGACCATGCCCCGGGATAATGTATTCCGGCTCCAGATTCTCTATGTTTTTGAATATTTTAATCCATGATTCTGTTTTGGAGTCAATGGCTATTGCCAACATTCTCTCCACCGAGATAATATCACCACTAAATACCACCTTTTTCTCTGGTAACCATACATAGGTATCCCCTGCTGTGTAGGCAACACCATCCTGTTTCAGGACTATTTCAACACCACCGACCGTCAGTATCTTTTCTTTCTCGAAAGATTCATCTGCATAAGCATCGGTTGTCCCCTTTGCGAGTGCTGCCGTTATCAGCCCGTCCAGTCGTATTAATTGATCGTTGGCATTTTCCCGTTGATATTTAATGGCCGCACGGCTCGCTATAATGTGCGCCCCCAGTGATTTAAAGTAACTGTTGCCCAGCCAGCGTTGATCCTCGCCACCCGTATCAATTACCCATACAATGGGAGAATCAGTAATTGTCATAACGGCTTCATGAATATATTTCGCAGCCTTGTAACTTGCCCCCGGATCAATCAGAATGACACCTTCTCTGGTAATGATGACCCCGAATGTGGCATTGGTACCAAAGTTCCATTTTGACATGGGGCCGCGTTGACCCACCAGGGCATAGATACCATTAGTGACTTTCTGTATTTCCAGCTTCTTTGCAGGTTCCGCCATTGTTAACGACATAAAACCTGATAGTAAAATAAACCATGTAATACGCATATCTGTTCCTCATAACCTGTCGGATTCAGGTGGTCGCAACCAGATTCATTTTAGGCCCGACTGACCCCTAGTATTTAATAATGAAAAAGTACTCATTGAGCATATACAGGCCCGTCAAAACCAGTACGATACCGGCAATGATTTCCATTCCTTTTTGATGACGTGAAAGTATCTGTAGCGATTCCAGCCAGCCCATACTCCAGGCACCTGCTATGATGGGTATACTACGCCCCAGTGCGAAGGCCAGCAGTAAGGCAAAACCGAAACCGACCGAGCCGATCGCGGCACTGGCGGTCAGGGTAACCAGCAAGGCAGGCGTACAAAAAGGACAGACAGCAACAGAGAATGGAATACCCAGCAAAAATGCACCCCATATGCCGGTAACCTTATGCCCTTTTACTCCGAACCAGCGCAATCGAACACTCAACACACCCGACCATATCAGGCCCATGATGATCAGTAACGGACCCAGCACCAGACCCCATTCGCGACCCATTACATTCTTTACCCATTCACCACCCAGCGCGGCTATTACACCGAGTAACACATGCGTAACCAGCATACCAGCCACAAAGGCGCTACCCATGAAGATGGCGCGGCGCTCTTCGTGGGCCCTGGTGACATAGGCCAGCATCATCGGAATAGAGGCAAATGCCACGGGGTTAAAACTGAATATAAATCCCGCCAGAAATGCAATGCCAATGCCCGTCCAGCTGGCTGTTTGCAAACTATCCTTGAGCATTTGGGTATTGATGTCCAGTGCAGGAATCAGTAGATACAAGGCGGCAGCCAGTAGTAATATCGCAGTCAGCCAGGGACTGGCCCTGGCTGCCCTGTTGAGTAATTTTCGTGCATCTCCGTGGATGCCTGTGTATGAGGCCACGACCATTGGCAGGGTAAATAATGTTGAAAATAGCAGGCCCGCCAACAGGGCGGCACTTATCGAACCTGCCATGAGCGACAGTCCGATAATAACGAGTACAAGCGGAATGGTACACGCAGGAAGGGTTAGCCCCAGTTGCAAGGCAAAAGGCAGTCTTCTGCCACCGGGAACCAGTTTAAAGAATTCAAGATGAGGTATCGGAATATAGGTAAAGCGGGAAATTACATATACGACCGCGAATACTGTCAGAATAATACCGGGTGTATACGTTCCCCACTGTGGTGAGCCGATCAGTAATACAGATAATGCGAACAGACTTGCCAACAGGGCCGTTCGGGCAAGCCAGACTGCCAGCAGGTTTTGGCAACATTTTCTACCGGCAATTTTATTGGCATGCACCGAAAATAATGTGTGTGTAGCAATTGTACAGGGTTCAAAAAAAGCCAGTAACCCTAATAGTGAGGCTGCAAGTAGTAGCAGCGTTATCAAACCTGTCCTCCATTGCCATCTGAATTGAGTCGTCTTTCAAGCTCTGCCCGCAGTTTACTGGTAGATGGCAAGCTGGTATAAATCAGCTCGCCATCAATAGCGATAGAGGGTGTGGACAGCACGCCCAGTTCAACTGCATGATCGATTTCATCCAGCACATTGATTTCACACCACTGGATTTTATCACTACCCAGCTCCTGTGCCAGTTTTCGTAATACATCCTTGGCATGCCCGCACTTGCTGCAGCCGGGTGAAGCGAAAATCTCTATCTTGATTGTCATTTAAAACCCCGCCAATATTATTTATTCATCTGCGCCAGGTTGTAGCTCACACTGGCATAAAACCGGAACTACTGATTTTCTTTTTCAGCAGATCCATACACTGGTTGTGTTAAACATCTAGCCAGATGCGTAACGGCAACAACAGATACGACGCAGTAAAACCAATAACCCAGATCACGACTGAAGTCCAGTAGATGCGTTTATTCCATTTATGTGCAGTGCTACAGGCATGGGCCAGCTTCTTTTCTGTTGGACAGCTACGGCCGGAGCGGAACATTAACCAGCCGGAAGCCAGTAACATAAGCCCTGAAAATGCAAATACCCAGATCTTGTGCTGACTTAGCGTAATCAGGAAAGGGAACGTACTGGTCATGGCAACAACCGTTGCACCCATTCCAAGGGTAACCAGGATTATAGGTAACGCACAACATATCAATGTTCCCGTTGTGGTGAACAGAGTAAAAATAGTCACACCTTTTCCATTGCCGGTCATTTTATCTGTCATTAATTCCTGATTATTCATATTTTGTTACCTTGTGATATAACAATAAATTAAAGTGCCTTTTTCTTCATGCTGCGATACGTAAAGCCTGAATCACTGAATAATTTTTTCATCCTGTCTTCAGTCAGACTTTTACCTTCTGCCATTTCAACCTTTACCAGCCCTTTATTCAGGTCGACACTGATGTTTGATGTTCCTTCAATGGCCTTCAGTTTCTTTTCGATACCATAGGCACAGAATGGGCAGGCCAGTCCATCGACACGCATTTCATACTGCGTTCCGGCCGCCTGTACGGTTTGTATCATTAAAATACTCATTGCAATTGCCAATATTATTTTCTTCATCGTCATTACCTCTTGTGTTATTCAATACTGCTGTTTATAAATGCCATTCAAATATTAGTTTTGCCCTGTAATCAGATTCATTCTGGCTGCCGTTTAAATTACTTGAAACAGGAATCTGTACGCCTGCCTTGATGGCAAAGTTTCGTTTAGTCCAGAAAATACCCGGTGAGATAAACCACTCTGTCCCACCGGTATTGGCAAGATTGCTACCATTGAAGCTGGCTTTTTTGCCATACTCACCATTCAGTTCCAGCAACCAGACGGTGTCCGGTTCCAGATATCCGGTTGGTGTCGGGCGTATACCGCCGACAAAGTCCAGCAGGATTTTATCGCCTCGATCAACGCCGGCATTGTTCTTGCCGTTAAACCGATAACGGGCACCAGCCCAGCGATACCATCTTCGACCTTCATAACCATAGGTCAGGCCAAGAATTGTATCGGTCGTACCCTTGCCCAGAAACGGCGTTTTGGATGTGCTTGCAGTATCTGTAATTACCTTTACTAAAACAGCCGCCGATTCCTGCAGGCCCAGGGAGTCCTTGCGCCAGAACCGGTATTTGCTAAATACAGATAAATCACCCATACCGTTGCTGCTATTCGTACCGTCATCTTTATAGTCATAGGGCAAATCGACTCCAATGGCCCAGTCACCGGTAATGCCATAAGTCACTTCCAGTTGCAGTGCCTGCTCCTTCTCGTCAGCGGCTTTTTCAGACTCAACTCCCAAAGCCACCTCGAATCCATCCTTGAATAATACATGCGGCCCAATACCAAATACCGGGTCATGTGCCAGAACGGCCGTGCTGGCAAGGCCCAACAAGACGGCCAACCCACATACGTTATATTTAATGTTGTTCAAAATTTTCACCTTTTCCATGCAGCTTCTAACACTATGACAGTCTGGAGTACCCTCCAGGTTCAATAAATTTTCAGTTTTTTTCAAATAACGTCTAACTTGAACCAAGGATACAGTGTGGAGTTAACTCCAGGTCAAGAGAAAAAGGGAATTATTTTTAAAATATGTATTATTATTTTAACAGGTCGTTAAAACATATAGTTACAGGGCTTGTCGAAAGGATGGGGTCTTTAGCTTGAATCGACATATACTATAATAATTATACTGCCGCCCCGTTAACCTGTAACAAATATAGTTGAAACGTAAACGGCAAGCCGG
>ENA-ORDP01000083-ORDP01000083.1-marine-sediment-metagenome-genome-assembly--contig:-NODE-83-length-57449-cov-9.951389_pt1 | contig 57449 bp, 43 predicted proteins | sample MGYA00248627_ERZ508539 | MGnify/ENA primary metagenome ERZ508539 (study PRJEB26208, sample SAMN05571518) | marine sediment metagenome | biome: deep sea; feature: Hydrothermal vent; material...
TGTAATTTGAGTTTTGATTAGAAATTATGTTCGGCAATATCCACACGGAAATCTGTTATTTACTTTTCCGTTGCCAGCACATCAAAGTATTATTTAGCCTTTCTCTTTACTTTTAATTTATTTTTTCTTACTATAATTAATAAATATGTCTATCTAAAAAATTAGCCATAAATTCTACCCCGGGGGGTAGCGAATGAAACATAAAATCTTATTGTTTTTATTCTTCTCACAAACTTTTATATCTGCACAAATTGATACTACAGATTGGTTCTCTTTAAGAATTGGAAATAATATTAAACTTTGAATGATAGAAAAAAAATAATGCAGGCAGATGTTAATATGTTTAAAATTTTAGTTTTTAGTTTAATTATAATATTAATAAATACTGTTAATATTTCCCCTCAAAATTATGGAAATTGGACTATCGTATCGCCTATGAATTTAGACAGAACGGATTTTGCATCAGTTGTACTACCTAACGGAAACGTATTGGTTACAGGAGGACAAAGTTTTAGTGCGAATGCAATAACTAATACTTCTGAAATATATAATTATAAAACCGATACTTGGAGTTATGTTGCAAGTATGAATGTTCCAAGATTTGTTCATCAACTAGTTCTACTTGATAGTAATCGTGTTTTAGTAATTGGTGGTTTTGAAGAAAAAAGTTGTGAAATATATTTTATAAACGAAAATGTATGGCAAATGACTGACTCTTTAAAGGTTAAAAGAGAGTATGGTTGGACAGTATCTTTATTAAATAATGTAAAAGTAATAATTGTTGGTGGGTTTGCTTATAGCAATGATTTAAAAGAAAATTATTATCTGAATAATGTTGAAATTTATGATCCGTCATTAAATAAATGGAGAGAAACAGACTCTCTAAAAATTGGCAAGGCATTTCATACAGCAACGTTACTTAATAATGGAAATTTATTGATCTCTGGGGGTAAAACAAATAAAGGCGTTGAATTAAAAGACAGTGAAATATTTGATTCTACATTAGAAAAATGGACTGTTGTAGATTCACTAAATACTGCAAGGTATAATCATTCCTCCATATTATTATCAAATGGAAATGTATTGATTTCGGGAGGATTGAATTATACGAATCCCACTTCACCATGGTTAAAAAGTTGTGAGGTTTATGAACACAAAAAAAACAAATGGGAAACAGTAACTTCAATGGATTATACAAGAGACGCTCACTTATCTATAATCTTAAACAACGGTTACATTTTATTAACCGGTGGGCAGAAAGGAAATGATACCTGGGAGCTGTACGACCCTATTTTATTCAAGAATATTTATTCCGACAACTTTCCCGTTGTACAGGGTTCACAAAGAATAGAGAAGCTACCAAATGGTGGTGTTATAAGTATGGGGGGTATTACCTGGAGAGACTCATCTTTACCCGTACTATCTTCAACGGCAATGAGCGAAATATATTTGACCGTTACCGGTATAAAAACAGAATTACAAAATAGTTCAAATATGTTTGAACTATTACAAAACTATCCAAACCCATTTAACCCGGAAACAGCTATCAGCTTTAAGTTATCTTCACTCAGTTTTGTAACATTAAAAGTTTTTGATGTACTCGGTAGAGAAGTTGCTACATTAGTAAATGAAGAAAAACCAACAGGTAAATATGTAGTTAAATTCAACGCAAATAATTTACCAAGCGGAGTTTATTTTTACACAATAAATGCTAATAATTTTCATAAAGTTAAGAAAATGATACTCCTTCGTTAGATTGAATTTAAGATATTTCACCCCGTTTTTATTTACTTTATATAAAGAAAAGACGAGGTGAGATTGATTATAAATAAAATTATAATAATTGACCTGCCCACCGCAGGCAAGGAAAAAATTATGCAAACAGTAAAACTTAGATTAAAATTTTTCTCAACATTAGCCTTCATTTTTCTTATTTCAGGTTGTGCAACAATACCTTCGGAAGCTCCTCAACTATCGGGTGAGTTGGGTAAAAGAATTTCTGCAATTGAAAAATCAAACCTTACACTGCTCCACAGGTTTTTTGATTTAAAGAGAGATGAAGTGGATAAATTTATTGAAAAAGAATGGACACCGATTTTTGCTAAGGAATTTTTTTCCGAACCTAAAATTCAAAGTGCCTGGGAAACAATAGTCACCGAAAATAACCCTACCGACAGGTTAAAATTTCTAATAATTATAGGACCGAAATTACAAAAGAAAATTAACCGTAAACGTCTTGAATTAATTAAACCGCTTGATAAGCTCGAAAGATTTATTGAACGTAAAATAAGATTTGAGTTCAGGCAGGCAAGAAGTATAAATAATTCAATTACAAGTTTTCTTGTATCTGCATCAAAAGTGGAAGAAAATAGAAACAGGTACTTGAATATGATCGGTATCACTGATGATAAAGTTGGAGCATTAATTGACGGTGTTGATGAAACTGTGGGAAATTTAGTTAACAAAAGCAGGAACATAAAAAGTTATTCTGAAAAGTTTATCGAAAAATTAAATGATTTGAAAAAAATTATTAAATAGGAGAATAAATTATGCCGATTGACTGGGATGAGTTTGAAAGCGACCTTAATGATACAATTGATAATGCTGCCGATCGTACAGATACAAAATTAGCATCAAGAATTTCATCAATAACACGTATGACAGATGAAGAAATTGAAGAATTATTTCCCAAGCCGGCTGATGTAAAAAAACTGGTTAAACTAATGAAAATTGTTAAATCAGCCGAGGATAGAAATAGCAAAATAAATAAAATAATTTCTAATGTTGAAGAATTAGCAGGTACCGTTTTAACCGTTCTTGAAAAATTTGTTTAATATTTTGGAGAGTTTGTTTTGCCAAAGAACATAATAATTTGTTGTGACGGGACAGGGAATGAGTATGGCAATAAGAACACCAATGTTGTTAAGCTGTTTCAGATTATTGAAAAAGATTCGAATAAACAGGTTGCGTTTTATGATCCGGGTGTCGGTACATTTAGTGCACGCGGAGTCTTAACGAAACCACTGAAATTGTTAACAAGATTAATGGGACTTGCATTTGGCTACGGAATAACCAGAAACATAGAAGATGCTTATGAATATTTAATGGACAAATATGAGAAAGACGATTATGTATATTTGTTTGGGTTTAGCAGGGGAGCTTTTACTGCACGAGCTTTAGCCGGGATGTTGCACAAATGCGGTCTGTTGGAAAAAGGAAGCAACAACTTAATTTCATACGCAACAAGAATGTATCGTTATGGCAAACACTCAACAGCAAAAGGATTTAAAAAAACTTTTTCAAGGGAGTGCAGACCGCACTTTATCGGTGTATGGGATACAGTAAAGTCCGTAGGTTTAATTAAACGCAGAAAATTTCCAAATGCAATACTAAACCCCGACTTAAACATTGGCATACACGCAATATCTATTGATGAGAAAAGAAGTAAATTCCGTCCGAATCTATGGGACGAGAACAGCAAAAATAAAGATGAAAACCAAATAATAAAGCAAGTTTGGTTTGCCGGTGTACATTCTGATATTGGTGGTTCTTATAAAGAGGATGGACTTTCAAACATAACGTTAAGCTGGATGGTTTATGAAGCTTGCCGACACGGGTTATTTGTAAATAAAAAAGAGATTGAAAAAATAGAGCCAAGCCCTGAAGGTAAATTACATAACTCTCTTTTACCTATTTGGTGGATATTGGGCTGGAAGATTAGGAAAATAAAAGAAGGTTCATTAATACATAATAGTGTTTACGAAAGGATTAAGAAAGTAATAAAATACAAACCTAAAAATGTACCGTCAAAAGGAAAAGTTACAATAATTAATTAGTTCATTATGTATTGGTTTGTTGCTATTAAAATATCAAAATCTTTTGATGATTATGAAGCAGTTAGGGTTTAAGTTTTCACTTTGGGGAATTTTGATAAAACCAAACAAGAAAGAATTATTCGATGAACCCGTGGAAAAAAGGAACTGAAAATTCTTCTACAATTTATTTCTCAATTTTTTGTTATTATACAATGTTAATAAATAATTTTACATTCAGGCTGTTCAATCCTTTATATTATTTCAAAAATATTGTTAAAAATTTTGGGGTGGAAGGTTATATTAAAACCACCCGAACAAAAGAAATATGTTATAATTGCTGCACCTCATACAAGTAATTGGGATTTCCTTTTCTTTATCCTTTTACTTTGGTCGACACGCTCTAAATTTCATTGGGCAGTGAAACACACTGTCTTTAAAAAGCCTGTCGGTTTCATTCTTAAAAAAATGAGAGGCATTCCTATTGATAGGAGAGTGAAAAATAATTATGTGGATAAAATGGTTGAACAGTTTAATAACAATGATGAGTTCGTTTTATTAATAACGCCTGAAGGCACACGTTCTAAAACTGAGTTTTGGAAGGCGGGTTTTTATTACATTGCAAGAGCCGCAAATGTACCTATTATGTTGGGCTTTATCGATTATTCGAGTAAAACTGTTGGAACTGAAGGTCTGTTTTTCCCCTCTGATAATATTGGAGATGATTTGAAATTATTGAAAGATTTTTACGGTACAAAGACCGGCTTACATCCTGAAAAATACGGGGAACCGAAATTTCAACAGAAATAGTAGGTCTTTTGTAATGACTTGCTAATTGTTATTGTATAACATAATTTTTAAGGGCTTTCATAAAGTAATAAATGGGACTTTTGATTTCATATTTTAAAAATTCATTATTTTCACTTTTCTTTTTTTTCACAATAACTGTTTCTATTTTTCCACAAAGTGGTAAAACCATCCTTTCCGGCTTTGTTTCAGATGAGGTGACCGGCAATGTTTTAGTCGGGACAAATATAATGGTTTATCGTGATTCGATTGATTTTAATAAGTTCCCATTCAGAGGTGTCGCTTCAAACGATTACGGATTTTATGCTATCCCAGATTTATCAATAGGAAATTATTTTATTATTGCAAAAAATATCGGCTATAAAATACAGGTCAGAGAGGTTAAGGTAATTTCAAATAGCGGCGTAGTCAGATATGATATAAAATTAAAGCCTGTTAATATTCAGCTTAACGAAGTTGTTGTTAAGGGTAAAAGAGAAAATGAAGTTAGCGTAAGCACAATTGACATACCCATAAGTCTTATTAATAAACTTCCGTCTTTAAGCGGCGAAGTAAGTCTATTTAAATCTCTCGAATATATTCCCGGTATAAAAACTTCTTCTGAAATTTCGTCCGGTTTGTATGTACGCGGCGGATCGCCCGATCAGAATTTAACACTGGTTGACGGTGTTACTGTATACAATCCGACTCACCTGCAAAATTTTGCCAGCACATTCAACTCAGATGCTATTCAAAGTGTAAAGCTTATAAAAGGTGCATTTCCGGCAGAATACGGAGGCAGGCTTTCGAGTGTGTTGGATATCAAACTTCGATCCGGTTCAAAAGAGCGTAATAAGGGGAAGATAGGTTTAGGTATACTCAACTCTAATGCAACATTTGAAGGACCTATAGGTAAAAAAGCAACTTATATTATTTCCGGTAGAAAAATGTATTACGATGCAATTCAAAAAGCATTTAATAAAAACAGCACAATACCCAATTATAATTTTTACGATATAAATTCTAAAATAACTTATAACATTACCAAAAACGATATTGTTACAATAAGCGGAATGTTCAGCAAAGATAACGTTTACAACCCAAGCAACTCAAAAGAGTTAAGTTATAATATTAACTGGCAGAACGGTGCGGTTAATATTGATTGGCTAAAAGTAAACTCTAAATCTTTATTGATAAATAATTCTATCAGTTATGTTAATTATCAATTTAGAACTCTTCTACAGGGCGCAAACAAAAGTTCAACCGATAAAGATTATTTTTCATTCTCTAAATTGGAAGATTTTGTTTTTCGCTCGCGGTTAGAATTATTCTGGCATCAGGATCACACATTTAAATTCGGTACCCAGCTTTCAATTCACAATTACGATTTAATTTACAGCAATGTTTTTGACCCACTTTTGGAAACCGATCCGAACGGCACATCTAAGGTACAATCAACCGAAGCTACTTTATTTATGCAGGATGAATGGAAAGTTTCGCAGAAATTAAAGACAAATATCGGGGGTAGATTATATTACTTTAAAACAAAAGATTATTTTAGGTTTGAACCGCGTATTTCAGTTTCTTATTCTCTTACAGATAATTTTACTTTAAAAAGTGCATTTGCAATAGCACACCAGTTTTTGCACTTGATAGTTAGGAATGATATAAGTCTGCCGACTGATTTATGGTATCCATCTACAAAGGAAGTTCTTCCAAGCAGATCAACGCAATATGTATTAGGGCTTGAAATGAGTCTCGACAATAAAAATTACTTTATAAGTATTGAAAGCTATTACAGAAACATGAAAAATTTGTACGAATTTCAGAATTCACCCAGGTATAATTATTTAAACGGTTCGGTAAAAAACCTAATAACAGTTGGCGAAGGTGAAGCATACGGTACGGAAATATTTATAAATAAAACTGCCGGTGATCTCAGCGGATGGATTGGTTATACACTTTCGTGGACAAGAAGACAATTTGATAAACTTAATAAAGGCAGGGTTTTCTATCCACGCTATGATAGAAGACACGATGTATCTGTAGTTTTAAGTTATAAGGTTTCAAACTCTTTTAACATTGGTGCTACTTGGAGCTACGCCACAGGACAAAGTATTACTACTCCTACCGGTCAATTCGGTTTTCAAGATATCGGGTTAAATAATTCAACAGATTTAAATTTTGATTACAACCAAAGAGATAATTTTAAACTCCCTGCTTATCACAAACTGGATTTGAGTTTTAATTATTCTTTTGAATGGAATAACCTTCCGTTCAAAGCTTATCTGGCAATATTTAACGTGTATAACAGAAAAAATCCTTTTGCAGTTTTTGCAACAAAAAATACAAGTAGCGGCAGTGTACTAAATAAACCTGAACTTAAACAAATAACACTATTTCCATTTTTACCGACGGTAGGTATAAGTGTACAGTTTTAAATTAAATATATCGAAATTAATTTTTCTGCTTTTGTTTTATACAGCAGTAAGTCTCTTTTTCACGGGCTGTGACAAAGTTGAGGTTATCACTCCCGATACATCATTTAAAGAAAATGTTGTTGTAAGAGCAGAATTACTTGCCGGTGTAAATTTTACCGGTGTTAGATTTACAAAAACTTTACCTCTTGATGTTGCTTATTCAATTTCAGCTGCCGAATTAAAAAACGTTACTGCTTATTTAAAGATAAACAACACACAAATTGTACCACTTCATTATACAAATAACGGACTCTACAAACCATTATATAATTTAAAAATAAAATACGGCACTACTTATGAGTTGTTTGCTACATACAATAATAAACCGATTTACAGTAAAACAAGAGTACCTGATAATCTTAATGTTATAAATGTGATCTACCGAGACGAATTTTTTCTTCAAGGTGAAGTAATTGCAAATAAAGACGAAGCTTATGGAGCAGCGTGGGTAATTCCTACATTTAATACACCCAATATTATTGCTGATGATTTTTATTCAATTGTAAAGCTTTTAAATAATAGTTTAAATAAAGTTACAGTACGGACAAAAGTAATTCCCGTACAATATAGATCTAATATAATAAAACGGTTAATTGAAATAAAAGTTTACGCTTTTGATAAAGCTTATGCCGATTATTTTAATACAAAATCGAACGGTAAATCGGTTGAAGATGCTTTTGTACACGGTGGAAATAATATTGCATGGAACGTTGAAGGAGAAAACGCAATTGGTTTATTTATTGGGTCTGCTCATAGCCCTTTAGTTCCTCATTTATAATGGAATAAAAAATTTATATGCAAAAAATATTAGTAAATATAATAACAGTATCTTTTTTAATTTTAAGCGGATGCCTTAAAGATGCACCTATTACACAGGCAACTACCGAACAAAATAATAGTGCTGATATCCTGGTCTATTTGGAAACTCAGGGTGATTATATAAATTCTCCTTTAATGCCGTCATTAATAAAAGCTAGTGATGTATTCAGTAAACCTGATGATAAAATAATTCTTGATGTAAGACAGGCTTCTGATTTTACTAAAGGTCATATTCAAAACGCTACAAATATTAAATCTTCTGATATATTAAATTTTATAAAAACTGCCGATCCGAATAAAACAATTGTAATTGTTAGTCTAACCGGGCAATCGGCATCTTATTATACCGGTCTTTTAAGATTAGACGGGTACACAAATGTATTTGCACTTAAATACGGTATGGCATCCTGGAATATGGATTTTGCAAGTCCTTGGTTAAATGAAGATCAACCAACAGCTTATTTTACAAATAAAGTATTTAATAAACCTTCTTTTTCCGCTTTGCCTGAAGTTACTTTTGCAAGTACAAAAGGTAACATTAAAGAAAAAATAAATACAAGAATACAGGGATTAATGAAAAATACATTTATAGAGTATGATGTCTCAGATGCGTCGGTTTCCGTATTCAATTTACTTGATATTTTTTCCCCAAGCAGAGGAAACTACTTAAATACATTTGTAGTATGTTATGCGCAAAACATGGATGAATACTTATCCGGCAAATCAATAAATAGCCCCGGGCATTTGCCGACTGCTGTGTATTACCAGGCTAATAATTTTGGTCAATCCGATTTAAGAAGTACGGCGTTTTTACAAACGATTCCGAATAATAAAGATATTGTTGTTTATAGTCGAATAGCTCATTCCAGTGCTTTTATAACTGCTTATCTTCGCCTTTTAGGTTATCGGGCTAAGTCACTTTTGTTTGGAATGAGATGGCGGATGGGTTTTAATTGGACAACAGAAGTAAAAAATTATCCTTACGTTACAGGTCCTTAAAATATAATTCACATCTCAACTTCTACTAATCCATAATGAATGTTATATTTGTTAACAAATTTCAAATTGTTAAATATTAGAGAAGTAATTAATGCAACAGCCCGAAGTAACTTTAGAATTAGCCGTAGAGCACGGACTTACCGAAGAAGAATACAATAAAATAATTAAAATATTAGATAGGGTTCCTACATTTACCGAACTTGGAATTTTCAGCGTGATGTGGAGTGAACATTGTAGTTATAAAAATTCAATAGTTCTGCTTAAAACTTTGCCGAGGGAAGGGGATAAATTATTAGTCGGTGCCGGTGAAGAAAATGCGGGTCTTGTTGATATCGGTGACGGACTTGCAGTTGCCTTTAAAATTGAAAGCCACAATCATCCCTCTGCTGTTGAGCCATATCAAGGTGCAGCAACCGGTGTCGGTGGTATTTTAAGAGATATATTTACTATGGGTGCTCGCCCGATAGCCGCTTTAAATTCGCTTCGATTCGGTTCATTAAAAAATGCAAGAACAAGATACCTTTTTGAAGGAGTCGTTAAAGGGATAGGAGATTACGGAAATAGTTTCGGTGTTCCGACAGTAGGCGGTGAGGTTTTCTTTGATGAATCCTATCAGGATAATCCATTGATTAATGCTATGGCTGTAGGAATTGTAAAACACGATAAAGTTGCGAGTGCAATTTCAAAAGGTGTGGGTAACCCTGTAATGATTGTCGGCTCATCAACAGGAAGAGACGGAATACACGGAGCTACTTTTGCCTCGGAAGAAATATCGGAAAAAACCGAAAGTAAAAGACCATCGGTACAAGTCGGTGATCCTTTTACCGAGAAACTGCTTCTCGAAGCTACTCTCGAAATCATCAAACACGGCTGGCTTGTAGGCATTCAGGACATGGGCGCCGCAGGTATTTCCTGTTCAACTTGTGAAATGAGCGAGAAGGGTAACTCGGGTATGAAAATAGATTTGAACAAAGTACCGCTTCGTGAAGACGGGATGACGGCTTATGAAATTATGCTTTCCGAAAGCCAAGAGAGAATGCTCTGCACCGTTAAAAAAGGTTTTGAAGATGACGTTAAAAAAATATTTAACAAATGGGACTTAAATTGTGAAATAATAGGTGAAGTCACGGACGACGGGAATATAGATATTTTTTATAATGGGAAGGAAGAAGCAAGTATACCCGCATTTGATCTTGTCCTTGGAGGCGGTGCACCTGTTTATTTGAGAGAATCAAAAGAACCGAAATATTTAGATGAAACAAGAAAATTTGATTTTAACATATTACCAAAAATCGAAAATATTTCAGATGCGTTTATCAAAATATTTTCTTCACCTAATATTGCTTCTAAAAGATGGGTATATCAACAATATGATTCTATGGTAAGAACAAACACAATTGTTGGTCCGGGTTGTGATTCCGCTGTTGTTATGATTAAAGGTACAAACAAAGCTTTGGCAATGAACACGGATTGCAACGGAAGATATGTTTATCTAAATCCAAGAGTCGGTACACAAGTAGCAGTTGCTGAAGCTGCAAGAAATATTGTCTGTTCCGGTGGCAAACCTTTGGCGGTTACAAACTGCTTAAATTTTGGTAATCCATACAAACCGGAAAATTATTGGCAATTTAAAGAAGCCGTAAAAGGAATGGGCGATGCCTGCCGGGAATTTAACACCCCTGTAACCGGTGGAAACGTAAGTTTTTATAATGAGTCTCCCGATACGGTAGTGTATCCAACACCCACGATTGGAATGGTTGGGCTGATTGAAAGCCTTGATAATATTACAACTTCATTTTTTAAAGACAGCGGTGATTTAATTTATTTAGTGGGATCCGACAAAGAAGAAATCGGCGGCAGTGAATTTTTGAAAGTAATTCATAATTTGGTTACCGGTGATTCACCCTCGTTGGATTTCACAGTTGAAAAGAAACTTCAAAATATTATTTTGCAACTTATTGAAAAAAGATTGATAAAATCCGCACACGATGTTTCCGAAGGTGGAATTATTTGTGCTTTAGCTGAATGCTGTGTAATGGACGAAAATAATTTAATCGGTGCTTCTGTTAGTTTACCGGTTATCAATAGGGAAGACTTTTCATTTTTTAGTGAATCACAATCAAGAGTTATTCTTTCAGTAGAGAAAGACAACAAAAAAGAATTTGAAAATCTTTTAAATGAACAAGCTCAGCCTTATAATTATTTAGGCGAAACAGAACGTAAAGAATTAAAAATAAATGATGTTATTAAATTCAGTGTAAGTGAGATAAGCAATCTTTATTATTCTGCGATATCAAAAATTATGAATGGAAAAGAAAATTAAAAATAAATTTCAATCTTCAAAATTATATTCTTTCTTTAGAAAAATTAGATTTTACTTGCACTTAAAACCTACTTATCATAGGATAGAGGAATTTGCAAAGTACTATTTTGGCGGACTTATAACCCGCATAGACGAACACCATGTTTTTTTACTTAGTGGTGGGTTAGCTTTTTCCCTCTTTGTATGTATCATCCCTTTCGTTTTAATTATCTTTTGGATATTGGGTAACTTTCTATCTTCGGGGGATGTTCAAATTCAGTTGAATAGTTTTATTGAAACTATTATTCCTTATCAAAACTATGCTGATTTTATAAAATCGATTATTACAAAAAGAATAACAGAAGTTGTGCAGTATAAAAATATAGCCGGTTATGTTGGAATAATCGGACTGTTTTTTGCTGCAAGCGGATTCTCAAGCAGCATAAGGACAATTCTAAACAAAGTTTTTTGTCCAAATACCGATGTAAATATTGTCATTGGAAAATTGAGAGACTTTGCTTTAGTTCTAATTGCAGTTTTGATTTTCTTAATTGCAACTTTAATTTTTCCTTTCTTTGAAATTCTGAGATCTGCTCCTAAGGATATTGTATTTTTACAATTTTTCCAGATTGGAATCTTTCAAAAGATAATTGCGACAATTATTTCTTTTACAATTATTTTTGTTCTCTACTCAACCATGTACCGTTTTATTCCTGTTCGTAAACTTAACAGTAAGTCAATAGCGATTGGTGCATTTTGGTCAACGGTTATGTGGGAAGCCGCGAAACAAGTTTTTGGTTATTACATTTATCATTTTGGTTCTATCGGAAGGATCTACGGCACTTATGCTTTTTTGGTTGTTGTCGCTTTTTGGATTTACTACTCATCGATTGTTTTTATAATCGGAGCAGAAATAGCAAAACTTCATTCCGACAGAGTTTTCAGTGATAACGTTCCTTATTAACCGGTTACTATTTTGGGAGAAAGAGTAATATTACTCTTCATTGAATTTGAAATCAAACAATTCTTCTCTGACTTTTCAATAATTCTTAAAGTTCTTTCTTCCTTGCTTGGGTCTAATATTTTTACTACAGGTTTTAATTCTATTTCCGACATCATAAATATGCCGTCTACCTTTTCTATTTTTCCTGTTCCGGAACATTTAAAACTTTCAAATTCTAATTTAGAATTCTCTGCAATTGCTAAAAATGTGGTCATTAAACATGCAACTGCTGATGCTACGAATAAGTGTTCCGGTGACCAAGTATTCGGAACACCATTAGCAAAACCCGGTGGTGTAGCAACCTCAAAAGAAGGTAATCCGTCAGAAGATAAAATTCCTAACCTTCCTTTTTTCCAAGTAACATTTGTTGTGTAACTATGTGTGTCTTCCATAAATAATCCTTTTCTAACGATAATATGATGTTGTTTTTTCAAATTGGATTCAACCAATGGCGAGCTATTCAGAAAAAGGAATTAATTTGACAAAGAAAATCTATGTTATTATCTTAATAGGAGTAAAGAATCTGATTATAGAGGTGCTCGTTTTAAATATCGGATTTTTATTTTTCTAATTTATTGATAAGTATTTTATACTATTAAAAGTTTTCACTAAGATTATATTTTCTCAAGATGACAATAATATTTTCCAAAAAGTGTGAGTATGGCTTACAAGCCTGTTTATATTTAGCAGCACTCAATACCAGGGAAGTAGTTCCGTCTGAAGAAATTGCAAAACAGTTAAAAATTCCAAAAGAATTTGTTTCTAAAATTCTTCAAAGCCTTACTGCAAGTGGATTAATATATTCAAAAAAAGGAAAGTTCGGCGGTTTTTCATTGGCGAAAGACTCGAGCAAAATTAAGCTTATAGATATTGTTGGTGTAATTGACGGCTTGGAAATATTTGAAAGATGTGTCTTGGGTTTCCCTAATTGCTCGCCTGATACTCCCTGTCCTGTTCATGATAGGTGGGGGGAACTGAGAACAAAAACTTATCAAATGCTTACTGAAGAAACACTTGATAAATTTACTGAAAAGACTTTAACAAAGATAAATAACTTATAAAAAAAATTTTAACATTAAATCGGATATTATAATCTGATTTAACAAATAATATTATGGAGCTGAAATGGAAACTAATAAAATTGATTTTACAAAAAAAACATTATCGGAAATTGCGATAGAAAATATTAAGTATGCTGAAGTTTTTGAAAAATATGGTTTAGACTTTTGTTGTAACGGAAATATAAATTATTTAGAAGCGTGTAAAAATAAAGGAATAGATGAAACAAAATTATCTAAAGAACTTACAGAATCAAGTGCACTAAAAAATAAAAACGAAAATTATGAAAACTGGAAATTAGATTTTTTAGTCGATTATATAGTTAATAATCACCACCTTTATATTACCGAGAGCATACCGAAAATAACAGAACATCTAAATAAAATAACCGGTAAACACGGTGGTAATCACCCGGAACTTAAAGATATAAATGAATCTTTTACTATAGCTTATAAAGATTTACAGCAACATATGATGAAGGAAGAAAAGATATTATTTCCTTATATAAAACACATGGCTTTAGTTTATGAAGGTAAAGCAAAAAACGAAGCACCGTTTTTCGGAACGGTTGAAAACCCGATAAGGATGCTGGAAGATGAACACAAGACAGTAGGTGAATTATTCGAAAAGATAAGAGAACTTTCAAACAATTATACGGTACCTGCTGACGGATGTACAACTTTTAATTTGACAATGAACGAGTTAAAAGAATTTGAAGAAGACCTGCATAAACACATACATTTGGAAAATAATATATTATTTCCAAAATCAATTGCTATGGAAAAAGAACTATTTGCAGACTAATAAGTCTGTTAATCGATATGAGGTTGTTGTTTGTCGAGAATATTAACCGTTAGTAGAATGCAGGTTGTTAATTTCTGAAAATAGGGAATCTTTGTAACCGGAATTAAAGAAGTTTTTTAATTCTAAAAAATGCTTTATAAACTATTATTGTGTGGTTCAATATGGAACTGAATCCAACTCCGGAATTTACAGAGCTTTTCTGTAAAGCTAAGGAACATCATTTAAATGGAAAATTAGACAGAGCAATTACAGAATATACTGCTCTGTTAAACAGAAATGCATCTGCTGAATTGTATTGTTTACTGGGATGGGCATATTGTCTTAACGGTAATTTTAAAGATGCAATCAATCAGTGTAGGTTTGCAATTGAACTTGATCCTGATTGGGGCAATGCATACAATGACTTAGCTTGCTATTTGATTTATGAAAAAAGATTTGATGCTGCTATTCCGTGGTTAGAGAAAGCCATACAATTAGAAAGTTATGATGACAAACATCTTTCTTATTATAATTTGGGCAGAGTATATGAGAAAATAGGAATGTGGCTACATGCAAGAAATTGCTATGAATATTCTGTTTCATTATCATGTGATTATAAAAAGGCTCAGAAAGCACTTAATAGAATTTATGCATATTTAAACTGATTGTTTAATAATTATTAAGCCTTCATTCTTATCCCTTTATCTTCGTGGATGAAAAGCCAACTGCAGACTCTTCCAATATTTATTTCTTCAAAATTATTCCAGTAAGTTTTTGTTCTTACATGCGTTGAACTTGTGTCATTTTCGGGAATGCTGTTTGCTTCATCAATTAATTCACTCAATCTTTTCTGCCATTTTTTAATATTTATGGGTCTTAAATCCACCCACCCTTCGTTAGCCCATTTATCCTTACTTTTATCTGTAATTTCAAGTTCATTTTCACCCCGGTAAGGTGGAATTTTAATAGTTTCTGCTCTTAACAAAGAATTACCGTCAGGTAAAAGAATTGGAATACCGATGGAAATAATTTGATTACGAATTTTATCATTATTCATAATTATTTCATAACATTTATCGGAAAGTGATTTAGCATCATCATCTATAACACCCACCATTGTTTTATGTATTAAACTGATTAGATAGATCTCATATAAAAGTTTAGATAGTCTCGGTGGACCCAACAATTCAAACGCAACGCTGTCCACACCATTAATTTTTTCAAGTTCAGTTAGTTTGTTAACAGCAACATGCTGCAAATAACCTGCACGGTAAGTCGGCTCTAATGTAGCGTGATCAAGTGAACTGACAATATCGTGTCCTGTGTTTCCGCCTCTTATTTCAAAAATAACAACGTCGGCTATTTCTTCGGGTGTAACAAATTCCATTTGGTTTTGTGCGGTAATTGTTTCGAACTCACCCTTTGAAAAAATCCCATTTTCGCCTGTATCAATAAAAACTGATTTTAATACCTTACCGGATTTATCAAATTCTCTATCGGTTTTTAGTACTAATTTATTTTTTAATGGAACGGCTTGGGTTAATGGTACATCGTATAACTCAATTGGTTTACCCCTGCGTTTTATCTCACCAAACTCTATTTTTTTCCATGCTATTGCGCCCGTTGGTTTAATTTCTTTAATAATGGGTCCATCGGGTGTTCTTGCCATCAGGAATAACAATAATGTATGAGCACCTGCAATTGATGATTTGCTTAAAAGAACTCTGGATGGTTTTTCTTCGCTATGTGTATACGGAATATTTAATCCCATTCCGCCTGTTCCGCTTGTACCTATTTTTACATACGCCTCTGTATTTATGCTTTTCATACAAGCGTAAAGTATTTGTACGTGCCTTATTAATTGAGGAATATAAAGAGTACATAATAACTTTTCAGTACTTTCAATTATTTCTTCATAAGATGATTTATCTTTTATTTGTTTTGAAATTGATCTATACGAAGTATAGATATCCTGATAGGCGATTGCCGTTGCGGTGTTGATGCAATCAATTATTATTTCGGGTTTGTATTTATTGATAAGTGCATATACAGATGATTGTTCTAATATTTCATCTGTAAGTTCATCGAGTACATCGGACATTAAAATTTTTCTTTTTATTGGATCAGATAAAATTTCGCCTCTTGGAGTATCCTTGTATTCATCTCTTACAAAAATATCACCACCCCAGGGGATAAAATAATTTTCACCTCTATCCGGAAATAGTTCTTTTAATTTTTTAACGGCATCTTCTGCCTCAGATAATTTTAATGATGAAATTATAATGCGGGATGGATTATTGTTTATAATTTTTTTTGCAATAGCACTTCCTACTAAGCCAAATCCACCAAGAATCAGTACGGTTTTATTTTTGATATTCATTTTAGTTCCATAATTAGAAGAAAATAATATGTGAAATTACAGTTTGTATAGCATATTGGCAATATATTGAACTAATAAGTTGTATCCTTTTTTATTTTAATTAAAATATTTATAGTGTTATAAATTGCTATACTTTAGTTGTATTTGTAAATTTGTATTTAATTATAGTTTTCATTCTATGTTTATTTATAAAAAGCGGTAAGTTAGATGAAAGTTCATGAAATTCTAAAACAAGAATATATTATCCCACGGATGCAAGCAACCAATAAAGAAGATGCAATTAATGAATTAATAAATTTATTTAAAAACGATAAACGAGTTTTAGATTATGAAGAAATATGTAACTGTATTCAGTGTAGAGAAAAAATAATGTCTACCGGTGTCGGTAAAGGCTTTGCTATACCTCACGGTAAAACTAATGCGACATCTGAAATACTTGGTGCATTTGGAATTGCAAGAACACCAATTGATTATAAGTCACTTGATGGAGAACCTGTACAGTTAATATTTTTATTAGTCGGTAAAGACAATATGGTAAGCGAACATATAAAATTATTAAGCCGTATTTCACGAATGATGAATGAAGACAGTTTTAGAGAAAAATTATTACAATCCGAAACATCTGAGCAAATATTAAAGGTCTTTAAAGAAGAAGAAGATAAACTGATTGATCTTTAGAGTCTTCTAAAAATTTTAAGATATACGTTTATTGAAATGGTTTTCGGATTCTTCCTCACCCGTCGGAGCCGGACGGGCTTTTTAAGTGAGGACAGAGATGAGTTTCTTGTAAACTAATAATTCGAAAGCCAAGTTTCAGTTAAAAAAATATTTGAACACTCTTTTTAAAAAATCATTATATGATAAAAGCAATTAAAGGCACTAAGGATATACTTCCTGATAGCATTGGTAAATGGAAACATGTTGAAAATTTAATTTCTTTAATTTTTAAGAATTATAATTATAAAGAAATTAGAACACCTGTATTTGAAGAAACATCTCTGTTTGCAAGGGGAATCGGAGAAGCTACCGATATAGTCGGTAAAGAGATGTACACATTTGAAGACAGAAGTAAAACAAGCATAACACTTAAACCTGAAATGACCGCATCTGTTGTCCGTGCTTTTATTGAACATTCACTTGGTAAAAAGCAGTCACTTAACAAACTTTATTATATCTCACCAATGTTTAGACAGGAAAGACCGCAAGCAGGAAGGTTGAGAGAATTTCATCAATTCGGTGCAGAAGCTTTAGGCAGCAGTTCCCCGTTACTTGATGTTGAAATGATAAGTATGGCTTATGGTATTTTATCGGGTTTAGGATTAAAAGATTTAACAATAAAAATTAATTCTCTCGGTACACCTGAATCAAGAAAAAAATATACGCAAGAGTTAAGAAAGTATTTAAATGATAAAGAGCATTTACTTTCCGGTGAAAGTAAAGAAAGAATAAGTAAAAATATTTTAAGAATTTTTGACAGTAAAATTGAAAACGATATAGAAGTGATGAAAGGTGCTCCACTATTACTTGATTATCTTGATAACGAAAGTAAAGACGACTTTGAAAAAGTTAAATCCTCACTGACATCTTCTAAAATTTCTTTTGAAATTGACACCTCCCTTGTAAGAGGTTTGGATTATTATACAAAAACTACGTTTGAAATAATCAGCGGAAAGGTCGGTGCTCAAAGTGCGCTTTGCGGTGGTGGAAGGTATGATCTTCTTGTTGAACAGCTTGGAGGTGAACCTACCCCGGGAACCGGTTTTGCTGCCGGAATAGAAAGGATATTAATTGCTTGCGAAAACGAAAATTCATTTGAAGTAACGGAACCATCAATCAATTTGTATATTGTTTGTTTAGAAAAAACATTGATGGCAAAAACATACGAACTTGCACAATCTATACGAAGAAATAATATTTCTGTTGAAATGGATTACATTGGTAGAAGTGTAAAAGCACAAATGAGGGAAGCTAATAAATTCAATGCAAAATTCGCCTTGTTTTTTGGAGGTGAAGAATACCAATCCCACAAAAGTCAATTAAAAAATATGGAAACAGGGGAACAGGAAATCATTTCACTTGAAAATATAATTAATAAAATAAACGTGTAATTATGTATCCGATATTATTTAAAATAGGTCCCTTTACAGTTTACAGCTACGGCTTGATGGTCGGTATTGCTTTTATAGTTGCCAACTACCTGCTTACCAAAGAATTTGAAAGGCTGAAACTTGCAAAAAATCTTTCAAACGAAATCACTTTACTTGCGATTGTATTTGGTATTGCAGGAGCAAAACTATTTAGCCTTTTCGAAAATTGGTCTGAATTTTTATCTAATCCTTTAATTGCTTTTTCCCCTGGCGGACTTACATTTTTCGGCGGATTGATTTTTGCAATAATCGCAATTTGGATTTTCCTTAAAAGAAAGAACATTCCTTTTTTCCTCGTTGCCGATGCTGTGTCTCCCGCACTTATTTTAGCCTATGGAATAGGTAGAATAGGCTGTCAATTATCCGGTGACGGTGATTACGGAATACCAACAAACTTACCCTGGGGCACTAATTTTTCAAACGGTACGGTTCCCCCCACTGTAATGTTTAAAGGATTTAATTTTCATAAATATTTCCCAAATTTATCACAGCAATTTCCAAATGGTGTTTTAAACAATACACCACTTCAACCAACTCCGATATACGAATTTATAGCTGCCGTAATAATATTTTTAATTTTATGGAAATTAAGAACAAAAGAATGGGTGCTCGGTAAACTATTTATGCTCTATCTGATTTTAGCCGGTTTAGAGAGGTTCCTAATTGAATTCATCAGACTTAATCCACGGATCCTTTTCGGCTTTACCGAAGCACAATTGATTGCAATTGTTATGATTATTGCCGGTAGTATTGGCTGGTATATTCTCGGTAAAAAAGAAACGGTAAAATAAATTTAATTAATCTATTACTTTGGTTGTATAGACATAGTAATTGTCAGATTATAATTGATATTACGTCTCTACTTTAATATAATAATACAATGAAAATATGACCCTAATAATCGGCAGAAAACCCGTCCTTGAAGCAATCAATTCTGATAGAAATATCGAACAAATTATTCTTCGATTCGGACAAAAAGGTGGGATAATAAATGCCATTAGAATTGCAGCTCAAAAACGGAAAATAAAAATAAGTGAAGTCTCTCCTAAAAAATATGATGAAATAATAACAAGCAAAAACTCACAGGGTGTAGCGGCTAAAATTTCAGAAAGAGATTATGTCTTATTGGATGATTTAATCAATTCAACGAAAGATAAAGGACAATCACTTTTACTTATTCTTGAAGAAATTCAAGATGTACAAAACCTCGGTGCAATTTTACGTACTGCCGAATGTGCTAATGTTGACGGTGTTATAATTACAAAACATAACAGTGCACCTTTAACTGAAACCGTTGCTAAAATATCTGCCGGTGCGGTAGAACATTTAAAAATCAGCCGGGTAAATAATGTAGCGTCAACGATAGAGATACTTAAGCAAAACGGGTTTTGGGTTGTGGGCACTACATTAAAAAATGCTGTTGACTATTCTTCATTAGATTACAAAAGACCTTTGGTTTTAATTTTGGGTAATGAACAGAAAGGGATTAAAAGGTTAACATCTGAAAAATGCGATCATTTAATAAAGATACCTATGGAAGGCAAGATACAATCTCTAAATGTTTCAGTTGCAACCGGTATTATTTTATTTGAGATATCAAGACAAAGAAGAAGCTGAAAATGTTTTTTTGTCTTTGCAGTTAGTCTTTTAAAATTCCATTCACTATTTGATTAAATTGTTGTAAATTTGAAATAAAATGAAAAATAATTGACATAAAAGGGTTTTATATGTTTTTATCTTTATTAAAAAGTAAATCCGTTTCTACTACAAAAATTTTAATTGTTTCGTTATTCATTTTACTTCCGATTAATTTATTGCATTCACAAAAAGGTGGGTATACAAACAAACTTTCTGTAGCTCAAGGTGATACTTTAACTTTTTATTTATCAAGTGAAGTTCCAAAATTTATTATTTCATTTTTTAAGTTTGAAAAAACTCCAATTTGGAAAGCCGACAGTGATAGTGTTAACGGTGTAGTACAAAACGTACCCGATAGTTCTTATTGGTACGGTGCTAATTGGAATGCTACTCTTCAATTTAAAATTCCTTTAACCTGGGAACCCGGTGTATATAGAGCCCAATATCCTATAACACCCGATACTGCCGGAGCAATTATTTTTATTGTAAAAGAAGATTCACTTGGTTCTTATTCAAAGAGCCTTTTTGTGTTGAGCACTAATACGTGGAATGCATATAACAGTTTCGGCGGTAAAAGTCTTTATTCTTTCAACTCAACGAACGGTAAACGCTCTTTTAAAGTATCTTTTCAAAGACCGTTCGAAAGAGACTTGGGGATTTTTGGCTCTCCGGATTATTACAGGTATGGGAATAAATTAATTAATTGGGCTGCAAACAATAATATATTATTAGAAATAGCTTCAATGTACGATTTAGATGTGAACCCTGCTTTTTTGAGTAATTATGATATTGTATTTATTGCCGGGCATAACGAATATTGGTCGCGTGCCGAAAGAAGACAATTCCAAAATTTTGTTAACGACGGCGGTAAACTTATTACTATGTCGGGTAATACAAGTTGGTGGCAGGTAAGATTTGAAGATAACGGAAATACAATGGTTTCTTATAAAGATAAAAATGTAGACCCTTTAAATGGAATTGAGGATTCTTTAGTTACTGTAAATTGGTGGGCTTCTCCTGTCAATGATCCGGCTAATATTTTATTTGGTGCTGATTTTAGAGAAGGCGGTTTTGTAAATTCAAGTAACAATTTTTTACCTAGAAGTCTTGGCTATGGTGATTATGCTGCCTTTAATACTCACTATTGGATTTTTAACGGCACTGGATTAAAAGAAGGTGATGAATTCGGTTATGATAGAGAAATTGTCGGCTATGAAGCCGACGGTGCATTGTTCTTTTATTTTAATGGAGTTCCTACGGTTTTAGATACATTGAATGAACCCCAAGATTATAGAATTTTTGGGGTTTCCCCAACACGCAGAGCTTTATCAGCATCTGTTCCGTATGGGCACGCAACAATGGGAATGTTTACAAATCAAAATGGAGGAGCTGTATTTAATGCGGCAACCACAAATTGGGTAAACGGACTTTATACAGATCTGTCACAAAATATAACACCCGATACGACGGTAAATAGAATAACAAAAAATGTTTATGAGAAATTTAAAGAAAACAGACTGCCTCCGGAAATAGTGTCTTGGTCTCCATTTATGACAGACAATAAAATGATCAATGTTGATCCGGTAGTTTTAAATTCACGTGATGTACTTGTTACTCCCGGAAATTCGAAAATATTAACTGTAGGTACCGTAGACCCAAAAAACCTGGCGGTACATTTTTCTTGGGAGCTTGACGGCAACCCAGTGGGAAATAATAGTTCATCTTATCCATTTACTAATAATGAGTCTTCTGCACAGTACACAAAATTTACTGTAAAAGCATTTGTTTATAATTCAGAAGATACTTCTTCTATTAGCTGGAATTTGTTCGACAGTCCCGTAGTTGTTTCATCAACACCGGTTACAAGAGTAGACCCCGGGGGAAGTTATGTTTATCAAGTAGAGGCATTTAATTTTACACGTGATTCTTTAACTTTCTCCCTCGTAAATCCTACTCCAAATTGGTTAAGCATAGATGCAAAAACAGGACTGATGACAGGAACAGCTCCTTCAACTATTCAGCAGGTAACTGCTGCAGTACGTGTTGAGGATAAAAGCAAAAATACTGATGTACAAATTTATAATATAAATATTATAACAGGTATTAATGATGAAAATACAATGCCAAATACTTTTATACTTTTTCAGAATTATCCAAACCCGTTTAATCCGAGCACAACCATTAGCTTCCAGTTACCGTCTATAAGTTTTGTTACATTAAAAATTTATGATGTACTTGGTAGGGAAGTAAAAACATTACTTAACAAAGAAATGAAAGCCGGAAGTTATAGGTCTATTTTTAATTTTAATAACCTGTCAAGCGGAATTTATTTTTACAGGCTATCTGCCAGCGGAGGGACAAGTGATTTTATTGCTGTTAAGAAAATGGTTCTTTTAAAATAACGAACACAAATCCCATCAATAGCCTGACAAGTAACAAATAATGATTTTTTGAAGATCCGGCAAAGACGAAAAAAAGTAAAATTCCAAAATCATAAGTTTGATTATCCCATTCATTCTTGACTACTGCTACCACTTTCAATATATTTGAACGCTATTTTTTTTATGAATTTACAGATATTTTACTGATTTGAGTCGATATAAAAAAACCGTCCTTCCAAATGGGGTTAGAATTATAACCGAAACAATTCCCCACGTAAAATCGTTTTCTTTGGGCTTCTGGTTTAATGTAGGTTCACGCGATGAAAACCACTCAAACAACGGAATTTCGCACGTTATTGAGCACATGCTTTTTAAAGGAACTAAAACCCGTTCTGCAAAACAAATTGCCGAAGAAGTAGAATCCTGCGGCGGATATTTAAATGCATTTACCTCTAAAGAACACACTTGTTATTACGGTCGCGGTTTAGAAGAACACATTGAAACAACATTTAATGTGCTGTCCGATATGATTCAAAATCCCGTATTCAAATCGACAGAATTAAAACGGGAAGCTAAAGTAATCATCGATGAACTGAACGATATTGAAGATAATCCCGAAGAATTAATATTTGACAAATTTGAAGAGCATTTATATTCGGGCAACTCACTTGCACAGCCTGTTATCGGAACAGTGGATAACATAAGTTCGTTTTCATCCGGAGATCTTTTCAAATATCTTAAAAATGATTACACCTCCAACAGGCTGCTTATAGCAGCTTCCGGCTCTATTACTCACGAAGAAATTGTAAAGCTGACCAACAAATATGTGAATAATCATTTAGGTCAATCGGTAATTAAACGGGAGGAGAATTCAATTTCGGAAAAGAACGGGATAAATATAATTGAAAAAGAGATACAGCAAGTTCATGCAATTATCGGCAGATCAACTTTTGGGTATAAAGATAAAAACAGGTTAAGACTTCTTTTACTTTCTCAGATACTGGGAGAAGGCAGCAGCTCACGTTTATTCCAGACCTTGCGTGAACGAAACGGAATTGCATACCAGGTAAACACGTTCTTAAATTCGTTTTATGATGTATCGTCTTTTGGAGTCTACTTTTCAACAAATTACAAGATGATAGATAAAGCATTAAATTTGGTATCAAGAGAATTTAAAAAATTAAGAGAAAAAAAAATAACTTCAAAAGAATTGACAAGAGCAAAAGAATCATTTAAAGGAAGTCTTTTGTTAAGTCTTGAAAGCACATCAAACAGAATGATAAGAATGGCACAATCGGAATTATACTTTAACAGGGTAATTTCTATTGATAAAGTGATAAAAAAGATTGATGCTTTTACCCGCGAAGATATAATTGATTTGGCAAATGAAGTTTTGCAGGAAGAATCATTTATTAAACTAATAATAAAATCAAAAGACACGGCATTAAAAACAGCCGCTTAAAAAAGAGGTAAGAAATGATAATCGGTGTACCCAAAGAAATTAAACCAAATGAAAACAGAGTTGCTCTTTTACCCGTTGGTGCAGCAACATTAATTCAAAACGGACACAAAGTTGTTGTTGAAACAAATGCAGGAGTGGGCAGTTCATTTACAGATGAAGATTACAAAACAGCCGGTGCTGAAATAGCATCGACACCCGGCGAAGTTTTTGCCAATGTTGACATGATAATGAAGGTTAAAGAACCAATCAATAATGAATATAAAATGATACGCGAAGGACAAATTATTTTCACATACTTTCACTTTGCTGCAAACCGGACTTTAACACAGGCAATGATTGATTCCAAATGTGTAGCAATTGCTTACGAAACAGTACAAAGAAAAGACCGTTCGTTACCTTTGCTTATACCAATGAGTGAAGTTGCCGGTAGAATGGCACCTCAAGAAGGCGCAAAATATTTAGAGAAAGCTTTAGGAGGAAGAGGTGTTTTGTTAGGCGGTGTGCCCGGAACCGGTTCAGGGGAAGTAATAGTTCTCGGCGGAGGAATTGTAGGAACTAATGCGGCAAAAATTGCTTCCGGTTTAGGTGCAAAAGTCACTATCTTTGATAACAACTTATATAGGCTCAGATATTTAGATGACGTAATGCCGAGTAATGTATTTACAATGATGTCCAACGAATATTATATTAGAGAAGCATTGCCGAAAGCAGATTTGGTTATCGGCGCGGTTTTAATCCCGGGCGGAAAAGCCCCCCATCTTATTACAAGAGATATGCTTTCTTTAATGAAAAAAGGCAGTGTGCTTGTTGATGTTGCCGTTGACCAGGGAGGTTGTATTGAAACGACCAAACCTACAACCCACGACAACCCTACATTTATTATTGATGATGTTGTTCATTACTGTGTGGCTAATATGCCCGGAGCAGTGCCTCATACATCCACACTTGCTTTAACTAATGCTACGCTTCCTTATGCTGTTGAAATTGCTAATAAAGGATATGACAAAGCAGTTAAAACTAATGAAGAAATAAAATTGGGGTTAAATGTTATTGACGGTAAAGTAACTTATAAAGCTGTCGCTGAAGCTTTTGATATGCAATATCATCCTGTTGAAGACGTAATAGGATAATTAATAAAATAGAATATGAAGTAGGATAATAAATGCCAACATTCACATTAAATGATAAAGAAATAGAATTCAAACCAGGACAAACTATTATGGAAGCCGCTGAGGATAACGGCATAACAATTCCTCATTATTGCTGGCATCCAAAATTAACAATATCCGGTAATTGCAGGGTTTGTCTTGTTGAAGTAGAAAACATTCCGAAATTAGTTATTGCCTGTTCAACACGAGTAACAGAGGGAATGGTTGTTCATTCCGAATCTGAAAAAACACTTGAGGCAAGGAATGCCGTAATGGAGTTTCTGCTTATCAATCATCCACTGGACTGTCCTATTTGCGATGAAGCCGGCGAATGCAAACTTCAAGATTATGCTTATGAACATTCTCCAGGTGAAAGCAGGTATGTTGAAGAAAAAACTCACAAAGATAAAAGGGTTCAGCTTGGAGTTCGTGTTATGTTTGACGGCGACAGGTGTATCTCTTGTTCACGATGCATTAGATTCTGTGATGAAATTGTGGGTGAACCTGAACTTACATTCGTAAAAAGAGGGAACGGGGTTACAATTTCAACATTTCCCGGAAAGCAAATGAAAAACAAATATTCATTAAACACAGTGGATATTTGCCCTGTCGGTGCATTAACAAGTAAAGATTTTCGTTTTAAATCAAGAGTTTGGGATCTTTCTTCCAACCCTTCTATTTGTACCGGGTGTTCAAGAGGATGCAATATTGATATTTGGGTTAAGAATAATGAGATATTGAGATTAACACCGAGGTTTAACGAAGAGGTTAACAGTTACTGGATGTGTGATGACGGAAGATTGAATACTTTTAAACATGTTAACGCCGATAATAGAGTTGACGGCACGCACTTAAGAAAAGACGGTCAACTAATTGAAGTGGGTTGGGATGAAGCTTATGCAAGCGCTTCTTCAGAATTAAAAAACATTTCCAACAAAGAAATTGCATTTATAGGCTCTGCATTTTCAACTTGCGAAGATAATTATCTTTTAGCAAAATTTGCAAAAGATATTATCGGTTGTAAAAATATAGATTTTATAAAACACACTGATCCGGATTTTGGTGATGAATTATTACGGCAAAATGATATAACACCAAATACTATGGGTGCTGAACTTACAGGCGTTTCACCAAAACAAGGTGGCTTAGATTTAGATGGAATAGTTCAAGGGATTAAATCCGGTAAGATAAAAGGATTGTTTGTAATGGAAGATGATCTGTTGGAAGCATATCCCGAACTTGAAAAATCTTTACCGAATCTTGAGTTATTAATTGTTCTCACTTCTAATTTTAACAAAATAACTGCATTTGCCGATTTCGTTTTTCCTGCTGCAACTTTTGCTGAAAAGAACGGTACATTTATTAATTTCAAAGGAAGAGTTCAAAGAATTAAACCTGCAGTTGAAACAACGGAAATGGATAGAAGTCTCGACGGAATGGCAATGAGCAGGCTTGATAAATTTGGTACCAGTTTTGACCGTTGGGCAAAAGGTAACAAACGCGATGCACGTGCAAGCTGGAAAATTATATCCGGTCTTTCTATTCTATTTGATAAAAAATTGAAATACAAAATGGCGGAAAATGTTTTTGATGATATGAGCAAAAATATTGATGCATTTAAGGGATTGGATTACGATATAATGGGTGAAAAACTGAAAACTCCCACTCCTTTTTTACCGGCGTATAAAGTTTAGGAAATTGGGTTACGATACAATTAGTAAAAAGAGCGTTTACTTAAAGATATATTAAATGAAGTTATTGAAATTGTTTAAAGGGCTAATATAATTATGACAATACTTGAAACTATATTATTTACATTAGGCAAGATTGCAGTTTTATTTACCTTAATTTTACTTACGGTTTCCTACCTTGTTTATTTCGAAAGAAGAATAAGTGCCTGGATACAAAACAGGCTCGGTCCCAACAGGGTGGGCTGGCAGGGAGTTTTACAACCGTTTGCCGATGTATTAAAATTATTGTTGAAAGAAGATATCGTACCCGATAATGCTAACCATAAGATTCATGCTTTAGCACCTATGATTATTTTGTTTGTTGCATTCAGCACTTATGCAGTAATTCCTTTCGGTCCTACCGTAACTTTGTTCGGGTATTCGGTTCCGCTTGTTGTAGCAGATGTTAACATTGGTATTTTATATGTTCTTGCACTTACTTCAATCGGTGTATATTCAATTACATTAGCCGGGTGGTCTTCGGGTAGTAAATACTCTCTTTTAGGCGGCATAAGATCTTCTGCACAGATGATCTCTTATGAAATTTCAATGGGATTCTCAATCGGTGGAGTTATTCTTTTATCGCAGTCTTTAAGACCGACAGAAATTGTATTGGCTCAATCGGGGTGGATGTGGAACGCATTTATACAACCGATAGGGTTTATCACATTCTTGGTCTCGGCATTTGCAGAAACAAACAGGCTTCCGTTTGACCTGCCTGAAGCCGAACCTGAATTGGTAGGAGGTTTTCACACTGAATACAGCAGTATGAAATTTGCCGGATTCTTTCTCGCTGAATATGCAAATATGATTATTGCAAGTGCACTTATTGTTACTCTTTATTTGGGAGGTTGGCAGCTTCCATTAGTTGATTCTTTGGGATTACCGGGCGGTGTTGTAATTGCACTTCAAATTTTAGGATTCTTGCTGAAGATGGGTCTGCTGTTGTTTTTCTTTTTATGGGTAAGATGGACATTACCAAGATTCAGATACGATCAGTTGATGAGTCTGGGCTGGAAGGTTATGTTCCCGTTATCTTTAATAAATATAATTTGGGTAGCTGTCTTAATAATGATTTTTAATATTTAACAAAATTAAAAATGAAGGAATAGATTTTTAATCGGAGTATAAATGGCAGAAAAAAAGAGATTAAAAGATTTAACATTTTGGGATAAAATATACATCCCCGCCATATTAAATGGTTTGGCTCTTACATTTAAAAATTTACTCGGACCAAAATTCACATTACAATACCCCGAAGAAAAATTTATTCCAACCGGTTCTTACCGTGGGCGCCCCGTTTTAGTTGAAGAAAAAAACGGTGTTGAAAGATGTGTTGCCTGTGCACTCTGTGCAAGAGTTTGCCCTGCTTTGGCAATAGAAATTCAAGCTGCTGAAACTGAAAGTGAAAAAGAAAGATACCCCGAAAAATTTGAGATAAACATGCTCCGCTGTATCTTTTGCGGATTTTGTGAAGATGTTTGTCCTGAAGAAGCAATAGTAATGAGCAAAGATTACGAACTTGCTTTTGATAACAGGGAGGACGGAATTTACGGTAAGGATAAATTGTTAATTCCTGTTGAAGAATTAAAAGATAGAATAGAATTTTTAAGGGGTTATAAATAATAATTGAGATCGAACATTTAGATTTATTTTTATAAAAGCTGCCTTTTTATAAAAGCCTTTCTCAAACCTATATAAACAACTCATTATCCTCTACTAAGTAAAAACTCTTTAAATAAACTATAAGTATTAGATAATTTAATCGAAACTTTTTTCTGCTCTAAACTATGTTTTATAGAATCAGGAATTTCCACATTAATATTTAGTATATTTTTTAAGATATCATTAAACTTAAATGGGTGTGCAGTTTCAAGAATAACCCCGTAATAATTCTCCGGGTTTTCTTCTTTAATGTATTTTTTAAGAGCCAAAGAAGCAACTGCACCATGTGGGTCAATGAGATAACTATACTTTTTATAAAGATACTTAATTTCCTTCAAGGTATCTTCATCTGAGTGATAACTTGAGTTTATATCTTTTACAATTAAGCCGTGTTTTTCATTATATAATTTAAAAATTCTTATAAAATTACTAGGGTTTCCCACATCCATTGCGTTTGATATGGTTTTGATTGTTGGTTTACTCTTAAATATTTTTGTCTTAATATAATTAGAAAAGACATTGTTAAAGTTATTTGCTGCTATAAATTTAGTAATCGGTAGTCCCATTTTTTTTGCAAATAAGCCGGCTGTTAAATTACCTAAATTACCTGACGGTACTGAAAATATTACATTATCATATTTATCGGTAATCTGTTTATATGCTTCAAAATAGTAAAAAGATTGGGGTATTAGTCGGGCAATATTAATAGAATTAGCCGAAGTTAAATTATATTTCTCGTTAATTTCTTTATCGACAAAAGCTTTTTTAACAAGGTTTTGGCAATCATCGAATGAGCCTTTAATTTCAAGAGCGGTTATGTTATTACCAAAAGTTGTTAATTGTTTTTCTTGAACTTGGCTAACCATACCGCTTGGATAAAGTATATATACATTAATTCCATCAATGCCGTAGAATGCAGATGCAACAGCACTTCCCGTATCTCCTGAAGTAGCAACTAAGATGTCGATTTTATTATTCATCTTATCTACATAATAGTTCATAAATTGAGCCATAAATCTTGCACCGAAATCTTTAAAAGCTAAAGTAGGTCCATAAAACAATTCCAGTATTCCTGTATTTGAATTAAGTTTATATAGCGGTGCTTTAAAATTTATAGCTTTTTCTATTATTGTTTGTAAAGAGTTGGATGGTATTTTATCAGTAATAAATAATTTTGATATTTCAAATGCGATCTCTTGAAAGGTCAAATTATTAAGATTATTAATAAATGATTTTTTTAACGCAGGTATATATTGCGGCATTATCAATCCGCCGTCTGAAGCCAAGCCCCTCATAATGGCTTCTCTAAAAGAATAATTTAAATTTTGATTATTGGTGCTGTAATACTTCATTTATTAGTCAAGAATTTTAGGTCCTCTTTTATTAATTTTTGAAATATAGAATGTAGTGTTTAATTTTAATTTATCGGTAACAATTTTAGCAGCCTTTTTAATATTTATTGCAATCGATAAAGAATTGGATAATGCAAACATTGATGGACCTGAACCGGAAATACTACACCCAAGAGCACCGGCTGAAATAACAGATTTTTGTATTTCTTGAAATCCTAATATTAATTTTGATCTTACAGGTTCAATTAAAACATCCGTTAAAGACTTAGAGATTAAATCATAATTACTTGAACTTAGACCGTAAATTAAACCGGCAAGGTTTCCTGTTTGTTGTACAACCTTACTAAGCTCTACTTTTTTTGGTAGAATTTTTCTTGCATAATTAGTCTTTATTTCAATTTGAGGATAAATAATTGTGCAATAAAGATTATCCGGACTTTTTATCCTGATAATATCTATAGGATTATAACTCCTAATTAATAAAAAACCTCCGAATAATGAAGGTGCAACATTATCGGCGTGTATACTTCCACTTGATATTCTTTCCCCTTCTAAAGCATGCGGTAACAATTGTTTCTTTTTTAATTTTAAATTTAATAAATGGTTTAACCCGTATACCGATGCAACAGAACTTGCGGCACTTGAACCTAACCCGCTGCTCACACCCATTTTTTTATTAATCGTAACTTCAATTCCTTCCTTTATCCCGTATTTTTTCATTAGAGAAGATAAAGCCACTGTTGCTGTATTTTTATAAATATTAAAAGGTAATTTTTTCTTTACACCTGTAATTTTATTTATTTTAATTCCTTTTGAATTAGTTAATTTTAATATTACTTCATCTCCCGGGGTTTGCAGTGCGAATCCTAAAATATCAAATCCTGGTCCGACATTGGAAACAGTTGCTGGGGCAAATACTTTTATACTGTTTTTACTCATAATTAAATCAAGATATTTTTTATACTAAGTAGTTTGATGTTCGTAATATATCTATCAGGATACCGGAAGCTGTAAAATCGGGACCGGCTCCGGGTCCTTTAATTACCAAAGGCTCTTTCGAATATGTTTTTGTTTTTAACGCAATAATATTGTCGGTTTCTGCTATATTATAAAATGAATGATTTGCATCTAAAGCTTCTATCTTTACCGAAGCTTTCCCATTTTCATATTTAGCAATGTAACAAAGAACTTGATCCATCTTTTTAGCTTTTTCTATTTTTTTAAGAAACTTTCCGTCTATCTTTTTTAGATTATCTAAAAATATATTGATATCTTTTATCTTTTCTAAATCTTCAGTTAAAAGATTTTCAATTTTTATTTGATTCATTTCAAATTTAATTCCGGCTTCTCTAATCAGTATTAAAAGTTTTCTTGCGATATCCGTACCCCTTAAATCAACTCTTGGGTCAGGTTCGGTATATCCTTTTTCCTTTGCAGACAAAACAGATTCTGAAAAAGATTTACCTTTTTTTAGTGAATTAAAAATATAACTCAATGATCCGGAAAGGATGCCTTCTATTTTTGTTATTTTATCTCCATTAGCTATTATGTCTTTAATAGTGTTAATAATTGGTAATGCCGCACCGACATTTGCACCGTATAGAAATTGAACATTATGTTGTTTTGATATGTTTTTTAAATCCAGGTACGTTTGATGCTTTCCTGAATTTGCAATTTTATTTGGTGTCACAATAGATATGGATGAAGTTAAGATACTCTTGTAAAGTGACGGGATATAATCGGATGGTGTGCAATCGATAAATATTGAATTTGATTTATTTAAATCTTTCATCCTATCTATAAATTCATTTGCATTAAATTTTTTATTTGATTGAAATAATTTCTTTTTCCAATTTTTAATTAATATCTCATCTTCATTAAAGATCATTTTTTTTGTATTTGCCAAACCGATTAGTCTAATGTTAATTTTAAATTCATTTTGTATATATTTTTTTTGTTTGGAAATTAAATTTAAAAGTTCACTACCCACCAAGCCTGGTCCAATGAGAAATAAATTAATAGTTTTTTGTTTTGATAAAAACAAAGCATCGTGTAAAACGTTTAATGCTTTGCGTAAATATTTTTTTTCTATTACCAACGAAATATTTAACTCAGATGAGCCTTGTGCTATAGCATGGATATTAATACCGTTTTTACCGAGTGATTGAAATACTTTTCCTGAAATACCCGGTGTCTTTTTCATATTTTCACCGACTACGGCAATAATAGAAAAATCAGGACTAACTATAATGTTATTAATTTTTCCATCGACTATTTCAAATTTAAATTCTTTTTCTATCAACAGTTTTGCATTGTTAGCTTGTTCGGGTAAAACAGCAAAGCAAATACTGTGTTCCGATGAGGCTTGAGTTATTAATATAATATTAATATTCTTGTCGGCTAAAACTCCAAATAGCCTGGATGCTATTCCCGTAACACCCACCATACCGCCACCCTGAACGTTTATAATGGAAATATTATCTATTGAAGAAATTCCTTTTATGTGGCAGCTATTATCGTTAGCACTAGAAATTATTTCAGTTCCCAATTCTTTTGGGTTAAAAGAGTTCTTAATGTTTATCTTAATTTTTTTCTTAAGTGCAGGTAGAAGCGTAGGAGGATGGATTACTTTAGCTCCAAAATGAGATAACTCCATTGCTTCCTCATACGTAATTTTGGGCAAAGTATATGCGTGTTTTACTTTTTTTGGATCTGCTGTTAAAATTCCATTTACATCAGTCCATATTTGTATTTCATCTACATTAAGAGCAGCTCCCAATATTGATGCAGTAAAATCCGAACCACCCCTGCCAAGAGTTGTGATCTCTCCCTTTTCATTTTCAGCAATAAAACCAGTAACAACTTGACTTTTTTTATGGGAACGAAAATACTCATTAATTCTTTTATTGGTTTTATTAAAATTTATATTGGCGTTTGTAAAATTAGAATCTGTTATAATTAATTTGTTAGCTTCAACATAATCATTATCAATACTACGGTTTTTTAAGGTCTCACTTATTATGAGACAAGAAAATTTTTCACCGAAACTCATAATATGGTCAAGAGTTCTATCCGTTAATTCTTTAAGTAAATATACACCGTGTAATACTTCGGTTAGTTCTAAAAATAATTTTGAAATTTTCTTTTGAATTATGATTGAATTTTTTTTGTTTAATTCATTTATAATATTTAAGTGCTTTTTTTCTAGCTTTGCTAAAATTGTTTTGTACTTTATATTTTGTAGCAAAGCATAATGACCTAAAGAAATAAGCTTGTCTGTTACACCTTGTATTGCGGAAAAAACAACGATGAAATTTTTATCTTCCAAACCGGATAAGATCTCAATTACATTTTCTATTTTTTTTGTATTTCCAATAGATGAACCGCCAAATTTAAGTACTTTCATATAATCAACTCAAAAATTTTTATTTATAATAAAAAATTCAATTAATAAGTGCGATAAAAATATGAAAATAATAATGGAGATACCCCATTATTATTTCGTCCCTGAATAGCTGGGAAATTATTTAACTTTAATAAACCCATTGATGTTTTCTTCAATAACTGTTATTAACTGTCGCACTTGGTGGTTGAATCTATGAAATTGTTAAGATTATAATATTCCTATTTTGTTTGTAATTATGTTTTGTATTTAAGACTTTCTATTTCTTTTTCAATCGAGGATTATTAGACGAAAACTTCATTGTTTTAGTATATGCTTCAATAGCTTTTTTCTAATTTTCCTTAGCCTCATTTGCTTCTCACAAATAACAAAGAGATTAAAGGATACACTTCCATATTAGGTTTACTTATAGAAAAAACAGCATCATTTTTTTTGTTTCGATTAATTGTCCTGTTAACTTTTCTAGTGTTCCAACCTGAAAGTTATATGTAAGTCTTCCGTAATATTCTTTCTTTAATTTTTTTAGTAAGTAACTTTTACACTATAAAGCTCAACCTTTTTAGAAGTCTCATGATTTATTTCATAAAACTTTACTAATACATTTGGCAGTGAACTCTTTGTATCTATTTCAACAATACCATATACAGATGTTATTACCATATCATCATTCTGTTTCACTTTTTCAGGTTTTGCCCATTCAGGTCTGAATATTTCATACGAAAATTTTGGGTTTTTCTGATTTGCCGGTATTAAAGGTTGCCCTGTTGAAATTTTATAGTTAAGGGGTGAAGATGAGAAATCAAAAACAGCATTGCCCAAATTATCAAGTGAATATTCGATGGAACTATCAGTTTTGGAAACATATTTTAATGGATTTTTCCAGTTGAGAATATGTGCACTTGGGAAATGCTGATCACCTGAAAACACAAGCACACCTTTTATATTATTATTATCAATAAACGTATATATTTTACTCCGCTCGTAAGTATAGCCCATCCAATTATCAAATCCATCCCTGCCTGATGAAGTATCGCCGCCATAGTCATTCATAGAAACACTTGAAAAAATAATTTTAAATGGAGCTGTAGATTGTTTCAATCCATCCAATAACCACAAAAGTTGCTTTTCACCCAGCATGGTTTTCCCTTTTTCATCCTTATTTTGCATAGGAGAACGGTACCAACGTGTATCCAAAACAAAAACATCTACATTTGCAATTGTATACTTATAATAAAGCCCGCCATTTTTCTCTTCAAACGGATAGGTTGGATAAGTTTCTTTAAATACTTTTTTGGCAATTTCTTTATAACGATAGGTGCCATCGGAATTATCCTGACCATAGTCATGGTCATCCCATGTTGCCACAAACGGAATACTGCTGCTCATTTTTTGAAAACTTTTGATAAAAGCACGTTGGTATTTGCTGCGAAATGCCTGCAATACAGTTTTATCTTTGAGAATAATTTCACCTTTCTTAACCATTGCCTGCCGAATGCTATCATTATTACGATATAATTCAAGCTTATTTAAATTCCCATCGTAGTCACCATACATTTGATCACCAAGTAACGCAACAAATGTTGGTGATATTTGTGCGATATCGTTAAATACATAAGGACTCATATACTTTTCTCTCATACAACTAGAAAAAACAAAGTTAAATTTCCCAGGTGCACCCTGTGTCGGAAAAGTTTTAAAATTGAACCACTTAGAATAACTATCTTCATCGAATTCAACTCTATATTTATATTCTGTATCATAATTGAGTCCGCTTAGAATCAAGTTTGTTGTAAGAGCATTAGAATTAGAAAGCATTTTCCAGTTAGTAAAAGTACTTGATGATTCATCAGCTTTTTTATATTCGATACGAACTTTACCTTTATAAATCGTTTTTATTAAAATAGGTACCTCGCTGTTCTGAATAATACCCACAATAGGCTGGCGTAAAAAATCATTAGGCTCTTTTTTGCTGCAACCAAACAGAACAAGAGTTAAAAATAATACTGTTAAATTTTTCCCGATCATTTTATTTCTCCTTTAAAAATTAAAAAATTGTTTCCTATTTTTTTGTAATTACTATTTAAGACAAACCATTTCTTTAGCATCTTCCCATAATTTATTTTCGATTATTCTGTCTATGTAGAGTAGTTAAAAAAGTAAAAACACTTTTGTTTTAAATACATTATAATTTTAATGTTGATATAATCAAACGCATAATTATTATGATTCAATCCATTTCATAGAGCGTTGTACTGCCTTTTTCCACTTTACAATTAACGTATTTCTCTCGTCGTCACCCATTAAGGGTATGTATCTTTTGTTCAGCTTCCAAATACTGTTTATGTTTTCAACAGAATTAAAATCTCCTATTCCCAAAGCACCTAAGTATGCAGCACCTAATGCAGTAGTTTCGTTTATCACAGGTACATCAACAGGAATTCCTAATATGTCAGCTTGAAACTGCATTAGAAATTCATTAACAACTGCACCTCCATCAGCCCGCATTGTATCGATACTAAAACCGGAATCGTTTCGCATAACTTCTAAATTCTCCGCAACCTGAAAAGTAATTGCTTCCAGAGTTGCCCTAACAATGTGTGCTCTTGTAGTACCTCCTGTTAATCCTATCATCATACCTCTTGCATATTGATCCCAATATGGTGCAGCTAATCCTGTAAAAGCAGGAACAAAATACACACCCCCTGAATCTGATACTGATTTAGCCAACGCTTCGGTTTCATCAGCACTATTAATAATTTTAAGACAATCCCTAAGCCATTGAATAGCAGCACCGGCAATATATACACCACCATCCAATGCATATGTAACTTTTTTGTCTATACTCCAAACTGCTGTTGTAATTAACCCGTTTTTGGAATAAATAGTTTGACTTCCTGTATTCATCAGCATAAAGCAACCGGTTCCATAAGTGGTTTTTACAGAACCTTTATCGAAACAAGCCTGACCAATTAGTGCCGCTGCCTGATCAACAACACTTCCGGCAATTGGAATTTTTGCATCCATAAAATCCGTTGATGTATAACCATAAATTTCAGCGCTACTTTTTATTTCAGGAAGAATAGACTTCGGGATTCCTATTATATTAAGGATTTCATCATCCCATTGATTCGTTTGAAGATTAAATAACATTGTTCTGGATGCAGTAGAAGAGTCCGTAATGTATATATTGTTACCTGTCATTTTCCATAGCAACCATGTATCTAATGTTCCAACCAATAAAACTCCTTTATCAACTTTATTCCAGGCATTTTTTACATTATCCAATATCCATTTTATTTTCAAGGCAGAGAAATAAGCATCAATCGTTAAGCCCGTTTTTTTAGTAATAAGATCCCCATATTTGTCTTTCAACTCATCGGCTATCCTGGCGGTTCTTCTATCCTGCCAAACGATAGCATTGTATAAGGGTTTTCCGGTGTTCTTATCCCAAACCATACAGGTTTCACCCTGATTATCTATTCCAATTGCTCTCAAATCTTTAGCTTTTATTCTTGCCTGGTATAAAGCCGCTACAACAGATTCTTTTGTTTTATTCCATATTTCAATCGGGTCATGTTCCACCCATCCAGGTTTAGGGTAATACTGTTTGTGTTCTGAATAACCCTTCCCACAAATATTCCACTCTTCGTTAAATATTAATGCCGTTGTCCCGGTTGTGCCCTGATCAATGCCCATGTAATATTTCTTTGTCATTCTACTAATCTACTTCTTTTTACTAACCTACTCCTAAAAAATAGAAAATAACTGATAACACCAACAATTATCATTAAGCCGGAAACAATCGTCGAAGTGTGAAATTCTTCCGGTATTGTGAGGATGCCAATTTCGAGAATGAGCCATAATACAGCAAAGATTAAAACCGGTTTTGAAAATTTACCAAGCGTAAAACTGTCTGCTCTAAACTTCACATTTTTTCTGGTAAGTCCATACGTAACAACTGTAATGAGATAAATTAGTGCCGGCAATAAAGCTGTAGCGGCAACGAGTACTGTCAGTGATTCAGCAAAATAGGTAGAGATTAAAGATAAAATAAGAATAAAGAAAGTAGCTGCCGCAGGCGTTTTTGTTTTTGGTAAGATTTTTTTAAAATACCGGCTAAAAAAGAATGCCTTATCTCGCGCCATAGCGTATATTAGGCGTCCCGCAGAAGTAGTAATAACTAAACCGCAGGCAAAAATTGAAACGCCAACTATTACTAAAAATAATTTGCCGACGACATTACCGAGGGTTGTAACTATGATATAAGAAAGAGGATTATCTGAGTTCAGGACATCATTAAGATTTGGAATCGCCATGACTGAGGCTATCAAAAAAAACATGCCAAAAATTCCCGCCAATGCAACTGAAGACCAAACTGCTTTGGGAACTGTTTTACGCGCATTTACTGTTTCTTCACTCAAATTTGCAGCTGCTTCAAATCCTACAATTGTAAAAGAACCCATTAACATAGTTAGAAGGAAAGGAGCGATATAAGATGTTCCTTTTGCAGCATTTCCAGTGCTTAGTAGAATGGAAGGATCTACATTACTTTTAAATGCAGCAACGAATAAAAATATTGTTAAACCAACTATTCCTATTATTTCAGTAAATACGGCACCGTTATTAATAAGAGATGTTAATTTTATACTTAGTATATTAAAGGTTACTTGCACTATAATTGTAACCATAACAATAATTTTGATACTTTGATCTGAAATTGGAATATTTAATAATCCTGCGAAAACCAATGCAAACGCCCAATCAACAGCCGGAATGACTAAAATAAGAAAGCAAAATGAGATCCATCCGGTAATCCAACTAAGGAAGGGAGTAGATAATCTTTTTATCCATTGATAGGAATAACCACTTATAGGAATAATTCCGGCAAGTTCAGCAAAAATTAATGCAACCAATAATTGACCGGCAATAACAATTGGCCATGACCATATTCCTACCGGTCCACCGGTTTGGATAATAAACTTATAATTTGTGAAAATACCGGTAGTAATTGAAATAAATGAGAAACCAATGGCAAAAGAACTGAATAGTTTCAGGCTTCGTTTTAATTCCTGTTTATAGTTTAATGCTTCTACAATTTTTACATCTTCACTGGATGCATCATCTTTTTTCATTCTTAAATTCCAAATTCATAGGTTTATTCGAAAGATAATTTGTCACCGCTCGAGCAACACGCTGACCATTAAAATAGCACCATTCAGCCCCATGAAAACCACCCAGCATATTACCCGTTGCAAACCAACCTGACTCAGACAATTGATAATCTTTTACCACAACAAGTTGCCTTGAATGAAGTTCTACTTTTATATTACCATTTAGTGCAAGCTCGCTATTAGGAATAAGCACCCCACAAACAACAATGCCATCGCACGTAATATTTTCGCCGTTAAACATTACTCCCGTAACAGTTTTGTTTCCTATTACTTCAATTGATTTTGCACTTAATCCCTTATAATTCGGATTGCTCCACATTCGGAAATAAAGACGTTCAAAGAATCCGCATTTTGGTTTACTGCAGTTATCAACTATAATTGCATCCGATGCACCTGCTGCTTTTAACTTTGCCGCTACCGCATAACCTATTATATCCGAACCAATGATAAGAGGATTATTCATCGGTAATAAATGGTTACCATCTAACAGGCGAAGCAATTGTTTAGTAAAAAGTACTCTTACCGGTCTGGAACCAGCAAGCCAGCCTCGCTCAGCAGGTGTTTCTTCTCTTGAACCACAAGCCATTATTATTGCATCCGCAGAATAGTTTACCTCTCTTTTTTCGTTATTCACTAAAGTCAATATTTTCTTTTTTGCATCTATATTGCAAACCTGGCTTTGTAACTCAATTTGTACTTTTGTTTTTACTAATTGCTTTTCAAGCCATTTTGCATAATCTTCACCGAAAACCGGAATGCCGCCTCGTGACCACCTAACAAATGTTCGTATGCCGCCTTTTTTCTTCTTGTAAAAGGAAGGTATTCCTCCAAGTTTGTCATTGCGTTCTATAATAGCTATTGATTTTATTCCTCGTTTGGATAATGCAATTGCAGCACCTATACCGGCAGGTCCGGCGCCAATGATGAGCACATTAAAATGTTTTGTTGCAATCATTTCACCACCTTTGTTGATGTTGTGTGTTTTCCGGTAGAAATAATCTCACTTCCAGGGCCTCGCTTTGTAATCTTATTTAATGGAATATTACAGTGGTTTGAAATAATCTCAGCAACAGTTACCATACAATCAAAACCCTGGCACCTTCCCGTCTGGGCACGGGTTCTGCGTTTTATCGCATCCAATGTACGAGGTTTTAGCGGAGAATCTAAATGCTGAATAATTTCACCAAGGGAGATTTGTTCGCAATAACAAATTATTCTGCCAAACTCCGGAGATTCTTTAACCAATTCATAATTTGAGTATGGTCTTTTCCACCAACCGGGCCAACTTCTTTCTGAGCGGCTATCTATAGCTGCAGAGTTTACTTCAAGATTTAACCCTAATTTTGTATGCAATTCACTAATCAAATATTCAGCTAATGCAGGTGAAGATGTAAATCCGGTAGAACGAATTCCGGAAACCGTTAATATACCTGGATGATTATCATTACATCTTATCCAATAACTCCCTTGGCTGCAATTGCAGCGAACACCTGAATAGGTACCAATCACAGGCTGTTCATATAATCCGGGATACAGTTTCGAAGCGCCATCTAATAATGTCTGCAACCCCTCAATAGTAGAATCTGTTACTGTGTTATCATTAATTGCAAAATCTTCTGCGGTTGGTCCGGCAATTAAATTTCCAAATATAGTTGGGATGACCAATACACCTTTTGTTTTTGCTGTTGGTATTGGAAGCAATATACGATTTATTGCTGAACGGCTATATTTATCAAATATCAGGAACTGTCCCCGGCGGGGATTGATATCAAATGATTCTCCTTCATAAAGATCAGCTAATTTTCTGCTGCCCATACCTGCAACGTTTACAATAATCTTAGTATCAATTCTCTTGTCACAACCCGTAACCAGTGTTTTAATTTTATCATCTGCATTTTCAATTCCAATAATTTCTGTACCAAGAAGAATATCGACCCCATTAGTTAATGCAACTTCTGCAAATGCTATTGAAGTTGAAAACGGATCGGCTATGGATTCCCTTGGAATGAGGATGCCTCTTAAAACATTTTTTGTAATTTTAGGTTCTAATTCAAGTGCTTGTTCTGCACTCAACTGTTGAATATCTGTAACACCATTTTTCAGAGCTTTTTCATAAACTTTATCTAACTGTGTATTCTGCTCATCATTAATTGCTATTAACAGTGCACCACATTTCTCGTAAGGAATTTTGAGTTTTTTAGCTAACTCCGGCCATTCCCTTGAAGCTTTTGTAACTAACTCAGATTCTAAGGTGTCAACAGCAGCATCAAATCCGGTATGTACAATTGCACTGTTCCCTTTGCTGGTCGCCTCCCCAACATCGTAGTTTTTATCGATTAAAAGAACCCGAAGTTTGTACATTGAAAGCTTATATGCTAAAGCACAACCTACCACACCTGCACCAATAATTGCTATATCATATGGCATATCTCCAAGTTGTTCGTTATCTATAAACTTTAATGATTCGTCAAAATCTTTATCCGACCAACTATAAAACATTTTACCGGAAACATTCATTTTGTATTTTTCTCCTCTAAATTTTATTCTTTTTAATTTTACCTGGAAGAGCATTCCATTTTGGAAGCATCAACAGACTTGCAATTAAAACTGATGCGCTTAAAAATATAAATACACCATTCCATCCCCAGCTATCTTTAAATAATCCAGGTATGGTTCCACCGGCAATAGCACCAACAGAACCCATTCCATTAATAATACCCGAAGCTGTGGAAGCTCCTTTACGCGTTCCGAAATCAATTGCTGCTGTTGCGCTAACAAGCGAATCAGGTCCATAAATCAAGAAGCCGACAAGAAACAAAAGCCCCGCTAAAATCAGACTGCTATGTAGTGAAGCCAGGTCACTAAAAAAGAATAGCAACAAAGACAGTAAAAACATTGAGATTATACTGTATGGCATTCTTCGTGACTGAAATATTTTATCGGAAGCATAACCGGCTGCCAGAACACTTAAAGGACCTGCGAGAAAGAAAGCTGCATTTACAAATGCCGAATCTGCCATTCCGGTTCCCAAAGATTCACTAACATATAATGGACCCCAAAATAGTATTGCATATCGTGTTGGTTTTATAAAAAAATAAACTGCACCTAAAAGAAGTACCATTGGATTTTTAATTACTTCCAAAACAGATTCCCAAGAACCTTCTTTCGATTCACTAACGATCACATCATTTGGTACATCTTCCGAAGCCGGTTCCATCTTATGGTATTCTTCGATGGGTGGAAGGTCTATATCTTCCGGTTGGTTTTTTTGCAAAAGAAAAAACAAAATCATTATTACTGCAAGGACAATTGCCGGAAGAAAAAAGGCAAATCTCCAACCACCAAAATATACCGCCATTAAACCTGCGAAAGGTGCACCGATTAACCCACCAATTGTATAATTAGTTGCCCACCATCCCATAACTACTCCACGTTCTCTTAGCGAGAACCAGTTAGAAATATTTTTTGTAAGCGGTGCCCAGCCTGTTGATTGACTTAATCCCTGAAGAAAAGTAAACACACCGAAAGCAAGCATAATAGAAGAGACCCCCATCGAAAAACCGGCAATGATAGATCCTAAAAGACCGATAAGCACTATCTTACGTGTACCCACTTTATCACCCAACATTCCCCAAACAAACTGTCCTATAGCATATGCTATCAGATATAGACCATCAATCACAGCCATATTTTCAGTTGTTAATGATACGTTAGGATCCGCAAGAATTCCAATTTTAGCTACGGAAAAAGATGCCCGGGTTAAATAAAAGCCTGCATAAGTGAGCCAGGTAATACCAAAAATCCTCAACCGCCAATGCTCATATTTAGGGTCTTTTTTTAATCCTTTGATTATATCCGTCAATTTTATACCTAATAATGTTGAAAAATTGCTATATGTCTTAATTAAGTATTTCCGAAAAAAAATGGAAAACTTTTTTATTTATTCACTATATTTTATAATCCCCAAGCAGGATCAACGATGGGAAAAGCTAATCTGTTACTACTACTCTTAAATAAAAAAACATTTACATCACTAGGTTTATCCGAGTCTGCAACTGTGATTGTATCAAGAACCGCTCTGTTTATTTTAACTAAAGTAAATTTTTTAAGCTGTTCAATTTTTTTCTCAAGGAGTCTTTTAGCTTGTTCTATATATACATCACGCTTAACCTGACTTACGACTTCACTAAACTTCGGCTGTTTTTTGTTTTGAGTTACATAACGGGATACATGATCGTCAAAATATTTTTTAGCTTCATTGTTATCAATTTTTATATTCTTAGTATAAAAACGTCGTGCTTCTTCATAAACCCATTTGTTACGCCAGGCATCTAATTGATTTACCACATCTTCTGATTTATCCAATCCATTGGAAATTGCTTCCTTCACAAAAAAGTAATTGCGTATAGTAATTCCTATTTGATGTTTAAGTTGTTTCCGAAATAGCTGTTTATTCAATGGTTTAGCTTTGATGGAATGTAGATTAAACCTGTTTAAAAATTCTTTTACGTTCCAATTGCCATTATTAAATGTAACAAAGATATTTCCCAAATTATTTTTCAATTTCAATAATGCCGGCTCTGTTTTGCCTGCTTTCCCTACACTTTCTAAAAATTTATCTGGATTAGAATCTTTCTGTTTCCATTCGGTTAAGGCATTCGCTAAAATTCTAAATTCATTTCCTTTAACAATAACATTTTTGGGATTCATAAATTTTGCTACAAAGCGTGCCGCCTTTTTCTTTTGTTCGCGATAAAAAAGAATTTCTTTAAATCTTTTGTATGTGTTTTGATAATCGTAGCTCGATATTCCGCTTCTGTTAATATCCGTTATCTGCACAATTAAATAAACTCCTTGTAATTCAATTGGTCTTGAAATTTCACCTATTTTCAGATTCTTTATTTTCTCAAGTAATTCCGGTGGAACATCCATCCAGGTTAAATATCCGGTCTCCAAATCTTTTAAATTACGATTTTCTTCCGGATTGTCGGCTAATATTTCTTGTACAACTTTTGTGTAGCCACTTACTTGCATGGAATCGTAAACATCAAAAGCATTTTTTAATTTTAATTCTACCCAGTATCGTAATTTCCATTTTACAGTTGATTTCTTAATCGCATCTTTTATTTCATTATCTGTAATTATGATATTTTTATCCACTTTTATTCTAAAGAGTTCTTCAACAAGTAGTTCTCTTAGAAGTTGCTTTTCCTGATTTTTAACTTTTTCCGATTTATCAAAACCCAGGCGGTAACCTTCCTGAGATAACAATACTTCATTAATCATATATTTGAGATAAGAATATTTTCTATCGTTTGTTTTTTTCAAGAGTGAAAATCCAAATTCATAATTTAGCTGAAAATCTCTCGCGGAGATATCTTGTTTTCCAACATAAGCAACAATGTCCGTATCGTGTTCTGATTCATTTCTGCTGTATTTAATAAAGATTAGAAACAGAATGCTTAGAACTATAAGAGACACGATAATCGTGATTTTTAATTTATTCATACTTAAAAATTTCTTGTCCTATTAAAACTTAATTATTTATGTTGCTTAGAACCGAAAATTCAATCCGAAATTATGGACAGAGTTTAACAATCCTAAATCAACATAGGCATAGTCAACAGTTACCTCGAATTTTGAACGCAAAGGTGTTAATGATAAACCAAAGCCAAGAGACAAGCCACCGGTATTGCCATTAAGAAAAAGTGATCTATAACCGGCACGTAATGCAATGGTTTTGAAAATCAAATATTCCATTCCAAGGTTTACGCTCTCCTTATCATTATTAGGTTTTAGTAAATCAACAGCAAATGTCATTTCTGAACTGATAGAACTTAAAATCAACTTATAGGAAACACCAAACCTGAACAACAATGGAAGGACAAATGACCCGGTTTTATAGTCGACAGGAATATTAGTTACTCCTTCATTAATAATATCCGGATCAACTACATTAAGTAGATCTCTTCCCGACATTTTCATATCTGTGCCAAAATTTGAAATGCTGAAACCCAATTGTAATCCTTTAAGCTGTGTCAGATATAATCCACCAACATCAATTGCAAAACCTGTTGCGCTGCTATGCCAAATTCTTTGGTTAATGTATTTTGCATTAATTCCGAATGAAAATCTGTCTGTAAGATTTAGAGCAAATGAAACGCCAATAGCTACATCCTGTGCTGTATAAAATTCACCGGTTCCTCCTTCAAGTTGCACTGTTCGAACCGGTTGCTCTCCAACACCAAAAGATGTAATGTTTGCTCCAACAGAAAAAATATCATTAATTGGTTTAACAATACCGAAGTAGTCATATTTTGTATCAAGTATCCAATTAATGTGGGAAAAGGTTATCTCAAATCCGGGGAGCCTGCCTATACCTGCAGTGTTCCAATACATTGCGGTAGCATCTTGTGTTATTGCAGTATAAGCACCGCCCATTGCTTGTGCCCTTGCACCTGCTCCAATTTCCAGGAAAGCTGCAGCCGTAGTGCCGACATTTGTTCCACTCGAACCGGTAGCACTCAATGATCCGTTATTTTGTGCCAAGACTTTATTTGATGATACGAATAGCATTATAAAAATTAAAATAGATGAAAAACGGATTATATTTTTTGAATTAAAATTATCAGACAATTTATGTATCCGATTTAGAAATAATAATGTGCTTTCTTTTTTATTAAGTATATGCATTTTGGTCATTCTTAAATTTTTTTTCTAAAAAGATTCATTTATTTTATTATAGCAAACCTGCCTACTTTTTGGCCTATTCCCGGTGCATTTACGTAAAAGAAGTATATACCGTAAGCTACCTCAAGTCCATCTGTACTTGTTAAATCCCAAGATTCACGACCGTTATCCTGCGAAGCATTGTGTTCTATAACCTTTACAAGTTTACCACTTACAGTATAAATTCTAATAGTACTTTGCTTTGGCAGGTTAACAAAATCTACCCGGCGTTCTCCTCTTCCTGATAAGGCAGATGATCGTTTACGTTCCAGCGAGTTAACACCTACGTACGGATCCGGAACTACAAATATGTTATCCAGCAAACTTTCGTTTTGTTTTTTTATAGTTGTCCAACCAGCCGAAGAAAATTTATAAACATCTTCAGAAGAAAAAGGTTTGTTTGTTTGTACTCGTATAATATCCCCGCCTTCTGGAAAAATGGGAGTTAACCCCTTTGTAATACTGAATTCAAGTCTCCATGTTGTTGAAATATTAAAGCCCTGTCGTTTTGCGATTAGCGTCAATACATCTCCGGGGCTTATTTTATTTTTATTTTCTTGGATAGTATCCGGTTCAACAAATTGAAATTCCATCTTTACATTGTCTGTAGCATTCCAAACTTGGAAATTAACCGGTATACGAAATCTCGCAAATTGGGCATATGATGTATCAACAATTTCATCAAAAAAACGAATTTCAAAGTCAATTGGTACTTTAAATTGTGGGGAGTCATTGATTTTCACATCCAGATTAGTTGAGCCGGTCAATTGTATGCTATTGATATTTGCCAATTCATCATTATCAAAACTAAATTTTAACCCATCTATTTCCTTTTTTTCAAGTTCGCTGGAATTAAATAAATTACTACTGCCTGTAAGTAATATTTCGCCCGTAGCCTGATTAAGAATGGTGAACTCTTTTGTCAAGTGCTGTAGTGTTGAATCATCGACAAAAGATACTTTATAATCTATATTCTTAACATTTTCCGGATCTGCTATCGAAACTCTAAAAGAACCGGTTGCATTTCCTGTTACATGCTTTATACTATTTACTATAATCGGTGGCTGGTTTCCTGCTGCCGGTTCTCTTGGTACTACAACAGCTACGTTTTTATCTTGCGAAATCACATTTCCTAGAATATCAACCTCTATCTTTTTACTTGTTTCACTAGGGGAGATAGGTTCTAAATTCGGTATTGCAGATATTCCTCTTTTGAAAAAATCTGTATCGTAACCCTGGTCTACTCCAACAACTGCATAATAATAAGTTCGTCCATTATCAACCAAAGTATCCACAAATGAATGGCGAAGCCCTGAATCGGTTCCCATATCATAGCTGACACCTAATCCTTCAAGTGGTATTGGATGAGGACCATACAGCCCATCTTTCAAATCGAATTGTGCTATCGGTTTCCATAATACCGGGTTACCAAATGCATCGGAAATAGTTTTAATCGAGTTAAAAAACGGATCGGTAGACCTGTATATTTTATACATTTCAAAATCTTTACCATAAATGGGATCTCGCGAATGTTCAGATGCGTCATCCCACAATAAATAAACCTTGTGATCACCTGCAACAGCTTTAAGAGTTGGGGTTAACGGCGGTTTTACAAAATCGAAATTAGCATCATAAATTCTTTGCATAGTCCTTTTATTTCTTAAAATATCATCAAAATTGTTACCGAACAGAGAAGCAATTGCATAACTTTGAGATTCATGGGGTTGAATGTCGAAAAATCCGCTGCCATAGCTGAATGCAATATCAAATCCTGAAGCAGCTGTAGTAAAAATACCCGGTAGAATTTTCGTTTGCCAATAGTCTTCATCATTACGAGGTACGAAGCTTCCACCTGTACCACCACTAAAAAAACTTGTTAAACCAATTTGATCAATCTCAGCGTTATCTGTGAACTCAAAATTTGGTTCACCAAGGTCAGGCTTTCCATTTCCTTGGGTACCATCAGGATCAGGACCAGTATAGCCAGGTTCAAATGGAACCAAACCATCGGTACCTGTATCATCGTTCAACCGTTCTCCAGTATCCCAAACCCCATTACCATTAACGTCTGTAAATGTCTTCCAATTATGATTATTATCTATCCCGTCATGTTGGCTTTCGTCTATCATTCCATCGCCATCGTTATCTATACCATCATGATCATTACCGGGACTTAGTAAAAAGGCAAACCCAAAATATCCCGTTTTCCTGCCTTGCAAGTCTAAACCATTCAAATCCCATTGATAAGTTATGTCATCTACAGTATCAAATGATGAAGCGTCATCTTCGGCATCTCCCTGTCCAACATCAGAATCCACATACATACCTACTATATTTTTATTAAGGGGTCTGTCACTGACATTTGTTAGCCGGTAAATTGTAATTAAAATGTCTTCTGCAAGAGGATTATCCCACTGAAAATTACGTACTTCTACCTGAAGCCCGACACCCCGTCTGCCACCTTCAAGAAATGGTTTACGATTTTCAGGGAATGGAAAATATGGAAATTCATCGTTACTTCGGTCATCCATTACATAATAACTTTCCTGATCCGCACGTACAAAAGCACCAAACAGTCCGTTCCATTTATTACGGCGTGTTCCAGGTTTACCAACGAAACTACTATCCGGCCAATCAAAAGGCCAGGTTTCCGGACGATTACTCATAGCAGGGTATTCTACTTTGTTTATTAAATTAAGGTCGAGTACACCATTGTTATTCAAATCCTCTCCCGGATCCAATATCCCATTATTATTGATATCCTCATTAATACCACGAGTGATATCTCCATCATTAAAATAACCTGGCAATGGTTCCCATCCCCAATTATGGGTTTCTGGGTTTGGTACATCACGTGCACCGCCGCTATACCTATCGGTTATAATATGAATGGTATCACCGTTATCGGTTATTACTTCTGATGCAGCAAAGAATATGAACTCAAATCCGTATGTTACCCCACTACCCACCGGCCATTCCATTCTAGCTTCCTTAAGAGTGCGACTTCCGAGGTTTCCATAATTTGAATAAGCAGATCGGATAAGGTTACCTGTCATTATACCGGTTCGGTCTAGGAAAAAGCTAAATGTTGGCTTGGATAATTTATTATCATCGTTTTTTTTCTGTGCTTGTAAGGATGGAACTAACAACAACGATAATATGATAACTGTTTTAAAATATATAAATAAATGTTTCATATAATTTTTTTTATTTAGATTCTATTTTTTTCAATTTCTACTATTTATTCTTAATATTAAATTATTAATCCCATTTCAAAAAAATGAAATTTATAAGTTCAGAAAGAAATTGTTAAACCCAACTCAATTTTACGCGGCTCAGAGAACCAGTCCAGATGAGTATCAACATCGTGAAGATTAAATAATCCTACAAGTCTTTCTTTATCTAATTTTTTTTCAACTGCAAACCTATGAGCTCTAGTGGCAGTACCTGTAACCGGGTGAACTTTTAATTCATTAGCCTGAGAGAATACATTATAAATGCGTAAGAATAAAGTACCTGTTGTACTTCCAAGATTAAATCCCTTCCTAACAAACAGATCGAGATTTTGCTTTACCGGTTTATTCCCACTATTTTTAAACGTTGATTGTACATTTAACCGAAGGGCAATTGGAGAATATGGCTGACCGCTCCGAAGGCGACCAATTGCACTTATAGTCCAAGAATCAAAGTTCATTGCTAAAGTTGCATTTAATGTATGTGTTTGATTCCAATCAAGTGGTACAAACCCCTTTCTAGCATTTTTTATTACGCCACCTCCTCCGCCTGCAGTTTGAATAATTGCAATATTATTAGGATCGGATTCGCTGCCTGAACCGGATTGAAATGTATAGTCAATTGAACCGGAAAATAGACCGCCATCAGGTAATTTTTCAAAAGCTACTGTAAATCCTCTGTTTGATGCTTTATCAATATTGGTTCGTTGTAAATAGCTGTTTACGTTACCAATCTGCCGAACAACTTTAAGCCCAACTAGGTTGCTAAAGTCAGAATAAAATAACGTTACATCAATGCTGAAGCTTTCAAATATTCCCTGTTGTAAACCAATTTCATATGCAACTGTTTTTTGCGGTTTAAGTAAAGCATTACCTACAATCGGACCTTGAATACCATTAACTTTATACTGAGAATTATCATAAATAAATGCAAAAGGAGGCGTTTTATAGAAATGCCCATAGGCAACATGCACTACTCCATTTGTAGAAATTGGGTAAGCAATGCCTAATCTCGGACTAATATTAGTTTGAACTTTCACAGGTTCTAATGTAGTTGCACTTAGCAGGCTTACACTTCCTACAGCAGGGATAACTCTTGGGTTAGTGAGTGCTTGATGATCAGGGTTAAACAAATCAAACCTTAATCCTGCATTTATTATAAGCTGGTTAAGTTCTAAAGTATTTTGTACAAATATTGCAAATTCCAGGGGATTATGTTCATATTGAATATCACTAAATCCTGTTTCTCCTGTAGTAGTTAATTGCGGCGTTACTAATTTAGCTGGTCTTGATAACCTCAAAAAATCTGCAAAAGAAAGATTTGGAGTAGCTGGAAAAAAATTTACTCCTAAGAATGGATCAGAAGAAAATTCAGGTGTTACGCTACTTTTAAAAACCCTGTATCTTGCTACTTCACTTCCAATTTTTAGTAGGTTATTATCATCTATCTGCCAGGTTAGTGTAACCTTTGCCAATAACTTATCGTTTTCTATATTATCAATACCTGTTTTAGTTCCACCAAGATGAAATCTATTTTTAGTAGGTGATACAGTTTGCAACCGGGGATCAATAATGTTTTTAAAAAGGAATGCTCTATCACGTTTAGATGTATAGCTTATACTAAGATCATAAAACATTTTTGAATTTATTACATGATTAAAATTTAGTATATGAATTTGACTTTTACTTTCAATGTTTTTCAGTGCATCCGGTGTGAACCTATAGTTATCATCATAAATTTTTCCAGTATTGTTTTGAAAGAAGAAGTTATAACTTAACCGTATTGACGGTGTTATTGCATAGTTAAGTTTAAAATTTAGGAAAGTACGATTCCTTGGATTCATAGCCACTATAGAGCCATCTCCGGTTAAAAGTGAACCGGGTATTGCTATTATATTATTTTGAACGCTGGGGTCTTTAGGGAAACTTCTTCTAAACCATTCTTCATATACAGATATATTCCACGCATCTTCAGGTCTAGCTAACCGCTTTCCAAATAAATAACCGGCATCTGATACATATCGACCGTAAACATAAAAACCCAAATTATTTATACCAGGTACAGGTCCGCTAAAAAATCCTTCAATATTTTTTTCATTGGATGGGCGCAATGTAGTTAAACCTACAAAGACACTATTATTATTAGTTAACCTATCTCCAGCATAAGTTGTAATCGAACCGGAATAAAATTTTGCCGGTTCTTTAGTAATTACATTAATCACTCCTGATTGAGCCTGACCATACTCAGCATTAAATGTACCGCTGATCACCTGTAACTGTTGTATATTACCACTTTGAATATTAATCAGGCTGCCGCCCTGAGTAGAAAACTCATTGCTTATGGGAACTCCGTCCACCAAATATGCAACTTCGTTTGATCTTCCTCCGCGAATATGTATACCTCCTCCTTTATCGAGAACCACACCGGCTTGTAATTGAACTAAGTCTTTCAATTCTTGTACGGGTAGTTTGTCTATCTGCTCTGAGTTCATATTAGCTGCAGTATTTGTTTGATCCATCTTAACTACGGGGATTTTTGCTGCAACAATTTTAACCTCTCCAATGCCAATAGTTTCGGCAGACAAATTAAAATTTTGAGTAGTTGTTAAGTCAACATTTATCTGAACTTCTACTATTTCAGTTGTATAACCTATGTAAGAAGCTTTTAGTTTATATTTTCCCGGCGAGATATTTAAGATTATATAGAAACCTTTTGCATCGGTAGCTGCACCGAGGGATGTGCCATTAAGCCATAGATTGACACCAATTAGCGCTTCTCCTGTTTGTTTATCGTAAATATGTCCTTTTACTTTTCCTGTTGTGCCGGCAAATAATAAATTAACACTTATTAGTATAAAGAATAGGATAGTAACCTTGTTTAAGGAATAAAAATTATTTATACGCATATTTTTAATAGATTTATTTTTCTTATCTCAAAAAGAATTATGTGATTATTATCATTAAATCACTAAAAATGAACGAACAATTACATTACATAAAACATGTGAGTATACAAGGGCAGAAATTATTTTCTCTGCCCATTGTTTACTCAATATTATTATATGTTCATAAGCAAATGAACTCTTCCTATTGTCATTTGATACTATTTCAATAACAACATTTTCTTAGTACTAATAAATTTACCGGCTGTAATTTTATATAAATACATACCGGATGCTAATTTATCAGCATTAAAATTAACTTTATAAGACCCTGCATTTAGGAACTCGTTTACAACCGTAGCAACTTCTTGTCCTAAAGCATTGTAAATTATCATTGTAACAAATTCACTTTTGGAAATCGAAAAGTTAATAGTGGTTGATGGATTGAATGGATTAGGATAATTCTGCTCTAAAGAGAACTTGGTTGGTAATCCGGAAGAAATTTCTTCTACATCGGTTACACCGTTACCAATATCAATTTTAGTAGGGCTGGTAGTAGTAAAACTATTCGGTCCATCCGGTGGTGAGAATATTCTGAATGCTTCAAAAGAGGAATTTACAATCATTATGTTACCCGCAGCATCAGCATATACATCACGAATGCTGCTTCCACCGCCACCGGAAAGATTTGTAGTAACACTTCCAACGACAGATTCTCCAGATGCAAAGCTGCCCATAAGTGCTCCGGTAGCCATATTGTATGCAATAACATTGTGAGCCGGTCGTTCTGCATCTTTACGAGTTATGTAAACAATTCCCCTTGGCTCGTCAAGAGTAAGTCCATTGAAATTCGTCGCACGAGCGTTATTCGCATTTGCAGCGGAATCAAAATGATCAGGTGCATCATTTAAACCAACATGCCACATTTCAGTTGCCGGTAATGTTGATATATCCCACTTGCTTAGCCCATAAAGATTATTTGCTCTTGCTAACGAATCATAAGATTGCTGCACTACATAAAGGTAACCGGAAGAATCTATTTCTATACGGAATGGTTGTTGCATTACTGATGAGGGGATTACTACTTCACCGGGTCCGGTGAACAAACCACTGGTATTACCAAGAGCATACCTCTTTACATGAGAAGTGTCAAATCCATCTCCATCTGTCCTGCTATCATCATCTGAACCTGTTCTTATACTTGTTTGTTCAACTGTATAGAGTATTCGGTCTGCACCCGTACCGACAACTATGGCGTCGGATATACTATTATGATTCGACTGGTCATTGAAACTTAAAATGGTTTTTACACTACCGGTAGTCCACAATGCATCACCGACAGCTAAACCACCATGCTTAACAGCATCACGGTTGCTTGAAAGTACAAAAGTATATACTCTATTGTCTGGACCAATTGTAACTCCAAAAGGAGCACCTTCGTCCGTTGCTAATGTAGCCCACGGGATCACCGAATTTCCTTCTGCATAAGCACTATTCTGCTGTCCTCCATAATATTTCCCAAAAGAATCGAATAAATACAGACCTTTTTGAGTTAATATGGCACCTGGATGTCCTGAAGTACCGCCCGTACGTTCTGTTACATAAGCCATACCAAAATAAGGGCTATTTTGGTTCTTGTTACTAGCCACCCCGGATGAACTCCAAAACCAGCTGTCCGGACTTGTCTCGTAGCTGATTAATTCATACCCGTCTGAACCAACAGCATCAACCGCTTTTATGCTAATTGCCCAAACACCACTTGTAGCTGACCCTCCCCCATCAAGAGATCCATCCCAATTTACATCGTTAAATCCAACGTTTACGCCATTACCTGAAGTTATTGTAATAGTCTTTACATTAGTCCCTGCAATATCCGAAATAGTTATTATCACCTGAGTAGCAGGTTGATTGAGGTTATATGAAATGCTAGCAGGAAAAGTACCGGTATATGTAACTGTTATGGCAGAGGCATAAACATTTGCTTTAATGTTTGTTGTGCTAAATAAAATCAGGATACCCAATAAGAAAAAGAATATATATTTTTTCATTATTTTTTACTCCTGTAAATAATGAATTATTAAAATTTTTAATTAATTAAGATTTCCTTACGTTTTACCTCCTCTTTCTAAGGATGGTTTAATTGTTTTATAGAATAAATGATTTATTTTATTTTGAATTAAGTTTAGAATAATCGGATTTAAGTAACTTTGAAATTTCATAAAGTATTAATTCTAGAATAACTAGTTGTGAGATTCTTGCCTGACAGGAATAACTTCCCAATAAGTTTGAAGGAACGACGGTTAGAAGTGGGAATTGTGCTGCATCAGCTAATCCGGATGGTGAAAAATTAGTTATTCCAATAGTTATAGCTCCGTATTCCCGAGCTGTTTTTATAGCTGAAATTACTTCTTCTGTTTCCCCTGAGTGAGATATGCCCACTAATACATCAGGTGCTTTCAACATAGGGGCAACATTCTGTATTATTGAGCGGTCGTGCAAAAAGCTACTGAAAATTCCGAGACTACTAAGAGAATCACAGAAGATTTGTGCAACACCGGCAGACCCGCCTAAACCAATAATTATTACTTTGTTTGCTTTTGAAATTTTTAAAGCTAGCGAACACAATGTTTTAATATTACAATTATTCAGTGTTGATTCAGCCTGATTAACAAAATTCTGTTTCAATCCCTCTTTAATATCTCCTGTACCATCTTTCTTGTATACCTCCAAATAAACTTTTTTGCCGGTGCGAAGTAGTTCCGGTACCAAAGAGATTTTAAAATCAGCATAACCTATATATCCTAAAGATCTACAGAAACGAAGAACCGTTGCATCACTAGTATCACATTTCTTTGCAAGTCCCTGTAGTGTTAAAACAACTGCTTCGTCCATATGTTTTTGTATATATTCAGCAACACGCTTTTCAGATTTACTAAGTGAGTTGTAGCGTTTATTTATCATAAAGATTGGGTTTATGTTACTAACACTCATATATTCTCTCAAGTTATAATTTATAAAAAGGTTAAAAATTTAGTAAGTAAAATGTAGCATTTACAACACATACTTTATAATTATGTTTGTTTTACTACATACCAGGCACAGTATACACATTCCTGATATGAATATCAAGCTAAAGACTTTGTTTAATTAATTTATTTAACGATACTAAGATAAATTTGGTATGTTATCTTATCGTTATCTAAATGTTAAGGTTTAGTTAAATAATTGTTAAATAATTGTTAAGATTATAATATTCCTATTTTGTTTGTAATTATCTTTTGTATTTTCTACGTTTAACATTGTTGACAATGTTTTTTTTAATTATCTATTTTTGATAATATAGATTTGTTATATGCACGAATACGTTGGCGCATTACATATACACTCGGTTTATTCCGACGGGACAGGCACAGTTGAAGAAATTATTAATTATGCACGCGAAGTCGGTCTTGATTATTTAATATTAACCGATCACAATACGGTAAAAGCTTTGAAAGACGGCTACGAAGGCTGGTACGGTGATACACTTTTCCTTGTCGGTTGCGAGATAAACGACAAAGAAAATAAAAATCATTACTTGGCTTTCGGAATAGAAGATTCATATTCAACAAGAATGAATTCAAATGAATATGTTAAGAAAGTCAAAGAAGCCGGGGGTATTGGGTTCCTTGCACACCCATACGAAAAAAGAGCCAATATGAGGGAACATCCTCCTTACCCGTGGACAAATTGGGACTGCAAAGATTTTAACGGAATAGAAATTTGGAATCATATGTCGGAGTGGATGGAAAATTTAACCGAAGAAAACAAGTACCAGGCGTTTGTCCATCCTCTTAGAACAATTGAAATGCCGCCTAAAGAAACTTTGGAAAAATGGGACGAGTTAAATTTAACAAGACCGGTTGTCGGCATAGGGGGAGTTGACGCACACGCACACAAGCATAACATTTTAGGTTTTTTTGAAGTAGAAATTTTTCCGTACAAAGTACTTTTCAAATCAATAAGAACCCATATTTTATTAAATGAAAAACTTGTTCCCGGCGAAAAAGAAAAATATCAAAAAGCAAAAGATCTTGTTTACAATGCACTTGCAAACGGACATTGTTTTGTAGCCAACGATTACCGCGCCGATTCAAAAGGATTCCGTTTTTATGCGGAAACCGGTAAAGGTAAATATCAAATGGGTTCTACAATTTCATTTGAAAATGAAATAATTCTGAGAGTTTTATTACCTGTAAAAAGTGCGGAAATAAGATTGATTTACAACGGAAAATTATTAGAAAAAGTAGATGACGGGAAAGCCGATTTTGTTATTAACAACAAAGGCGTTTATAGAATAGAGGTATATTGTTCAGGAAAAGCCTGGATATATTCAAACCATATTCGGGTTGTTTGATTTGTCTTAACTTTAGATGAAAAAATTTTGATAGATAATTTTAGAATAAATTTGGTACATTAAATGAAACTTATTTTAATCTCTCTAATTTTCTCCACATTTTTTATGAATGATTTTTTAATGGGGAAACCAAAAATGCAGGACTGCAAACCAACAAACGACCAATCAATTACGTTACCGGGCATATTTAATCACGAACCCGTTACCGAAAGTAACGGTGATATTCTTTTAAAATCATTTGAAAATTTAAAAGGGTGGAAAAAAAGAAAAACGGAAGCAAGAGAATTATTTGAGAATGCTTCTTTTTCCCCATCGAGTGTAAACATAGATAATAAAACCCTTAATTTAACAGCAGGATTTGATAAGGTTACTAAAGACGGATGTGTTGTTGAAAAAGGAGCGCAGGTTACATACACCGGAAGGAGATTTGGTCCTAAAGACGGATTTACATATAGTGCCGTAATGAAACCTACTGATAAAGCAGGAGTTGTCTCTGCTTTTTTTGTTCACCTAATTGATGACAACACAAACGATCCGTCATTTTGTAATAATAATAATGAAATTGACATTGAAGTTGTAAGATATGGTCCTGAAGCGGCTCCATCATTAAGAGGAAAATTATTTGCTTATTTTACTTCTTGGCAAAGGGCACTTAGTCCGTGGGGATATAAAGGCAATTCTTGTGCTGCAGACCCCGCAGCTTGGGATCAGAGAAGGAGGGAATCGCACGGAATTCAGCTTCACGATAGATTTACAAAGGAATACCATAAGTATTCATTTACCTGGAAGAAGAATGAGATTAAATTTTACATTGACGATACTTTTATTGTAAAGCATACCAAGGTTATTCCGCAGAAAGAATCTCCCTTAAAACTAAATGCTTGGGCTGCACAAGGTTGGTTGGGGTATTCAAAAAACAAACCGTTTAATGCTGTTACAAAAATAAAACTGATCAGTGTAAGCTCTAAAGGAATTAGATAAAAAATATTTTATTGATTTTAACAACTAATTTCTTTAAAGTTTTTTGGAGGGAATACAAATAAAACAAACAAGCATTAAACTATGAGTTTTCAAAGGAGATAAATATATGAATAAAAAGATGAAAATCTTTTCGGTTTTTATTATTCTCATTTTATCCTTTCTTTATGGCTGTGATTTAATTACCGGAAATTCCGAAGGCGAATTGATTACACAAAAAACCGTTATAGCTAATAATGTAGAATTTTCTCTTTCGATTGAAAAAAATATTTATTCATTTACAGATTCTTTAAGGATTGAATTTATAGTAAAAAACATAGACTCTGTAACTAAGATATTTAATTTTAATAATATTCAGCAGTTAGGTTTTGACTTAACGGATAACTCCGGTAATATTAACCTTGGTTATCCTTGGATAGTAGCACCTGCTTTAAGCCGGCTTACACTTGAGCCTAATAAGTTAAAAGAATATTCAATTACAGTTTCTTTTAAAAAATTTAACGGTAATTATATTGGCAGTGGGAAATACACATTATCTGTTTACCTGCTAAACGGCAATTCACCTAAAGTAAGTCTTATAATTAAGGTTATTTAAAAATTTTCTTTTATACAATTTCTTTTCATAAATTAATACAGCATAATTTTTTTTAGTATAAGCGCCCATAGTTCAATTGGATAGAACGTTAGATTCCGGTTCTAAAGGTTGGGGGT
>ENA-ORDP01000084-ORDP01000084.1-marine-sediment-metagenome-genome-assembly--contig:-NODE-84-length-57149-cov-8.148895_pt1 | contig 57149 bp, 45 predicted proteins | sample MGYA00248627_ERZ508539 | MGnify/ENA primary metagenome ERZ508539 (study PRJEB26208, sample SAMN05571518) | marine sediment metagenome | biome: deep sea; feature: Hydrothermal vent; material...
AGAGGGTGGGGGTGAGGGGATAAAATACATGCAAATACTGTTGCAACGATTAATAGTATTATGAAACAACACAGCAGCCAGCAATACTATTTTGTCTGTATCGGTTTAGCAGCGTCAGCACGAATAAACGCCTGGAAAACATATTCACTGATGTCGGCGATCTGCTGGGGTGTCATTGCCACATCCCAGGCAGGCATTTCGGTACCCAATTTTCCTTTGGATATCGAGTGATAAAGTGCCGGGCGGTTGAAACGTTTACGAGAGCTTTCGCGAGTGAAATTTCGTGGCCGTGGAAAAATAAAGTAGGCGCGGGGACCTTCGCCGTTTCCCTTTATGCCGTGGCACTGTATACAATTCTGAAGGTACAAGGCATGTCCGGTTGTCGGGTTGCCCTGTAGATTATCAGGCAGTTCCGCACTCATATCGATATTTTTTGCCAGGGGGGAATTCTCATTTTTGGGCAACAGACGGCGGTTAATGACTCCCATATCTGAGAAAGTGGATGTCTTTATCGCGGCTTTTTTGGTGGTGGGGTTACCGTATGCCTGCGTCCCTGATATGCCTGAAGGCATCTTCGAGTGCATAAAAACCTCACGGATATAATCGACAATATCGCTAATTTCAGCAGCACTGAGCTGGCTGTTAAAGGCCACCATCGGGGTACCCGGAACACCGTGGGTGACGGAATGGATCATACGTTCACGGCTGAGTTCACGACGGGAGGCTTCGGTGGTGAAATTGCGTGGACGAAAGCGTAGCAGGTTGCTGCCCCATTTTGCGCTACGGCCATGGTCGCCATGACAGACCGAGCAGGTCCGGGCATAGAGTTTTTTACCGCGGCTGACATCGCCCGCACCAACCGGCGGCATGAAGAATTCACGTATATAGTCCACTACCCCCGCAATTTCTCTGGCATTTAACTGGTCTTCCCAGGCCACCATGGCGGTGCCGGGCCGCCCTTTGGTCACCGAGTGGATCATGCGTTTCCGGGTGAGCCTGCGTGCAGTTTTCTGCAGGGTGAAGTTTGCCGGGGGCGGCACCATACTGGATTCGGCATGGGAATTCCCGTCACCCTTGTCACCGTGACAAACCGAACAGTAATTGTGATAAATCAGATCGGGTTTGATGGCCGATGCCTCAGCCTGGGTTTGCGTGATGAGGAAAAAACTGCTCACAAAGGCCAGGGTATAAAGCGGAAAAGAAATTTTATCGTATGTGGGCATGCCGTTCTCTTGAACAGTAAATAAAAAATGATGATGGCGTACTTTAGCGAATCTGTTTTAGATAAAGCAATTATGATACCGATTATTCTGATTTATGCCAGGTGAAATAGAAACTGACCAATATGCTCCTGCATGCATACTGTTCGTAAGTTGATGGCACTAATCTTGCTGATCATATTCCGGTATCCGGATATTTGCGTCCGGTAGAGAAAAGTAGGGGGGATGACGGGGAGTACATGCTAATGTCATTCAAACCGGAGAAGCGTATCCCGCTGCTTGCTGCGGGTGATTAATTTTAGTCATGGAGCCTGGTCACGATATGAATAGATATCAGCAGAACATCATAATATTGTTGGCCGGATTTGTTCTGTTCCTGAACGCCTGTACCGTTACTTCGGATAAGGTTGAAAAAGAAACAGTGATTCCGGTTTTTCCGTTGCCACCGGAAAACCCCCGCTTTATCTATGAGCGAACCATTCGCAGCAGCATCGATGTGGTTAAGGAAGATTCAACCAACGCTTTCCGTCGTTTTGCTACCGGTGAGCAGCTCCATGGAGAGGGCTTTGCCAAACCTTTTGACATCAGCGTAGACAAGGGTCGTATTTTTGTCGGCGACACTGTGCGACGTACCGTGATGGTAATGGATCCCGCAGGGAAAGGTAAATTCTTTGAAATCGGGCGGGAGGAACCGGGCCGTCTGTTTATGCCGTTGGGGTTGGCGCAGGATGCTGCCGGTAATCTCTATGTTTGTGATGGTACGGCCAAGCGGGTGACGATTTATGATCGTAACGGTAAGTACCTGCGGGTACTGGGCGGAAAAGATTATTTCAGTCGGCCATCAGGTGTTGCCGTTGATCCGGAAGGCACGCGTGTTTATGTCGTGGATACCGGTGGTGTGGAAAGTAAAAACCACCGGGTACGCGTATTTGATGCTGTTAGCGGAAAGCACCTGTTCGATATCGGTACACGGGGAAATAAAGATGGGGAGTTTAATTTACCTCGTGATGCGGTAATCAGTCCCTATAACCATCTTCTCTATGTCGTGGATGGAGGCAACTTTCGGGTTCAGGTGTTTGATATGGATGGAAAATTTATTCGAAAGTTTGGTGGCATCGGTCGACGTACCGGCCAGTTTTCCCGGCCAAAAGGTATTGCCGTGGATCGCTGGGGTAATGTTTATGTGGTTGATACCGCATTTGGTAATGTCCAGTTGTTCTCACCGAAAGGGCAGCTACTCATGCATATTGGCAACCGGGGTTCCAGCGACAAACCGGGAAAATACATGCTGCCTTCAGGCGTTGCGATAGATAAGACCGATGGCGAAGTTTATATTGTGGATCAGTTTTTCCGCAAAGTTGATGTTTTCAGGCCGACCAAGTTGATGGGTAGTGCTGATTCGATAAAGGGTATAAAAAATAGCCAGCCGGAGAAAAGTGTTCCTACAGTAGATAAGCCGAACAGGTAGGTTCGCCTGTTTATTTTAAGTATGGGTGGTCTGTGTCTCAAGCGGGACTGACAGGTTTTATTTTTTCCACTTCGAAGCGGTGGTGGGTTTTTTTTGCTTTCTCGTTCTTTCAGTGCTGGCTGATTTCGGTGTTGCCGGCAGCGGCGGAGGGGATCCCGTTTTCGCAGGCAGATAAAATAAAAACCTGGGTCAAAAGAGGCGAAATTGAAATAAAAGATATTCCTAATCCCCATTGGAATGTGGAGGCCTGTGCAGCCTGCCATAAGGGTAAGCCAGACAGGAGAAATATGCATTTGCGCGGAAAAGGTATCAGTGCGACCTGCAATAACTGTCATGCTGCATTGGCCGATCATGTGCATGATCACCCGCTGGCCGTTGCAGTTCCGAAGAGCATGCGCAAGCGTATGCCCCCTGCATTCAGAAAAACATTGCTCCAGGGAAAGAAAGCAGAAAAATTAATGAGTTGCTCTTCCTGTCATGATGTTCTGATGCAGTGTACTGAAAAACGGTTTTCTGAAAATAAGATAAATCCAAAATTTATGCGTGGTGGACCCTATCGTGCACGCACCGGACTTTGTTATAACTGTCATGATAAAAAAGCTTATCAACGCCTGAACTCGCATGATCAAATATCGGAGTCCGGTGAAATCCAGCCTGACAAATGTTTGATTTGTCATATGCGCGTTCCCAGAGAGTTGGATGATGGTAGCGCAGTTGATACTGAGCTATGGGTTAAGACCGACTATGCATCGCTGTGTTTGAACTGTCATCAATGGGTACCGCATCCAGGCGGTAATTTTCTTTTTCTGGACAAAGGCGGGCCGCAGCATCTTGTAAAACCTTCGCCCAGGATTCGGCGCCATATGCTGAAAATGGAAAAGGTCAACGGTCTTATTCTTCCTCTTGAGGAGGATAATGGCCGCATTTATTGTGCAACTTGTCATAATCCACATGAACGTGGCGTACTTAAAAATACCCGGGCGGCAAAAGGTGCCGATGAACCTAAACGTTTGCGTTCCAGCCAGATGTGTGAAAATTGCCATGATTTGTGAGTGATAGTGTGTGGTACCGGAGGGGCTGCTGGTTGATTATTTTCGGGAATAAATAGCATTGCAATCTGATCTAAAACAAGTGGTTCTATTTTTTCTTATGTTAGCTTTATTCTACAGACCGTAAATAATTGGAATTTTAAGAGGTTTGATATACTTTTGTAACATCTCTCGGGGGAGAGGGAGTAATGCTCAACGTATTGAAGTTGTTTTTTTTGTTAATCCTGCCTGCTCTTGTTTATAGTCATGCAGGATGGACATTTGAAGATGATGAGGCTTGTCTTCTTTGTCATAAATATCCCAAAATGGGGCGTATTACCGAGGATGGTACGCTCCGAAATTATTATGTTATCCCTCATGTGTTTGCCAAAACCGTTCATCGAAATGTTCCCTGTACAGATTGTCACAGTTATATAAAACAGCTTCCACATAAGGAAGTGAAGGTGGGTGTGAAATGTGACTCGGAATGTCATTCGATAAAGAATCCCGCGACCGGGAAGAATTTCAGTCACAAGCCTATCTATGATAAATATATTAAAAGTACACATGGACGCAAGAAGCTTGCGATAGGGCCGGACAGAGACAAACCATACTGTGTTACCTGCCATACCAATCCTATTTATAATCCAGAGGAAGGTAAGCCACCCAAGCGTATAGTTGATCGCTGTGTGGTTTGTCATGAAGATAGAAAATTTGTCGTAAACTGGTATAAGCATACCAGCAGGCGTATTCGCGAAGTCAGGCGTTCCTCTGAAGAAATTGTTCAACTTTGTTCAAGCTGTCATGGTGACAAGCGGCTGATTGAACGTCATATGAAGGCCGCAAAAGCCGAAGGTCGAAAGTTAGGGGAAAAATATCCCTATGCCGTCGAGTCCTACAATGAAAGTTTCCATGGAAAAGTAACCCGGTTTGGTTACAAGAAGGCGGCCAATTGTCTTGACTGCCACGCGGATTATGACAATTATTATTTGTCTGTTCATTTTATACGCCCATCACGGGATCCGGCATCGCCTGTGAGTCCAGAGCGCAAGTTGAAGACCTGCAAACGTTGTCATATTTATGCGGACAAAAACTATGCTTCACTTGATCCGCATCCCACAAATCACAAAGATGACAATCCTTTCCGGCATTATGCGGAGATTGTTTATGGCTGGGTGGGTGATGTAGTGCTGTTTTTACTGGTCGGTATGGCCATGGTTGAAACCATCGGTCGCAGGCGGGATGGTGTTATCTGGAAAATCAAAAAAGGTTCATCCTGGTGGCGGCCGTCAAAACGCGGACGAAACAGAAAGATATAGATATTCTATGAATATACTGAAAAATGAATTAGCAGGTAATCAACGATGAATTTATCGGCAGAAGCGCGAAGCGTCCTGGAAAGATCCATGGAAATAAACGATGTTGACAACCTGGAGCGTGATGACATTGAGACCGTCATTGCCGCCATGCCTGATGACAGGGTACTGTTATACAAAAACGTTGTTTCGAATCCGATTGGTGATTTGCCACGTTATTCGATTCATATCCGTATTCAACATATGCTGACCTTTGTAACTTTTCTTGCGCTTGCCTTTACGGGGCTTCCCATCGCTTTTTTTGATCATTTCTGGGCGGCGCCATTAAATGCCCTGGTTGGCGGTGTTGAGGTCTCACGGGTTATCCACCGGACACTGGCCAGTGTCATGGTACTCAGTATGATTTACCATGCTTTCACCATTACGCTTGGTCCGTTGTCGCAGATATTAAAAGGCCGCTTTGATATTCGTCGTACCATCCTGCCAAGTTTTAAAGATCTGCGGGATTTCAAGGATGACATGCTCTATTTCAGTGGCGCCAGAAAAATGCGGCCCGAGATGGACAAATTTATGTATAAACAGAAGATCCATTATTTTGCAGCAGCCTTCGGTAATATCGTAATGATTGTTTCCGGATCTTCTTTTTTATTCCCTGAATTCTGGGCGGCCATTTTGCCCCTCAGCGTTGCTTCACATTTTCAGGAAATGATGCGCCTCTCGCATCCGCATGAAGCCTTGCTTGCGCTTCTGGTGATTGCTTTCTGGCACTGGTACAACGTACATCTTGCCCCGGGACGTTTCCCCATGCAGTGGACCTTTTTGACCGGAAAAATAACGCGTGAACACCAGATGGAAGAGCACTTTCTTGAATACCTTCGAAATCTGGTGGAATTGCCCGAAGAAAGGGATTATCTGATGGATCTTCTGAGCGCACGTGAACTGGATGTGGAGGAAGAGGATGAAGATGATCTTCTCGCAGAAGGTATATCACCATGATGCGGGCGCTGAAAGGGTATCAGAAGCTGATTGCTTATAGCTCTCTGGTGATAGTTTTTCTTTGTACATTGTTTGGTTTGTTTACCATTTGGTTGTATCTGGGTGAATAATTTATTGCTTAATGTGGGTTTGAATCATGCCTGAATCAGGAGATACGCTAACAATATTTATTGTTATTTCCGTTTTGCTTTTTATGTTTCTGGGTATTGCGATCCTGGTCATGATTGATCACAAAGCACGGATACCGGGCGAATTTCGTAGTGATCCCTTCAGCATTACCGGGCTGCGGCGAGAACATCCTGTCTTGAGTTCTTTAACAGCCCTTATTTTAAGTGCGGTTATCCTGAGCCTCTTATTTGAAATTTCGATTGCTTTTGGGGAGAAACTGGGATTCTTTAAAGGAAAAGAAAAGCCGGAATTGTTGCAGGTTCTCAAGGAACACCGTTTCTCTGAAAAAATGCGCCATTTTCACAATGTCAGGAAGAACGATACTATTAATAATGGAAAAAAACAGATCTGCTTTTATTGTCATGGCGATTACCCCCATTCCAAGACACGGATGATCCGTACGCTTCTTAATATGCATACACAATTTGTGGGTTGTATGACCTGTCATACCAATGAAGAAAAAATACCTGAAAACAAATACAGTTTTGCCTGGTTGAATTACAGTGGTATTGAAGTCAAAGGACCGCATTATGGCGCCAGTCTTGATCCCGCTACGGGGTTCCTGGTGAAAACAGATGATTATTTTTCAAAGATAGTGATCTATGCTGATATTGATGGCAAAAAGACTCTGATGGAGCCGATTGAGGATAAACCTGAAGTACAGGAATTCCTGGAGGTTAAGGATAAATTGTCAGACAGTGACAAGGAAGCGATGAAAAAACGCATCCATAAACTGGTTCGACGCAAGGGTCGCTTCTGTGATCGCTGCCATACAGCGGAAGACAAAAGTTATCTGCCTTTTCGTAAACTGGGTTTTTCAGAACAGCGAATATTCGACGTTACTAATCTGAACATTATTGGGGTGGTCAAAAAGTACAAAAATTTTTATTTTCCAAATCTTTTCAAAAAAGGATCAGGCGGCAATAAATAGATATGTAAAACTCGTTGCTTGAAGTACCTTACAGACTATCCTACAGGCTGGAGAACTGATATGACTATTCATGGCAGGCTTCTATTTTATGTCTGTCATATCATCGTGTTTTTTCTGTGTTCTACAGGTGCTATCCAGACTGCTGTAGCGGAAAAAGTAACTGCTGCACCCATTCCCTATCAAAAAATGTCTTTTCTGCACTATCTTGTTGGTGCAGGTTCAACACGGCTATCTATGCCGACGGATGTGGCCGTGGATAAAAATGCTGTCTATGTGGTGGATGGCGCTAACCATCGTATTGTGGTTTTTTCTCTTCATGGCAAGCTTATGTATAGCTTTGGATCTAAAGGGCATGGACAGGGAAAACTGGACAGCCCTGTAGGTATCACCGTCCACCATAATAAAATTTATGTGGCCGACACCGGAAACAGGCTGATTCAGATTTTCACACATACCGGTCATTTTATACGCCAATTCAAGGTTATGAGCCGGGGTAAGGCTGTACGCCCGATCGATATTGCGGTTTCTGATGATGGTCGGGAATATTATGTCACTGGTAACCGTAATCATCGCCTGATGGTTTTCAGTGCGGCGGGGAAATTATTACGCGAGTGGGGAGGGGATGGTCTGAACCCGGGACAATTTCGTTTTCCAGGCTCTGTTCTGGTATTGCCGGATTCGCGTATTGCCGTCGTTGATGTACTGAATACACGGCTACAGGTTTTCGAGAAAGACGGTACTTTTTCCGTTCAAGTGGGTGAATGGGGGGTACTTCCCGGACAACTCTTTAGACCTAAAGGTGTTGCCGTTGATGCACGTAATAATTTTTATATCTCCGATAGTTACATGGATGTGATCCAGGTTTACGACAGTCATGCGCGCTTCAAGTATGTCCTTCAGCCTGAAAATATGTCATATAAGCCGATTTCTCCCGCAGGTATTACTATCGACAGGCAGGGACGTCTGTATATTGCTGAAGTATTGAAAAATCGGGTTGCCGTATTTCAGTTGCAGAAATAATGATGAAAAGAGTCGGCCGTTCATGGTTTTCATATCAAATATTGTATTTGATACTGTTGTCAGGAGGTTTTCTATATCACTCTTCGGTTGAGGCGCGTCTGCCTTCGGCCAAGCGCGAATGCGCAACCTGCCATATCATGTGGTTAAATGAATTCAAGCGCAAGGATATCTCGACCTTGATTCCCTATAATCCAAAGCCGGTAGAAAAAAGTGGTAAGCAGGATATCGTCAGTACCGAGCGCATGTGTTTTTCCTGCCATGATGGTTATGTTATGGATTCCCGTTTTTTGTGGAAAAATCGCAAACACACCCATCCTGTTGGTGTCATTCCCAGTACCAATATCAAAATGTCGCGGGTGGAGGGAAAAGAAGTTTTTCCACTCAATGAGGATGGGAAAATATACTGTGGCACCTGCCATTCTGCGCATGGTGTGGACTGGAATCAGACAGAAGCGCCGATATTTCTTCGGGTTCTGAATATCAATTCCAGCATGTGTATGATCTGTCATGAGAACAAGAAGAAAGGTCTGGCTTCTGGTAATCATCCGGTTAATAAAAAACTCTCGCATATCCCCGAAGCGCTACGTGAGCGCGGATCCAAGTTTAGCAAGAAAAAAGAAGTGATTTGCCAATCCTGTCACCGGGCCCATGGTTCCGAGGTCAAAAAACTACTGGTACGTGATAATCATGAATCGCGGCTTTGCACATCCTGTCATACTGATAAGAGCGGCGTTCGCGGAACCAAACACGATATGGGGATTATGGCGCCGGAGACCAAAAATATTCGCGGCAAAACTGTGGCTGAATCGGGTCCCTGCAGTGCTTGTCACATTCCCCATGATGCGAATACTCCGCGACTGTGGGCGCGAGATTTTCAGACAGGGATGGATACGGTTTCGTCCTATTGTCTGGGTTGCCATACCCGCAACGGTCCTGCGCATAAAAAAACATTGGGAACTTATACCCATCCAGTGAATGTTCCCGTTTCCCGCCTGGGGATTACTGCGACGATAAATAAATGGGTGAGTAAATATATTGCATCGAAAAAATTCTCGGCCATTATTCCGCTGCCCTTGTTTGATAGCTTCGGCACACGCAGTAAAAAAGGGGGCAATGTCACCTGTTTGACCTGCCATAATCCGCATAAATGGTCGCACAAGAAAGTCTCGGGTACATTGCCTGATCCTCGGACTCTGGAAGGCGATGGCAGCAATAGTTTCCTGCGTATTGCGTACGATGGCCGCAACCGCCTGTGTACTAACTGTCATCGAAAGAATGCCAGCGTGGAGCTGTCAAAGCACAATCTTTCCATCAGCGCACCCGATGAGAAAAATGTTGATGCGCAGACTGCGGAAAAGACGGGTGCCTGCAGTGCCTGCCATGTTCCACATAATGGCGAAGCTGCGTATATGTGGGCTAAGGAAACCAAAGGATCCCGCGAAGGTGTAGAGAAGATGTGCAAGACCTGCCATAACAAGACCGGTAGCGCCAAAGACAAATTACCCGGTGAGCACATGCACCCGTTACATATCAAGCTGGATCTATTGCCAATGAAGGTGAAGCCGGGCTTGCCCACCTTTCTCCGGGATGGAACCCGTGATACAAAACGAGGTGAGCTGGATTGTGCAACCTGCCATAACCCGCATCAGTGGCAGCCTGGCAAGCCGGCCAGTCTTACGGGGAATCGTGCAGAGGTGGAGGGTCAGGCCAATAACAGTTTTCTTAGAATCAATGCGGCTGGCGATGCCAAACTTTGTATTCATTGTCATCAGGACAAGAATACGATTCTGAAAACTGATCATGATCTGAGAGTAACGGCGCCAAAGGCGCGTAATAAAAAGGGTCAGAATATCGATCAGTCCGGGGTGTGTGGTCAGTGTCACAATGTACATACACCGATTATTCCGCAATGGTTGTGGGCACGAACCCTGGGACCTGGCGAAGACATGATGGAATCCATGTGTCGCAGTTGCCATCAGCAGGGGAATATTGCGGCAAATAAAATTCCACCCCAAAAGACGCATCCTAAGCGAATGGTTCCCGCTAACAAAGGCCGTATGTTTGGTGGTCGGGCCGGCAATATTCTTCCCCCAGTATTTGATGCCAATGGTAAGCCTGTGCAGGCGGGTTTGATAACCTGCCCGACCTGCCATAACCCGCATCAGTGGGATCCGGCAAAAGCGGAACAGGGAACCGGTCGCAACCGGGAAGGGGATGCCATGACCAGCTTCTTGCGTCACAAGAATACCGCGTATTTTCTTTGCAGTGATTGTCATGGAGAGGACTCTCTGTTTCGCTATAAATATTTTCACTGGAAAGAATCCCGCACCCGGCATCATTTATACAAGCCTTGAGTCAGTTTATATTTTGAGGCGTTTTAAATTCCCGATTATGGGAGCCGGCGCGGGTCAATATTCTCAAATATGGCAGGTATGAAGATAAATACTCGTATAATCATAGACTTGTAATCTGGCAAACATATTGCAATGTGCTAAGTAGTTGTGAAATTTAGACGCATATTGCCTGACATGTTTTAACCATGGGATCAAAAAGCCGGAGGGGGCTATGAACATACAATTACCAAATCGAATGAATTTGTTGGCAGGCGCGGTGATAGCGCTGGGAATTCTGTCTATTAACACCGCAAACGCTGGCATCTCTGTCACAAAACACAACCTGGGCAGTACGGGTACAGGCACGAATACATTTGATGGCACCCAGGCTATCTGTGTTTTCTGCCATACGCCACACGGCGCGGATACCTCGGCTTCCGTACCACTCTGGAACCGGGTTCTGTCCAGCTCCAGTTCCTATACCACGTATGATTCTCTAGGAACCACCAGCCTTGATGGTGCGGTCGCGCCGGTAGGTTCGGTCTCCATTGCCTGTCTCTCCTGTCATGATGGCACCCAGGCGATGAATGTCATGATCAATGCACCGGGATCCGGTGGTTATGATCCGGCGGGTTCTGCACTTGCAGGTACCTGGACTGGACCTGCCGCCACGGCGACTCAGGTGGGTTCACTTAACTATTCAACGGGAAGCATTGTCAATATCGGTACCGATCTGAGTAACGATCATCCCGTCGGCATTCAGTATGGCGGTGGTGGTGCGACCTCAGCCGATGCGGATGGCGCCTTTGGTGGTGCAACAGCGGATCCTGATTTCATTAAACCTTATAAGGCTACGATTAACGCCAAGCCTGTCTGGTGGGTTGATACGTCTGTCGGCACAACCGGTGTTCGTGAAAAAACAGATATGCAGCTTTATACCCGGGCCGATCTGGGCGCTACGGAACCCTTTGTCGAATGTGCAAGTTGTCATAACCCGCATACCAGCGCTAACCCGACGTTCTTGCGTATAGCCAATACAGGCAGTGCAGTCTGTCTGGCGTGCCATACCAAGTGATTTCCTGGAAATAGAAGCAAATCCGGAAAATGAATGAACGTCGTTTGGCCCATGGTGATGGGAGTCACTATGGGCCAATTTACTTTTAGGTAACTTAAAAGCAACAAGGTGCAACGTGAGGACAAAAGTAAAATATTTTTATTCTAAATCCTGGGGTGGAATGGTGTTGTATAGCATATTTCTCCTTTCAGTGATGAGTCTGTCTGATGCCAGTGCGGCTATGAAAGTGGAAAAAATGGATGATGGTATTTATGCCTATGTCGGCAAACAGGCGATCAGTGTCGAAGAGTACAAACAGACACTACAGAATGCGGTAAGGTCAAAATTCTACCATGGAAAAATTCCAGAAGGAAAAATGGAAGAGGTGCGAAGGAATGTGGGAAAAGAACTGGCCACCAAACTCCTGATGATACAGGAAGCACGGCGCCGACAATTAAAGCCTGATGAGAAATTTGTCAGCACGACCTTGAATGAAACAGTAAAAAAATATGAGAAACAGTATGGTGCCAGTAAGAAATGGCCCGAATACAAGGCGCGTTTTGTACCACGTCTCAAGAAGCAGTTGAAGAAGGAGAGTATTGTGATGCAGCTGGAGAAAGAGATCAGCAAAATTCCAGCCGTAAGCACTGCTGACAGCAGAAAATATTATCGCGACAATAAGGAGAAATTCACTTCGCCCGAACAATTAAAAGTTTCGGTTATCCTGCTTCAGGTCATGCCTTCCTCTCCGGTTTCCTCCTGGGATGAAGCCATGGATGAAGGTCGAAAGATTTATAAGAAATTGCAGCGCGGCGCTGATTTCAGCGAGTTGGCAAAATTGCATTCGGCCGATTCCAGCGCCAAAAATGGAGGCGACCTGGGCTATTTGCACAAAGGCATGCTGGCAAAAAAAATTCAGGATGTCGTTGATAAATTAAAATTAGGTGAAATATCCAAACCGATTAATGTTTTGCGTGGCATTGCTATTTTCAAACTGGAAGGCAGAAAAAAATCCGTATTGAATCCATTTGAAAAAGTAAAAGCCAGAGCCGGACGTTTATGGCAGAGAGAACAGGTCGAATTTGCAAGAAAAAAACTGGTTGACAGTTTATGGGAGTCGACCCTGATCAGGGTTAACTCAAAATATTACAAAGATGAAGCAATGAAATCGGCGGTGAACGGAAAAAAATAAACATGACGTTGTGATGGCAGACTCCGGATGCCGGATGGTTTTAATTTGAAGTCTGTTGTCAAGGTATTAGTAATGAAACGCCTGTTGTTGTCAGAAAAATACAGAATCAGCATTGTAGTTTTGCTGCTTTGTTTTGGCACAGAGAATTCTATGGCAGATTTGGTTATGGCGCCGATTCGTTACTGGGGGGATGTCACTTACGAGCATCGCATAGAAAATTATACCCAGAGTGAGAACCAGATTCGCAATCTGTCAACGGTCAATCTGAGGGGAAATACTTTTTTATGGCAACCCTGGTTCGCCCGTTTGAATGCGGGTTTGGGGTTAACATACAACATGCTCGATCGGGAACACAGTGGCACATCGAATGGTGAAATTGTAACGGGAAATGGTCAGTTATTGATGTTGCCACAAAGCCGCTTTCCACTGGAATTGCATTTTGACAGTCAGGATAGCCGGGTAACGGGCGATGCGCTGGGAAGTAAGCCCTATTCGAATACCCGCTACGGGGTATCACAGAAATATCGCAGTCTTGACGGTTCGCTGAATGCACAGGCCAATTACGACCATAACCTGCAAAAAACAGAAGGTCAGGCGGATGATACCAGTGATCTTTACACTCTGAGCCTTGGCAAGGTTATTGACCGCCATCAGTTTAATTTTGATGGGAGCCGGGAAAAAGCGGAACGCCGTTCCAGTAATATCAATTATCTACGTGATAATCTTATTGCTCGGCATAGTTATCGGCCTGACCCCTCTTTTTCGATGGAAAATATGGCCAGCATAGTTGAAACTGAGGATGATACGAGTAACTTCATTAATAACAACAGACAGCTTCAACTAACCAGTAATTCATTTTGGCGACCACAGAATAGACCTGTTTATGGTAATGCCGGGGCAAGATATTATGCGTCTCTCAACGAGAATGGCGATGTTGTTTCTGATAGCAAGACGCTCAATGCCTATGGTGGCATTAATTATGATGTTACTCGTGCATTTCGCCTCACAGGTAATATGACGGCGAACAATACCGAAAACAGCGGAAGATCTGCTTTGACCTCTACCCAGTCAATGGGAGCAAGATATAACCCTGAATATATGAATCTGGGGAATTTTCAGTACAACTGGAATACTTCGGCAAATATTTTGAACCGCAGTGGTGGTGAATTCAATGGCCGGCATTTAACAGGCCAGCTTGGGCATAATATACTGCGGCGCTACAGCACCCGTCCAGGACTGGAATATAGTGCTAATTTCAGTCAAAGTTTTGTTACTGAATATGATACGGCCGCAGAAGATGTCAATAGAATTAATAATAGCCTGTCGTTCACCTGGCGAAAAAGTGAAAGGGGTGGGAACGCCTATATTCGTTTAATGGGCAGTGATTCACGTACCGTTATCAGTCATCGGCATGAGGTTTATCAATTTATAAACCTGCAACTGACCAGTGTACAACCCTTGACACACAAATCCTCCTTGTCAGGCAATATAACCATTAACGCAACAAGGAATGAGTTGCCGAATACTCCGGCAGGTGGTTTTGCAACAACGTCATCGGCAAATCTGGTTTATCGTCAGATTATGGTTTTTAATATTCCCAGATTGTATTTTATCTCGGACTTGAAGTTTGACAAGGAATTGACCCGGCCCTTTTCAATAAACAGGGAAAAACAGGATAGAAGAATTTGGGAAAACAGATTTGATTATACTATCGGGCGATTGCAAATGCGCCTGAGTTTACGAGTTTCAAAAATAAATAGTACTTCTTATAATATTTTCATGTTTAGAGTGAAGCGTTTGTTTGGAAACTAAATAGCTGTTCCAAATACCCGAACACTTTAGAAATTGCCGTTCGTCCTGAGCGAAGTCGAAGGACTCACCACGAACGTGGAAATTCACAAGTGTTCGGGTATTTGGAACGCGTATTTAGCGGATATTGACACTAAATAATATTGTTACCTGTAATTTTAGTGGAGGAAAATGTATGAACTTTTATTTTGTTAAATCAGAACTGGAAAGGGGTTCCCTGTTACTATTGTTTTTGCTGGGTACTCTCGCTGTTGTGGGGAATATCAGTCCCGCGCATGCTGAATATGGTGATCTTGTCTTGAATCAACATGCAGAGAAAGAAGGCATGCCGCCGGTCATATTTCCACACTGGTTTCATCGCATTCGCTTTCGTTGCAAGGTCTGTCACGCTGATCTGGGGTTCAAATTCAAAGCGGGCGGAAGCGGAATTAATATGCTGAAGATCATCGATGGACAGTACTGCGGAGCCTGTCATAATGGTGAAATCGCATGGTCAGTTGAAAATTGTGATCTCTGCCATACAGGTAAGGATGGGTTAAAAACACAGGTCGATGGTAGCACGCTGAGTAAGTTGGTAGTGCCTGTAAAAGACAAAAATAAGAAGCCCAGGTAGGAGGAGACGCAAATGAAATCATTATTCAGGAAATATTTATGTCATAAATTGTCAGTTGTTGCCCTCACTTCGATTTTTATAGTATCGATGCAGATGTCCTTTGCGGGTGATCCCAATTCATTCAATCGATTGATGAAGAAAAAAGCGGAAAGAAACCTTCCGCCAGCTCGGGATGGAATTCATGATCCGGAGGCGGAAGGCACAAATACATTGCAACCGCCAAAAGAGGCTTTTTCCAATTTAGTGAAAAGCAAATCAGGTAACTATGTTGACTGGGTCAAGTCTCTGCGAGAGGGTAAAATCCATCCGCGCTATGACAGACTGGATCCGAAGGCCAAACCCATCATTATGGATCTTAATATTGTTCGTGAAGTGAAAGGCTCCATGCCCGATGTGGTTTTTCCTCATGCTCAGCATACGGAATGGCTGGACTGCTCAAATTGCCATCCAGCGATATTTATTCCCCGAAAAGGCGCAAACCAGATTAGTATGGCGTCTATTTTACTGGGTCGGAAGTGCGGGGTTTGCCATGGCAAAGTAGCCTTTCCTATAACGGCGAAAACGTGTCGTATTTGTCATTCAAAACCGAAATTAACAAAGGTGAGAAATAAAAAACATGTTGGAAAATAAGATGAAATGGGTATGGCAAACAGGCCGGCGGATCGGGTGAGAGCATAATGAAATTATCAGGCTGGGTTCTCGTTGTTCTATCGATGCTATATCTCAATAGTCTCTATGCGGCATATAGTGGCAAACAGTTTCATAAAACAATGAAGCAAACGCAGCAGCAGGCCAAGTTTGTCAGGAAGTTGATTAAAGTTTCATCAGCTGCACAAAAAGTCAGGGCAAGCAAAGATATAAACGTACAGGCATTATACCGTGCAGCCAATGATCTCTACCAAAATGCACTGGTATATATCGATGCTGGAAATAGCAATGCGGCTGCGCAATCCCTGTTTTATACAACTGAACTGATGTTCAGGGCGGTTAAACTGGCAGGAAAGCAAAGGATCGTTAATGATAATGATCATCGTATATTCGAACTGCGGCTAAGGAGCGTCAATGCCCTGCTTGAGGCCTTGCAGCGAATTGGCAAAATAAAAGGGGTTGCGGAGAAAACTGACAAGCTCAAGGGCAAGATGGATGTAGAGATTAGTGCTGCGAAAGCTTTGATGAAGGCTGGGCGGCCATTGAGTGCACGCAAGACGATTGATAAGGCTTATGTTGAAATAAAAACGGCCATCAGCGGACTCCGAAGTGGTGATACTCTGGTGAGAAGCCTGCATTTTAAAACTAAAAAAGACGAATATCTTTATGAGATTGATCGGAATGATACGCACAAAATGCTGGTAACGCTTCTGCTTGGGGATAAAATGAAAAACCCGAAAATCAGGGCAAGAGCGAAGAAGTTTCTTGATAAGGCGGCAGCGCTAAGAAAAAAAGCAGAAGAATATGCAGGAAATGGTGACTATGAAAAGGCAGTGAAAACTTGCGAAGAGTCTACCAAACAGGTTATTCGTGCTATTCGAAGTTCAGGTTTCTTTATTCCGGGATAATTGAACCATGCTGAAGATTAGATTTTCCTGTGGTTTTTATACTCTACTCTTAATGGCAACACTGTTGTTACCACTAATATCCAGTGCGGCTTCAAAGTGGAAGTCATTGGAAAAGGATGGCATTCATGATCCAGACAGTCCTGCTATGGGTGTGCTTCAAGAACCGGCTGCAGCATTGTCAAAATTACCACAGAATACAAGTGGCAATATGGTTGATTGGGTCAAAGCGCTTGAAGATGGGGCCATCCATCCGCGTACTAATCTATGGCCGGAAACAAAGGTGCGGATCAGAAATGATGACGTTTTCCTGGAGAAAACGGGGGAAATGCCGGTAGTTCGTTTCCCTCATCGAGCGCATACCATGTGGCTTGACTGCAAAAATTGCCATGAAAAATATTTCATATCAAAAAAAGGAGCAAACCCGATTACGATGATGAAAATTCTTCAGGGATATTATTGTGGCCGCTGCCATGGCGCAGTGGCATTCCCGTTGACGGAATGTGATCGTTGCCACAGTGTTCCACGCAGCAAACTGGAGAAAATAAAGGCAGAAAGCCGGAAAGCAGAAAACCGGAAGTAGACAGACAGGATAAAACGATGCATAAGTACGGGCGCCTGATAATGGCAGGGATTATTCTGTTTCTGGTTTTCCCACTACGGGCCGAATATGGTGATGTGGTCCTGAACAAACGCGCAGAAAAGGAGGGCATGCCCCCGGTGATTTTTCCTCACTGGTTTCACCGTATCCGGTTTCGTTGCAAGGTCTGTCATTTTGAACTGGGGTTTGAAATGCGGGCAGGCAGCAACAACGTCACGATGCAGGAGATCATCGACGGGAAATTCTGTGGTATGTGTCACAATGATGAGATTGCCTGGGGGGTTGAAAATTGTGATCTCTGTCATTCCGGACGACCGGGGTTGAAAAGCAAGATTCATGGGGGGCATTCCACGGGCGGCCCCGGTATTTGGTAACAGGGTATCAGTATGTGCCGTACACGCTTTATGGATTTTTTTTTATTCCAGTCTGGATGGGGCTGGCGCCGCGCTGTATTCATTCTGATGATGGTTTCAATTCTGGCGGGTTGTGCCAGGCTATCAGGTTCAACCTCTCCCGGAAGTAAAAATTCTGCCAATGGCCTGCTGTTATTCTGGCGCAGTATTGAGAGTGGGATTCAGGAATCCGGTGGTGCAATACCGGCTGCCGGAGGCTACATACAACTGGGCCGCCCCGTATCGGTGGCTGCCTGGGCGGACTATGTTTATATTGCGGATGCAGGCCGGCAGGCTATTTTACGTTATGATCGGCGGCGTGAAGTGTTCTCGATTTATTATCGAATGCCGATTACTGCGGCGACACGAATTATAGTTACGGGCGGGGAATATCTTTATATCACCGATCCGTTGCAAAGCCGTATTTTATATCTGGATCGCAATGCGCATCTTCTGCGCGAAATCACAGACTTTAATCTAAAGCAACCGGTGGCCATCACGGCTGATGATTCCCGTGACCAAATTCTGGTAGCGGATGCTTTTTATAATCAGATCCTGATTTTTAACAAGCTGGGACGATTGATTCAGACGCTCCATCCTGTCGATAAAACAGGTGCTCCTCTTGCAGGTCTCACGGACATGGTGGTGAGCAAGGGGAAAATCTACCTGCTGGATCGCTTGTTGCGGGAAGTTGTGGTGACTGATCTTGATGGGCGTTATTTACAGACCATTGGCCGCAACCGGTTGCAACAACCCGTAGCCATGCGGATCGATGAGACGGGACGGATTATCGTTGCGGATGCGTTTGATAATTCGCTACTGTTTTTCAGCAAAAATGATCGCCATAAAATATCAGCGAAATCAGAATCAGTGATGACCATGCAACTGGCCGGGATGGACTTGCACGAAAACTGGTTATATCTGGTTGACGTTGCGGCAGCAAGGATCCAGGTGATGAAACTGCTTTTTCCTGCGGCGGCAGCGGGACAGAAAAAATGAAGCCGGTATCATGGCTTCGCCCGCATTTAGCGGATTATTCAGTGACCACCCTGGCTGTTTTTCTGTGCCTGTCCGTGTTGACAGCCTGTTCGACCGTCCCTTCCCGTCTTGAGTTCAAAATCAGGGCGAGTGACGCCGAACGCGTCTGGCCGACATTACCTGAGGTACCGCGGTATCGTTACGTGGGTGAATTGACGGGCGAGAGTAACTTTTCTTCCGCTGAGACATCGGATAGTCCTTTTAACTCGGCCTGGCGTTGGCTGGCCGGGTTGGGGAAGGATCATCGCAATCCAAAAGTCTTGCAGCGTCCGCAGGGGGTAATGGTCGATAGTACCGGTCGGATACTGGTGACCGATGTCAGCCGGCAGGCGGTCTTTGATTTTGATGTGAATCGTGGTGAGCTGAACATCTGGGAATGGGCCCGGCCCGGGGTACGTTTTGTGGCGCCTATCGGCATCGTAGCCGGCCGCGATGGTGAAGTACTGGTGGCGGATGCGGAGCTGGCACGTGTTTTTCGTCTCGATAAAAAAGGTCGCTATCTGGGCGAAATGGGGAAAAACATTTTGCGTCGCCCCACCGGGTTGGCGCGTGATCCGAAACGGGGTCTAATCTATGTCGCAGATACCCGTGCCCATGATGTAAAAATATTCAATGATCAGGGCAAACTGGTCGACACATTAGGAAAGCGTGGTGACGGTCCCGGAGAATTCAATGCGCCCACTTACCTGAGTTTTGCCGGCAATAAGCTGTATGTTTCCGACACGCTCAATGCCCGGATTCAGGTGTTTGATACCAGGGGGAAGTTTTTGCGCTCGATTGGTGAACGCGGACCCTATGTGGGGAATCTTAATCGGCCCAAAGGGGTGGCGGCGGATGACGAGGGCAATATCTATATTGTGGAGTCATACCGGGATCATCTTTTGATTTTTAATGCCAACGGCGATTTTCTATTGCCGATTGGTGGCACCGGGCAAGGCGTGGGTGAGTTTTATTTACCGGCCGGCGTTTGTGTCGATCAGCATAACCGGATTTATGTCGCCGATATGTTCAATGGCCGGGTCGAAGTTTTCCAGTATCTGGGAGAGCGCGAATGAAATGCTGTCACCGCTATCTGGCCCTTGTTACGCTGTTTTTTTCATCAGTGCTACAGGCTGCCCCTATATCGGATATCGCCAATACGGTACACAATCTTTCCAGCTCCGGGCCGGGAACCGTGACCGCTACGAGCGAATCCCAGATTTGCGTGTTCTGTCATACGCCACATGACGCCGACCAGGTGCCGGCTGCGCCGTTGTGGAACCGCAGCTTGTCCGGTAGCACCTATACGCCCTATAGTTCGGCTTCCATGGATGCCGTTGGCCTGAATCAGCCAGGCGGCAGCTCCAAGCTGTGCCTGTCCTGTCATGATGGCACCCTGGCGCTGGGGGCGGTGAATGTGCTGGATGGGCAGAGCAAGGTGAATATTGCTATGTCCGGAACATCCAGTACCGGTGGTATGCCCTCGGGTGGCGGTACGCAGACCGGGTTCACTCGTAATTTGGGCACCGATCTGACCAACGATCATCCCGTTTCCTTCCCCTATAACAGCGCTCTGGCCTCGGCTGATGGTGAGCTGCGCGATCCGGCGCTGGTGTCCCATATCGGTAATCGGGTGGCGGGTGTGCGACCTCCTTTGGTACCGCTGGAGAATGGCCAGGTCCAATGCGTGAGCTGTCATGATCCGCATATCCGCGATAGCAACAGTGCGGTGAATATCAAGTTTCTGCGTCTGAACCGCTTTCAGGTCAGCAATCCACTGGGCGGTAACTTTGATCGTAATAACGACATTATTTGTCTGGCCTGCCATGACAAGCTGGGGCAGGCCTGGTCCATGTCAGCACATGCCAGTCAATCGGTGGCCGACGAAATTTATTCAAACACGGCGGCAACGCAGCGAGATTTTCCTGTTGGTACCCAGGTATGGGAAGCCGCCTGTTTGAACTGTCATGATACGCATACGGTGCAGGGCGCCCGGCGTCTGCTGCGGGAGGGAACCGACAGTCTGACAAAACCGAAAAGCGGCGGGAATTCTGCAATTGAGGAAACCTGTTATCAGTGCCATTCCAGTGATGGCGGTGTTCTGTTGGGGCAGGGGGGCGCCGGTTTTCCGGTACCGGATATCAAGACGGATTTCACCTCCACCCGCCATATGCCTATCACCAGCGTCGATCAACCGGCCGGTGTGGAAGTGCATGATATTACTGATGCTGACTTCAGTGAAACAACCTTGCTGCTGGGCAAAGGCAACCCTCAGAACCGCCATGTGGAATGTACTGATTGCCATAATCCGCATCGTCTGATGAAAAACCAGTTATTTAACGGCAGCGCTGGAAATACGGTGGGTACCCATGAGCATAATGCAACGGTCCAGCACAGCAATATCGCCTCGGGCGTGTTGCGCGGATCGCGCGGGGTGGAGCCTCTCTATGGTTCCAGCGCCTGGGGCAGTGTGCCGTCCCAATATCTGGTCAAACAGGGTGATGGCGGGCTGGGCGCCTCTACGGCGGTCAGCAGCGCCCATGTAACCCGTGAATACCAGATCTGCCTTAAATGCCATTCGGATTATGCTTATGATATTCCGCCGACGCTGGGCGATGCCGGCGGAGGCACCCCCAGTGGCACCAATGGCTTGCTGCAATATACCAATCAGGCTATGGAATTCCAGGCGCCGCTGTCTGATCTGGGCGAGCCGGGCGGTAACCACCGCAGCTGGCATCCGGTGCTGGGACCGACCGGGCGCACGGCCGCGGTGCGTGGTACCAGTCCGGCCGTTTTTCTGGCGCCGTTCAGCGATAGCAGTGGCACCAATATCGGTGTGCAGACCATGTATTGCAGTGATTGTCACGGCTCGGCCACGGCCAATGGTACTTCGACGCCTTCTGGCGGTCCGGACGGCGCGCCCTGGGGGCCACATGGCTCCACCAAGGATTTTATTCTCAAGGGTGACTGGAACAAGGGAACCGGCACCGGGCAACAGGATGACCTGTGCTTTAAGTGTCACAACTATAACGATTATGCCAACCCGAATAATACATCCCCCCACACCAGTGGTTACCGGAGTTCGAGTAGCGGCGGTGGGGGTATGGGTGGTGGCGGCATGATGTGCGGAATTCAATTTCGCAGCACCAACCTGCACATTGGCCATGCCCGGCGCATCGGGCGTTTGCACTGCTCCTGGTGCCATGCAGCCGTCCCTCATGGCTGGAAGAACAAGGCGCTGCTGGTGGATATCAGTCAGGAGGGAGGACGAGCGCCCTATACCCGTGCACCTTATTACATGCAAGCGATGCTCGGCGGTGGTGGGCCGGTCAACTGGAAAAGCAGTGGCAACTGGACGTCCAGTGATTGCGGTGGCGTGAGGTGGATGGGTAGAAGTTGCAGTAATCCGCCTTAGCCGGTGACTGAAAGTATATGACACTCTGGATTGCCCGATTAGCGTCACTGAAACTGACGCTGGCGATATTCGTGCTTTTTTGTGCCAGCGTGGTGCTGGTCTACTTTACTCACGGGTCGCCGGCCTGGATTCTCGCGCTGCCGTTTTGTTTGTTTGCTGTGAATCTCGCTGCCGCCATTCTCAGCAACCCCGCTTTTTGGCGCCAGCCGGGCTTACTGGTTTTCCATCTGGCCTTGTTGGCCTTGGTGATTCTGCTGGCGATTAGTCGCCTCACTTATCTCAAGGGGCATCTGGAAGTCAGTGATGGTGAAACTTTTAATGGCGAGTTGACCGAATCGGAAAGTGGTCCTTTGCATCCCTGGCATCTTGATCAGGCTCGCTTTCGGCAGGAGAATTTCACTATTGATTATGCGCCGGGCTTAAATCGCGGCCGTACCCGCAGCCAGGTGCTCTGGCAGGATGCGGATGGCAAACTACAGCAAAGCACGATCGGGGATCAACATCCCCTGATTCTGGCAGGCTACCGTTTTTATACCACGCACAACAAGGGATTTGCCCCGGATTTTATCTGGTATCCCGCCCATGGCGGCGCGCCGCAGGAGGGAACGATCCACTTGCCCAGTTATCCCGCGCATGAGTATCAGCAGGCCTTGAGCTGGACGATTCCGGGAACCCGGCACAAAATCTGGACCCTGCTGGAGATCGATGAAGTGGTGCTGGATAAAAACCGTGAGTCTGAATTCAGGGCGCCAAAGAAACACCGTCTGCTGATCCGCTACAATGGTCAGCGCCATGAATTGCGTCCGGGGGCCTCCCTGTTGTTTAAGGACGGGCGTTTGAAGTACGAGGGTTTGCGTCTATGGATGGGCTATACCGTGTTCTATGATCGGACCATGCCCTGGCTGCTGGCGGCCTGCACATTGACCGTACTGGGCATGGCCTGGCATTTCTGGCGCAAATTTGCTGCTCGTCCCTGGCGGGCAGAGGACTAAAATCGAGGTAATGTATGGAACGTGAAATCCAGTTGCTCTGGTTAGCGGTGGTGATTTATGTGATAGCGGGATCGCTGGCCATTTTTGCGGTGGTGCTGGGCAAACGTCCGGAGAAAACCATTCTTGGCCTGCTTGTTTCGGCCCTGCTGGTGCATGGTATTTCGATTGGCCTGCGCTGGGTACGGCTGGATCACGGACCCTACCTGACTATGTTCGAAATTCTGTCCAGCAATGTCTTTAGTCTATTATTTGTTTTCGCGCTGGCCTATTGGCGCTTTCGCGCGATTCGCCCGGTGGCGGCCATCGTTCTGCCACTGATGTTTATTATGATGGGCTGGTTGATGTTATCCAACCCTAACCCCGGCCATTTGCCGCCGACTTACGACACCACCTGGCTGGTGATTCATATTATGTTTGGCAAGGTTTTTCTTGGGGCCGTGCTGGTGGCGGTGGGGATGGCCGGTGTTGTGTTGCTGCGCGCCGCCGGTATTGGTGAGCAGAAATTCTCCCGTTTGCCGAATGATCGGCGGCTGGACGATCTGGCCTATCGTTTTATGGCGCTGGGACTTATTTTTGAATCCCTGATGCTCATCGCCGGGGCAATCTGGGCGCAGAATGCCTGGGGGCGTTACTGGGCCTGGGATCCCCTGGAAACCTGGTCGTTTATTAACTGGATTGTGCTAGCGTTTGCCCTGCATTTGCGTGTGACCTTGAAACCGGCTCCCGTGCGAGGAGCGTTGCTTATTATAGCGGTCTTCGTCCTCGCTTTTCTGACCTTCTTCGGCGTGCCTTTCATCAGTCGAACCCCGCATCAGGGAGCGATTTAAACCATGAGCAGAAATGAATTTTTATTTGATCATAACGCTTGTTCGCGCCTGGCCAGCGGCTGGTTGTTGCTGGCCTTCCTGGCGATGGGGATTTCCACCCTGTTTGCTTTTTTGCTGGTGATGTTGCGTACGCCTTTTATCAACCCAGGCTGGATCGATGCCCGTTTTTTTGCTCGTGCGCTGGTAATGCATGTGGATTTTGCCGTCATCATCTGGTTTCTCTCCTTTGCCGGGGTGCTATGGAGTCTGACTTTCCGCAGCCGATGGATTCAGGGCGGCTGGCTGGCGCTGCTGCTCGCTTTTGCTGGCGTGAGCATGATGCTGGTGGCCGCGTTTGGCTCACAGCCTGAGGCCATGCTGAGCAATTATATTCCCGTGTTGCAGACGCCGCTGTTTCTGCTGGGACTGGGTAGTTTTGGCGTTAGCATGACAGTGTTTTTTCTGATATCCGTGGGGCCAGGAAAGGTTTCGGTCTCCGGTTTTGGCAGCCGCTGTGCCGGCATCGCTGTATTGACCGCGATGCTGGTTCTATTCTGGAACGGTTTTTCGTCTGCTCTGGATATGGACAGCCCTCGTTATTTCGAAAATCTGTTCTGGGGGCCGGGGCACATATTGCAGTTCAGCTATATGTTGCTGATGCTGGTGGCCTGGTTGCAACTAGCCCGTCTGGCAGGAATCCGCTTGCCGCAAGACAGACTCTTGCGTGGTGTGTTTGTACTGGCCGTCAGTCCATTACTTGCCGTGCTGTTGATTCAGCTCCAGCTTACCCCCGGTAGCGACGCATACCGGCATGCCTATACCGGACTGATGCGTTACGGTAGCTGGCCGATGGCGCTGTTGCTGGGTGGCACACTGCTATTCAGATTCAGACAACGTTCGCCTGAAGGTGACGCCTGGGCCGGTCTGGCGCTGTTTTTTTCGATTATTCTGTTTGTGGTGGGGTTGTCCGCCGGTACCCTGATCCGCGCCGATACCGTGCTGGTTACCGCCCATTATCATGGCACGGTGGGGGCGGTGACCCTCTCATTCATGGGCCTGAGTTATTATTTGTTGCCGCAGTTGGGAGCGGGCATGGCGGCCGCCCGTCCGATACGTGTGCAGATCCGTATGTATGGTTCGGGCATGTTGTTACTGATTGCCGGACTGGTCTGGTCCGGCTTGCATAACGTGCCGCGCAAGACCCCGGGCGCCGAGCATTTATCACACCATATCGCCGGCAATGGCGCGGAAATTTTTGGCATGTTGTTGATGGGGACAGGAGGGGTGATTGCGCTAAGCGCGACCGTTCTGTTTCTGTTTATTGCCACACGATCACTGTGGCCGGTGCGCCAAACCCTGTTTCAGCCGCATAGCAGCCGACTGGATCAGCCTGATTGCTAATGTCGAGTCTGGTCCCGGGTTTCGCTCGCATCATATTAATCCTGGCAACAGTATTTGCATCATAGCGCCCTCTCCCTCTGGGAGAGGGTCGGGGTGGGGGGATAAAATACATGCGAATACTGTTGCCACGATTGATAGCTCTTATTCTTGCAGGATCCCTTCTTGTTGCCTGCGACCGGGCAGTCCCGCCGCCTGTTACCAGCGTGGCGGGGCAATCGCTTCCGACTTTTTCTGTCAAGGGGCCTGACAATCATTTGCGGTCGTTTGTTCGACCGAAATCCCCTTTACTGGTGCTAAACATTTGGGCCATCTGGTGCCCGCCTTGCCGGGTGGAAATGCCGAGCCTCCAGCGGCTTTCGGATGCAGGTTTCCCGATTATGGGTCTGGCTGTCGAGAAGGATCCCTATTTACTGGATGAATTTTTACGCCAATACCGAATACATTTTCCGGTTATGCGTATTGCACGCGAGGAGGCGGAAACCCGGCTGGGATTGCGCGAATATCCTCTGACCTTGCTGATAGGCTCCGATGGCCGGATTCTGGCGCGCCTGACGGGGGCTTTTGACTGGGATAATCCCGATATTAAAAAGCTGTTGCGGCGACTGGAGCATCAGCAAAAGGTCGATATCCCAGAGATCGGAGCGGTCTTTCGCGCCAGCCAGAAGGCCGCAGCAGAACGACGTCGGGAGCCCTGACCTCCCAGAATCCCTGGCATAGGATTTTCCCGGTTTTGACCGGTTCTTGCACGGCATATTCCTGTTAATGAGAATCGGGCTACTTATAAAAAATCGCTATTATATTGATTTTAAAATAAATAATAGTATTTTAAGACAATTTCCTCCTGGTACCGGAATTGCAAGACGTTCACTCATAGCGGATGGAAAAGCCTTCGAAAGGATTCCCTGGCGTAAATTGAGAGAATGGGAAATAAGCTGATGACAAGTTTTTTCTGCATGAGCGGCCATGGGTCGTGCTGGTCTAGTCGAAGGGGGAATAAGAATTGATTGCACACAAGTCTATTGAGTCTCGAGAGGGGGATATTGATGAGGAACAGAAGCAGCTTCAGGAGCGGGTTAATTTCGCACTGAGATTCGTTGATGAAGTGGGTAACCCGCTGACGGCCGTGGATGGGGCTATCGATTTACTGTTTCAGTGCTGGCAGGAACAGCTTGCCAGGGCGGAGGAGTCGGGTAAATTGCCCAGACAGGAAATTACGGAGTGTTTTCGCATTCTGCACGAACAAACAGGGCGCATGGAGTCGCTTTTACAGAGTATTCGTCGATTTAGTATTCTGACGGATGGTAAAAATGATTTTACCGATGCCAATGAAATCATTGATACCGTCAGCGTTTTGGTGCGAATGGAAAAATTTAAACAGGGTATCGAGATAGTCAATCATCTGGACAGTTCCATCCCGGCAATAAAACTCGAGCAGTCTATTGTAGTGTTCTGTCTCTATTCCGCCCTGAGTACGATCACGGAAATTTGTGCAAATGGAGGCCGGGTTGTCGTAAAAAGTATTGCAGAAAAGAAGGGCATCAGCGTATTGATTGAATGCCAGAATGTGAATTTTTTGCAGTGTCGAAAGGAGGAGTGTTCGGCTTCGAAAATGTTGGATAGAGAAGGAGGGCTAACGCCACTTGAAAATTGTACCAAGGTCATCCGATCTGTTATTGAAGAACATGGGGGGCATATTTTGATTTATTGTGTCCCCCTGCACCACTGTGGAATTAATCTGGTTTTCCCTGCGACAGCTGACTGAATACAGTATATCCTGATTGCCTTATTTGCAGTGCTTGTATAACAGCGCTGCAGGTGTTATAGGGTTCAATTTTTCAGGACGGTTATGTATGTTTGGGAGGCAAAGTCGCAGTGAATGATGAAAAGCGGGTGCCGTCTCCGGGCGCAGGGAAACGACTTGTATCACTTCGGCTAAAAGCTTATCTGGTTTACGGCATGCTGACAGCTTCTGCCATTATTCTCGCCATTTTCATATTTCATCAGAAAAGGGTGCTGCTGGAACAATTTGATAATCTGCAGAATCTTTATCATTTTGAGATAGGTCTGCATGATGCCGATGCACGGGTACTCGGCGCGATTGAAACGCAGCAGGTTAACCTTGGAAGCATCAATATAGAGGGAGGTGTTACACATGTGCGCAAGCATCTGCAACATTTGTATGATACCTGTCAGAATATTATCTTTCCCTCGCTTAAAAGCACCGATATATTGCCTGTGCTTTCCGATGCACTGGAAAGAGCCAGAGCCAGGCCGGATCACACGAGCATGGAGCGCTTGTTCCAAGCGTTACGGGATGCAAAAACAGTTATCGAGAAACGCTTGCTGAAAAGCCGTATCCAACGAGAGAAACTGGCTCGGAATTTTCATGAACGCAGTAATGATGTTGCACTGGTATCGCTTTACCTGGGGCTGCTTACTCTGGCTCTATTGGGTACGGTTATCGGTGTTTTCTTCTCCCGTTTGGCACGCGATCTTATTCTGTTACGGCAACGAGGACAGGAGATTATTCAGGGACAGCGAGGTAAGCCTGTGCCCATCAAGCGTAATGATGAAGTGGGTGATCTGGCTAATGCAATCAACCAAATGGCCGATGATCTGGATCAGCATGAAAAGACACTGGAATTAGAAAGACGCAAAAATTTTCATCGGGAGAAAATGGCCGCCATGGGGACGTTGACGGCAGGAATTGCTCATGAAGTGGGAAATCCGATTGCGGCCATATCTGCGCTGGTAAAAGAAATTATTGATGAAAAAACCTCGGGTCACTACACAGGCATGAATGAAGGCGATCTTGGTAAACTACACATGGTTCTGGATAATGCCAATCGTCTGGGGAATATTACCCGCGAAATTTCAGGTCTGGTGCAGCCTCAGTCCGAAGAGTTTGAACTGTTTGATTTAAACGCACTGATTCGTAACACCTGTAATCTGATGCGTTATGATCGGCGCTGGAAAAAAATTCATCTGGATTTTGATCTGGATAAAAATTTGCCTGCTGTTAATGGCGTGAGTGATCAATTGACACAGGTTTTAATGAACCTGCTTGTCAATGCTTTGGATGCACTTGAGTGTGTTAACGAGGGCCAGCCACAGATAATAATACGCACCTGCCTGGAAGCCGGGAATATTTGTATGGTTATAAAAGATAATGGTCAGGGAATGGATGCGGCTACGCTTGAAAAGGCGAAACAGGAATTTTTTACAACCAAAGACCGGGGTAAGGGCACCGGGCTTGGGCTGTCATTGTGTAATTCGATTATTGATTTTCACCAAGGGAAACTGGATATTTTATCAAGCCCGGGCAAGGGAACCGAGATCTGCGTTCATTTGCCATTGAATAAAGAATTGAATAACGGAGTAGCAATATAATGGTGTCACCACAGATCATTGTTATTGATGATGAGCTGGCTATCCGTCAGGTTTTGAGTTCAAATTTAATGAAAGAAGGCTACAGTGTCGAAAATTATGGTGATGCTGATTCCGCCTTTGAACGCCTGTCAAAAGGGGATGTTGATATTGCAGTCTGTGACATTCGAATGCCGGGAATGAGCGGCATTGAATTAATGGAAAAAGTTTTAAAGTCAGGTATTGATACCAGTTTTTTACTTATGACTGCCCATGCTTCCATTGACACAGCCATTGAAGCGATGCGTCTCGGAGCATTCGATTATATGATTAAACCGGTGCATACCGAGGAAGTTTTACACCAGATTAAACAGATTTGTGATTTGCGGGGTTTACGAACCGAAAACAGGCTGTTGCGCCGCCTGGTGTTGGGCGATTCCGAGGATGAATGCGTGCTTGACTCGGAGTCTATCCATAGAATTCATCGTATGATCGATAAGGTTGCAGGCACTGAAAGTACAGTGTTAATAACGGGTGAAAGTGGAACAGGGAAAGGGATCATTGCCCGGCGGATTCACAAGTTGAGTGACCGCTTCAACGCGCCGTTCATTCCTGTTAATTGTGGCTCGATTGCTGAAAACTTGATGGAGAGCGAATTTTTCGGTCATGTGAAGGGGGCATTTACAGGTGCAGATCGCGCCAAGAAAGGTTTATTTCTCGAGGCTAACAAGGGTACGATTTTTCTGGATGAAATCGGTGAGTTACCTTTAAATCTCCAGGTTAAATTTTTGCATGTGCTGGAGAGTAAGGAAGTACGTGCTGTTGGCAGTGAGAAAGTGCGTAAAATTGATGTGCGAATTATTGCTGCTACCAATCGCGATCTTGATAAAATGGTAGCGAGTGGCGAGTTTCGAGAAGATCTGTATTTCAGGCTGAATGTATTCCATATCAATATTCCGCCGTTACGTGAACGGCAGGTGGATATATTAAAATTAGCTCATTTTTTTATGCGCCGTGATGCAGACAGATTTGCGCATGGCAAGCAGTTAAGTCTTGAACCCGATGCCGAGAATGCCCTCCTTGGATATAGCTGGCCAGGTAATGTTCGTGAAGTCGAAAATATTATTGCACGGGCTCTGATTCTGGCTGAGGGCGATTCTATCACTGTCGATGAATTGCCCTCTCATGTGAGCAAAATTCTGGCAGGCTATGAAGCAGAGAATGCAATAAAAGCAGGACTGAATTTAAAGGAACAGGTTAAAATATTTGAACACAATCTTATTATGCGCACCATTAATGAAAAGGGTGGAGATCGTAGCGCAGCGGCCAGAAAGCTGGGGATAGGGACATCCACCCTGTATAGGAAACTGGATGAAGCCGAACGATAAGGGAATGCTATGCATGATTTTTTAACACTTATAATAAGGAAAAAACGCGTTTTTTTCTTGTTGGCCCTGGGGTTCTTTCTTTCGATTTCTGAAGTGCAGGCCTCCGATCCCGTCAGCGGGCATAAATTGTATATACAATATTGTAATAGCTGTCATGAACGGGACAGGGAAATGGCAGGTGCACCGGATTTTAATACGGGTTCAGCCCTGATGCAGGCTGATCCGGTTTTACTGAAGAAGATTCGCTCTGGCAAAAATGCTATGCCGGGTTATACCGGTATTCTATCGGATCGTATGATTCTGGATATTATTGCTTACATGAGAACATTTTGATGGATATATTTAAAATTAAAGCATTCAAATTTACTTTTCTGATCTTGTTACTGCTTGTCAATACTGCTTGCAGTGAGAAAGAGAAGGAAAAACAAACCAGTGGAAAGGATCATGATCTTGTAGATGGCTCGTCAAAGGTGGATGACTCGAAAAAAGAAGTCTGGCATGTACTGGATACCTTCAAGGTTGGCAAAAACGTTTTCGTTCGTTCACTTGCCATTGACGAGGACAGAAACAGCTTGTGGGTGGGCACATCCGTTGGCGTGCTGGAAGTCGATCTGACAACACGGCAGGTGAAAAATACCTTTACCCGTAAGGATGGGCTGGCGAATGAATATGTATTTGCTATTGGCATAGATCATGATGGTTATAAGTGGTTTGGCACTAACGGTGGCGGCGCGTCACGTTATAAAGAGGGTAAATGGAAAACCTATTTTCCCATGAATGGCCTGGCTGACTACTGGATTTATGCCTTCGCCTCACAGAAAGACGGTACTCTGTGGATAGGCACCTGGGCAGGCGCGAATCGTTTCGATTTAAAGACGGATAAATTTACGACTTATGTGAAGGAACTTGTAAACGAATGGGTTTATGGTCTGGGTGTTGACCATGAGGATCGAGTCTGGTTTGGAACGGAAGGAGGGGTTTCCATGTATAACGGTTCAAAGTGGCGGTCATGGACGCATAAGGATGGGTTGGGCGCCGCTAACATCAAAGGTTTGTTGCCCAGCAATAACACGGGGCTGGGAACACGAATGCGCCATGATCTGAGCATTATGCGAGATGGCAAGAGTACTTATAATCCGAATTATGTATTCTCGATCTGTGTGGACAAGGATGACCACATCTGGGCCGGCACCTGGGGCGGTGGTGTTAGTATCTATGATGGGAAGAAATGGAAAAATATAACACACAGGGATGGGTTGAGCGGTAATGTTGTTTATGCTGTGATTCAGGACAATAAGGGGGATATGTGGTTCGGAACCAATCATGGTGTCAGCCGTTATGATGGCAAAAGCTGGCTTTCTATTTCAGTTAAAGATGGTTTGCTAAATGAAAATGTTTATTCGATAGTGGCGATGAAAAATGGCGATATTTGGGTGGCGACAAAGGGTGGTGTTAGTCGGCTCGGCCAACGTTAATGACAGTTTGTTTGTATTGATGTGAGGATAAATCTCGATGAACTCCAGTTTTAAAACCTATCTTGTTTTTGGTGCAGTAGTGATTGTAGTCGCCGTTGCTGCTTTTAATATGGGAAGCGAGCACGAGAAGACGGTTGTCTCTACGGATGCAACGGCTACTCAACGAGTAGAGGGAGGATCCTCACCTGCCCATACAGAGAAGAGACTGACACCAGCGGCTCATCATCCGTTCAGGTTCACTCATTTTCGGGTGGGCAACCGAAATGTAAAATCCATATTTGCTGATGGTGATGATATCTGGATAGGGACTTCAGGTGGGGTTATTCGTTATAACAAGCGAACCGATCAGCACAAAATGTACGATATCAAAAACGGACTGCTGTCTGATGGTGTTTTTCATGTTAGCAAATTGGGTGGGAAAATTGTTGTGGGCACCTATGGTGGCGGGATGTCTTTATTTGATAAAAAAAAGAAGACATGGAAAACGTATAATATTCCTGACGGACTGGGCGACGCTTTTGTATATGATGTTTTAAAAATGAAAAATGGTGATGTCTGGATCGCAACCTGGTCAGGGGTGAATCGGGTACGAAAGGGTGAACTAGACAATAGAAAACAATGGGATTTGTATACAGTTAAAAGCACCAAGGGTGGCTTGCCGAATGACTGGGTTTATGGTCTTGCCGAAGGTAAAAATGGAGAAGTCTGGTTGGCCACCGAAGGTGGACTTGCTCGATTCAAGGATGGTAAATGGTCACATTGGGCGCATGCGGATGGCTTGGGCGCGGACTTTAAAAAAGTAAAGGCCGATATCAAGTTTAAAGATGATCCGTCGAAAGTCTCCAGTCATCATGCGCGTCAAAAAGTAGAACAGGGGCTGCAGAATATTAATATTGCTTACAACCCTAATTATATTGTTGCGCTACTGGTTGATCATAAGGGTAATGTATGGTGTGGGACCTGGGGGGGAGGATTGTCAGAATACAATGGCAAGATCTGGAAAACCTATACTGTAAAAGACGGCCTGCCGGCCGATCATGTTTTTATGCTGCATGAAGATAGTTCAGACCGTATCTGGATAGGAACGAGTAATGGTTTGTCATTGTTTGATGGTAAGCAGTTCAGGAACTATTCTGTGGCTGATGGCCTGTTTTCCAAAAACGTGTTTTCCATGGATATTGATGATAAAGGAGTATTCTGGGTCGGCAGTTTTGGCGGCGTAACCAGAATACAGGGTTTGTAAAGGATTTCTCAGATTAACCACGTAGGAAGAAAGTTCATGGTGGCATTTGTCGAATGTTGTGCTTGTCATTCAGTTGCCATGAATTTATCTTGCTTTTCTTTGTGAGCCTCCGTACTCTTGGTAGTAACTAAGCAAGTTTTGTCATAAAAATCCGTGGTTTAAAGTATAAAATCGCTGACTTTCCTGAAGTGTCATAAAAAAATCATCCTAGCATTGCTAAAATCGTACAGGTATGGATATGTTTAAGTTGAATGATATCGGTATGACTGCCCGATGTGTTTTCTTTTGTTTATTGTTCGCTGTTACCATGACAACAACCTGGGCAGATGATGATTCTGACTGGCTTATCGCACGCTATAGTGCGATAAGCCATGATCCTAAAGCATTTAATCAGGCTTATAAAACCGGTCGTGAACGTGCAACATTGTGCAGTTATTGCCATGGCATTGATGGTAATAGTGTCAGGGATGGCGTGCCTAATCTTGCGGGACAAAACCCGCTGTATTTATGGACTCAGATTGATCATTTCGCGAGTGGCAGGAGGAGAAACTTCGTTATGCAGGCATTGGCAAAGGGTTTTAGTCATGAGGACAAGCTGAATCTGGCTATCTATTTTTCGGCCAACAGGGTTCATCCACAGAAAGCGGATCCCGACAGGGCAAGGAAAGGAGGCATTCTTTATGGTCATAGATGTGCTGTGTGTCATGGAGATTTAGCGTATGGTAATCAAAAATTTGCGCGGTTGGCGGGCCAGAAACAGGCCTATCTTGAAAAAAACCTGAGAAGGTTCAGGATGAATGCGAACAAACTGTATGGCACGACTGATGCGGTGCGTCGTAGCAAGAGAATGGAGGCTGTTGCGCGCTTGCTTACCGATGACGAAATCATGGATTTGGCCGCGTTTCTGTCATCGAAATCCTGAGAGGACATATCTATCTCAGACAGCCATCGTTTCGCGTGTGTGCAGTAAAGCAGAGAGGCGAGGATCGGGCTTCATGTTGAAAGTGGCACCATAATTATTAGAACAATAGTTCTATTATTATAATAACTCTTTGTAATTCAGGGGCATACATTGTTTATAATACACTGGATTGAGTAAAATTATGCCTGAAGTTTGAGATATTCACTAAACTATGTATATCGTCATATTGCCGCTTTGGGAGTACTGTCATACTGTGTATGGAAATGTGGCAGATCATTACAGAAAAATATGCAAAGATGGTGGCGAGACTGGAAGAAAAGAGGATGCCTCTACAGCGGTAGACGAATCTGACTAATTCGAGCAATATACTGCATTTCCACTAAATTTTATTGTGCTGACAGACTGTTGAACAGACAGACTGCAGGGAAAACTTTTTTTAAGAATATCAATAATATAGCAATACCATTTTCAGGTAGAAAGGCGAATAAATTATGAGAGTGAGTTTCAAAAATCTGATTATTATGGCATTCGCCCTGTGCGCGTTTACTCCTGTGATTGCCGAAGGGGCGTCTGCCGCGTCAACACTGGAGCATCATAATGTGGCGCCGTTGAGCCACCATGATACTCCGGCGCCCTACCTTATTGGAGCAGGCGATGTGCTTGATATTTCCGTCTGGAAGGAGGATGGACTGGAACAGGAAGTGCTGGTGCGCCCGGATGGCGGTATTGATTTTCCTCTGGTTGGCGAATTGCAGGCAGGTGGCAAAACCACCCGGGCATTGCAGGCAGAGATTGAAAAGAAAATCAAACGTTTCATTACGGATCCGGTTGTCACGGTGAGTGTCAAACAGATATACGGTAATACCATCTATGTACTGGGGAAAGTCGCAAGGCCCGGTGAGTTCGTCGCAAAACATTACCTGGATATCACCCAGGCGCTGGCGATGGCCGGCGGCCTGACACCCTATGCGGATGCCGGTTCTATCAAGGTTTTGCGCCGCAGTGGGGTGAAGCAGAAAGTCTTTAAGTTTGATTATAGTGATATAGAGGATGGTGAGAACCTGCAGCAAAATATTATCCTGAAAAACGGTGATGTCGTCATTGTTCCCTAGATTTATATAAAGGCTGAAAATTCTATATTCAAGCGCCGATTTCGATTAATTTGTAATGAAGATGGAACGTTATTTCCGTATTCCTTCTTGTCTCTTGCTCAGGGCGAGTCTTTATGTCCTATTTATGGCCGCGCCAGGTGTTTTGCTAGCGGCACAGTGGACAATAAACCCATCAGCAAAAGTAGAGCAGTCCTATACGGATAATATTTATCTAAGCAGCTTATCGTCTCCGAAAGTGACGACAAGAACGGTTAACCCGGTGATAGATTTTGGTTGGGCCACGGAAAGAGCGAATCTCGATCTGTCAGGTGACTGGAAATATAGGCAGTATACTGGCGATCCTAATCTGAAAAACCGGACCGATAGCCGGTATCAACTGAAATCCGGGTATAAAACAGAGCGTAGTGAGTTTTCACTGGATGGTAGCTACGTAAAAGATACGACCTTGAGTCAGGAGAGTTATAGTGAAGACACGGGTGTAGTCTTGGCGCAACTGAACAGGCAAACTAAACAGATCGCGCCCGCATGGTCATGGATGCTGAATGAACAGTCTAATTTGCGTATTGATCTGCAGTACCAGGATGTGGCATATGAGAAAAGCCTGATAAATCCATATGATGATTATACTTATGGTGATGGGAGCCTGACCTATACTTTTCAATGGACGGCACGCGATCAGGTGTATGCCGTAGTCGATCAATCCCGTTTTGGTACAAAGAAAAGAGCATTAATTCCGGCGTACAAAATGGTGAGCGCACGTAAATATCTGGGTTCGGGTTCAGATACCCTGACCTATCAGATAGGCCTGAACCATCAGTTCAGCTCTACCTTCAGTATGGGTCTGGGGTATGGCCGTCGAGAGAGTAAATCGCAGACGCAGTATCAGGAGTGTAGCGCCACTCAGACAGTGTATTATAGGTATTATCTTTATAATCTCTGTACTGCGACGATTGAAACTCAAACCCTTTTAAATACCAGCTCGCCAGTCTTCACGGTTTCGGCGGACAAGGATTTTGAACTGACTAAGCTTGGACTAAACCTCAGTAGAACAATTACCGGCAGCGGTCTGGGTTCTGAAATGCAGGTTGACAGCCTGGATATGACTATTAATCATCATATCAGTGAAAAGTTTAATTTAAGGTTCAAAGGGATGGTCAATCAGCGGGTTGCCGTTAATTCATATTTTAATTTTTATGACAGGAAGTATTTACGTGGCGAAGTTAACCTTAACTGGAGACCGGATAAAAACTGGAATGTGTATGCGGCATACCGATATGTCCAGCAAGTTTATAAGAGTTCAAATGTAACTGCCGTGTCAAATAATATTTCACTGAACATTCGATATGTGTGGGACAGGATTTCAATGTCCCGTTAGGTGACAGATTAAATCTTGTCATAACACAAATAAATGTAAATATTTTAAGAGAATAACAGAAATGATGGAAAATACGGAATATCTGGAAGCCGAAGAAACAAAAACGCTGGATGAATATCTGCAGATATTCAAACGCCGCAAAAAGCAGTTTTGGATGCCTGTTATTATTTTGTCATTGCTGGCTCTGATTATAGCGTTTGCTTTACCCTCTGTTTATCGTTCCACTGCCACTATCCTGATTGAGCAGCAGGAAATCCCGCAAGATCTGGTCAGATCAACCATCAGTACCTATGTAGATCAACGACTTGAAGTCATGCAACAGAAGGTGATGACGACGAGCAACCTGCTGAAAATTATCGAGAAGTTTAATCTCTATCATGATGATTTGCAGAAAAAGACGCGGGAAGAAGTGATTGATAACATGCGTGAGGATATTGGCATGGAACCAATCAGTGCGGATGTGGTTGATCCTCAAACCGGGCGTCCCACTACGGCAACGATTGCCTTTAGTCTGTATTTTGATCATACCTCACCGGAAATTGCGCAAAAGGTTGCCAATGAGCTGGTATCCTTATATATGAATGAGAATTTGAAGACTCGTAACGAGGATACAAGAGAAACTTCTCTTTTCCTGTTGCAAGAGAGCAAACGTTTGGGAAACAAGATAACAAAGCAGGAAGCGAGGCTGGCGAAGTTCAAGGAAGGTAATATGGAAAAATTACCGGAACTGCTGCAATTCAATATTCAGGTAATGGATAAGCTGCAAGGTGAACTGCTTGATATAAAGAGCCAGATACAGACCAGCAAAGAGAAAAAAATATACCTCAAAGCGCAACTTGCTCAGTTACAGCCTAATGCAACCCTGTATTCTTCATCGGGCAAACGTATTTTAGGCAAGGAATCACGCTTAAAAACCTTACAGGCTGAGTTGGTAACCATGTCTGCCAGCTATTCTGCTGACCATCCCGATGTTGTGAAAACAAAAAAGGAGATTAAAGCCTTAGAAAAGGAATTGGGGATAAGTGAAAGCAAGTCCGAATTGTTACTGCAATTGAAAAAACTTAAGACTGACTACCTGGTGATGCGTGGAAAATACTCGGATGAGCATCCGGATGTGATTAAGGCAAAGCAGGAAATTGAGAAGCTTGAGGCAAAAATCAAGCAGACCCCTGATGATGTTATTGAAGATGCCCCTGTTACCAAGCCGGATAATCCAGCTTACATTCAGCTTCAGGCGCAACTTGAAGCGGCCGAGGCCAATCTCACATCCTTTCACAAGCGCAGGGATGAAACACTTAGGCGCATCAAGGCATATAAAAATCGTATTACCAGCGCACCCAAGGTGGAGCAGGAGTATCGTGCGCTTACGCGGGATTATGAAGATACTGTCAAGCAGTATCAGGACGCGAAAGCCAAGCTTATGGAAGCGCAGTTATCAGTAAAACTGGAGAAGGAACAAAAAGGCGAACGCTTTACCTTGATTGAACCGCCGCTTTTGCCCGAGGTTCCGTACAGCCCGAATCGGGTCATGATTATTATATTAGGTCTGATTCTATCTCTGGGCGCCGGTCTGGCTGTGGTGGTCATACTGGAGTCGATGGATGGCAGTATCCGTGGCGTTAAATCACTGGAATCCCTGTTCGGGACGGTGCCTTTGGCCACCATTCCCTATATCCCATCTGAAGATGAAATAGCAGAAGCGCACTCATATGTGCCCAAAATAAAACTCCTTTTGGGGGGAATAGGTGTGTTGGCTATAGCCCTGGCTTTGGTTAATTATTTTTATAAGCCGCTAGATGTTTTATGGTATGTCATATTAAGAAAAATGGGCGTATAAGGCCCGATCGATAAATTTAACGGGTAATGAATATGGAACGGATAAAAAAAGCAATTGAGCGTGCAAGAAAAGAGCGAGACGGCGCCGTTTCCTCTGGGAATGAGCGTCCTTCATCAGAAGGACGCGCCATTCCAGTTTCGACTGAAAATATCAAATACACTCAGACGAAGACACTAAAAATAGCCCCCAAAGTTTTGAGAAAAAATCGTGTTATTGCGAGTTCGACTGAGAGTACCGATCGGGATGCTTTCAGGCTGCTACGAACTCAGGTGCTACAGAGGATGCGGAGTAATCACTGGAATGCCCTCGCCGTTACAAGCGCACAACCCGGTGAAGGGAAATCACTGGTTGCGGTGAACCTCGCTATAGCCCTGGCGATGGAGGTTAATCAAACTGTCTTATTAGTTGATCTGGATATGAGGCGGCCAAGTATTCACAAGTATTTTGATTATGTGCCCGACAGAGGGCTAAGTGACTTTGTGCTACATGACACACCCTTGCAGGATATTTTAATTAATCCCGGAATTGAGCGTCTGGTGATTCTACCGGGACGGGAAACAATATCCAATTCATCAGAAATGCTGTCATCACCGAAAATGGTTGCACTTGTTGAAGAGTTAAAAACGCGTTATCCATCGCGCATGATTATCTTTGATTTACCCCCCTTATTGGCGACTGATGATGCGTTGGCCTTTTCCCCCTACGTAGATTCCATATTACTGGTCGCAGAAGAGGGTAAAACAACTAAAGAAAATCTGGAACAAGTTAAGAATATACTGAAGGACTGCAGTATCATTGGTACCGTTTTAAATAAGGCAGAAACTTTGTCCCGGGACCCTTATTAGTACCTTAGAAATGATTTTCTGTGCATTTTGCAGAAAATTATTTCGTGAAGGTACTTATCTTGTGGTTTATCCAGGTTAAGGATCATGTTGTGGTGATTAAGCATGTATGAATCTTTTTTCGGGTTCAGAGAAAAGCCGTTTTCTTTGCTGCCTGATCCTGGTTTTCTGTACCCCAGTAAAAAACATTCCATGGCCCTGACCATGTTGCAATATGGACTTATGAATCAGGCCGGAATTACGGTAATAACAGGCGAAGTGGGCTCGGGGAAAACAACATTAATCAGAAAATTACTGAGTGAAATTGATGATGATATTTCAACAGGTTTGATCAGTAATACGCATGAGTCTTTTGGTGATTTGTTGCAATGGGTATCAATGGCCTTTGATCTTGATTACAAGGGAAAAGATAAAATTGCCTTATATGATGCTTTTGCCAATTATGTGATTGATGAATATGCCAAATCAAAACGTACTGTTTTGATAATTGACGAGGCTCAAAATTTGTCCCCGTCAGTATTGGAAGAATTAAGAATGTTGTCGAATATCAATGCGGATAAAGATCAGGTCATGCAGTTAATACTGGTTGGCCAACCAGAACTCAGAGAAACATTGCAGCGACAGGATTTGCGACAGTTTGCACAGCGGGTTTCTGCAGATTATCATCTTTCGCCTTTGCTGTTAAGTGAAGCTATTGCTTATATACAACATCGTCTGAAGGTGGCGGGGGGTAATGAAGATATATTTGAAGTGGATGCGTGCAAAATTATCTGGAAGTATAGCGGTGGTATCCCCCGGTTGATCAATACTATTTGTGATACTGCGCTAGTATATGCCTATGCTGAACAGCTCAAGTCTGTTTCACGAAAACTGGCCGCTGAAGTCATCGTTGAAAAACAGAAGGGAGGAATTTTTCCAATATTTAAAAATGCTTAGAAAGATCAAAATATTGCCACTTAAAATAATAGAAGATGCCTGATAATTATAGTTCATGAGCCAGAAATTATTGTTACAGGTCTCTCTGTTTCTCCTGTTGGTGCTGGGTGCAGGTGAACTCAATGCGGAAATTACAGCCAAAACGCTGGCGGTCATCGTGAACAAAACCGATCCTCTGAGCATCAGGATTGCCGAATACTATAGACGTGTCAGGGGAATTCCAGAAAAGAATATAATAGAAATTGAACTGGACAAAACTAAAACAGTCATAAGTCCAAGGATATTTAAAAAAATAAAAGCGGAGGTTGATCATTCTACGCCAGCCACAGTGCAAGGCTTCGTGTTGACATGGGTGAAGCCTTATCGGGTGGGATGTATGTCAATTACATCTGCGTTTGCATTTGGTTTTGACACCGCATATTGCTCAAAGGGGTGTGGGAAAACAAAAATGTCTCCTTATTATAATTCCGAAACAAAATCTCCATATACGTATTATAAAATACGGCCAACGGTCTCACTTGCGGCATTGACTTTCAAACAAGCCAAAAAACTGATTGACAGAGGAAAGTTATCAGATTCCACCTTTCCCCCTGGTACGGGATATCTGGTTAGCACTTCAGATAAGGCGCGAAATGTAAGAAGCGCCGATTATAAGTATATCGTCAGAACATTTCCGCGACTCCCACATTTAGAGATTGTGCATGCTGATTATATTGAAAACAAAAAGGATGTGCTTTTTTATTTTACCGGCCTTAAAAATGTACCAAAAATAGGAACCAACCACTTCCTGCCAGGCGCTATAGCGGATCATTTGACCTCAACAGGTGGTATGCTGACCGATAGTAAACAAATGAGTAGTCTCAAGTGGCTTCAACTGGGTGCCACCGGCAGTTATGGAACAGTGGTAGAACCCTGTAATTTCAGGCAAAAATTTCCTAATCCGGCAATTGTCATAAAAAGGTATACGAGTGGCGAGACACTGATGGAGGCGTATTGGAAAAGTGTTGCCTGGCCAGGTCAGGGTATTTTTATTGGTGAGCCATTAGCCTCTCCTTTTAAGCCTCTGACTAAGGAAACAGATCAAAAATGACCGAATTCGTGTCTGCGCTGGGTGGAGAATTGATCGATCTTAGGCTTGATTCCGAGAGTGCGGAGGCGGTCAAACATGAGTCTGGTGATTTTCCGTCTATTACACTGTCACAACGCCAGTTGTGTGATCTGGAGTTGTTGGTTAATGGCGCCTTTAGCCCATTAACCGGGTTTATGCGTAAAAAAGACTATGAAGCAGTCGTTCAGGAACTGCATCTTGCCGATGGCACTCTTTGGCCAATACCGGTAGTCCTTGATGTGCCGGATGAATTTGCAGATGGTCTGGAACTCGGCCAGAGGGTCGCTTTGTGTGATGGCGAAGGGTTTATGCCAGCAGTTATGACGGTGCAGGATATATGGCGTGCGGATAAGGATCGGGAAGCAGAATATGTTTATGGGACAACGTCTAAAGACCATCCTGGTGTCCAGTACCTGTATGAGAAGGTTCATAATGTGTACATAGGTGGGCGAGTTGAAAATATCCAGTTATCCGTTCACCATGATTTTGAAAATTTATGGAATAGTCCCCGTGAGTTGAGATCTCTATTTAATAAAATGGGGTGGCGGCGCGTCGTGGCTTTTCAAACCAGCAAGCCGCTGCATAGAGTGCAGCGAGATATTATCCTGCAAGCGGCAAAAGACATACAAGGTCATGTATTGTTGCACCCTGCCGTTGGGATGACAAAACCCGGTGATCTTCAATACTATGCCAGGGTTCATTGTTATCAGGCAATACAGAAATATTTTCCGCATAATCTTTCAATGCTGTCCTTACTGCCACTGGCAATGAGAATGGCGGGGCCGAGAGAAGCACTCTGGCATGCTTTAATACATCAAAATTTTGGTTGCTCTCATATGATTATAGGGCCAAAACATGCTTATCCACCTTATGGTTCCAAAAGAGGTGTTCAGTTTTATTCGAAGGATGAAGCGAGAAACTTTGTACTCAAACACACAGATGAATTCCAGATAAAAATTATTTCTGTCGAAACAATGCATTATGTCCCGGAAAAGAAAAAAAATGTTCCCCTGCTGGATATCGAAGACAAGGGGTTGGAATATGTGGAATATTCCGACGCTAAACTTAAACAGGATCTCATCAATAATCGGGAGATCCCTGACTGGTTTTCATTTCCTGAAGTACTTAGTTATCTATGTAAGGTATATCCGCCACGCAGTCAGCAAGGATTTACCTTGTTTTTTACCGGTTTATCCGGCGCGGGGAAATCAACACTTGCAAAGATTATTTATGCAAAACTGGTTGAATCCGGTGGGCGACCGGTTACCCTTCTCGATGGTGATATCGTTCGCCTTAACTTATCCAGTGAACTTGGATTTTCGAAGAAACACCGGGATTTAAATGTGAAACGTATCGGTTTTGTGGCAAGTGAAATCACAAAAAATCGCGGAATTGCTATTTGTGCACCTATAGCGCCATACAGAGGTACCCGGCGTGCAGTACGTGAAGTGATCGAACAACACGGCGCTTTTATTGAAATTCATGTTTCAACGCCATTAGAAACATGTGAATCACGTGACAGAAAAGGGCTATATGCAAAGGCGAGACAGGGCTTGATCCCCGAGTTCACCGGGATCAGTGATCCTTATGAGGCGCCTACTGAAGCAGAGATAAAAATAGATACTTCAGATTATTCAGCCATGGAGGCGGCCCAGGAAATCTATTTGTATTTGTTGAGAGAGGGATTTCTGGATAAAGCGGATGCTTATTGTCATTAGATAACCTGGGCTGGATGATTCAATGGTTCCACGCCTTTATACAGAATGCAGAATTGAGTATTATTTGATCATATTTAACGGTAAAAATCAGGTATTGCGTTATGAGTGATAGTAAAGAAGATATAGTTATCTGGCGTGAATCTCCCGCCATATGGGGCATGCTGGCTGTTCTGGCAGCCTTGACAGGATATGTTTATATGCATGGCCTGGCAGAGCTGGTTCGGCTATGGGATACGCGCCTGGAGTACAGTTATGGATATCTCATTCCGTTCATTACACTCTTCCTCATCTGGCAAAGAAAAGACAGGCTGGAACAAGTTGAATTTACAGGTTCCTGGTGGGGTGTTTTAGTTGCCGTTACCGGCTTATTGTTACTTGTTGTGGGTGAACTCACAACTCTGTTCCTTGTTATTCATTATTCATTTCTTTTTGTGGTGCTTGGGGGTGTTCTCTCTTTTCTGGGCTGGAAAGCATTTAAAATCATTTTTATCCCACTCTTTTTTCTGGCCTTTATGATCCCCTTGCCGTCATTCTTTTTGCAGCAGATTTCTCAAGTTTTGCAACTGGTATCGTCACAACTGGGCGTATGGGTGATACGTCTGTTTGATATTGCTGTCAATCTCGAAGGGAACGTTATCGATCTGGGAGTATTTAAGTTGCAGGTGGTGCAAGCATGCAGTGGTTTACGCTATCTGTTTCCATTGATGGCTTTATCCTTCATGATGGCCTATTTCTATCAGGATAAACTCTGGAAGCGGGGAATCATATTTCTCTCCAGCATCCCGATCACTATTATTATGAATAGCTTGAGGATCGGTATGATAGGCGTTATGGTCGAGTACTGGGGTATTGGGATGGCCAAAGGCTTTCTGCATGATTTTGAAGGATGGGCTGTCTTTATGGCCTGTATATTTGTGTTGCTTGCAGAGATGTGGCTGTTGGCCAAATTAGGTAGAGATCGCCGCCCCTTCAAGCTTGTTTTTGGAATAGATTTCCCTTCTGGCACGCCTGCTAATGCAAAATTTATTTCCAGGCGGATTCCATCTTCATTTATCGGCTTTGCAATAGTTATAATTTGCGCCAGCATCTATATGTCAGTTGCTCCTGAAAGAAAGGATATTATTCCCCCGCACCGTGATTTTTATTCCTTCCCACTCAATTTTAACGGCTGGAAGGGTTCACGGGAAGGCTTGAAACCTAATATTCTGGATGCGCTTAAGGTGGATGATTATCTGCTGGTTGATTATCAAAATCAGGATGCTGAAACAGTTAATCTCTACGTTGCATACTATGCAACACAAAAAAAAGGGCAGTCTGCGCATTCACCCAGAACCTGTATTCCTGGCGGCGGTTGGCAAATGAAAACCCTTATCCAGGTTCCTGTAAAGGGCGTGGTGATAAATGGAGTGCCGTTGATTGTAAACAGAACCATTATTCAAAAAGGCGGGCTTAGACAACTGGTCTATTACTGGTTTCAGGAGCGGGGCCGCATTCTTACGAATGAATATATGGTTAAATGGTACATCCTGTGGGATGCCTTGACAAAAAATCGGACCGATGGTGCGCTTGTACGATTAGTTACCATCGTTCCCCCGGGAGAGGATATTAAAGAAGCAGATAAAAGATTAACCCGTTTCGCACGTGTCGCGATGGGAAAAATGCGCGGCTATCTCCCTGATTGATTCACTCGGATTTTCAAATAATGATTCTGAGATGATGCGTTTATTCTGTTTGAGGGTAATGAGTTGAACCTTCTGTTCGTTTTACTGACGGCAATGGTAACCAGTATGGTGCTGATTCCATTGATGATAAGGTTGGCGCCATACCTAGGTATGGTCGACCAACCTGATGAGAGGAAGGTACATTCAAAACCCATTCCACGTGTTGGTGGAATCGGCATTGTCCTGGGTTCGTTGTTAGCGGTGATTGTCTGGCTGCCGTTAGATACTCTTTTGTTGAGCTATCTGGTTGGCGCCCTGGTTCTTTTTGTGTTTGGAGCACTTGATGACAGCTTTGAACTTGGACATTATGTAAAATTTATCGGCCAGTTTATTGCGGTGGGGATGATTGTTTTTGTTGGCAATGTCTGGGTCGAGAATATTCCTTTTATAAATTCGCCACTACCAGAATATGTTGGCAAAGGGTTCACTTTCATTGCGATTGTTGGTGTCATTAATGCGCTTAATCATTCTGATGGACTGGATGGTCTGGCAGGGGGTGAAAGTCTGTTAAGCCTGATCTGTCTTGCATACCTTGCTTTTATCGCTGGTGGTGCTGAAAGTACCGAATTTTTGATTGTGATATTTTCTGTTGTTGGTGGAATATTGGGTTTCATGCGCTTTAATAATTATCCCGCCCAGATATTTATGGGGGATGCCGGTAGTCAATTCCTGGGCTATTCGCTGGCATGTCTAACCATCATGCTGACTCAGAAGGTATACACGTCAGTCAGTATGGCGCTACCCGCACTTATTATCGGACTTCCAGTTGTTGATATTCTCGCGGTCTTTGCGCAACGGATATATCATGGCATGAACTGGTTCCGGGCATCAAAAAACCACATTCATCATCGCTTACTTGAGCTGGGCTTTGATCATTATCAGTCTGTTGTTATTATCTATTCTGTTCAGATTTTACTGGTCATTTGTGCAATCAAGTTCAGGTATGCATCAGATGCTATGGTAACAGGTTTGTATTTGACTGTGTGTGGACTCTTATTTTTAGTCCTATATATTTCAGAAAAAAATAACTGGGATTTTAGTCCTGATAGCAGGGAATCAAAGCTTACCGGCTTTATTAGTTCACTTAGAGAAAAGAAGATATTCACAGATGGCCCGCTGTGGTTGCTAAAATTGGTAATACCCTGTTATTTTATAATAGGGAGCATTTTTATTACTCGGGTTTCAGTTGCTTTTGCCGTTGAATTGGCTGTGATAAATTTGATGCTTGTTGTTTCATGGCTGGCAAGAAAATTTTATTTTAGTGTATATCTATTGCGTATTGGTATCTATGCCACTGCTGTGATCATGGTGTATCTACTTGATCAGCAGGTCATTCCCAAGAACGGATTGCTTTATTATGTCGACATGTCATTTTTTGCTATTCTTGCTCTTACTGTGGCTGTTGTTGTGCGTTATGCAAGACAGGTGGATTTCTCAGTAACACCATTTGATTATCTAATGGTCGCGTTGGTTATTGTTGCGGGCCTTGTGCAGCAGAATTATGGTTCTGATATGGCGCTAGGTTATGTTGTTATAAAATCAGTCATTTTATTTTATGGGTGTGAAATCGGAGTAAATAATAGACGCTCGGATACGGGGAACTTTCTTGGTATCGCTTCCTTTGTGGCGGCATTTATTTTACTCCTTAAAATCAAGTTCAGTTAATTATGGATATATATCGCATGTCGAAATCTGGGGGAGTCATGAAAAACAAATTTATGAACCTTGTTTGTATACTGTTATTAGTTGTAATGGTGGTCAGTTGTGGCGGGGAAAATGCGCGCAAGGCAAAATATTATAAGAAAGCCAAGACTTATTATGAGCAGGGTAATTATGAAAAAGCTAAAATCGAGTTAAAGAACGTTCTTCAAATTGACCCGAAATCTGCCGATGCCCAATACCTTTTTGGTGAGGTAGAAGAAAAAAATAGAAATCTTCGTGCGGCCTATGGCCATTATCTGAGGGCCGTGGAGCTTGATGACTCAAATCTGGATGCGCATAATAAACTTGCACGGCTGTATCTTCTGTCCGGTAATTTGAAAGACGCACAGAAGCAGCTCGACGTGATTATAGCGAAGGCTCCGAAAAACCCCCATGTAAAAATGCTGGAGTTATTGATTTCTGTTAGAAAAGGGGAAATTGATAAGGCCATTTCCATGGCATCCAATATTATTGATAAAGATAAAAATAAAACAGGCCCTATATTTCTTTTATCAAGACTGTATTTGAAAAAGAAGGAGGTTGAAGCGGCAATTAAAACCCTGGTTGAGGGGATTAAGAACAATCCGGATGCTGTTTCCCTGCGTTTGGGGCTGGGTGATATTTATGCGATGCAGAAGAATTATGCTGGTGCTGAGCAGGTTTTAAAAGAAATTATCGCATTGAAACCGAATGAGTTGGGCTATAGACAACGTTTGGCGAAATTCTACATTGGAACCAAGAAATATAATAAGGCCGAGGCGGTTTTAGATGATCTGGTCAAGCTTGATACCAAGGATGAGTCTTATGAATTACTTCTAGTGGAATTTCTTGCAAAATATAGAAGCGTAAAAGATGCAGAAACAGAACTATTGACAGCCGTTCATAATCATCCTGATGCTTTTAATCTTCGCTTTGCGCTGGCAAAATTGTATGAAAAAATAAAGCCACAGAAGGTTGAGTCAGTTTATAAAGAAATTATCGATCTAAAGGGGACAGATCCAGAGGGGTTAAAAGCAAGAGTTGCTTTGGCCAAAATATTTTTGCAACAGAAAAAAATTAAAAAAGCGAGCGCGTATACGGCTGAAGTTCTGGATGAAAGCCCCAATGATGTCCAGGCGCTGTTAGTAAAAGGAAAGATTGCTCTTGCCACTAATGATCCCGTCTCTGCTATTGCTGCTTTTCGTTCTATTATTAAAAACCGCCCGGAAATGGTTGAAGCGAGTCAGTTACTTGCCGTGGCTCACACGATAAATAAAGAACCGGAGCTGGCAAAAGAAGCCTTGATACGAGGTATTGAATCTGCAGAAACGAATCCAAAATCATACCTGAATTATGCCCAGTATCTTATTGCACAAAAAAATTATAAAGATGCTAATAGCGAAATAGACAAAGCTCTTAAAGTTTCACCCGGGAATCTTGATGTTTTGCAAATGAAGCTTAATATTGGTTCTTTGTTAGGTGATAAGAAAATGCTTGCCAGCACTATAGAATTAATCAAAAAATACCACCCTGACAACGCGATTGGATACCAAAAATCAGGTGATTTTAATCGGGCGATTAAAAAATACGACAAGGCCATTCTTGACTATGAAAAGGCGCTTAAAATATCAGGTAAAATGCTGCCAGCGCTGGCCTCAATTATAAAAGTAAACCTGGTTACAAAAAATTATGCTGCCGCAATAAAACGATTAGAAAAGGTTGCCGCAGGGCAACCAAAAAATCCTATTCCAATAGAATTGTTAGGTGAGGTTTACTTTGCCAAAAAGAACTTTCCAGAGGCGGAAAAATATATTAAAAATGCCATTCGACTGAATCCAAAGTGGTTGCTGCCATATAATACTTTGGCGAGTATTCATATGGTTACGAAAGATATACCATCAGCAATAAAGGTTTATAAATCTGCATTAGAAGTGATTCCCAATGATCCGGGAATCTACGCCAGGTTGGCACGAATATATGAGCGTGTACAAAAATATGATGATGCGATAAAAATGTACGAAAAAGTTTTGCAACTCAAGCCTGATGATGCTTTAGCCTCAAACAATTTAGCATCAATTTTGTCTGATGTTCGCGATGATGCAAAGAGCCTGCAACAGGCCAGAAAACTTGCCATTAGATTCAAGAATTCGAATCAACCTGCGTTTCTGGATACGCTGGGATGGGTCTATTACAAGTTGGGTGAGTATCCAAAATCAGTCAAAATACTCTCCACGGTCGTTGATAAACAGCCGAAAATAGCCTTGTTTCAGTATCATTTAGGAATGGCCTATTACAAGGCTGGCGATAATAAAAATGCAAAAATGCACTTGCAAGAATCATTAGCTAGCAAACAGAAATTTAAAGGCAGGGATGGGGCGAAGAAAATTTTAACAGAAATTGGAAAGGATTTTAAATAAAAATAACAGGAGTGCTTTTGTAATGCTACAGAAGCACTTGCTTTTGATTGCTCTGTAGAAAAGGGAGAAGAATATTAAAATAGCCTGTAATTCTTGTTTTTGAAAAACCCTGATTATGTATATAGGGTTACTAAGCTATAGTATTGCTGCAGTTTTTTTTCTTGTTCTTCTTGGGATTCTTCTAACTGATAGAAGACAGGATAAACCATCAAGAAAATATCTGTTGCTGGCTACTTTTGTGTCCATTATGTGGGCGATTTCTGCTGCGCTTCAGTCTGGGCCAATGGGATTTCTCCCGGTTTATCAAATACTGGAAGTACTCAGAAATTTGTTTTGGCAACAGTTTTTGTTGCTTGTCTTAGGAAAAGCCGTTACAGCAGATGTTGAACCCCCGATAATACGCCAGTCGAAAATATTTCTCTATATTATATCCGCATTGATGCTGCTGTTAATACTTGACAGACATCTGATTCAGACACTTCCTGTTATATCCGAAAGTATAGACCTGCTCTTTGTGGGATATTTAGCGCAAACTGTTGCCATTCTGGTATTGCTAGAACAAATGCTTAGGAATACCCGTCAAGGAATGATGTGGGCTGTTAAATTTTTCTCTTTAGGTTTGGGGAGCATATATGCATACGACTTCTATTTATATTCCGAGGCCATGTTGTTTCAACATGTTGACATCATGTTATGGCAGTCTCGAGGTTTTGTTAATGCATTAATGGTGCCTGTTATTGGTATCGCTATTTCTCGTCATCCTGAATGGTCATCGGGCATATTTATTTCAAGGCATGTTGTATTTCATACTACAACCTTACTTGCTGGCGGCATTTATTTACTGGTTATTGGTCTGGGCGGTTATTATGTAAGAAGTTATGGTGGTGGCTGGGGCGTTATTGCGCAAACATTGTTTATGTTTGGAGCGATGGTAATTCTTGCACTGCTGTTGTTTTCGGAGTCATTACGAGCGAAATTAAGGGTTCTCATAAACAAACATTTTTTCCATTATAAATATGATTACCGTGATGAATGGTTACGATTTATCTATGTATTATCATCTTTTGACGAAACCATTCCTTTGCCGACACGAACCATTCAGGCGATTGCTCAAATTATTGAGAGTCCGGGTGGTATGCTGTGGATAAAAAGAGATAGCAATATATATATTCCACTTGCACGTTGGAATATGCCGGCGATCTATAGCTCAGAAAAATCTGACACAGACTTTATAAAATTTATGGAGGAGCAGGACTGGATAATAAATCTTGATGAGTTTGAATGGAATCCAGGTGTTTATCGAAGTCGTGGATTTTTTTCTTTGCCTGAATGGTTGCGGGGGATGCGGAACGCCTGGCTAGTGATGCCATTAGTTCTTCAGGGGAGAATGTTGGGTTTTGTTATCTTAGCACACGCCAGAAACAGGCGTCATAATTTCAATTGGGAAGATATAGATTTATTGAAAATAGCCTGCCGTCAGGCTGCAAGTTACCTTGCTCAGCACGAAGCCGCTCAGGCCTTATCCGAGGCCAGGCGTTTTGATAACTTTAACAGGTTGTCGACCTACATGGTTCATGATCTGAAGAATATGATTGCGCAGCTTTCTCTTATTGTCAGCAATGCTGCAAAGCATAAAAGTAATCCCCTTTTTCTGGATGACGTTATTTGCACAATAGAAAACTCGGTCAGTAAAATGAACAGGTTGCTGAGCAACCTTAAAGATGATGTTCGAGGTAGCGAGGATAAGGAAGATATAGAGCTTTGTGGGTTAATCAGGCGTGAAGTCGGTAATCGGAAGCGGGCGGGTAACACTCCAAATATAGAATTAGATTGTATTGACAGGCATGTTGTTGCAAATGCCAACCATGATAGATTAGCATCGGTTATCAGCCATATTATACAGAATGCCCAGGATGCGACCCCTATGAGTGGTAACATATCGATAAAACTGCATAAAGATGTTAATCATGCAATCATTGAAATAGAAGACACAGGCCACGGTATGGATGATGACTTCATTCGGACTCGCTTGTTTCGGCCTTTTGAAACGACAAAAGGGAAATCCGGAATGGGCATAGGCGTATTTGAGGCGCGTGAATTCTTGCAACGGCTTGGGGGAGATATCGAGGTGGAAAGTGAGGTGGGACGGGGAACGTTATTCAGGCTTCATCTTCCACTTTTACAGGGAGAATGTGCGTCTAAATAATTTAGAGGCCGAATATATGGGGTTATATTGGGGTAACTGATTATGGAAAAAACAACGACATCGGGAAAAAGATTGTTAATTATAGAAGATGATTTGGGCTTACAAAAACAATTACGCTGGTGTTTTGAAGATTATGAAGTTGATGTGGCCAGTGATCGTATTTCTGCGATAGAACATGTAAAGAAGAAAAAACCGGCAATAGTGACTCTTGATTTGGGCTTGCCACCTGATCCGGATGGCAGTACGGAAGGTTTGGCATGTCTTGATGAGATTCTTTCAATTTGTCCGTCTACAAAAATTATTATAGTCAGTGGAAATGAAGTGCGTGAGAATGCGGTAAAGGCTGTTTCCGGTGGCGCATATGATTTTTATCAGAAGCCGGTGGAACAAGAGATACTTAGCCAGATAATTAGTCGTGCTTATCATGTTTATACTTTGGAAGAGGAGAATCTACGCCTTTCTACTGTTCGGGAAAAAATGCCTTTAGATGGAATTGTCGCCAGTAGTCCAGAAATGTATTCTGTTTGCCATATGGTAGAAAAAGTCGCGCCGTCGGATGCCAGTGTGCTTGTTTTGGGCGACAGTGGCACGGGAAAAGAACTATGTGCTAGAGGATTACATGCCAAGAGCGGCTACTCTAAAGGGAGTTTTGTCCCCATTAACTGTGCGGCCATACCTGAAAATCTTCTTGAGAGTGAATTATTCGGGTATGAAAAAGGCGCCTTTACAGGCGCCGCAAAGACAACACCGGGAAAAATAGAATTTGCAAATAATGGTACACTTTTTTTGGATGAAATGGGCGATTTGCCATTGCCGCTACAGGGTAAATTATTGCGCTTTCTTCAGGAGCGCGTGCTTGAACGTATCGGTGGACGAGAGGAAATTCCGATCAATGTTCGAGTCATTTGCGCCACCCACCAGAACCTTGAAGAGAAAATCAAATCAGGTGAGTTTCGCGAAGATCTTTATTATAGAATAAATGAGATTTGCATAAAAATGCCGCCGTTGCGAAGCAGGCAGGGGGATGTATTATTACTTGCACGTTCTTTCCTGGATACTTTTAACAAGGAACAGAGTAGAAGATTATCCGGCTTCTCTAAAGAAGCTATTTCCGCCATGGAATCGCATACATGGCCAGGCAATGTTCGAGAACTGCGCAATCGTATTAAGCGAGCTGTCATTATGGCGGATGGAAAGCAAATTGTTGTTGAAGATCTTGAGCTGAAATCAAGCAATATACCGAATAATCAAACATTTGATCTCAGGATGATTCGTGAGGAAGCGGAAAGAAAGGCAATTTCTCACGCGCTGAGTAATGTTGGAGGAAAAGTCGGACCTGCAGCGGAGCTACTTGGCGTTAGTCGGCCCACTCTATATGATTTAATTAAAAAACTTGGAATTAAGCTCTGAATAATTGTCAAAAATGTAATCCACTTTTAAGTGAATGTAATAAAATGAGTCACCAGTCAGGACCGGATATTAAGTTCTTGTTGTAGACGCTGATCCAGAATTTGGTATTGTTCCAGAAATTCTGGCCACAGGGTTTGGATTCTATTGGTGTCGGAATTGTTAGAAGATTCTTCCAGCTCAGTAGCTAATTGATAGAGTGTTTTAGCACCGATATTTCCTACCATGCCTTTAATTGTATGCGCTTGGGCTGTTGCCTCATTAATCGGGTGTTCGTTTAATATCTGCTGTAATTCTTCGATACGCTTGGGCATATCTTCAATAAACATCTTTATCAATTTAATCAGACTTTCTTCTTTACCTCCTATGCGCGCCAGCACATCATCCCGATCCCATACTTCTGCTGTTTTAGAATCACCAGAAGTTTTCGCAATAAATGTATTCAATTCTATTTTCGTTGTGTTCGACTTTTCATTCTTGACATGATCAGATGAATTTTCCGCCAACTTATGAGATAACCATTTTGATAGAGCTTTTCCCATGTCCTTGTGAGTTATCGGTTTTGTTAGATAGTCATCCATCCCGGAAGCTAAACATTTTTCTTTATCACCTATCATCGCGCTGGCTGTAAATGCAATAATAGGTGTCTTTTTAGACATCCGTTCCTTCTCATACTTACGTACATTTTTGGTTGCTTCAAAGCCATCCATCTCCGGCATTTGACAGTCCATAAATATTAAGTCGAAAGAGCCTTGTTCGATAAGTCGCATAACTTCAAATCCATTACCCGCCGGCGTCACTTTGCATCCATACGTTTCAAGCATCTCGGAGGCGACCAGCTGATTAACAGGGTTGTCCTCAGCAAGAAGGATATGAGCACCGATATAGGATAGTGTATCCTGATCGTATATTTTTACTTCTTGAATAGTGTGCCGTGTTACCAAAGGAATATCGGTATTACCTTTTTTTGCGGCCCATATTACTGACAGCACCCCTGGTATTTCTGATGCATAAGTGGGTTTGGTTAAATAGCCATTAAATCCTAATAATTTTAGGCGTTTTCCATCGCCCTGACGCGGATATGAAGTGATCATGACAAGTACGGTTTCTTTCAATATTTCGTTAGTGGAAATATTTTTTGCCAATATTTCACCATTCATTTCGGGCATAAAAAAATCTGTTATGACAATATCAAAGGGTTTTTCCTGTCTGGCGGCGCTGAGAAGCATATCTATTGCCTGTTTTCCTGAATTCGCTGTTTCTATATTCATATCAAGTTCGGCAACTTGTTCTTTTATAATGGTACGTGCAGTTTTAATGTCGTCAACGATCAAGGTCTTAAGCCCCTTTAATGGGCCGTAATTATCCAAGGGCAAAATTTTTGTGACATATCTTTCGTTATTGTTATGAAGCTTCATTATAAAAGAAAAGGTAGAACCCTCTCCTTCCTTGCTTTTAACTGTGATGGAACTGCCCATCATTTCACACAATTGACTGGATATTGACAAACCCAGTCCTGTTCCGCCATATTTTCTTGTTGTTGAACCATCTACCTGATCAAATTGATTAAATATGAGTGATTGCTTGTTCTTTGGAATCCCTATTCCAGTATCCTGTACAGAGACATGGATTTCTGTCGTATCATCTGTTACAGCTCCCTTCTCTAACATTAACAGAACATGCCCGTGCTCTGTAAATTTAACGGCATTACTTAGAAGATTTAACAATATTTGACGTATTCGTCCCGGATCTCCTATAAATGAGCGGGGGGTGCCAGGCTTATAACGTAATAACATATCCAAATTATCACTCTTGCATCGGAGTGCTATCAACTCGCTGACATCTTTCACCAGACTTTGCAAGTCAAATGGGATTTCTTCTAATTCAAGTTTTCCCGCTTCAATTTTAGAAAAATCCAATATATCATTAATAATTGTTAATAGAGCGTCTGAAGAGTTTAATGTGGTTTCTGCATAGGTGCGTTGCTTTATACTTAAGTCGGTTTTCAATAGTAGTTCCGTCATTCCTATTATGCCATTCATTGGAGTGCGTATTTCATGGCTCATATTGGCAAGAAATTCTGACTTCAAGCGAGCCGCATCTTCTGCTGAATCGCGAGCTTCAATTAATTCTTTTTCTGCCTGCTTGCGCGCGGTAATATTGCTCCGAATGGTGATATAACTTTTTGGTGTTCCATTTCTGTCATTAAATGGAACGATCGTTGTGTCAACCCAGTATCGGTTTCCATCTTTTGATCTATTGCAAATTTCACCATGCCAGACGTTACCTGACGTGATAGTTTTGTACATTTCACTAAAATATTCGTCGGGGTGGTACCCGGAATTGGTAATGCGATGATTTTGCCCTATCAGTTCATCATGACTATAACCACTTATGGCGATAAACTTTTCATTTGCAAATCTAATATTTCCGCTTATATCTGTAACTTCTACGATTGCATGTTGATCAAGAGCAAAACTTTGCTCGGCAAGATTATCAAGTGCTTGTTGTATTTTTTTATTGCTATCTTCGATTTCTACCTCATGTTCCTGACGAGATATCAGCATATGATTAAATGCATCGGCCAACTGGCCAATTTCATTTTTGTCCTCTACAGTAACTTTTTGGTTTAAATGTCCCTTGGCTACTTGCTGACTGGCCCTGGCTAATTCTCGAAGGGGATTAACCAGCTTGTTTGCGATAGTAACGGCAAGCAACAAAACGGCAATAAATACAAAAAAAAGCAATGACATTATCAATTGCTTAAGTTTATGCGCAGGAGCAAGCGCATCATTTTCATCAATCTCGGTAATTAATGCCCAGCTAACATTGCCGAGATGAATTGGGCGATGAATTCCTAATACCTTTTTCCCGAAAGGTCCCTGATAGGTAAATGCCATTGATCTTTGATTTTTCTCAAGTTTGTGTTGTTTATGGTTCTCTATCCAGAGCGCTGACTGTTTCGTATTAATTTTTGTATTTAGTACATGGTTTTCGGGATGGTTATTCATATTAGAACGCAACAGAAAATCTTTCCCTAAAAGATAACTTACTTCTGTCGAAGATATGCCTGTGCGATCTGTTATTATCGTATTGATAATTTCCACGTCAATCAGGACAGCGAACAGGCCTATTTTGTTTCCAGCCCCATCAAGTAATGGAGAGGTTAGAAATCCGGAAATAGCATTGCCTCTGGGTTTATAATGTTCCAGGTCAGAAAATAAAGTTTTCCCTGATTTCAGGCTTTGTCTGGCAGTATGTGAGAAACGGGTGTTTTTATATTTTCCGGTAAACAGGTTGGTTCCAAGATCTTCTGCTTCTTCAAGGGTGAAAAGAATATTCCCGCTCTTGTCAATTAAAAACAAGTCATAATAGTAATTATAGGTGCGTGACAGGTTTACCAGATCGGTCTTATTGTTTTCAACTATACGAGACCATTGATAAGAGCCAATGAACTTGGATAGACTTTTACCACTGGAGTGTAATGCTTCTACGAGATCCTGCAGGAATCTTACATTGCTTAGGTTTTCAGCCTGATGTTGAGTATCAAGAAAACGATAGCTGAACCAGTTTTCTATTAGTTGACTTTGCAGGGAAGCTCGCTGGTTCATTGCATTTACGGCGCTATTATATAGACTTTCCTGGCTTTTGTGATAACTAAACCAGCTTACAACTGTCATCGGCAATAGAGCCAGAAGGAGAAACCAGAATACCAGGCTACGCGTTAGTCCTGCGTGAATAAGACGCTGGAAAGGATTGTTTATATACTCACCTGACTGAGCTTGTGTTTCCGGATGTTCATTATGTTTAACCATCCCTGAATTTCCTGTCATTATTTTTTCATCTTATGTGTATTACTGGGATCCGGAATATCAAAACGGGTGTCGGCAAACGCATCAATATCAATTCCCTGTTTTAATATTCCACCTTCGACCGCAAAATCCATGATCTGTTTTAGTCCGGCTTTATCAATATTCAGGTGCTGGTAATTTATTACGCGAAGCTTAGGATTCAGGCTGGCAATAATTGCATCACGAGTGTGAGCCGGAATATGCTTTCTGATGATGTTGACGATTTCGAGCAATGCACGGCCACCTTTCTGACGAGCCTTTTCTATATCCTCGCCTGCTTTATGTATATAGAATATGACTTCTTTTACGGCCTTAAATTTATTTTTGATCGCCTGATCAGTGGCGAGTGCGATGCATTCAACATGGCCGTTTGGCCAGGGCATCACATCTTTTGAATACCATGCTATGTGACCAAATCCGCCCGTCTCGACGACATCGGCCCAGGGCAGCGATTGTTCAAATCCCGCAGGCCTAGCTCGATTACTGCGGGCTTTGATAAAAGAGGGGGCTTTCGGAGGGGGAACTGTAATGGCTAATACATCCGCTTTGCTTTGCTGTTTTAATCCCAGGGTGGCACCATGTTCTTTCAAATAGCGGTAAAGGACTACGGTGTGTGTGGAGAGCAGGTGAGGCATGCCAATTTCGGTAGGGCGATTGTTTGTTTTGCGGGCTTTTTTCAAAGCATCCGCAACTTTGTTGTCGGGTTTGCGATCCTTTCGGTGCACAGGTAATTTTACTACGGAATTAATCAGATCATTGATGGCTAACGCATTGCCATCACGGTGCATGAGTCCAATCCAGCGAAAGTGCGGGTTTTCTCGATACATGTCCATTGCCAGAGGACTCATGACAAAAGCCATGTCTACCTTTCCACTCTGAAAGTAGGCGCGCAATAAATTCCAGTTTTTCATTTGCACAATCTGAAAATCAGCGTACTTCATTTTGCTCCGGTATTTTTCATAGGCCACCAGTGCGGCATAATGATCGGCGAGGGGAATGTATAACGCCTTGATAACTTGTCTTTTATAGGTGCCTGCCTGGCTATTACACCAGGGTGTGTAAAGAATAAGCATCAGAATGAGTGAGGAAAAAACATAATATGTTTTTTTAGGCATTGTTATATCGGTCTGTTCATTCATCTTGCTTTTACCCCTCGGTTGAATTGTTATCAATCATTGCAACAGTATTCGCATGTATTTTATCCCCTCACCCCAACCCTC
>ENA-ORDP01000085-ORDP01000085.1-marine-sediment-metagenome-genome-assembly--contig:-NODE-85-length-57046-cov-4.108438_pt1 | contig 57046 bp, 57 predicted proteins | sample MGYA00248627_ERZ508539 | MGnify/ENA primary metagenome ERZ508539 (study PRJEB26208, sample SAMN05571518) | marine sediment metagenome | biome: deep sea; feature: Hydrothermal vent; material...
CAGTGCTGTCCCGTTAACCCCCTCTCCCTTAGGGAGAGGGTTGGGGTGAGGGGATCAAGATAGGTAACTCATTGTTCCTGGTTTCCACGCTCTGCGTGGGAATCCATACAGTACTTAATCCGAAGTTTTCAACAAACGTCGCGCCTCAGCCACTATCGCACCGCGCTGAAACAGCAGTCGCCAGCGACTACCTCCCGCTTGCCGCCACAATACCGAGGCCCGGATGCCAGCCAGCAACAGTGCGCGTATCAGGTTGGCATTGTCAGGGTTATTGAGGATGCCCGGTTCGCCACTGATCATGATTTTGGGTGTGAGTGTGCTGACCGTTTTTTGATAGATATCAGCCAGGCCGGCAATGACGTTCGGGTGGGTCTTGCTAAAGTACTCGGCCTGGGCGGTTGAGGCATCCAGCCCATTGCTGAGTACCTGCATCAACGCCGGGTTCTTGCTCATTTTTCGTTCCAGGTAGAACAGCGTGACCACATAGCGTGTTAGTTCGATGTCACGTGTGCCCTTACTGCTGAATTGCACCATCAGACTGTTTAACCCGGTATGCAGATGCGAGATGCCACCGAAAACAGTATCGGCATCGGCTGCATTAATCAGAAACAGGCTGTTCAGGCAAGCTTCGACATCATCGTCGATGAATTGCCCGCGTCTGGCAACCTGGCGAACCAGGGTTGCCGCCTGAAACAGTCCGGCCAGCGCGATGGTACGTTCGTGTATGTCTTTTTTCATGTAGTTATTCTGTAGAGTCGATTATGGCCCCGCCGAGGCAGGTATCACCATTGTACAGCACCAGCGACTGACCGGGAGTTACTGCACGCTGAGGCTGGTCAAATGTGACTATCAGGCCGTTATTGTCACTGGCGTGCACGTTACAGGTCTGGTCGGACTGGCGGTAGCGTGTTTTGGCACTGCAACGCATCGGTAATGCCGGTGCATTCCCGGCTATCCAGTGGCTGTCCACCGCATGCAGCGTGGTGGATAACATTAACGGGTGATCATGTCCCTGGGCAATCGTCAGCACATTGTTGTCGAGATCCTTTTTTACCACATACCACGGGTTTTCAGGCTTGTCGTGTATGCCGCCAATACCCAGACCCTGACGCTGGCCGAGTGTGTAATACATCAGTCCATTGTGCTGGCCAATCACATCACCTTCAGCAGACACCATGTCACCGGGCTGTGCCGGCAGGTACTGAGCAATAAAGTCCTTGAAGCGTCTTTCACCTATAAAACAGATGCCGGTACTGTCTTTTTTTGAATAGTTATCAAACCCTGCCTTTTCAGCCAGTGCGCGGACATCTGGTTTTTCCATGCCGCCTATTGGAAACAGGCTGTGCTGCAGTGCGCGCTGGCCGAGCAGGTAAAGAAAATAACTCTGATCCTTATTGTTATCCTTGCCCTTCAGCAGGGTCGCCTGATCGTGACTGTGATCGATACGCGCATAATGTCCGGTTGCAATCGCGTCTGCTCCCAGATCCAGTGCGTAGTCCAGAAAGGCCTTGAACTTGATTTCGCGGTTGCACATCACATCCGGGTTGGGTGTTCTGCCCTGACGTAACTCAGCCAGAAAATATTCAAACACCCGATCCCAGTACTCGCCAGAAAAATTAACGGTATGCAGCTTGATGCCAAGCTGGTCACAAACCTGTTCGGCATCGGCCAGGTCTTCGGCCGCACTGCAATACTCGGCGCTGTCATCTTCTTCCCAGTTCTTCATGAACAGGCCTTCGACTTCATAACCCTGTTCCAACAGGCGCAGCGCAGCGACGGCAGAATCAACGCCGCCCGAGATACCCGCTATAACACGTTTGATGGCCACGATAATTTATCCGGCGGGGGGAAGGAGATGGGTGATGCTATCAAGCGCTATGCGCTTACCGGCCAGATAGTCATCGATACACTGTAAAACCATCGGGCTGCGTAACTGGTCAGCTTTCGCGCTCAGTTCATCACGCGATAACCAGTGAGCGGCGAGAATACCATCGTCCAGCTCACGGTTCGGTTCATGTGTACTAACCTGACCGGCATAACAGAAGCGTACGTAGGTGATGCCATTATGTTCGCCGGTCCATAAGTAGACACCCACCAGATATTCGGCAGTGAAGTGCCATGCTGTTTCTTCCAGCGTTTCACGCGACACGGCCTGCAGCAGGGTCTCGCCCTCATCCAGATGGCCGGCTGGCTGATTGAACACCAGCTGACCATTACTGGTTTCTTCAACCATCAGAAATTTACCATTTTGTTCGATTACCGCCGCAACGGTTACATGGGGGAGCCAGTTCATGGGTTATCCAGTATTGATGAATACGTTACCAGTCCGCTGTCTGGTTTACAGACGCGCTGTGAACCAGACAGCGGACTGGTAACGTATGCTTTTAATATATCTATTACTCTTACCGTAGTTCTTTCACATTATAGTAAACAGGGTGCTATGATAGGCGCCCTTTATACAGGCAAATCAGGTTCGGAGATACCATGGCTTACAATAAAATCACTGTCCCCGCCAGTGGCGAAAAGATTACCGTTAATGACGATTTTACCCTGAACGTGCCCAATCAGCCGATTATACCGTTCATTGAAGGTGATGGTATAGGTGTTGATATTACACCGGTTATGCGCAAGGTGATTGATGCAGCGGTAGAGAAATCCTCTGCCGGCAAGCGCGCCATTCAGTGGATGGAAGTTTATGCGGGCGAGAAGTCCACACAGGTCTATGGCAATCCGGATGATCCACAATCCTGGCTACCCGACGAAACGCTGGCAGCGGTGAAAGACTTTGTAGTCTCCATCAAAGGCCCGCTGACTACGCCGGTCGGTGAGGGTATGCGTTCACTAAACGTTGCGTTACGCCAGAAGCTGGACCTGTATGTGTGCCTGCGCCCAATACGTTATTTCACCGGCACTCCCACTCCTTTACGGGCACCTGAAAAGACCAATATGGTGATTTTCCGTGAGAACTCCGAGGATATCTACGCCGGTATCGAATGGGCGGCTGGCAGCCCGGAAGTGAAAAAAGTCATCGATTTTCTGCAAAATGAAATGGGTGTCACCAAAATACGCTTCCCGGATACGGCCGGTATCGGTATCAAGCCGGTGTCCAGCGAAGGTACCCAACGCCTGGTACGCAAGGCCATAAAGTATGCCATTGATAACGAACGCGATTCGGTTACCCTGGTACACAAGGGCAACATCATGAAATTCACCGAGGGTGGCTTCCGTGACTGGGGCTATGCGCTGGCACGTGAAGAGTTTGGCGCACAAGTGATAGGCGATGGGCCCTGGTGCAGCATGAAGAACCCGAATACCGGCAAGGAAATCATTATCAAGGATGTGATTGCAGATGCCTTCCTGCAGCAAATTCTGTTGCGCCCGGATGAGTACAGTGTGATTGCGACCCTGAACCTGAATGGCGATTACATCTCAGACGCGCTGGCCGCACAGGTCGGTGGTATCGGCATCGCACCCGGCGCCAACCTGTCTGATGACATAGCGATGTTTGAGGCCACCCATGGCACCGCACCGAAATACGCGGGCAAGGACCAGGTGAATCCAGGTTCATTGATTCTGTCAGCCGAGATGATGCTGCGGCACATGGGCTGGACTGATGCGGCTGATCTGGTCATCAAGGGACTGGCAGCAGCCATCGAAGCAAAGACGGTTACCTATGACCTGGATCGTTTAATGGATGGCGCAACCCGGGTCAGCTGTTCAGGTTTTGGCGACGCAATCATATCAGGAATGTAGCGCCAGGCCCGTTTAGCGCTGGCATAGATACTGAAGGCCGTACGATAACCTCACCAGCCTGAACAGGTCGTGGTGCGGGATAACCAGGCACGCTCCCTAACGAAGTCTGTAGACTGGCCTGCGTAAGGTCAGGCGCCTGCAGACGGGTTGCTCTATCAGGGGGCAGCGGCAGCAGCAGCGGCAGCGCGTATGTGCGCGGCGGTCAACCCTTTGGGGCCTTCAGCAAGGTCAAACTCGACATGCTGGCCCTGTTTCAGGGTTTTGTAGCCATCCATTTCGATGGATGAGAAATGCGCAAAAATATCTTCGTTGTTGTCATCGGTAAGGATAAAACCATACCCTTTGGTATTACTGAACCACTTCACTGTTCCAGTTGCCATATTACTACTTCCTTTTTTGATGGGTATAACTTACTCCAACTGGCTGTTTGTTTGATGTATTAACAGAAACAAGACAGACGTCAGATTTTTTTTGTTCAGGGAAAACAGGGCTGTCCCGTACTCCCATCCTGACAAGTTTTGTACTCGCCATACTTCTAGACTCTAATCAGTTGACGGAAATAGTCAAGTTTTCTAAGCCATTGATAAGCCTTAAAAACATTATAAAATATAGGTAAAAAAGCCATTATTTTCAAATTGAGCTTGAAATTTTCGCCGCTACCAGCCAGATTTAGAGTTAGTTTCAGTAAATGAACAGGGTGGGTCGGGGTTGAAGTCAGCTTATAGTGGCCTTATATAAGCTATTGTTTATTATTTTATTATTGACAACTCTTCCTGACTCTACGAATCTTGCAAATATGAGTGAACCGAAAAAATTATCGCATGACGGCGGTCTGGCGCTAGAGGAAGCCCGGCCAAAGTTAAAGAAACCACGGATGTATAAAGTAGTCCTGATGAATGATGACTACACACCGATGGAATTTGTAATCGAGGTACTGGAGCGGTTCTTCTCACTGAACCGACAGAAGGCGACCCAGATTATGCTGCATGTCCATACACGCGGGAAAGGGATCTGTGGCACATTTAGTCGTGATGTGGCGGAGACCAAGGTAGACCAGGTTAATGAATTTTCACGTGCACACCAGCATCCACTGATGTGCGCACTTGAAGCGGCATAGTGTGTTAGCAACGAGGTACCAGGCATGTTGAGTAAAGAGCTGGAGTTTACACTGAACCATGCCTTCAATGAGGCGCGGGAGCGGCACTACGAATTTATAACAGTGGAACACCTGCTGCTGGTGCTGCTCGATAATCCGACGGCACAGGAAGTACTGGTTGCCTGTGGTGCCGACCTGCCAGGTATTCGCGAGGATTTACAAACTTTTCTGGATGAAACCACCCCGTTACTGGCGTCCAATGACACGCGTGAGACCCAGCCAACGCTCGGTTTTCAGCGCGTATTGCAACGCGCCGTCCTGCATGTACAGTCAGCTGGCAGTGATGAAGTGACCGGTGCCAATGTACTGGTGGCGATATACAGCGAACAGGAATCTCAGGCCGTGTATTTTCTTAACCGGCAGGATGTGACGCGACTGGATGTGGTGAATTATATTTCTCACGGCATCTCCAAGGTGCAGGGTGAAGACGATGATGAGCCCATATCACTGGACGATGACGAGTCCGCCGATGCGAGTCAGCGCAAGCCACTGGAGCAGTTTGCCACCAATCTGAACCTGATGGCATCCAAAGGCAAGATAGATCCGCTGATCGGGCGTGCAAAAGAAGTAGAACGAACCATACAGATACTCTGCCGCAGACGTAAAAACAACCCGATACTGGTTGGTGAGGCGGGTGTCGGTAAAACAGCCATTGCCGAAGGTCTGGCTAAAATGATTGTTGAAAACGAAGTGCCAGAGGTGCTGGCCAATAACGTGATTTATTCGCTGGATCTGGGTGCGCTGGTCGCCGGTACCAAGTATCGCGGGGATTTTGAAAAGCGTCTAAAAAGTGTGTTGCATCAGCTACACAAGGAACCGGACGCCATATTATTTATTGATGAAATTCACACTATCATTGGCGCGGGTTCGGCCTCGGGTGGCGTAATGGATGCCTCCAACCTGATTAAACCGGTGCTGGCCAATGGCGAGCTCAAGTGCATTGGTTCGACTACCTACCAGGAATACCGTGGCATATTCGAAAAGGACCGTGCACTGGCACGCCGGTTCCAGAAAATCGATATTGAAGAACCTTCTATTGAAGACACGATCCAGATACTCAAGGGGCTCAAGTCGCGCTTTGAGGAGCATCACCAGATCAAGTACACCCCTCGTGCCCTGCGCACCGCTGCCGAACTGGCAGGTCGCTATATTAATGACCGGCACATGCCAGACAAGGCCATCGACGTGATAGATGAGGCCGGTGCCGGTAATCAGTTGCTACCACCTTCACGGCGTAAGAAAACCATTGGTGTGGCCGATATTGAAAACATTGTTGCACGCATGGCGCGCATACCTCCCAAGAGTGTATCGGCGTCTGACAAGGCCTCGCTCAAGAATCTGGAACGCGATCTCAAGCTGGTTGTATTTGGTCAGGATCAGGCCATCAGTACACTTTCCTCAGCAATCAAGATGTCGCGCTCGGGCCTGGGTGATAACAAAAAACCGATTGGTTCTTTCCTGTTTGCGGGTCCGACCGGTGTCGGCAAGACCGAGGTCACTCGACAACTGGCCAAGGTGATGGGTATCGAACTGATCCGTTTTGATATGTCAGAGTATATGGAGCGGCATACCGTCTCGCGCCTTATCGGGGCACCACCGGGTTACGTCGGCTTTGATCAGGGCGGTCTGCTAACCGATGCGATCACTAAACACCCACATGCCGTGTTGTTGCTGGATGAGGTTGAAAAGGCGCATCCGGAGGTATTCAATCTATTGTTACAGGTGATGGACCACGGCACACTCACCGACAACAATGGCCGTAAGGCGGATTTTCGCAACGTGGTTATCGTGATGACCACCAATGCCGGCGCTGCAGACATGGAGCGTTCATCTATCGGGTTTGTTAACCAGGATCACAGCAGTGATGGTATGGAGGCGATAAAACGCCTGTTCTCACCGGAATTCCGCAACCGTCTGGATGCGATCATCCAGTTCAAGGGACTGGAAGCCGATACCATACGTCATGTGGTCGACAAGTTTGTGATTGAGCTGGAATCGCAGCTGGAAGAGAAAAAAGTCAGCCTGACTATTGACGATGCGGCGCACCGCTGGCTACGCAAACATGGTTACGATCCTAAAATGGGCGCACGGGCGATGGGACGTGTGATCCAGGAGCACATCAAAAAACCACTGGCCGAGGAGCTGTTGTTTGGCAAACTGGCGCATGGAGGTCATATTGATGTGACTGAGCAGGATGACAAACTGGTGCTCAAGGTCAGCTCAGCTGAGGCAGCTGTGCACTAGCAGGTTTAACGGGCGCGGTAGGTAATGCGGCCTTTACTCAGGTCGTATGGTGTCAACTGGACAGTGACCGTATCGCCGGTCAGGATACGGATATAGTGTTTGCGCATTTTGCCGGAAATATGAGCAGTCACAACGTGACCGTTCTCCAGTTCTACCCGGAACATCGTATTGGGCAGGGTATCAATCACCTTGCCCTGCATTTCAATTGCTTCTTCTTTTGCCATTTTACTCTCTGATTGTTGTCCGGCTGCGGATGGTTGGTTAGCCGAACGGGTGTCCAGTTGCTACCTAATTGATAGCAGCCATTTATCCGATGCGTAATTATGGGGGAAAAAAAGCGGATGGCAAGCATTTCAGACAAGAAATGTGCCGGTATAGGCAATAAACCCGACTTTTCAGGCCGGTCGGGTGCCTGAAACAGCTAACTGGCGTCTGTTACATGGCCCTGGAGTAGACCCGATGCATCCAGCCTACCCGTGGGTGCAGTGCGGCCTCATCCATAATGATCTCCATATCAAGGTAATTGATTATATCTTCCAGGTTCGTATCCTGGCTGAAACTGCTGGTCAGGTGTTGTAAATGATCCCGGGACAGATACAACGTGTTGGGCCGGAGGTCGTGTTCCTGCTCATAGTCCTCTACCAGACGGTATACGAAGCTCAGCATGGCTATTCTCCTGGCGGCAATACTTGCCACTGTCATAAAGTATAGATCATCCTGCCATAGCAGGGATGATTGACTACCTGATTACTGGATCGGCTGTTGTGTCACTTACTTGACAAAATAATCGGGTTTTGTGACACAGGTGTGACAATATGCAACCGCCCTGGGTCGCCCTCATTCCCACGCTCTGCGTGGGAATGCATACTGCTATATCAGGTTACACGCAGAGCGTAGGAACCAGGAAGTAATCGGGGTTTGTGACAATGACAGATAAATAAAGGGGGTAACTCAGAAAAGTGGCACGAGCAATGTAGCGGGTAAGTTACAGGGCTGCCATCTGCTCAGTTTGTTCATTTGCAGCGTGCCACACGCCATTGTGGAAGCGTTGCAAGGGTTTAAACAGGTTTTTGTACTGCATTTTCTGACATCCTGGTATCCAGTAACCGAGGTAAAGCCACTGTAAGCTGCGTTTACGGCAAGCCTCGATCTGCCACAGTATGGCCATTGTACCCAGGCTGCGACGATCCAGTTCAGGGTCGAAAAAGGTATACACGGCCGACATACCCTGTTCAAATAAATCGATCACGGCTACCGCGACCAGTTTGTCAGCCAGTCGAAACTCTACAAATTCAGTGTCAGTCCAGTCTGCCACCAGAAAATCCATGTACTTATCGGCTTCCGGGACATCCATGCCACCGCCGGGATGGCGTGCAGTGATGTACTTCATATAGAGCTGGTGTTGCTCTTCATTGTAGACGGCCGGTGTAGTCTGGACAGTGATATCCTGATTACGCAGGCCTGTGCGACGCTGGTTGCGGTTGGGTATGAATTCGTTTACGGGCAGGCGTACCGGTACACAGGCGCTGCACGATGGGCAGGCCGGACGATAGATATGGCGTCCACTGCGCCGAAAGCCGTATTGAGCCAGTTTGGCGTAGACATGGTTATCCAGTTGCGCATAAGGGTCGGCAAACAGAGTGACCGCATGTCTGCCATCAAGATAGGGGCAGTCGTGATCCGGCGTTGCGTAGAATGAAACGCGTTTTACCTGATCTGATTCGAAATTGGGTCTGCCCATAAAATTCATGTGTGCTGTAATATTTCTTCAATATCTACTCTAGTTAATATGTACGATCAGAGAATGAGTTACAAGTCTAAAAGACCTTGATTATGTGCGCTGAGGCACATAAGAAACCTGCTCAGGCAGATGCCAGTGGCCGCGAATCCCGGGTAGCCGCAGATATTGACCAAGTAGCTTTTTAAAGTCCGTACGGGCTATACCGGTGGCGCCAAAGCCCTGTAAATGGTCAGTGGCAATCTGACAGTCAATGAGCCGGTAATCATAGTGTGTTAGCAGCTTTCCCAGATGGGCGAATGCTATTTTCGACGCATTGGCCGAGTGGCTGAACATCGATTCTCCAAAAAATACCCCACCGATGGCCACACCGTAAAGGCCACCGGCCAGTTGACCATCTATCCAGGTTTCGACTGAGTGGGCGTAACCGGCCTCGTGCAGTGATACATAGGCATCCAGCATCTCATCAGTTATCCAGGTGCCATTCTGGCCATTGCGGGTTATGCTGGCGCAGGCACCGATCACCTGCCTGAAAGCCGAGTCCAGACGGATTTGATAGCGTCCCTGACGCAGGATCTTCGCCAGGCTACGGCTGATGTGCATCCGTTCAGGGAGCAGCACAAAGCGCGGATCCGGAGACCACCAGAGCACTGGCTGACCTTCAGAGTACCAGGGGAAGATGCCTTGCTTGTATGCCTGCACCAGTCGCCCGACGCTCAGACCACCCCCTACAGCGAGCAAACCATCAGGTTTGCTTAACGCCTTGTTAACATCCGGAAACCGGTAGCGTAAGTCAGAGGAATCTAGCCAGTAGGGGGCAGGCATATCGTTGTTTCATGCGCATGGGTGGCGCAGTGAGTTAGCTGTTTTGCCTGGGTGCTTCAGTGTCTGTTGCCAGGCTGATGCCACCCTTGCATTCGCTATGCTTGGAGCTGTAAAGAGCCTTGTCTACATTGTGCAGTAGCGAAGCAAAATCAGTGCCGTGTGTAGGCGACTCGCCAATGCCAATGGTGATACTGACATCCAGACTTTCCTTTTTAGCCCAGTCCCCCAGCTGTTCCTGGATGCGTTCGGCAGCCTGTTTTGCCTCGGCAATGGTCATGCCCGGCAAGATCAACACAAATTCGTCGCCACCATAACGGGCCGCAAAGTCGGTCTGGCGGATATTGTTACGGATGATCAGCCCAACTGCCTTGAGGACCTGGTCACCCGTGGCATGACCAAACTGGTCATTGATCTGCTTGAACTGATCCAGGTCAGCAAACATCAGTATCGTACGGCAGTTATGATCGGTTGATTGACACAGGTAGCTCATCGCATGATCCATCAGTGCGCGGCGGTTGAGCAGGCCGGTTAGTGCATCGTGCTTGCTGCGCCGTTCCAGCCGGTTGCGGTTGGCGTCGATACGACTCATTAATAGATAGGCGTAGCCCAGAATAATTACCGCGAACAGATTCAAAAAGATCGTGCCTGCCGAGAGTGAATGTACGCCATCGGTATAACGCAAACTCAGCACAAAAACGGTAGCAATTATTGAGATCGTCAAGGTTTCTGCAAAGGCTCGCATGCCATAGCGCATACCGTTGCCGAGCACCACCACGATGTAAACCATGGACGACAGTGGCACCACAAATGGGTCATTGAGTACGAAAACAGACACACTGAGCACATCAGCCCACATCACCAGTCGGTAGCGGAAGGCGGAGTAATTCTTTTTCCACGCAGCGACAAACCATGCGGCATTCCAGATGGTATAGATGATCATATAGATGGAAATGCCGGTCAGGCTAAACCATGGCGACCGGTAATCATCGATGACATAATTGAAGTAGATGAGTCCCAGCGCGACAAACACAAAGCGGGTGATGTATTGTATCCGCTGTTCTTCCCAGGATGCCGGGATCCAGCGTGGTTTCAGCTCGACTGTATCGGCCGGGTGCACCGGCTCGACGCGTTTATCTTCCTTTCTGCGTTCCGGGGATATAGATTGATGCTTGTTTTCCATAAAGAAGCATAGCCTGATAATGCGTAGTGAGATGCCAGCATAAATATACTGAAAACGTTTATTATTTAACCATTATTTAACCGGGGAGTACAAAGTAACCCCTATTTGAATCCATTATACACCAGCGCTTGATATTTCGCTGTATAGCGGAATATTTCATGATATCAGTACAATTCTGTTAATTACAGCTTATAGGGACTCTTTTCTTTCAGGATCTCGATATGCGCTTGCATGGCACGCTTTTCGTTGCTGGAAAACTCGGCAATGGCTGTCCTGAACGCGTCATGAGCTATCCAGTGGGCGGACCAGGTTTCGCTGGGCATGAAGCCTCGGCTGATTTTGTGTTTACCCTGGGCGCCTGGCTCAAAATGCTTTAGTCCGTTTTTTATGCAGTAGTTGATACCCTGGTAGTAACACAGCTCAAAATGCAGATTGGGGATGTAAGTAACGCACCCCCAGTTGCGACCATACAGTGTGTCCGGGCCGACAAAGAAAATGGCACAGGCGATCGTTCGATCGGAATCACGTGCAAATATCAGTAATAAGGTTTCGGGCACATGTTCTGCCAGCTCACAAAAAAAACCATGATTAAGGGTGGCCAGTCCCGCTTTTTTGTCATAGGTGGTCTGATAAAAGTGTGCTGCATCGAGCAGCTGCTGTGTGTTGGCCTGATGTCCGTTCACGATCTCGATCTGTAGCCCCGATTCACGTGCCAGTCGGCGTTCGCGTCGAATTTCCTTGCGCCGGCGAGAGCTTAGCCGGGACAGAAAATCATCAAAATCCTGATACGCCTGATTATGCCAGTGGTACTGGCAATCCAGCCGGATTGCCAGACCGTGTTGTTCAAGAAAGCGGGTATCGGTTTCATTGGTAAATAGCCAGTGCAGGGATGATAAACGCAATTGCCTGGCTTGTTGCAAGGCAGCATCGAACAGATGACTGCACACCTCGTCGGCATTAGCCTGCGCTGCGATCAGCAGGCGGGTGCCGGTGGCAGGTGTATAGGGTATCGCACAGACCCCCTTGGGGTAGTAGGGCAGGCCGGCGCGATGAAAGGCGTCAGCCCATGACCAGTCAAATACCAGCTCACCATAGGAGTTATCCTTGATGTATAGCAGCATGGCACCAACCAGGGTATCGGATTCATCGTATGCGGCGATATGGTGACTGACCCAGCCAAACTTCTCGCCCACACAGTTATTGTGCTCCAGTGCGCTCAGAAAGCGATGGCTCAGCGTCGGGTTGGTGGTCTGGTTCAGGCGATCCCAGTCCGCGGGGTTGATTTCATCAAGGCTGCTGTGTATGCGTATATCCATTAATAGAATATCGCAGAAGTCCCCTCTCCTTCAGGGAGAGGGTTAGGGTGAGGGGATAAAATATCGGGCACCAGCTGAGTGATTTAACCAGACTCCTGCTAACTCTCTTCCAGTGCATCCAGAAAACGCTCGGCATCCAGTGCCGCCATACAGCCTGATCCGGCAGAGGTGATTGCCTGTCTATAAACCTGATCGGTCACATCACCGGCCGCAAATACACCGCTCACGCTGGTCGCCGTGGCATCACCGCTACTGCCTGATTTCACCTTGATATAGCCATTATTAAGTTCCATCTGACCTTCGAAGATAGCGGTATTGGGCTTATGTCCTATCGCAATAAAGGTGCCGTGTACTGGCACTTCTTTGGTCGACCCATCTTTCACATTTTTAATACGTATGCCGGTAACGCCGCTGTCATCACCCAGTACCTCATCCAGTACCTGATCCCATTCTATGGTGACATTGCCCGACTTGCTCTTTTCTATCAGCTTGTCAGACAGGATTTTTTCAGAGCGGAACTTGTCACGACGGTGTACCACGGTGACATGGTCAGCAATATTGGCCAGATACAGCGCTTCTTCAACCGCCGTGTTACCACCGCCAATGACGGCAACATTCTGTTTGCGATAAAAGAAGCCATCGCAGGTCGCGCAGGCCGATACGCCTTTGCCCTTAAAGGCTTCTTCAGAGGGCAGGCCCAGGTACATTGCGCTGGCGCCGGTGCAAATAATCAGCGCATCACAGGTATAGGTGGTGTTATCGCCTTGCAGTACAAACGGACGCTGTGATAAATCTGTTTTGCGGATATGGTCAAAAATGGTTTCGACAGCAAAGCGTTCAGCATGCTGGCGCATACGTTCCATCAGATCCGGCCCCTGTACACCGGCATTGTCACCTGGCCAGTTATCCACATCGGTAGTGGTCATTAATTGACCACCTTGTTCCATACCGGTAACCAACACTGGATTCAGGTTGGCACGTGCAGCATAAACGGCAGCGGTATAACCGGCGGGACCCGTACCCAGGATGAGTAAGCGGCAATGTTTGTTATCTGTCATGTATAATCACTCCGAACTATTTTATAGGTTTCGGTTGCAGGTACTGGGCTCAAAGCTACTGGCTCAGGCAGGCTGAACCTCGCAGTTAAGACCATTGCAGGGCTTGGCAGTTCGCTAACAACGCTAAAATGCCTGCAAATATCGTTGTAATGTTACGGAAACTAACGTTGAAGAACAAGGTAGAGTCATGCATATAGGGATACCCGCTGAAACCATGCCCTTTGAAGGGCGAGTCGGACTGATACCGGAGGCCTGTGCTGATCTGGTGCGAGCCGGGCATCAAGTGACGCTACAGGCAGGTGCTGGACTATCCAGCGGCTACCAGGACGCAGCTTATGAGCAGGCTGGCGTGAAGATATCGGGTAGTCTGTCAGAACTGCTTTCCGAGGCAGATTTACTGATCAAGGTCAAGCAACCGGATGAGTCGTTGCTGGACCTGTTGCAACCACATCATACACTTTTTTGTTTCCTGCATCTGGCCGCAGACAAGCCGCTGGCTGCGCGTTTGCAGCACACCGGGTGTACCGCAATCGCATTCGAAACAGTCAGCGAATCCGGTCGATTGCCGTTACTGGCCCCGATGAGTGAGATCGCCGGAACCCTGTCTGTGCAGATAGGCACCGGGCTACTGCATAGCCCACAGGGTGGCCGTGGTGTAATGCTGGGGGGTATCGCTGCGACTGAACGCGGTCAGGTGGTGATACTGGGTGCCGGACACGCAGGCTACAGTGCCTGCCGACTGGCGGCGGCTCAGGGTGCGCAGGTGACGGTATTTGATCTGGACCGGCAGCGTTTGCAGGCTGTGCGTAATCTGGGTGATAACGTGACCGCCCTGTACCCGTTTAACAGTAGTCTGCAGCAGCAGGTCAGCTCGGCCGACCTGCTGATTGGTGCAGTGCTACTACCCGGTGCCCGTGCACCGCATCTGGTATCAGAGGCCATGGTGAAAACCATGCGTCCTGGCAGTGTCATTGTGGATATCTCGGTCGATCAGGGGGGATGCATCGAAACTACCCGGCCCACTGACTATAATGACCCGGTTTTTCGTTACGCAGATGTGATACATTTCGGGGTGACCAATATGCCGGGGGCAGTTGCCCGTACTGCTTCACAGGCCTTGTCCGCAGTGCTGTTACCCTACGTACTCAGGCTGGCCGATGATGCGGATCAAGGTGCAGGCCAGGCGTCTCAGGTACTCAGTGATGCGATTAATATCAGGGTTGGCCAAATTATGAATTCGGTTGTTGCGCAGGCTCTTAAAAAAGAATAAGATCTCTTATAATATATATAGTTATACGATAAATCTATAGTGAAAGGTTAACTCCAGTGGGCCAGGCCAGACGTACCAGGGCAGATGCAATTCCAATGTCTGCGCACATCACCCGTGGTGTGCGCGAAGGCCTGCTGCTGATTTTTATCGCGATCGGGGTCTACCTGATCATCGCGCTACTAACCTACCATCATCAGGACCCGGGCTGGACCAACAGCGGCCTGTCTAACGGCCAGCCTGTTCTCAATCGAGGTGGCCAGGTGGGTGCATGGTTTGCCGATGTGCTGTTCCTGTTGTTTGGATATATGGCCTACCTGTTGCCGTTGATGATTATCTACGGCGGTGTGCTGCTATACCGTGGGTTTCCTTCAGAACATGGGTTTAATACACGCTTGCATGCCATGCGTTGGGTCGGCTTCCTGCTCACCATGCTCAGTGGCACGGGTCTGGCGACCCTGCATTTTTATGTAAACGAAATGGCCCTGCCACAGGACAGTGCCGGTGGTGGTGGCGTACTCGGCCTGGCGGTGATGGAGATGTTGTCCGTATTTGGCCTGCTGGGTATGACCTTATTCCTGCTGACGCTATTCCTGACAGGCATCACTCTGTTTACCAGCCTGTCATGGATATGGGTAATGGATCAGGTCGGTCGCTGGACACTGGAAGTGGGTTACCGTATCACTGCCTTATGGATCAACATGCGTGAGTCGATGCAAAGCCGCAAGGCGCGTTCACTGCGTGTAGAAACCATCAAGGTGGAAACAGAGAAAAAACAACAGCGCAAGCCTCCCCGTATTGAGCCTGTGCTAAACGAAATACCGCCCAGTCCTCGTATTGAGGAAGAAAAACAGGTACAGATGTTTGATATGCCGGCTGATTCTGTTCTGCCGCCGCTATCGCTACTGGATGTACCTAAAGTCCAGAAACATGGCTATTCAGATGAAGCGCTCAATGCCATGTCACACCTGGTTGAAATAAAGTTGAAAGACTTTGGTATCGAGGTCGAGGTGGTGTCGGTACATCCGGGTCCGATTATTACCCGTTTTGAAATACAGCCGGCAGCGGGTGTCAAAGTCAGCAAGATCACCGCATTGTCCAAGGATCTGGCGCGTTCATTGTCGGTAGTCAGCGTGCGTGTGGTCGAGGTGATCCCCGGAAAATCCGTTATTGGGCTGGAAATACCCAATGAACACCGGGAAATGGTGTACCTGAGTGAAATCCTGCATGCGAAGGCCTACGACGCAGTCAACTCGCCACTTGCGCTGGCGCTGGGCAAGGATATCAGCGGTCAGCCGACTGTAGTTGATCTGGGCAAGATGCCGCATTTACTGGTAGCCGGTACGACCGGTTCGGGTAAGTCAGTTGCGGTCAACGCGATGATACTCAGCTTGCTGTACAAGGCAACGGCTGCCGATGTGCGCATGATCATGATCGATCCGAAGATGCTGGAGCTGTCAGTTTATGAAGGTATCCCGCATTTGCTGACACCGGTTGTGACCGACATGAAAGATGCGGCCAATGCGCTGCGCTGGTGTGTGGGTGAAATGGAACGTCGCTACAAATTAATGGCAGCGTTAGGCGTCAGAAACATTGCAGGCTATAACCGCAAGATTAAAGATGCCGAAGACAAGGGTGAACCCTTAACCGATCCGGTATGGAATGACAGCGGTCATGAAGACCCGAGCAAGCCACCACCCTTGCTGGTACATTTACCGATGGTCGTCGTGGTGATTGATGAGTTTGCCGACATGATGATGGTGGTCGGTAAGAAGGTGGAAGAACTGATTTCGCGTCTGGCACAAAAAGCGCGCGCATCCGGTATTCATCTGATACTGGCAACCCAGCGGCCTTCAGTGAATGTGATTACCGGCCTGATCAAGGCCAACATACCGGCACGCATTGCGTTTCAGGTTTCGTCAAAGATTGACTCACGTACCATTCTCGATCAAATGGGTGCCGAGCAGCTACTGGGGCACGGTGATATGCTTTATCTCACCGCCGGTAGTGGTGTACCCACTCGCGTACACGGTGCGTTTGTGTCAGACCCGGAAGTGCACCGCGTAGTAGACTATCTAAAACAGAACAATCCACCCGAGTACCTTGAAGAAATTACATCCGAGGCACAGGAAAGCGAGGTACGCTTGCCGGGAGAAGGACCGCTGGATCAGGATACAGAAGCAGACCCGCTATATGATGAGGCAGTAGGCCTGGTAATTGAAAGTAGGCGGGCATCAATATCTGCGGTTCAACGGCGTCTGAAAATTGGTTATAACCGTGCCGCACGGATGATCGAGACGATGGAGGCGGCCGGCATTGTCAGCACCATGCAATCCAACGGTAGCCGCGAAGTACTGGTTAACCCGGGCCCAAAAGACTAGAGAGAAAACGATGTTAACGCTAAGACTTTTAATCATCACGCTGACTTTGTCAGGATTTTCATCAGCTGTTCTCGCCGTCACGGCGATTGACAGGCTGAATGAATTTAACACCCAGGTAAACAGCCTGAGCGCAGGGTTTAAACAGACCTTGTACGACAGTGATGGTGAAGCCGTGCAACAATCCAGTGGTAAACTGTTAATACAAAGGCCTAACCGTTTTCGCTGGGATTATAGTAAACCCTATCCCCAGTTATTACTGGCTGATGGTAAACGTTTCTGGATATACGACAGTGATCTGGAGCAGGTAACTGTAAAGCTGATTAGCGAAGTATTGGGCAATGCACCTTCTATGTTATTAAATGGCAAACGTGTGCTGGATGATGATTTCATCATCAAGGACCTGGGGAAAAAGGATGGCATGCTATGGGTGGAGTTATTTCCACGCAAGTCAGAGTCTGACTTCAGGCTGGTGCGTCTGGCATTTAAAAAACAGTTGCAGATAATGGAATTCGAGGATGCACTTGGTCAACTGACGCGCATCCAGTTCGATAACCTTAAAACCAATATCACGATTAATCCTGACCAGTTTGTATTTCACGTTCCCAAGGGCGCTGATGTGGTCGGAAACACCGAATAGTTATTATCAATAACCGGACCATGAGCGCTAACAAGCCACAACAGAACCACGTACCACTGGCACAACGCATGCGGCCCAATACCCTGGAAGAGTTTATTGGTCAGTCACATCTGTTAGGAGAAGGTCGGCCATTACGTCAGGCACTTGAAACAGGTAATCTGCATTCCATGTTGTTCTGGGGGCCGCCCGGCACAGGAAAAACAACCCTGGCCAACATGATCGCGCAACGTGTCAACGCCGAGTTTATTAAATTGTCTGCCGTGTTATCAGGTGTGAAGGACATTCGTGCAGCGGTAGAGCAGGCACGTTTTCTGCGCGATCAGGGCAGGGACACCGTACTGTTTGTTGATGAAGTACATCGATTTAACAAATCCCAGCAGGATGCATTTTTACCGCATGTTGAAGATGGTACGGTAGTGTTTATTGGCGCGACAACTGAAAACCCATCCTTTGAATTAAACAATGCATTGCTTTCGCGCTCGCGGGTCTATGTGCTGAAGTCACTGAGCGTTAAAGAGATGCGCCAGGTGATCGACCGTGCGCTGTCAGACCATGATGATGGTCTGGCAGATCTTGGGCTGGTGATGAGCGACAGCGCCCGAGACAAACTGGCTCAGGCGGCTGATGGTGACGCACGCCGTGCGCTGAATCTGCTTGAGATAGCATCTGACCTCGCGCAACCGGGTGATGAGGGAAACGTGATAGACGAAGCGGTGCTCAAGTCTGTTTTAAGTGATGGGGTGCGTCGCTTTGATAACAAGGGCGAACAGTTTTACGACCAGATTTCAGCATTACATAAATCCGTCAGAGGCTCTAACCCGGACGCAGCGCTATACTGGTTGTGCCGCATGCTGGACGGCGGTTGTGATGCCTTGTATATCGCCCGGCGTGCAGTACGTATGGCCAGTGAGGATATTGGTAACGCCGACCCGCGCGCCCTGCAGCTGGCACTGAATGCCTGGGATGTACTGGAGCGTCTGGGTCCGCCCGAGGGTGAGTTGGCACTGGCTCAGGCAGTCATTTATATGGCCTGTGCAGCCAAGAGTAACGCAGTGTACAGTGCCTTTGGTAAAGCCATGAAAACCGTGCGGCAGCAGGGTAGTCAGGAAGTGCCATTGCATTTACGTAACGCGCCAACCCAATTAATGAAGTCACTCGATTATGGTCGTGAATATCGATATGCCCATGATGAGCCAGAGGCCTATGCCGCAGGCGAACATTATTTTCCGGATGATATGAAAGAACCCCGTTTTTACGAACCGGTGGCACGTGGGCTGGAAATACGTATCGCCGAGAAAATGCAGCACCTGCGTGAACTGGACAAACAGGCCAGGCACAAACCACAGAGAGAAGAGAAAACATTATGAACCATCTGCTCGCGATAGCCTCCGGAGGTGCCATTGGTGCGGTGGGTCGTTACCTGATGTCTAACGGTGTATACGCAATATTGGGTCGGAGTTTCCCGTATGGAACACTGGCCGTTAATGTGCTGGGTTCATTGTTAATGGGTATTTTATATATCCTGTTACTGGAGCGTGTCAGTCTAAGCATGGAGTGGCGTGCGGCATTACAGATCGGTTTACTCGGTGCGTTCACGACGTTTTCAACTTTTTCGATAGAGACCTTGTTGTTGATTGAAAATGGCGAACTAAGCCGGGCAGCCGTCAACATTATTCTAAGCGTCGTGTTGTGTCTTGCTGCGGTCTGGGCAGGCGTACTTATAGGAAGGCAAATATGAAAAGGGTAGCAGTCAAAATGGTAAGAATCTACCTCACCGAAGAAAAGGCACATCTCGATAAACTAATGGCCTACCTGCATGATCAGGAAAAGGTCAGGGGTGTTACGGTGTTTCGCGGCATCAGCGGATACGGTAAATCAGGCGTCATACATTCCTCCAGCTTGCTGGATATGTCACTCAATCTGCCAGTGGTAGTTGAGTTCTACGATTTTGCAGAGAAGATCGATCAGATACTCGAAAATATCGATAAGCTTCCCGGTACTATGATAGAGCCGGGTCATATAGTAAGCTGGGCGGCCGAAGCAAACTTGAAGGGCTAATCAGTAACATGCTAGACCCAAAACGATTTCGTCAGGACCTGGAACAGCTTACTACAGAGTTATCTCGCCGTGGCTACCAGTTTGACGGCAAGGCATTCAGTGAACTGGACAGTCGGCGTAAGGAACTTCAGGTTAAAACCCAGGACTTGCAGAATGAGCGTAACATCCGTTCAAAATTGATCGGCAAGGCCAAGGCTGCAGGCGAAGACATCAAGCCCCAGCTGGATGAAGTGGCGCGCCTGGGCGACGAGCTTAAAGAAGGTGAAAAAACGCTGGCAGGACTTCAGCAGCAATTGAACGAGCTGTTCATGGGTGTCCCTAATATTCCACATGAATCGGTGCCAGACGGGCAATCAGAAGACGATAATGTTGAAATACGCCGCTGGGGTGAGTTGCCTGAATTTGAATTTGAACCCAAAGATCATGTCGATCTGGGTGAGCGAGATGGACTGCTGGATTTTGAAACAGCCAGCAAACTGACGGGCTCCCGTTTTGCGGTAATGCGCGGCCCGATGGCTCGCCTGCATCGGGCACTGGCCCAGTTCATGCTGAACCTGCACACCGAAGAACATGGTTACACCGAAGCGAATGTCCCGTTCATGGTCAACGCAGAAAGCCTGTTGGGTACCAGCCAGTTGCCCAAGTTCGAGGAAGACCTGTTTGCACTTAAAGGTGACTTCCCATACTACCTGATTCCTACCTCAGAAGTACCCTTAACCAATATGGCCAGAGACAGCATCCTGTCCGCTGATGATCTGCCACAACGTTGGGTGGCCCACACGCCGTGCTTCCGCTCGGAAGCCGGTTCATATGGCCGAGATACCCGGGGTATGATTCGTCAGCATCAGTTCGAAAAAGTCGAAATGGTACAGTTGGTTAAACCCGGGCAGTCGTTCGATGCGCTGGAAGAATTAACAACACATGCTGAAACCGTATTACAGAAGCTGGGCTTGCCCTATCGCGTGGTCGAGCTGTGTACCGGAGACCTGGGCTTCTCGGCAGTCAAAACCTATGATCTTGAGGTCTGGTTACCCGGGCAGGGGAAATATCGTGAGATATCATCCTGCAGCAATACCGGTGATTTTCAGGCGCGTCGTATGCAGGCGCGCTGGCGTAACCCGGAAACAGGCAAGCCCGAACTTGTGCATACCCTCAATGGCTCCGGTCTGGCGGTTGGCAGAACACTGGTAGCGGTGATGGAAAATTATCAGGATGCAGAAGGGCGTATTCATGTCCCGGATGTGCTGGTACCGTATATGGGTGGGGTTAGCGTAATATAGAAACCGCCCCTCGTAATGACAGGAAAACAGGGTATATAGCTTCCTACCCCAATCAGTATATTTTCATTCAAACTCAGGTATGATTAAGTACGCAATCGTAACAATAAAGGTCTGAATACATGGACTATTTCCCGCTTTTCATGTCAATTAACGAGCGCCAGTGCCTGGTAGTAGGCGGTGGAGAGGTTGCCACACGTAAAATTGCGCTGTTGCGGCGTGCCGGGGCAAAGGTACACGTACTGGCGCCAGACCTTACCGGGTCACTAAAAGACCTGGCAGAGCAGGGTGACATCACGCATGATGCCAGCACATTTGATTCGGTCAACGTGTCAGACTATGCGTTGGTGATAGCCGCAACCGATGATGCGGCGGTCAACAAAAAGGTTTCCGAGGTTGCTCAGGCAGTTAACATACCGGTCAACGTGGTTGATAACCCGGATCTGTGCAGCTTCATCGTTCCGTCTATCATCGACCGTTCACCGGTACAGGTGGCTGTCTCAACAGGTGGCGCATCACCGGTACTGGCCAGAACCCTGCGTACGCGTCTGGAAACCCTTATCCCGTCTGCATACGGTCAACTGGGTAAATTACTGGAAGCCAATCGCACCGCAGTGAAGGCCGCTTACGATAATGTTGACCAGCGCAGACGTTTCTGGGAAAACATCCTGGCAGGCCCGATTGTCGAAATGGTGCTGGCCGGCCAACATGACCGGGCACAGGCCGAGATCGACAAGGCTATTCAGAGCAGATCTGACGGTAGCAGCGACACAGGAGAGGTGTATCTGGTCGGCGCAGGCCCCGGTGATCCTGACTTACTTACCTTTCGCGCGTTGAGGTTGATGCAGCAGTCAGATGTCATCGTACATGACCGACTGGTTTCACAGCCCATACTGGACATGGCACGCAAGGACGCTGATTTTATCTATGTAGGCAAGGAGCGTGATAAACATACCCTGCAGCAGGAAGACATTAATCACTTGCTGGTACGTCTGGCCAGGGAAGGCAAACGTGTATGCCGGCTTAAAGGGGGCGACCCGTTTGTTTTTGGACGAGGGGGAGAGGAAATCGATACCCTGACCCAGGAAGGCATTCCGTTTCAGGTCGTACCTGCCATCACCGCTGCGCTGGGTGTGGCATCCTATGCCGGTATTCCACTGACGCACCGAGACTACGCTCACTCGGTACTGTTCACCACCGGGCACTTAAAAGACGGAACCATGAACCTGAACTGGTCTGGCCTGGTGCAGCCACGGCAGACCATTGTTTTTTACATGGGACTACATGGCGTCGATATTATCTGTAAGGAAATGATCGCTCACGGTATGCCTACCACTATGCCGATTGCGCTAGTACAGAAGGCAACTCTGCCTGATCAGAAAGTGATCACAGGAACACTTGAGACCATGCCGCAGATCATCCGTGAAACCGAGATACATCCACCGACGCTTATTATTGTCGGGGAAGTGGTCAAGTTACATGAAAAACTGAACTGGTTCCAGACAGAAAAATAGAACATAGAGTCAGGTTTTGTGTGACGATACTTTCGTAGCCTGTACGATGCAAGGCTGACAGATTTCCCTGTCTAACGTGAAAATGTCACAGCAATTTACACTGACGGTGACATACTGTCAGTATAGATAATATTCCTGATGGAGAAAGCTATGGCTATCTATGCATTTGATGGTACGACCAACACTCCCGGCGATTTATCAAATGTTTTCAGAATGTATGATATATACGACAGTCGTCATAAGTTTTATACGACTGGCCCTGGTAGCAGGGGGACTAAGGTCAGCAAAATAATCGAATCGATCACTGGTCATGGTGGGCAAGAGCGAATATTCGATGCACTGGAAATCTGGAAATACTGGCAATCGAAAGGAAGCAGGGAAACAGTTATTGTCGGTTTTTCAAGAGGTGCGGTGATTGCACGTGAATTTGCTAACCGTGTGAACGATGAAAACGGAAAAATAGATTTTCTGGGCTTATTTGATTCTGTGGGCTCATTCGGAAATCCAGCCAACATGAAGGATATTGGTTACCGGAAATCCATACCAGGTGTCGTACACTATTGCGCACATGCGATGTCGATAGATGAGGAGCGTTTCAGCTTCAGGGTAATTCGCGCAAAACCGTCAGCAGATAATGATAACAGCACCATACAGGAGTGTTGGTTTCCAGGGGTACATTCTGACGTGGGAGGGACCTTGAAAAAGGGACTGGGGGCCTGTTCACTTGACTGGATGCTGGAGCATGCAAAGCAGGCCGGTACAAAACAATGGGATGAGGATGTAGTTATAAAGGTCCGTAAGAACAGATTGTGTAGTGAGGCTCCATCAGAAAATAAATTATCTCTGCCGCGCTGGTTTTTGAAAAGCCTGAGGACACGAAAGATCGAACCTGGCGATCAGACATGTAAGGAAGTTTCCAGCTAAGGTTATCTGCAATCATTTCGGAGGCATTTGATCTGGTCTCACACGGCTGACAAAATATTCGTCACCTTCATCTGTACTAACGGCCTGACTGTTATTGTTAATCATGGGTAGTTCATAATCATTCCAGCCGGCCATGCCTGTCTTCATTGAATAGACTTTTGTGTAGCCCATTTCCTGCATGACTTTGGCCGCAAGCACACTGCGATTGCCTGAACGACAAACCAGCACTACCTGCTGGTCACGTGCAGCTGCAAGTTCAGGAACGGTTTCCTCGTAACCATAATCGCAAGCCGATTCCAGTATGCCACGTGGTACATTAATGCTGTTATGAATACGTAAGCGATCGTATTCATAAGGTTCTCGAATATCTATAATGAGTAGCGCTTCCTTGTCGTCCAGCTTTTCTGATACATCCCATGGAAAAAGTTCATTGATCCCAGGCAGGATTTCTTCAACCAGTTGTCTGTAATTCTTCATCTTAAATCCCGTCATAAATTATTTTCTGTTACAGCTTGTCTTTTTGACACAGGCTTTTCTCAACCGCAATAACAGCTGCTTCTACCCTTGAATGTATCTTAAGCTTTCTGAGTATCGCCTTTACATGTAATTTTACGGTCCCGTCCGATATACCCAGTTTTTTGGCTATCACCTTGTTGCTTTCGCCTTCTGCTACGTGACATAAAATTTCGTGTTCGCGTGGGGTGAGTTCGGCAAAACGCTTGTTCTCTTCTTCAATGGCCTCGTCACCAAACTGGACTACCTTCGCCAGAACGCCTGTCAGCTCAGGTGCAATCACGGTTTGTCCTTTAACGATTTCATGTAACGCATTAACCAGATCGTCCGGATCCATGTCCTTGAGTAAATAGCCGGCCGCACCGTTTCTTAGCGATTCGATCAGGTCGCGTTCATCATTGCTGGTGGTAAGCATTACAACAGGAGCTTCAAGCCCTTCATCGCGCAGCTTCTGGAGTACCTGTATCCCGTTAATATCAGGCATGCGCATATCAAGTAGTACCACGTCGGGATTATTGTCAAAAACTACCTTAACACCTTCGTGGCCATCGCCTACAGATGCGACCACTTCAATACCACGCCTTTCGAATAAACCTTCCAGTCCTATCCGGAAAAGGGCATGGTCGTCGATTAATACTATACGCATAGCTATACCTGGGTCAGCTTTTTATTAGTGAGTTTCATGTGTCAGATATTGGTAAAGGTAGATTGATCTTTTTCAGGGGCAGGTTTGAATGTAAGCATCACGCGTGTGCCTTCACCTGGCTCACTTTCAAATGACAGATTTCCATGTAAACGTTTGGCGCGTTCCTGCATAATAGACAAACCGATATGTTCACCTGCTTTGCCGTCCAGGACCCGGTTTTTCAGACCGATACCATCATCTTCAATCAGAATACTGTAGTCATTATTCTCATCCATGCGCAATAGTACGCGTACGGCATGTGCCTTGCTGTGTTTACGTATATTCGTCAGAGATTCCTGTACGATACGTAAAACCTGCATTTCCAGTGTTGAAGGCATGCATAATTCGTTCCACTGGTTCTGAAAAAATATCAGTATATTTGTTTCCTTACGAAATCGGTCTATGACATTATCGATAGCAGAAATAAGTCCACGTTCATCAAATGGGGCCCGGAAGTGTGAAAGTAATTCACGTAATTCAGTGTAGGCTTCGTCCAGACCATTCTGGATATTGGACACCTCATGACGAGCCGTATCGTTGTCGGCGTGCAGTAGGGAGTCTTCGAGGTTTCTGGCCTGAAAACGAAGGCTGGCAAGTGTTTGTGCAAGTGAATCATGCAGCTCATGAGAAAGCATGGTGCGTTCCTGGTTAATCTCCTGTCTTTTTGCGGTTTCATCAAGACGTGAGGTTTCAATAGCGATACCCAGATGACGACCAATACTGGTCAGGATTTCCTTGATGTCTTCCCGCTCAAGCAAACTTCGTTGTTCAACAAACAGATTATAAACACCCAGGTTCTTTCCGGCATGCTGTAACGGGACGGCTATCATCTCAATATCATCCTGATCAAAGAAAGGCTGTCCGGCAAATTCGCCACATTGACTGATATTATCCTGGGTAAGTACATCGCCATTTTGAAAGGCCTTGCCACACATGCAACGGTCAACAGGTATCAGCTGTTCTTCTTTTATGATTTTTTCATCAAGCCCGATGCTGGATACCAGGCGCATCTGATTGTCGTCGGTTATTAGTCTGACGGTAGCAGCACGGGCATTAACGACCCCCATCAGTGTGTTTAAAAAGCGGTGAAGTAAATCTTCAAGACTACGTGATGTGTTAATGCTGGCAGCCACATCGTACAGAATTTCCAGTGACCGTGTTTTTTGTTCAATTTGTTCTGTTTGTTTTTTTACCTGATCGTCCATTCTTCTGGAGAGTGTTTCAAGGTCTTTTCCCAGGCCGTTTATATCTTTAACCAGTTCAGCGAACTCACCATGACCCGGTACCGGTATACGTGCAGACAGGTTGCCGCCACGCATACGCATGGCCCAGCTGCGCATGTGTGCCAGTGGCAACATAAGTTGATGGTTGATTCGGTACAACATCAGGCCAATTGCTATGGCCCCACCCAGTAATAGCGCAATCTGAACTGAATAGAGCCAGTCCATATTGTCTTTGGTCGTTACCATGATATAGCTGTTCAGACCCAGCAGTACCAGAATACTCAGTAAGGTAACCAACGGCATGAAAAGTCCGCTTGATACCAGCGCAGGTGATTTTTTACGCCAACCCGCTGCATGTGGGCGTAACCATGGCATGAGTCTGCCATACTTGCCTGAGTGGGCAGGTTTACCGGTGGCTTGCATTTTGATTTGTTCAGTACCAGGCATGCTATTGTCTATTTAAGGACATTCCGTAAGTGTATGCTATTTAGCCGTTACAGTCAGGTTCAGGATTTATGACGTATGGCATAAATACCGGGATGGAATATATCCTTGCCTGATTCGGAAAACGCGTTGGTATACGGGTAGATAGCGTGTTCAAGTTCCTCACACCAGGAGGGATGGCTGTAATTAATATCGGTAAACAGCCATAGACCTCTAGGTGACTGGCAGGCGGCCGTCAGCATCTGGATCTGCTCGCCGGCCTCAGAACCCACTATGCAGCCGCCCAGCATTTGGCCTGTTTCTTCGTCGTGAACGACCTCGATGAAGCCTTCGGTATCCTGGCGGCCACGAGCCTTGGGTGAGGCGCTGAAATTACCGCGGGCAACATCAGGCTCAAAGCCGGCAGATTCCGCCATTTCTTCTGTCAGACCAACGGCCGCAATTTCCAGCGCTGTATCGATAACAATAGGAACAATGTGATAATTAAATGTTAATCGGGTACTGCCAACTGCATTGGTTGCAGCTACCTTGCCATCATGCAGTGCGGCATTGGCTGTCATGGGTCCCGCTTTTACATCACCTACTGCAAAAATCCCGTCTACCGATGTTTCGAGGTACTGATTGGTTTTAATGAACCCTTTTTTATCAAGATCGATGCCTGTATGCTCAAGCCCCATACCGGACGTGCAGGGTTCACGGCCAATGGCTACCAACACGTAGTCAAAATTCTGTTTTTCGCCACTACTAAAGTTCACATCAACACCTGCTTCGCCAGGCACAGCTGAGAGAACGCCGGTATTTTTTCGTATATCAACGCCCAGACGCTTAAACTTGCGCTCCAGCATCATGCTGGCCCGTTCAGGGATATTGGTTTTGTTCAGCATGCGGCTGGATTGCTCAACAATGGTGACTCTGGATCCATATTGGTGTAGTAAAAATCCAAACTCGGCGCCGATAGCGCCACCGCCGATGATTAGTATTGATTCTGGAAGCTGGTCAAGGCGGGTTAGAAAATCATACGAATTCAGGATACGACTACCATCAGTTGTGACGTTGGGATGTTTACGTTCACGCGACCCGGTAGCAATGATTACATGTTTGGTTGATATGGTTTTGTTGTCACCGGTATCATCTGTGATCTGTATTGTATTGCTATTAACAAAACTGGCGTGTCCAGCAAACTGGTGCACACCAAGACGGCGTAACCAGACAGGGAAGTTGTCACGTATCTGGCTTACCACTTCTTCTTTGTACTCTAAAGCACCAGTAAAATCACCAGAGATAGTGCCGTTGATGCCCTTGCCATTTAACTGGTTAACATCCTCAATTAATTTGGCCAGATGTAACAGGGTGTTTTTGGGTATGCAACCTTTATTCAGGCAGGTGCCTCCCTGTTGTCGGGATTCTATCAGGGCAACACGTGAGCCGAGCTGAGCCGCTGTGATGGCGGCCTTGTAGCCACCCGGGCCACTGCCAATGATAACTATATCAAACTTGCTTAGTGACATATTGTTTTGGACCGTACGTCACATGCCCGCTTTATTGTTTACAGACGCGCTGTAAATACATCCCTGTACGCTCGACGGTAGCATCCATGCTACCGACGGTCTGTAAACAATAAAGCGGGCATGTAACGTACTCCTTAGTGTTATTTTGACTTTTTGACTGGTGTATAGTTTGGATCGAGCGGGTTCAGGAAAATAAAGTTGAACTGTCCGGGCTCAATTTCGACATAATCAAGAGTCGTTTCCTCAAGTATCTCGATGCTCATCGAGTCTATGACAACCGTGACCCCGCCATTCTGAACCTGTGTATCACCTTCTTTGGCTTCATCGAAACCCATGCCATATTCGATGCTGCCATCCGAGTTGGTTTTTGCTGCTACACGTAGAACAGGTTCGCCATTAGCCTGAGCGGCTGTTAGCTTAATGTGTTCTGCTGCGCTATCGGTATACTTAAACATAAAGGGGCCTCATATCAGAGTAGGGTATCAGCTTGGGTGATAATTAAATGTATGTATGAAACGAAGCGTTTTGCCCATGGGTTTTTGCCAGCGTTTCTCAGGTGTGTGTAATTTGCCATTACATTTTTGTACAGCAGACCGTCATGTTGGCCATCTATGCCTGTTCCACGCAGCACATTGTATGCATATTTTATTGAGGGCTCAATATTTTCCAGTTTTGAATAATGAAACTCATGCGCTGGCAAGTCATCTGATTCTTCAGGTTGGTCCGGCCATGGGTGTTCTGATGTTTCATGCAGACGGACATAACCACGGCCCTGAGGGCGTTCACACATCACCACATCAACAGGCAGAGCACCCACCATGGATAATTTGTTTTCATGCCATGAAATAGTGTTTGCCAGGTACATTAGCCCACCACATTCAGCATATACCGGCATGCCATTTTCTATGGCATCGTGAATATCGGCGCACATCGAGGTATTACTGGAGAGTGTTTGCATATGTGTTTCCGGAAACCCACCACCAATGAACATGGCATTTACCTGCGGTAAATGGTCATCATGCAAGGGGCTAAACGGTACCAGCGTAGCACCCTCATCTTCGAGAGCCTTAAGGTCATCTGGATAATAGAAACCAAATGCTTCATCTCTGGCAATAGCTATTCTTATTGCTTTATCCTCACTTACCGTAGAGTACGTACGGATAATCGTGTTTTGTATTTCTGGTGCTGGTGCTGGTGCTGGTAGCGTTGATCTGCCGGCATGCTCAATCAACGCATCCAGATCAACCTGATCTTCAATGGCGCGTCGTATAGTATCAATTTTACGTTGAGCCGCACCGGTTTCATTGCTGGGGACCAGGCCCAGATGTCGCTCGTCAATAATTAGTTCCGGGTTACGATGGACGGCACCAAGAAGTTTTACATCGGTATAATGTTCCAGTATCGAAACCAGCTTCCCTTCATGGCGGCTGCCGCCCACCTGGTTCAGGATAACACCGGTGATACTGATAGCAGGATCAAAATTCTGGTAGCCCAGTACCAGTGGTGCGATACCTCGCGTCATACCACGTGCATCCAGTACCAGTATTACATTGGCACCGAGCTGCTTGGCCAGCGCAGCGTTACTATTGGTGCCATCCAGGTCGAGACCATCGTACAAACCCTTGTTACCTTCGATTACACCAATGTCTGCTGCTGCCATATGCTCATAAAAACGTGCAGTTATCTCATCCTGCTGCATGGTATAAAAATCCAGGTTAATACAATCGTGACCGGCAGCGCGTCCCAGCCATAGGGGGTCAATATAGTCAGGGCCCTTCTTGAAAGGTTGTACACGCAGCTGACGTTTGCATAGTGCTGCGCATACACCAATTGAGATTGTCGTTTTACCTGAGGATTTGTGTGCAGCAGAAAGCATAATGTGTGACATGTTCAGCTCCACATAATTTAACTGTCAGACCATCTGTTTAATAAATTCTGAAGAGAATATTGTGATGGTATAGCATCAGGCAACCGGCAATTACCGGTTGCCTGATCAGGAGAATCAAGCCCTGCTTTCAGCCTTGTGATGAGGGTCGGCAACATTATCAGCCAGACTGGTGGGTAGGAAGCGTAGCACGGCACAACCAAATACAAAGATGATTATGGCTATCGCGACTCCACCAAATCCCAGAACTATTTCAGGGAGGCTGGGTGTGTAAGTGAAATAGGCTGCAGCATCCCCAAATGAGCTGCTAATAACATCCATATCCGGGAAAATCGGCATGGGATAAGCCTGCCCACCAATAATAATCGTAACCAGCTGGGCAAAGCCACCAATAATAACCAAAGCAGCGCCTATCGCGATCCAGGTTCTTGACTGACCCAGCTTGGTATAGAAGATCAGTAATGGAGCAGCGGTGCCAATCAACATCTGGCCTACCCAGAACAATGGAGTGTGCCCACTGGGACCGGCCAGTATAAATCTCTCAAAACCATGGTGTTGTGTGGCGTAGAGGTTAGTCAGGTGATACGCCAGTACGAAATAAAAGACTGCTGCAACAAAGATACCCAGTACATTCTTTAAACGATTGATTACTGCATCACCCAGTTCCTTGTCAGACCATTTATAGGTCGCCATCAGGAACAGAATAAAGCAGGCCATACCTAATGAGAATGACAGGGCTATAAACAGCGGTGCCATGATCGCTGCATCATAGGCAGAGCGAGCCACCAGGAAGCCAAAGATAGAGCCGGTACCGGTAGTGAGTATCAGGCGCCAGATAAAGGCTACGAACCCGGCTGCCTTGTAATACTTGTTCATCTTCTTTTCCATCATGAACCAGATATAGACGACAGTGATGGCTATAAATCCGTTATACAGAATAATGTTCCAGGCAAAAATGGACTTGAAGTTATACAGGGTCATCGCTTCGATCAGGCGGTCCGGACGACCAAGATCGAGCACCAGTACCATCAGGCCACCGATAAGCAGCGATATGGCCAGCAGGGAAGACATTCGTCCCAGCGGTTTGTATATGGCCTTGCCAAAGACCGTGCCAATAGAAGCAACGTTTAGTGCGCCTGATGCCGCAACAATCAGAAATATGGCGAATACATGAGGTGTACCCCAGACTATCTGGTTGTTCATGCCGGTCACCCAGTGACCGTTATGTTCCATATAGTATGCAGCACCCAGACCGGCGAGAATAACCGCGATCAGTATGCCCATCAGACCATAGAAGCCCTTGCTGTTGGCTTCAAGTGAAGTGTAGTTGACTTTACTCATGTGTCAGACTTCTCTCGTTAATTTCTTTATGCTGTTTATAACAGCTATGAATATCAGACGCCGCGGTAGCGGACACCGGTGTTCAGATCCAGATCCGCACGTAACTGACGTGTCTGATAACTTCTCATTTCCTGGCTGATGTCACTGTATTTATCATTCAGGTCACCGAAAATGATCGCATTGTGATTTTCACCAGCGCATGCTTCGACACAGGCAGGGTCACGAGGACCATTGACTTCATCTATTCGTTGCACACACAGGGTGCAGCTTTCGACGCAGCCTTTACCGCGTGGTACATATTCCACCTGGTTTGTTAGCTCTTCATGTACAAAAGAGCGTGCCTTGTAGGGGCATGCCATCATGCAGTAACGACAGCCAATGCATGTGTGGCGATCTACCAGTACGATGCCATCTTCACGCCGAAACGAAGCACCGGTTGGGCAAACGTCAACACAGGGTGGATTTTCGCAATGCTGACACATCAGGGGTAAGGAGCTTTCCTTGCCTGATTCCTTGTGGCGAACGGTAACCTTGCGTATCCACTGTGGGTCAGTTTCCGGACCATGTATTTTTTCGATGCCGTTTTCGGTGGCACAGGCGTCAACACAGGAGCTACAGCCGCTGGAACACTTGTTCGAGTCTATTAACAGGCCCCAGCGATTTTTGTCAGATACGGGTTGGTCTAAAGGTTTTGCCTGAGCCAGTCCGATAACCTTGACGCCGGGTGCAAGCGTTACCGCAGCGGTCGCAACTGCAGCGCCCAAAAACTGACGACGGTTGTTGTTTGTATCTTTCGATTCGTTAGTAGACATGTTTTATTTCTCTACTGCAGCAGGTCGTGGTGACGGCTTTGATGCATGGCACTGGAAACAGTCGATCTGAACCGATGCATAGGTATGACAGCTTTTACAAAAATGCCTGTCATCTTTGATGGTAACCGGCTTGCCATTGTCACCTTTTACAATATGACAATTAATACAGTTTTTCAGGCTGTGTTCTTTGGTGCGTATACCCTTGCGCATCGTTTCATCGCGTTGATGCAAGAGGTAGTATTTATGCTCTACACGTATTACATCCTTGGGAGCTACGCATTTATCACCTTTTACATCATCCAGATTGGGTAATGGTTTGGGTGTGCCCGCCGAGACCGTACTGCCAATAAGCAGTACGGTCAGGGTTGCCAGTATAGTTAAAAATTTACTCATGGATTGATCACCAATCATGGATATTGATTACTCGCCCATTGCCATATCAATGTAACCGGTAGGGCATACATCTGCACAAATATGACAGCCAATGCAGCGATCATAATCAGTGTATACATAGCGACCCATGGTCGTCTGGTTCTTGGCGGTACGATGTACTGCATCCTGCGGACAATAAATGACACAGTTGTCACATTCGAAGCACATACCACAGCTCATGCAGCGTTTAGCTTCAGCAACTGCTTCATCTTCCGGCAGGCATTCCATGCGTTCGCGGAAGCTGCCGATAATCGCATCAGGATCAACAGGAATTTCCTTGCGCAAATGTCTGTTCTCGGCTTCGAAGTGGCCCAGGAACAGTTTTGATGCAGGGATGATTTCGTGTGCTGAGCGATCTTCATAGTTGTGAACTGCGTAATCTGCACTATCAGTACTGCGCAGGTCACCCTCTTTCTCAACTTCATATTCAGCAGGAGCATGATCAGTTTCAACCAGTTTTTCCAGCAGGTTGAAGTGATGCACGTCAACCTTGGGACGATTACCCATGCTTTCGTGCTTGAGGTAATGATCAATACTTTCAGCAGCGATAGAGGCCTGACCAATTGCTGTAGTCAGCAGGTGAGGGCGTACAATATCGCCAGCTACGAAGTGACCTTCTTTACCAGGTACTGCGTAGTTCTTGTCAGCATCGATAAAGCCATGGCCATTATCGAAGTTTTCATATCCGGTCATGTTTCCGCTTTGACCAATAGCTGAAACGATCAGGTCACATTCAACTTCAAACTCAGTACCTTCTTTTGCAGTCGGACGACCATCAACCATTTCGCATTCTGCATAACGTAAAGCAGTGGCACGACCATCATCACCGACAACAACCTCGGTAGGCATAACGCTGCCTTTGATCTCAACACCTTCGTGCAGGGCATCACGTACTTCATGCTCGGCAGCGGTCATGTTTTCAATCGGGAACAGTGAGGTCAGCAGTACCGGTGCACCCTGACGAGCGACTGTAGAAGCAACGTCGTGTGCGGTGTGACCCAGAATAATGTTTTCAGGACGATCTTTTTCGTTAATCGTAGTGATTTGACCAATACGGCGAGCAACCGAGGCCACGTCGATAGAGGTATCACCACCACCTACCACAACAACCTTGCCGGTGACATGCTGCAGGCGTCCTTCGTTAAAGGCAGAAAGAAAATCAATACCGGTGATGCAGTTAGCCGCATCGGCACCGGGGATAGGCAGACCGCGACCCGTATGGGTACCAATGGCCCACAATATTGAATCGTAATCTTTTTCCAGCTGTTCAACGGTTATGTCATCACCAATACGTGTATTGGTTTTGATTTCAACACCCAGGTCAGTAATGCGCTTGATTTCACCGTCCAGTACGTCACGTGGCGTACGATAGCCAGGAATACCGTAGCGCATGAAGCCACCCAGTTCAGCGTGATTATCAAAAACGGTACAGGCATGACCCATGCGGCGCAGCTGGTAGGCAGCTGCCAGACCAGCAGGGCCACCACCGATAATAGCTACTTTTTTGCCAGTATCCGCACCGGGTGCATCAAAGGTGTATCCTTTATCAAGTGCTGTGTCACCAATGAACTGCTCAACCGCGTTGATGCCGACATGGTCTTCAACTTCGTTACGGTTACAGCCGTCTTCACAAGGAGCAGGGCATACACGACCCATAATAGACGGGAACGGGTTGGCATTGGTAGAACGACGGAATGCATATTCCTGCCAGTCCTGATCACCAGCCGGTTTTTCTATTCCACGTACGATATCCAGCCATCCACGGATATCTTCACCAGCAGGACAACTGCCCTGGCACGGTGGTGTACGATGAACATAGGTAGGACACTTGTGTGATGTATCTTCTTTGAAGATTTGCTCGGTCAGGTCATCCCATACGGTATCACCTTCATCGTACCGGCGAAACGTTAGCTTCGTGTTCATTTCGTCGCTGGAAGTAGCCATACTTTTTATCTCCTGGGTTGATACTGCAATACTTTACAATTCGTTATGATCGTACATAACCGGAATACAGTTCGTACCCGGTTTATAAATTAGTCATCAGTTTCTGAAGGCTTGTCTTCACTACCTTCATCAGATTCGCTATCAGTTTCAGAGCCGGTCAGAATAAGAGCATCACTAACCAGCTGGTGAACACTGACAATCATGTCCATAGGCATTTTGTAATAAGGCAGCACCTTGGTGAACTGGCTTTTACAGATTGCGCAGATGGCGGCCATGTTAGTGACACCATGTTCTTTAACAACATTATTGAGCGCCTGCATGCGAGGCAAAGCACCTTTAACCCTGACTTCCAACAGGTCGTCAGTCAGGATGCCGCCACCGCCACCACAACAGAATGTGGCTTCTTTAATAGTCTCTTCTTCCATATCCACATAGTTGTTACACACAGCCTTGAGGATATTACGGGGTATTTCAAATTGCCCGCCAGGCTTATCACCCATGCGTGTAGCACGTGCGACGTTGCAAGAGTCATGGAAGGTAACAACACGGTGATCATTTCCTGACTTGTCGAACTTCAGTTCGTCTTTCTGGATCATGTCCCAGGTAAATTCGCAAATATGTTGCGGAATAGGGTAGTTCTGGTCAAGGAAGTCGAATGGTCCTGCCAGAGTGTTCCAGAAACTATAGGCTACACGCCATGCATGACCACATTCGCCATGTACGATACGTTTAACCTGAAGATCTTCAGCAGCTTCACGAATACGCATGGCTACGTTCTGCATGGTTTCGTAACTGCCGATAAACATGCCGAAGTTACCGGCCTCTGAGGCATGGGAGCTTATCGTCCAGCTTATACCGGCCTCGTGAAATACTTTTGCATAACCGATTAGGCCATCGATATGAGGTTCAGCAAAAAAGTCAGCAGAAGGGGTTATTAGCAGTATGTCTGCACCCTTTACATCAAGAGGTATTTTTACCGGTATGCCGGTATCGTCAAATATCTCTTCTTCCAGGTCTTCCAGTGTTGCACGAAGTGCCTTTTCAGGCAGACCCAGGTTATTACCGATCTTGAAGACCTTTCCGAGAATTTCGTTACAGTATTTCTGGCCAATACCGACTGCATCCATAATTTCACGGGCAGCCATGGAGATTTCTGCTGTATCAATTCCGTACGGACAAAACACTGAACAGCGGCGGCATTGTGAGCACTGGTGAAAGTAGTTATACCATTCGTCCAGCACTTCTTTGTTTAGATCACGTGCACCAACCAGTTTCGGGAACCATTTGCCAGCGAAGGTAAAGTAGCGACGGTAAACACTGCGCAGTAAATCCTGACGTGCAACCGGCATGTTCTTGGGATCTGAGGTACCCAGGAAATAATGACATTTGTCTGTACAGGCGCCGCATTTGACACAGCTGTCCAGATAAACCTGAAATGAGCGGTAGCGACTGAGCAGGTCACCCATCTTGTCTATCGCGACGTCTTCCCAGTTGTCCATCAGTTCACCCGGGAACCCCAGAGCTTCCTGATGAACAGGTTTGGCCTTGAATGGGCCACTTCCCTTCATGACGTCTTTTTCAAGAGCTGGTATAACCGTGTACTCTTTCATTTCTGGCGTTTTAAAATCTGCCACTATAAATTCCTCAGTCTTGTTTTACCGTACTATCGGGTGCCACTACCGTTGCGTGTCGCATCGAGTTTGGCTGCCCAGGGTGCCAGATGACGTTTTTCGCGTGCATTGTCTACCTGGTTACGTGTCGGGCTAAAGAATACACCTGGTGCGTGCAGGAGTTTACTGATCGGGAAAATGATTGCGAGTATCAATACCAGCGTCAGGTGAGATATCAGCAACAGACTATTGGGCAGTGGTTGCCAGTCAAAATAGAATAACCCAAGCACAAACATTTTCAGCGAAACGATATCAACAGGAGACACAAAACTCATGCTCAGTCCGGTCAATGCAATGGACAGGATAAGTAGCAGCATCAGATGATCAGACGGGCTGGAAATGTATCTCACACGGTCAACGAGCAGCCGCCTTGCAATCAAGCCGCCAAGACCAATGGCCATACCAAATCCGGCATACTTTCCGAAACTCTGGACAATCTCAAGATTGATTAACGGCCAGATAAAAAAATCAGGGCTAATGGCGTAGCGCAAGTGACGGAAAAAGGCCAACAATAGCGATACGTGAAATAACCAGCCAAATATCCAGGTCCATTTGCTGGACTTGAACAGACTTTCAAACAGTACAACTTCACGTGTCATCCGCATCACAACACCCGCCTGGGTTGTTGGAGCAGGAGTGGTCACGATTTTCAAAGGTGCGGGAGTGCGCGCATATAGTCGTATGCGGTATGCGAGACCAAAAACCAGTATCGCCATAGCAGCATAGAACAGAAATATATATACACCTGACAATATTGTCATGCGACTGCGACCTCCGAATGAGTGGAAACTTTGTGGTGCAAGACTATAAGAAAGCCGGAACAACCGGCTCTCTTATGTCAGCTTTACTTATACGCAACCAGTAGGTTTAGGTAAACCGGCAACCTTACAAGCTTGCTTGGCAGGACCATAAGGGAACAGTTCATACAGGTATTTGCTGGTACCTTTTTCCTTGCCCAGTTTCTTGCCTACTGCCTTGGTCAGTACACGTACTGCAGGAGCAATCTGATATTCTTCATAATATTCACGCAGGAACTTAACGATTTCCCAGTGATCATCAGACATTTCAAGACCTTCGCTGTCTGCCAATACCTTGGCAATATCTTCAGTCCACTGACTCAGATCTTCCAGGTAACCTTCTTCATCAGTCGCGATGGTTTGTCCATTTACTTCAATAGCCATTTTAAAAATCTCCTCTTAATTAGCCAGATATAAAATCAGAGCCAGGATTGTGTAGCTTTCTGGTCTGCAACCAGGGTTACAAAACCTGCATAGTCAATTAGCTCGATGCCATCAATAACTTTAGTGCTAATTCCGCGTGCATCGACATCAGGTTTCAAAGCGTATACAGACTTGGTTTTCATCGCTTCCTTGACTTGATCGCTGATGGACGTTCCATCAGTGGCGCCATAGACACCATCTTCGATCAACAGGATAGCGCAGCCATCTGTGGACATGCGTAAACAACTATTCAGCGTGTCATTTCCAAACGGCGATTTGTTGACTGTGTGCAACATTTATCTTATCTCCAAAATCAGAAGCTGAGGACTACTTCAGCATCGTCCATAATGGCTGCCATTTCGGCAGAGCTTACGATGTGAATAGAGTCTCTCTCTGCCCAGTCGTCATCCTCATCTTCCCATTTGAGGTCGAGTAAATCGTCGACAGTCAAACCACGTTTTTCAAGCGATTCTTTCTCAACGTAGATTTTCTTGACGTCGTAATCACCCAGTGCTGAGTAAGTAGGGGAGAAGTTTTTCATTTCGATACCCTTGGTATCGGCTCCCTTGACGATCTGGTATACACCGTCATCGACAAACGCCAGCATGACGTCCTGGTCAAAAGCAGCACCAATTAATACAACTTCTAAAGATTCCCAGGCGTAGATCGTTCCGTAAGGTGCCTTACGGTTGACGTACAGGAATTTTTTGATTTGAGCCATTCCGACTATCTCCCTTAATCACCAAAAACAACTAAACGATCGGCCTGAATTCCCGCCTCAATCAGCTGGCCAAGACCAGAGATGCGGAAACCAGGTGCAATATTATTCGCGTCTTTACCATTACGTTCCATTTCACCTTCGTCGACGATACCGCGACGCTGAGCCGCTGCTACGCAAAGAACGAGATCAAGTTCGTGTTCAGCCGCCAGATCAGACCAGCGGGTGACGATATTGCGATCATCCTGGGGTGGTGTGGTTAACCGGGTCCCGTTGTTCACGCCATCGTGGTAAAAGAACACACGAAATATTTCATGGCCATTATCCAGTGCTGCCTTCGTAAACTGATAAGCAGTGTCCGAAGCCTGGTGCTGGTATGGGCCTTCATTAATTTGAATACTGAACTTCATTCCAATATTTACCTGTTGGTTCTTGTATTAGAAACGGATATGCGTAGAAGCATTCAGGTTCTTACGCGAACCACGCCAGTTATCAATGTGGAACTTGGTGAACGGCAAGCGTGTCAGTTCAAAGAACCGTGGCCAGCCAATACGTTCTACCCAGTCATTGATACGTTCCCAGTCATTTGCGTCTTCCTTGTAAACTTTAAGGATGCGCTTGACGATGCCTGTCGCTTCAGGCCAGCGTGGTGGGTTGTTCGGGATACCGGCAGCAACCAGTTTATGGAAGGTAGGTTTGCCACGAGCATTCGAGTGGTTACCACCAACCCATACAGCCAGCTTGCTGTGTTCCGGGTCATTGATCTGCATCGGTGGGCAAGGCGGGAAGCAAGCACCACAACAGATGCATTTCTTCTCGTCCACTTCCAGCGAAGCCTTGCCGTTTACCATGGCAGGGCGGATAGCCGCTACCGGGCAACGTGCAACAACAGTAGGTCGTTCGCAGACGTTAGATACCAGATCATGGTTGATCTTGGGTGGCTTGGTGTGCTGAATGTTGATCGCGATATCGCCCTGCCCACCGCAGTTAATCTGGCAGCAAGAGGTAGTCATGTGAACACGGTTAGGCATGTTCCATTCCTTGAACTCATCGATCAGCTCATCCATCATGGATTTAACAACACCGGATGCGTCAGTAGCGGGAATATCACAGTGCAACCAGCCCTGAGTATGGGAGATCATCGCAACCGAGTTGCGTGTGCCACCCACGATAAAGCCTTCTTTTTCAATCGCGTCGATCAGAGGCTGTACCTGCTCTTCCTTACCAACCATGTATTCAACGTTACTGCGGATAGTGAAGTGGATAAAGCCATCGGCATAGGTATCGCCGATCTCACACAGTTTACGCAGTGTGAATACATCCAGAATTCGCTGTGTACCCACTTTAATGGTCCATAACTTGTCGCCGGATTTGGCTACATGAAGCAGTACACCAGGACGTGGGTCTTCATGATAGTCCCAGTTGGCGTAGTTTTTGATCATCAGCGGGTGCATGTACTGAAAACCATCAGGACAACCACTTTCAATAGGTGAACGCGGTGTGGCTTTTTTCTCAGCCATTTTAACCTCCAGAAAAGATTACTCGATTCTTAAAAATCGGGGTGTGACAAAAGGTGGCACACCCCGTATTAATTACATTTGGAACTGAACCTAGCTGGCAGCTTGTTCTGCCTGACGTTCATTCCATTTCTCGGCTTCTTCGTCCCATGTATCCATACGGATGTAGGAGATTTCGCGAGGGTTGCTGATCATGTTCGGATCAACTTCAATGCCGATACCTTCGAGGAAGTTAACCAGACCAATACGTTCGATCATTTCACCAGTACGTTCGTGCTCCAGCGCATTTTCAGCGAAGAAGTCGATCGTGTCAGTAGCGATCTCAACCAGACGTTCGTAATCTTCGTCAGTATCCAGCTTCATGAACGGAATGATTACGGTACCCATCAGGTCGCCGATCTTCAGAGTACGTTTACCACCGATCAGCAGGGTAATACCCTTGTCATCACCCGTGGACAGAGCCTTGGGCATAACATTCAAACAGTGCATGCAACGTACGCAGTTACGGTTATCAACAACGAATTCGTCATTATCGGTCAGCGAAAGTGCCTGTGTCGGGCAACGTGTAATAACGTTGTCGATGATGTACTGACGGCCTTTGGTGTCCAGGTAACCCTTGATGGCAGCCTGATCAACTTTCATGTCATCGCGCCAGGTACCGATTACAGCGAAGTCAGAACGTTCGATTGCGTTCTGGCAATCGTTCGGGCAACCCGATACCTTGAATTTGAATTTGTATGGCAGAGCAGGACGATGCATGTCATCCATGAACTCATTTACCAGCAGACGGTGGATCTTGTGCTCATGTGCACAGGACTGTTCGCAGCGAGCCGCACCGATACAAGACATAGCAGTACGTACACAAGGACCCGCGCCACCCAGATCCCAGCCATATTCGTTGATTTCATCAAAGAAGTGCTGAATCTTGTCGGTAGTGGTACCGATGAACATGATGTTGCCGGTCTGACCGTGGAAGGTCACCAGGCCTGAGCCATATTTTTCCCAGCTGTCAGCAAGCTGACGCAACATGTCAGTGCTGTAGTAGTTACCAGCCGGTGGCTGAACGCGCAAGGTATGAAACTCACGTGAAGCAGGGAACGCGTCAGCTACTTCAGAAAAACGCGGGATAATGCCGCCACCATAACCGAATACGGATACAGTGCCGCCTTTCCAGTAACCCTTACGTGTTTCATAAGAGTGTTCCAGCTGTCCTAGCAGTGAGTGAGTCATAGACTGGATGCCTTCATCAGGGTGTTCGTTCGCCAGGCGACGAATACCCGTAATAAAGCTAGGCCATGGCCCTGTTTCTAGCTGATCCAGCATGGGAGTTTCATACTTTTTGACCATCGATAGGCTCCTTAATCAAAGGTTAACTTGGTGTTCCGGCTCTTGCCAGAACTGCCAACTTAAATATTGACAGATCATAATATTATGATCTGCCTGAATCCTGTTGTACTTAGTCACTCACCCGGCTACAACATGACAAATTTCAGCACGGTTGCGAGCTTGTGTACGGATGTGAGATTCTATGGCCAGTAGCCCCCTCAATAAAACCGTGCTGATGGGGTGTTCCGACCTATACCGCCTATCCCATTGGGGATATACGCAAGCTTACTAACTAAATTTACAGTCATCTAATGAGCAGCGAATTATAACACAATCTAAATAAACCGCGCGTTTGAGAAATGTAAAAAAGGGAAGATTTAATGGTTGTACATATATAAGGTATATTTTTACTGAAATATCGACTACAACTAATCTGGAAGACGCTCGGAGCGCATTATAGTGAATACTTTAGTGTTTTATTAGGGTATAATATAAGATTACACGAATATAGTAATTAACATTAACAATCAAATATAACATGTTGTTATTAATGTAATAAACCAATATGGTAATGATTTTGAATACATCAGCAGAGCATAAATGGGATGATTCAGAGTTTCATCCGGATAACGATAGAGCCTACCAGCAGTGGCGTAGAACCAAGCTGTCCAGTCTACCGGATTCAGTCAATGACCTTATTGTTAATGTGGTAGATGCAACAAAACTCACCGATCAGGAAGTCGAGGCGATGCTGGACAAGCTGGCGCGCTATAACTCGGTAGTCTATCGCCAACGTGTCACGGCAGCAGACCATAAGGCGATTGCCCACACCATTAGCCAGACGTTCCACATGCAACGTCTGGATAATCATCTATGTGCAGATGACGATGCGATCAGCTGTCTGACGGTTATGCCGGAGGGCACGACACATGAAGGTTACATACCCTATACCAACCGGGCTATTAACTGGCATACAGATGGCTACTACAATACAGCCGACAGACAGATACGCTCGATGTTACTGCACTGCGAAGCGCCAGCGGCCCGTGGCGGTGAAAATCAGATACTGGATCATGAACTGGTTTACATACAGATGCGTGACCTCAACCCGGACTACATCCGGGCACTGATGGAAATGGATGTGATGACCATACCGGCCAATATCAGCCAGGGAGAGGAGATAAGGCCCGCAATGACAGGGCCGGTATTCAGTCTTGATCCGGCAACCGGCCATTTACATATGCGCTTCACTGCACGCACACGTAGCATTGAATGGAAGGACAACGAACGTGTGCACGAGGCAGTTGCTTGCCTGCACGGTTTGTTAACAGAAAACAATCCCTATGTGATGAATTTATGTCTGGCATCGGGTGAAGGACTGTTAACCAACAATGTTTTACACAACCGCACTGCATTTCAGAATGATGTGGATGCGGGTCAGGAAAGATCAATTTATCGTGCGCGGTATTACGACCGGATAACGAAAGCGAATGGGAGCAGGGGTTAGGTATGCTGTGGTTAAGTGAAGTGATGATGAAACACCATGATCTTGAATCATTTGAGCAGTTGGTGCAAGTAATCAAAGAAGAAGCGAAGGGTAACATGCATTTCCAGATGGATGTTAAACCAACCTATCCGGATACCCCTGACAACTGGGAAGACAGACTCGAGGCGGCATTCAGTTAAATTAATAACAGCTACTTGAACAGAATTAAAGAGGCAGATTATGGGCGTGCTTGAAAACAACATGACACTGGGTGTGGTAGATGGCGAAGATGCTGTCCAGTCGACCTCAAATCTGGAAGCAAAACTGTTTGCACTGGACGAGCGCTTGAATGAGTTACCAGCCGATGCACCCGTTTTAGACAAGGCATTTCTGGAGCTGGAAAAATCTCGCAACCTGACAGCCCTGGATCGAGGCGATCAGGCGTGGCCGTTGGCGCGTGCGGTATTCGATGTGTATCTGCAGGAAAAAGACTGGGATAAGGTAGCCCAGGCCTGTGAAATCATGTTCATGGCTGAACAGGATGGTTCGCTCTCTGCACTCGGTCATGGTGTCTGGTTGTCGGTCAGCTTCCCGGTTGAAACCGAACTGTCACTGGCATTGTTGCAACATATTGTCGACGAAACACCGAACGATGCAGATGGCGCCGCTGTGGCCGCAGCAACGGGTGTTTATCTCGTAGAGCTGCGCGCCAAAGAAGACGAAAAAGAAAATCTGAATTTCTTCGCTAATCAACTACTGGGTACGGTTGCACGTCGGCACAGTAACGTTGAGTCGCAGGAAGATTTTACTACATGGATTAAAAAGCTTGAACTGGATGACCCGCAAAAATTCCTGATACGTTTACGAAATGTGGTTGATGTGCTCGTGCAGGATGACTGGTGGGTAGATCGTGATGCCTTACGGGCAGACATGCCGGAGAATTAAAGTGGTCTGGATAGAAGAAGTAGCTGAAAGAGATTTTGTCGTATCGGATGATGTAGTCGATCTGGCATACAGTATCGATTGTCGCAGTGTGCCACTGGAGCATGGGCATACACTCTCGGAAGCTATTCTCGAGGTTTTGCCGTGGCTGGCTGATGAAACATCGGCCAGCATACATCAGATTCATGGCGCAGAATCAGGTAATGGCTGGCTACGACCAGAAAACACAGAAAATGAAGTACTGTATCTGTCACGGCGTACACGCATGGTCATACGTGTACCCAAACATCGCATCGAAGATGCGCGGCAGTTAAGTGGAGCTGAACTGGACGTCGATGGACATTCCCTGACAGTGGGTGATGCAAGCATCAGAAAACTGGTTGCGCTTTCCACTGTTTTCTCGCGTTATGTTGTTTGTGACGAGACTCAAACAGAAGCTGATTTTGAAAAAGAAATCATAAATAACTTGTTACAGAGCGCCGAGGTCAGGGTACGAAAAATGTTATGTGGTCGTACGCATACCATCAGCCTGCCGGATAGAAAACTATTTACTCGCAGCATCATGCTGGCAGATCTGGCGCCGGACGAAGCGGTACGTTTGCAACAGCAGGGACTGGGTGAATATCAGAAACTGGGGTGTGGAATTTTCCTTCCACATAAAGGAATCCCGGACCTGTCAGCCGAAGATTAGGCATAATTAGCCAGGCCCTGGTTATACCCTGTGTTTTAAGATGTTGTAATACAGAGTAAAATTACTGAATTGGTCATTATTACAGGAATAGATTAGAATCCCCTAAATTTTTTGGAGCGCTTAAAACGGTTTTAGCGCTTCGCTTGTAATAGTTTCAGGTCGTGCGCAGCGTGATCCTGAAAATGAATGGGTAAAGGAGCATGTGATGGCTTTAGTAGTAGACGGAAATGAAATTGAAACCACAGCAACCGGTTTCCTGGCAGACATTAATGCCTGGAATGAAGAGGTTGCAAAAACGATTGCGGGTGAAGAAGGGGTCGAGCTAACAGAACGACACTGGGACCTGATTAACTACCTGCGTGAAGAATTTATCAACAACGGTGGCAATCAACCCAATAACCGTGCGATCCTGAAAGCTATGTCCGACAAATGGGGCTCAAAGATCAGTTCCAAGGAACTGTATGACCTGTTTCCGGGCAACCCCAGCAAACAGGCAGGCCAGATAGGCGGGCTGCCAGAAAGCAGACGTAAGGGTGGTTACTAGGTCGCCAGGTTAAATACTGGAAACAGGGGGCTTCGTGCTCCCTGTTTTTATTGTGTCATGGTGTATATGAAATAGTAGCAGATGTATGACAGGCAAAATATCCAAAACAGATGAACAATGGCGTGCAGAACTGGACGACGATACCTTCCGCGTATGTCGCCAGAAGGGCACCGAGTCACCCTTTTCGGGCTGCTATTACAATCAGCATGCAACCGGACAATATCTATGTGCCTGTTGTGGACAGGAACTGTTTGGTTCAGACAGCAAATTTGATTCAGGTACCGGCTGGCCCAGCTTCACGCAAGCGATAGAACAGGACAAGGTTTCAGAACATCGTGATGCTACACTGGGAATGGTCCGTACAGAAGTGACCTGCAGCCGTTGTGACGCACATCTCGGTCATGTGTTTGAAGACGGGCCAGCACCAACCGGTTTACGTTATTGTATAAATTCCGTTTCGCTGGATTTCAAACAGTCAGCAAAGGAATAGCGCACTTTACACATCTGCCCACATGCGCACCAGGTTGGTGTAACTGTGATCAAGCTGCTGACAGGTTTCACTCCCGGCAGAAGACTCAAGTAAGGTTTCACGGGCCAGACCCAATTCATACAGAACTTCCCGTTTGGCCGGGTCGCGCACCATGCTTTGTATCCAGGTAACCGCAACCAGGCGAGTACCGCGCGTCACATCGGTCACCTGATGCAAACTTGAAGCCGGATAGACCACTGCACTTCCAGCCGCCAGCTTCACCCGTTTCTCTCCAAATGTTGTGCGTACCACCAGTACGCCGCCGTCATACTCATCCGGCTCATTTAAAAAAACAGTGGTCGCTACGTCACAACGAAAACGCTGCCCCTCTGTACCCATTACCGGGTCATCAATATGTTCACCGTAGTGCATACCGGGTGTATAACGGGCCACAATAGGTGTCGATACACGATAGGGTAAAGCGGCCAGTTTGAAGGCCTCGTTATGGTACAGATTGCCCATAATAATTTTGGCCAGATCAGTAGCAATCTGCTCTTGCGGATTAACTTCCTTATTTTGCTTGACCTGTGCAGCAGCCTTACCCGCACTCAGGCGCCCATCAACAAACGGTGCGCCCACCAGTGCCTGACGGATGACGGCAAGTTGTTGGCTATCAATAATGGAATCGATGGTAATCAGCATGGATATATTCTACATCAGTTCCTGCTTAAGCTAAATACAATGTAGATTCTGGTTGTATTGCTTAACTCCGCATCAACAACGAAACACCACCCACCAGTATCATCCATGACACAACGCGCCTGAACAAAATCTCATTAACATGCATATGCAAGCGGTTGGAATACCAGAGCACCACAAACAATACCGGCCCGGAAATTAGCATCGCACGGGTGATTTCAGCCGTAATCGTACCGTGGGCAAGATAGCTGCTGCCGCGGATTAGATTAAGCGATAGAAAAAAGGCAAATGCATAATTACGTATCACCAGTTTGTTATCAAAGCTTCCCAGCAAACGGGTCATTGCAATCGGTCCACTAATACCAAACAGGGCTTGCGAAACGCCGGCTATCGTATCCAGCAGGCGTTGAACAAAACGGGGAATTTTAAAGCTGCGAGATGCAACAACCAGGTACAGGCCAAATAGGGTGATCGCCAGCGCAAGTAGTCTTTGGAATACTTCAGGTGAAAAATAATAAAATAAATACAGGCCCAGCAAAGAACCCGCAGACGCATAAACCAGCATGCCAGCCAGAAACCGTATTTTGACCGTTCTCGGGGAACGATAAAGCCCGATGGTGGCCACCAGAATTTGTGGCAGAATGGAATAGATTACCAGTACCTTGGTGTCGATAAAGCTGCTCAGCGCCATTAGCATCAGAATCGTGCCAGCCAGGCCAAAGGTAATCTCGAAGGTATAGGTAACTGCGCAGACCAGGGTAAGCGCAATGATCAGGGTAAGTGTCATATTGTTCAGGTGGGATATAATTATTCGATAACAGTCATATAACGGAGGTATATAAACTTCAGGCAAAAACAACCCAGGTCGTTGCAATATATTTCATGCCTGTATCCAGCGTGACACCACGATGTTCATGGGTCCAGAACGGAGGAAACAGAATCAGCTTTCCTTCCTCTGGGTTGACTTTTACATCCTGAAACAGGAACTCGGTTTCACCACCGGGCCCCGGTACATCGTTCAGATACCATAGTGCGACAAGCTGGCGCTGGCTAAACTCATGACTGCCGCCATCGATATGCCAGTGATAATGCTCACCCGGGGAAGTACGTTGTATCGCGTAACCCATGTCCTTGAACGGGCCCTTGAAGTAAGGGTACTGTTCACGAAATGCCTTCATAGAAAGCGCCAGTGAAGTAAATAGATTTTTATCAACATCCTTCCAGTGGTCCTTGCCGCTCACAACAAGGTCAGTTGATTTCTTGATGCTTTGATCCTTTTTGTGCATCTGGCCAATCAACCCCTGATACTGGTCATCCGGGTTGGCCTCGAAACGCTCAATCATACTGCGACAAAGTTGAGGGGGCAGGGCATTTTTTACCTCGAATATAAACGTATGCGGCTTGACTTCACTGATAATATAGTCAGGAATAGAGGCTGGTTTTTTCTTCTTCATCTGCAGTACCATGAGCGTAGTGTGTCTGATATAAACAAGTATACCGCCAAATGGTGCTCGCTTGTCAGAGTATATTTTTTTCGATATAAGCCACAATGTCAGGGCTGGATTGCGGGCCTGATGTCTGAAAAATATCTGTGATGTGCCGTCCCACATCGAGCCAGTGCTGCCTGCCTTGTAGCACCTTGTTTTCCAGGGGGTCCAGTATGCCGTTATCATGCCACTGTTTATAGGCATCCAGCAGGCCGGGGAACAGCTCTCTGCGCATCGCATTGAATTGCCCGAAATAAAAATGCAGCGAAGCATCACGCTGCTTTGCCAGCATATTGGGTAAGGTGCTGATGCAGTCTGCCAGATGATCGCGAATGGCGCGTATCATGATTTCGCCCTTGGGCAACGTCATGGCGGCCAGCATCGAGTGCCAGCATTCATCCAACAACATACCCGCCTCAATTTCACCGATTTCATGCCGTAAAACGGTATCCTGTTCCTGATCAGTAATTGCTTCAAGGGCTGCATGGGTGTCTGTGTCAAAATCATAGTACGACAGGGCATGAGTCATCGCGGTGTTAGTTTTACGCCAGTTCCATTCCTCGACTTTTTCCCAGATCATCCGTTTAAGTGATTCGCGCCGGATAAATATGGTATTGCCCAGCGACATCGCAGGAGGTGATGTGAGATCACGGGCTTGCTCCTTGCCGGCCAGATAAAGCGTGTACTGCTTATGCCGCCTGATCTCGACCAGTTCGGCCAGAAAGAAGTGTGGTCGGCATTGGCGCCCGATACCGCCGCTATACACCAGTCCTTCAGGATTGAGTACCTGGTTAGCTGCTTCATTGTCGAACGGATCGATTTCCAGCCCCAGGACATCAATTGCCGCAAATTCATCGTTGCTCAGCGTATCCCACAGGCTTTCACGTTCACTCAACCACGCACCCAGTGTTTCGCTGGGTAGTTTATCGGTATAGTGATAGCCTTTTTCCCAGCGAAAATACTCACGCATTTTCAGCAAATACACACACATAGTATAATCACCGGCATGCTGACTATCGGCAATATCGCAGTTCAGCTGAACGGCCTTGCTTAACTGGCATGTAAGTGCCTGGTTTGTAATCATGTATTCAACCTGCGCTAAAGGCGTAATTGAGACAGACTCTCTGACTTAATCATAGTAAAATACCAGGATATATTCGTCAAAACTTAAACAAAGAGGTATAAACGGTGGCAGTACGAATCAAAAGTCGCTGGAGTGAGAAGGCCAAAGCCAAACTGTCAGATGACCTGATTAATGAAAACGGGCGCGCACTGGCGTTTATTTTCTGGCGTCTGGCACTGGATAAGGCAAAAAACCTGCATGGTGAAGACTTTATCTACGACGACGATGAGCAGCGTATCAAGGTGATTGGAGAGTACCTGGCCATGCTGGTATCGGTAGCCGATAGACTGGCCTACGTCAGGCTGGAGGACGAAGATCGGCAACAGTTTATTGGCTCAATGGCTAAAGAGCTGGCCACTCACATGCAGGACAACGCGAACGACCTGTTTGGCAACGTCGATTTCAAGACACCCTTTGTTGCCATGCTGAACGTACGCGCTGCCGAATTCGCCTTATACGATTTTTCTGTCGATGAGGGGCCCAGCTATAACTTCCTGCAATACTTTGGCTCTATGGTGCAAAAAGTCATGAATCAGGAGCACCACGATAACCGCTGGGTGATTGACCAGATTATGGAAATAGATGGCCCTGAGACTATTGATAAAGCAAGTAAGGCATTGAAAGAGCTATTTAGCTAGATAATGAAGCCCGCAGAGGCTCTATGCTTTTACTGGTTACTGGTTCCCACGCGGAGCGTGGGAACGAGGGTAAAGAGCCGTTTAGCTAACACTTTCAGACACAAAAAAGCGGGCATAAAGCCCGCTTTTTCACAACATAGCTGAAGTAAATACGATTACTTAACCCAGTTGCTCGCGTTGTCGGTGTTCCTGGCTTCACCATCGGCATAACCGGCAGAGTAACCTTCAGTAACACGCTGTTCTTCACGCTGTGGGTTATGCAAGAAACCGCCAACCCAGCCCTGAAGGTACTCAGCGTCTGCACCCATTTCTTCAAGTTTGGTAATAGTTTCGTAGTAAACGGGATCCATAACAATCTCCTGCCATATAGTCAGTTTAACATTATGTCAGCCATTGGCTGACAATCTAAATTCTTAAAAACGTAAAACAGTATTATCGCATATTCTAAATAAAGACGGCAACTGCGTTAGCAGGTATATCGCTTGGCCTGTACGCATGCGGTGTCGGGTTTCATCCTGCGTTAGACATAAAAATATATATTTAACAATTAGTTATATATATCACGCAGTAGCAATATGAAACCAGGCGCGATATTAGCCAAGCTACGTATGATTGACCATATCCCTTTAGTGGTAGCTAAAAATAAGCCTGCTTATACGAAATTTGGCTCAAATCATTAGAATCTTGGGTATAATGCGAACTTTTACAGTCGACAGGCCAAGGAATTCCAGCGTTATGTCCAAAATTGTTATGTATTGCACTGCTTTTTGCCCCTATTGTGTACGCGCCGAGCAGTTATTGAATAATAAGGGGGTGGAAGTGGAAAAAGTACGGGTAGATCAGGAGCCAGACCGGTTTGATGAGATGCTCGAAAAGGCATATGGCAGAAGAACAGTTCCGCAGATCTTTATCGGTGACACCCATGTCGGGGGATACGATGACCTTGCCGAGATGGAAATGAAAGGCGAACTCGACCCATTGCTCGCAACGGTCAGTTAAAGCAGACCAATGGAACTCAGTAGTGAAGACGCACTGCGTCTGAATGTCCTGATAAGCAGTTCAGTCGCCATACGAGTAGACGAAGGAAAAATGCTGGTTTATGGCCGCTCCGAAAGGGGTCAGGAAGCCATGATCACCCTCAACCCCAACTGCCGTAGTGATCAGTACATCCGTGCTGTTAAAGAGCTGTTATCCAGTATGGTACTGGGCTCTCCCGGTGGTTACCCGGTGTTTTTGAAACGCTGGACACGCATGGGTCAGGCCAGCGACATACGCCTGCATGATTTACTGAAGCTGGGTGAGCCTGAGGCAGTCGTGGCCGTTGCCGGTGCGCAAGGACTGACCGATGAACTGGCAGAACTGGCCTGGTGGGCTATGCCCAATACCGAGAACGCGCGTTGTATGTTGACGCGTGAGTGTGTGGTAAACGGCAAAATGGGCAAGGTGCTGGCTGATTTTCTGATGGAATTTTTGCCATTTGAAGAAGAGCCCGGGCATGTCATTGAAAGTGTCAGCCTGGTTTTACAGGAAGGCCTGATAGATGAAGAAGCGCGCATAGCCTTATGGAAGCGCGGCAAGAGCAAGAATGTTTATCGTGTCGGTTTTCTTTTCAGGCAGCCCGATAAGCTGCCTGATCCTGTGGTACAGCGCAGCGACTATCCAGAACACGAACAAGCTTTGACGGCACTGGCAGGGCGGGGCAACGTGATGGCAGCCAGTCTGTTACGTGTACTGTCTGCAAGAGGCCAGACTTTTATTCATGCCGCCGAAGTGATCCTGAAAAAACCCTCCAACCAGGATGTGGTGGTAGTGTTTCTCGAAACGCTGGTAGCGTATTGTCGCGATGTTCGTTTAAGCGAATTTGAATTTCGTGAGATGGATACATTAATCAGCGCGGTTGATGCACTCCAGGAAAATGAAGCCGATGGAATTCTGCAGCAGAGCCCGGAGTACCAGGCAGTTAGTCAGGCAATACCCGAATTAAAAGCAGAGCTGGCTGCTTTAATGATTATAGCGCACACCGGTGAGCCGATAGTGCGTTCAATATTCGCGATTACCGATGCGGTCGGAACCGTTATGCGTAAAAAACTGGAGCCGGTTAGTAAACCGTTGATGCAGCAGTTTGCTGTGTTGCGTGGCATGACCTGAAAAACAGAATGTGTTGCTACGCAACGGCCGGCGGGTTACGCAAAAAACGCTAACCCACCCTACATAGATAAAAGTTACTTCACCCGTAGGGTGCAATAAACGCAGTGCATTGCACCGTATGCCATTTGCCTGCACTACTGACTTAAATTCAAGCAAACACCCTAAACAACAACCAGACATTAACCACCAGCGAAATCAACGCAAACACCTTCCAGAACCCAACCGGGTTACGTTCCAGCAGTGGCACAAAATCGGTTTTGGTGAAAGTGGCATTCGGGTGTGACAGGTCATACAGGAATTCAGTCATCACATCATAACGCTTGTCCAGATCATTCTGTAAGGCTTTGGCTATCGCCCCGTTTACCCAGCCAGGAATACTGTCATTATAGGTTTTGATACTCACATACTCGCGTTTTTTACCACCACGTTGCACCAGTGTTTTCCTGAATGGTAGTTTCCCTGTCAACATTTCATAGGCAATCAGCGCAACAGAATACATGTCAGATTTCATACTGCCGCTTTCACCTTCAAATATTTCCGGTGCGGTGTAATCAATCGTACCGGTAATATTATTGCGGTCTATCGGTGTCTGGATTTCTTCAATACCAGTAATTTTGGTCGAGCCAAAATCAATAATCTTCAGCACACCGTATTTATCAATCATGATGTTTTCAGGTTTTAAATCACGGTGCACCATCTCCAGGCGATGAAAGGCGCGTAGTCCCTCTATCAACTGGCCTATAATCTCACGCACATGTGAAATGGCAGCCAGTGGGTTGTCGTTCATCCATTGACGCAGGGTCTGGCCTTCTACATATTCCAGTGCATGGTAAAGAAACTGACGTTTGCGTTTCTGGACCAGCACCTTGATCACGTGACTACTATTCAGGCGACGGCCGACCCATTCTTCCAGATGAAAACTCTCCAGATAGTCCGCATCATCTTCATAATTGACGGAAGGAGTTTTAATCACCAGTCGAGCGTCCGTCTCCTGATCCACAGCCAGGTAACACTGACTGCGCTTGCTTGCATGTATTTCTTTTAGAATCAGGTAACCATCCAGAATATTACCTGGCTCCAGTTCCGGCGGCATAGGTAGGGCGGTTAATTCATGGTAAACATCATCTGCTTCCTGAATCGGCAGATCGTCGATGCGTACCAGCTGACAGGTCAGGTTATCATTACAGTTATGTTCAAGTGCAAGCCTGAGTATTTCCGTGGCTGCTTTATCAAGATCATCCGGGTGGGCAAGCAGCGTTTCGCGTATGAGCTGGTCGTTGATAAAGTCATGTATACCGTCTGTGGTAAACAACAGCAGGTCATTTATTTCCAACGGCACCGTCTTGTAATCAACATCCAGGTGCACGTCTATACCCAGTGCACGATTAAGATAGTTTTTGCTTTCAGACACCCATATGCGGTGATCACGGGTAAGCTGTTTGAGTTCATTATCGCGCAGGCGATAGATGCGTGAATCACCCACATGCAGCAAATAGGCAGTGGTTGACTTGATTACAGCGGCACTAAAGGTTGTTACCAGTCCATACTTGCCGGCATTGGTCATTTGACCTTTGCCATACAGCCAGCGATTTAATGATGTCAGTACCTTGTGTGCCGAATTTTTTACCGACCAGGAATCCGGCGTACTGTAATAGTCGTTGATAAAGCCACTGACACAGGATTCACTGGCTTCACGACCCGACTCACTGCCGCTCATACCATCAGCGATTGCAATGACTGCACCTTTTGTTTTCAGGCTTGGTCCTTCCGGGATGAACAGGGCATGGAAATCCTGGTTTTCTTCCTTGGGGCCGGCGTCAGTGTATTGAGCGGAGCTTAGTTTCAGCGTATGTGACATGGAACGATAATATCAGAAAAAAGGCTAATAGCTGCATCCGTCATGAAGCTACGGGTTCAGGCAATAGTTCAGCAGCCTTTTCCATATTATTATTCAACTTCAATCATCTGAACCGTTCCGTCAGGCAATACCTCGGTTCTTTGAACTTCGGGCTCATCCAGGAAGAACATCGTCGCCAACAGTGTGACCAGTCCGAACACGGCGATCACCAGAAAGAAAATCTTGTATGAAACAAACGACAGCACAGTCAAAAATATCACACCGCCAACATTGCCGTAGGCTCCTGTCATACCGGCAATCTGTCCGGTCAGGCGTCGTTTAATCAGTGGGACTATCGCAAACACAGCGCCATTGCCGGCATTGACGAAAACAGATGCAAAAATAACCACTGCCACAGCCAGCCATATTGACCAGGTATTATCAATTGTGCTCATCAACAGGTAGCCGATGAACAAGCCGAGCAGCATTAATGTTAAGGATCGTTTGCGACCGTGGCGGTCACTAATCCAGCCTCCGGCCGGACGCATAATCAGGTTTAACCCGGCAAATACAGAAGCGACCAGACCGGCCATCACAATTGAAAGGTTGAAGGTATCCATGAAAAACAGCGGTAATATCGACACAACAGCCAACTCAGAGCCAAAAGTGACCATATATGCCAGATTAAGAAGCGCGACCTGCTTGAATTGATAACGTTCTATTTCAGGCACCGGTGTATTCAAAACGTGCCCGTTAACCTGATAGATTCGTATAGCCTGAAACAGATACAAACTACCCAGAATGGCGTAAATTATATAGACGACACTGGCACTCAGCATGTTCAGATTGTCAGGCCCCAGTTTCCAGGCCAGTACGCCAAGCGCTGCATACATCGGGATATTCATAATCAGATACAACAGCATGTCACCCGCACTGGTTACCTCCAGCGCACCATTTCGTTTGGGTTTAAAATAGGTCGAGCCCTTGGGCGTATCACTGGTGCTGAAGAAGAATATCCCGGAATAGACTAGCGCCAGAACCCCGGTGCTGCCTACCGCATAACGCCAGCCATCGTCGCCTCCGAAAAACAGGGCCAGGGCGGGCAGGGTAACGGCGGCCGCAGCAGAGCCAAAGTTGCCCCAGCCACCATAAATACCGGATGCGAAGCCAGCCTGTTTGGCCGGAAACCACTCGCTGATCAGGCGGATACCAATCACAAAGCCGGCACCGGCAAAGCCAAGCAGAAACCGCATCAGCGCCAGTTGTTCATAACTGTCGGCTATCGCAAAGCCAAAACACAGGAAGCTCGATACAAACAGCAGCATCGTGAAGATACGGCGTGGGCCCACCGCATCCACCAGCATGCCGATGATAATGCGTGCCGGGATAGTGAGTGCAACATTCAGGATTAGCAGTGTTTTGATTTGCTGGTCAGTCAAACCAAAGGTGTCGCGCATCGCGCCCAGCAGCGGGGCGTGGTTAAACCAGACCAGAAAGGTGATAAAAAACGCAAACCATGAAAGATGCAAAATTCGCATCTTGCCGGTAAATGACAGCAGGTTTACTCCTTGCGATGGCGACGACATTGCATACTCCTGGGTATTTGGTTCATTATCCCGTCTTTAGCAATTCCTATGCCAATAGAAAAAGGCTAATAAAAACAACAAGAAAGATATATTATTAAAATTTGTTCGGCTTGCTATGCACTTATCAGGTGCACAGCAAGCGTATAATAAGGCGCGCTAAACACAGAGAAAAGCATATTAGCCTGCATTAATACACTATAATGATCGTTTGATGCGCATGAGCGCATTTGTGTCATTTCTGAATGCAAATAATAGCATCAATGCACCATTATAGTGCGAGCTATTTTGCTGTGCATCTCTATAGAGATAGTGACATATGGTTAATACTCAATAAAAATAGTCAGTTATTGGAATATTAGAAATTTGGCATATTATTTGCTCTATAGCCTGCAAAGACGTCATAAGTGTAGTTACCGGAGTAGGAACACATGAAAGAAAAGCTGATACTGATTGGGAATGGTATGGCCGGGGTGCGCACCCTGGAGGAATTGATCAAGCTTGATCCGGACGCCTATGACATTACCGTCTACGGCGAAGAACCCTACGGTAACTATAACCGTATCATGTTGTCCCCGGTGCTGGCGGGTGAAAAGACCATTGATGAAATCATGCTAAACGATCTTCAATGGTACGACGACAACAATATCAAGCTCGAAAAAGGCAAAAAGATTGTTCATATCGATCGTAAAGCCAAACTCGTTAAAGCCGATGACGGGACGACGGCGGAGTATGACCGTTTGTTGATCGCGACAGGCTCGAAACCTTTTATTATTCCTCTCCCCGGGCACGATCTTCCCGGTGTTATCGCGTTTAGAGACATTGCGGATGTCGATCAAATGCTTGAGGCGGCTAAAAATAAAAAGAATGCCATTGTCATCGGTGGTGGCTTGCTCGGTCTGGAAGCCGCTAATGGACTTATGCAACAGGGCATGAAAGTGAAAGTTGTGCATATCATGGATACCTTGATGGAACGTCAACTTGACGAACCGGCTGCGAAGATGCTCAGTAAATCGTTAGAAGAACGCGGCCTGGAATTTTTAATGGGGGCGCAAACCGAGTCCATTAAGGGAAAGGATAAAGTCGAGCAGGTTTGTTTTAAAGACGGGACCTCCGTTGATGCAGACATTGTCGTGATGGCCGTGGGCATTCGACCTAATATTGAACTGGCTGAAAAAGTAGGGATTCATTGTGAACGTGGCATCGTGGTTAATGACACCATGCAGACATTTGATCCACGAATCTATTCGGTTGGTGAATGTGTGCAACACCGTAGCGAAACCTATGGATTAGTCGCACCGTTATTTGAAATGAGCAAGGTCTGTGCAAACCATCTTGCCCAATATGGTATTGGCCGCTACGAAGGTTCAGTCACGTCTACTAAATTAAAAGTCACGGGGATCGATTTATTCTCGGCCGGCGATTTTACTGGTGACGAAGATACTGAGTCGCTGGTATTTCAGGATGCAGCGCAAGGTGTTTACCGTAAACTGGTCGTTAAAGATAATATAATTCAGGGCACCGTTATGTATGGGGATACCATCGATGGTACCTGGTACTTTGACTTGATGCGTGACGAAACCAATATTACCGATTTTCGTTCTACTATTTTGTTTGGTCAGGCACATTTGGGCGATTCAGGTCATGGTGATGACAACCGAATTGCCGCCATGTCTAGTTCAGCAGAGATTTGTGGTTGTAATGGCATTTGTAAAGGTGACATTGTTAACGCCATTACGGAGAAAAAATTATTTACCCTTGATGATGTTCGAGCGCACACCAAGGCATCCAGTTCATGCGGTTCATGTACGGCACTCGTAGAAGCCTTAATCGCACACACCGTAGGTGGCGATTACTCTGTCGCTCCACATCTTAAACCCATGTGTGCGTGTACTGACCATACGCATGATGAAGTTCGTAAAGCGATTCGTGATCATGAACTTAAATCCATACCAGATGCACATAAATTTCTAGAATGGAAAACCCCGGATGGTTGCCCCAAATGTCGAACCGCCATGAACTATTATATGGTTTGCCAATGGCCAGACCTTCATTCTGCTGATGATTCACAGTCACGTTTCATTAATGAGCGTGCGCATGCGAATATACAAAAGGATGGTACCTATTCCGTTATTCCTCGTATGTGGGGTGGGGGTACTACACCAACGGAGTTACGTGCGATTGCTGATGCGGCGGAAAAATTTAATATTAAAACCGTACACGTTACCGGCGGTCAACGCATTGGTTTGTATGGTTTAAAGAAGGATGAATTACCGGTTATCTGGAAAGATCTGAACGATGCTGGACTGGTATCCGGCCATGCCTATGGCAAAGCACTGCGTACCGTAAAGACCTGCGTGGGTAAAGAGTGGTGCCGTTTTGGTACACAGGATTCAACCCGCCTGGGCGTGGCGCTGGAAAAATTATCCTGGGGTTCATGGATGCCGCATAAATTTAAGATGGCGGCTTCCGGCTGTCCTCGAAACTGTGCTGAAGCCACCATTAAAGATTTTGGCGTTGTTTGTGTTGATTCTGGTTATGAGTTACACGTCGGTGGTAATGGTGGTATTAAGGTACGTGCGACGGACTTCTTATGCGCCGTTGCTACAGAAGAAGACGTGCTGGAGTATTCTGCCGCCTATATGCAATTATACCGCGAAGAAGCCCACTATTTAGAACGTACTGCGCCCTGGATTGAGCGTGTTGGTTTATCTGCCATAAAACAAGCCATCGTTGAGGATGAACAAAACCGCAAAGCCTTGCATGCAAGATTTTTAGAATCCCAAAAATATGCTCAAAAAGACCCTTGGGCTGAGCGTGCTTCAGAAGAGGT
>ENA-ORDP01000086-ORDP01000086.1-marine-sediment-metagenome-genome-assembly--contig:-NODE-86-length-56655-cov-4.001466_pt1 | contig 56655 bp, 56 predicted proteins | sample MGYA00248627_ERZ508539 | MGnify/ENA primary metagenome ERZ508539 (study PRJEB26208, sample SAMN05571518) | marine sediment metagenome | biome: deep sea; feature: Hydrothermal vent; material...
GAGCCGAGGCCGCGGACCATCACAGATTCGGTGAAGGAATAGCTTTTTTCTTCGCCATTCTGGACATCAACGTTCCGTTATTTGGCTTGCTATTGCTAAAAAGTTTAATGACGAATTTCATTGTATTTCTCAACAATTGAATCGTTTTAAATTTATTTAAACTTAAAATGAAATTTTAGTGTTTTCTTTTAAATCATGTTTTGCCGCATACATTGCTTTATCGGCTTCGACGATAAGTTCATTTGCCGATTTACCTTTTTTATACTGGCTTACGCCTATGGAAAGCCCTATCGCTTTAAAGTCTTTATTGTCGTCGTCTAATATAATATTTTCTAAACATAAATCGCAGGAAGTATCGGACATTAAAAATTTTAGGTCTTTCTTTAAATTGTTTTTGAAATTCGATAAAATCCTATTGGCAACTATCGCGGCTCGTTTTGCCGGAGTATTGGGTAAAATTACCGTAAATTCGTCCCCGCCGTATCGATACACCGTGTCAATATTTTTCCTCACGGAATCGATAAGTGCCTTGCTTAAAAGCTTTATGGCCTCGTTGCCGGCCTTATGCCCTAAATTATCGTTAAAGAATTTAAAGTTATTTATATCTATAAACAAAATGGATAAGTCATATCCGTATCGAGAGCACCTAGACAATTCCTTTTCTAATTCTTCATAGAACGATCTCAAGTTATAAAGTCCGGAAAGGCCGTCGACCTTAACCTCCACCGATAAGAGCATTTCGACATTGATTTCTTTCGTTATATCCCTGATCAAGTATAACACGCCCTTATTTTTGCCGGTCTCATCATAGATGTCTACCCTTTCATGTTCAAAATAATGATCTTTTCCGCTCATTTCATGGATATGCGATACTTTATAGCCTGTCGGGAGGTCTTTGATTTTGATTGGCACCTTGCATTTTTTTAACAAATTTTCAAAATAGGAAACCGTTTCGATATGTTTGTGTAAAAAATTTTCAAGATCGACCATCAGCATTATCGACGCTATATTATTGTAGAAAATTATTTTATTTGTATTATCGGTAACGATAGCCGCTTCTTCGTCAAGCGAATTGAGGAGGTCTTTTATTTCGATGTTTTGAAACAAGTCTTCTTGTAAATTATTTAAATTTTCTAATACCATGCAAGATTTTGTTAATAATCAATCAAATCTAATTAAGTAAAGATAAGATATAACATGAAATGATTATAGTTTAGGATTGCATAACATAGTAGATTATACCTACCTTATAATATTAATTTTAATATTGCAAGAGAAATATTTTTTTATTGTTTTTTTATAGAAATTAGTGTATAAAAGTTAGTGTTGATAAAATTTAAGGAGTAGGTAGTATGGCGATAGACGATATGGTAACGGAGCTTAGGAAACTTGCTAAAGTTGTGGATGATGCCACAAAAAAAATAGGTGAATTAAAAGAGCCGGTTAAAGAAAGTTCTGAAAGCATTCCTATTGCTCAGGACGGAATTTCGGATATTATAAAAGAGACGGAAAAAGCCGCAAATAACATAATGAATCTGTTAGACGATATAAACGAAAATTCGAGTGTTATAGATAAAAATTTACGTAATCTTATAGGTTTTAATCCGGTTAAGAAGATCAAGGAAAGCTTGCTTAATCTTAAAGAGCTTAATCAAAAAAATATAAGTAAAATTTTGGACGTATTGTCTATTCTCTCTTTTCAGGATATTACCGGGCAGAAACTTTATAAAATACAAAATACTTTAAACGAAGCGAAGGTCAAGCTCTTAAGGGTTCTGGTAGATTCCGAGGTAGAGGCCAAAGAGCTTCCGGTTGAGAAGAAACAAGAAATATACGGTAAATTTAACGATTTGGTTTCCGATAATCAAAAGATGGAACAAAACGATGTTAACTCGATATTAAGCGAACTCGGATTTTAAGCGTTTTCCCTTGCTTTTTTTATATCAATATATTACAATAAATAACTTATACTAAAAATTATAAAGTCCCCATCGTCTAGCTGGCCCAGGACACTGCCCTTTCACGGCGGCAACACGGGTTCGAATCCCATTGGGGACGCCATTTTCTATAATTTATAGTTATTATATTTAGTTGTCGATATATTTTAATAATTTTATTTCAAGTTGACAACCTATAAAATAAAGATATAGAATAATATTGTGTCTCTATGAGAGATATTTTTTTGATACTATGTTAATGATATTTTTATTATGATAACGTATGGTAATAGAGGATATAAAATACCAATTAGAGCAGTTCTGCAGTTTTGATAATATAAGATTATCCTTTGAGATCTTAGATAAGCAGGGCTTTATATATTTTACTAACGGCAAGATAACAAGCGCCGTCTTGGGGTCTGTGCGAGATATCGACGTATTTAAAGAATTGAAAGATGTCGATGCACATGTTAATATCCAGGTAAGCATAGGAGAATATGCTCCGGAAGATACCCTTAATAAATCCTTTGACGAAATTTTAGGAATTCTTTACGATCAAAACGACGATAAGCTTGCAGCAGGTTTAAATAAGGAAGATTCGGTCATTGAGAATAATGATGCAGAAAATAGTCCGGTATTGGTGGCTAAAATCGCCGAGGGTCTTGCAAATATTACAGGCGTAGAATCTGTTCTTGCTGTAAGCCCTGAAGGGGAACTTTTATATTCAAAAGGCGTCGGGGACGATGCGGAATTTGAATCCGCCGATACGATATTTCTGTATAATCAGTCTAAAGAATTAGGGGATATATTAAATTTTGAGGCTTTAAGGAGTACTATATGTGAAGCTAATAATTATAAAAAAGTAATTATTAATGATAAAAACATACTATATAGTATCAAGCTGTCTTCGGGAACCCAGCCTCTTAAGGCGAGGACGGAAGCGGTTAAGCTACTGCAAGATATATAAAATAAATAAATGTTCAGCCCTTAATATTTTAGATTTACGACCCCATGGATAATAAAGATAAGAGTATAATAGATAAAATACTCAAGATTGCAGGCGTAAATGCCTGTGCAGTGTCTTCTTTGGACGGCGAAGTCTTGAGATATGAAACTAAAGACGGCGGAATACCCCCTAATTTAATAAATAAGGTTTCTTCTGAAATAAGCAAGCTATTTGCTTCCTATTCCATTTCTTCCATAGACATATCATCTCTTTACCTTAATTTCGAAGATATGAATATAATCATAAACGGTTTCGGAAGCGGTTTTATTTTTATCGTCAGCCAAAAAAATTCCAATGTAAATCTTCTTAAAATGGAGACGTCTTATTTAGAAAGCGAGTTTGTCAAAATTGTCAACGAATCTCTTATGGGTATTACATCGAAGCCTTTTGCCGAGGGGATAGACTCGGGTGAACAAAATTTTATGCAAAAAAAAGACGAAGACGTGTTTAATTCTTTGCTCGGGGAAAAATCCGGAGGCACGATTAAGGCTCATGAAATAATTTCTAAAATTAAATTGGATTCCGTTAAGGGAATTTTTTCTTCAAGTTTGGGTCCGATATCTTCAATGCTTTTCGATGAAAAGATTAAAGAATTAAATGAGGATGTCAATAATTTTAATGTCAAAAATATCAAAGATTTAATAAACAGTCTATCGGAAGAAATAGAGGACGGAAAAGATAGACTGAATTTTGTCAAAAGTGCAAGAAACATTGTAAATTATTAAAGCCGCTTACGCCTTTTTTGTCTGCGTAGGTAGATATTTTCATCTTTATTGCCGGCGTGGCTCAGAGGTAGAGCAGCTGATTCGTAATCAGCAGGTCGGGAGTTCGATTCTCCCCGCCGGCTCCAGAAAGTATTCTTATGTGTCAATCAAGTTAATATCAAATTCCTAATATTAAACAGTTTAATGTTGATGTAAAAAAGGAATTTAATGTTTCTGTTAATGCTTCTTTGTTATTATGAGACCGCTGCTTTGAACTTCTTTGGCATTTAACGATTTAAACCCACTCAAATTTAACCCGGCTTTATAGATATCATCGTGCGTTGCAATAATATTCTCAATTGCAGAACTGTCCTTCGCTTCTTGAAGTCTCAATGTATTGATTAGTATAATTTCATTCGGTATTGTGGACACTATTCCTTTCAATTCTGCCAATACTCGGTGAGCGGATGTAAGTTTTTTTAAAACTTTCTTGATTTATGTAAACTTTTTCTAATTTTCTTTACAAAATGAAATACTGAAAGTAGCTGAAAAAAAATACAATACTTGAAAAACAAAAATGTTAAACAAGGTATGCTTAGTCTCAAAAAAAAACTCTGCAATATCAGGTATTATTATTGGGTTATGAACTATAAAAAATAAACACTGCAGGAAAAAACAAGATTATTTGCGGCAATCCGGGCAAATTCCATAGCAATAAATGGCAGGACTCGTCGTTTCATAACCCTTGCTCTTTATCTGTCCGACAAGATCTTTAGTATCGATATAAATATCGGATATTCTTCCGCAAACCGCACAGACATGATGAGCATGAGGACTTTTTTTTATTTCGTATATCTTTTTCTTGCCGGCAATATGAATTTCTTTTATAATTTCGTTATGAAGGAATATACCGATAATTTTATAAATAGTGGTAAGAGAAATTGCAGGAAATCCATCTTTCATACTCTTATATATCTGCTCAACGGAGGCATGTCCTGCTTTAGATGTCGTATCTATCAGTGCAATCCTTTGAGGAGTCACTTTAAATCCCTTTGATCTCAGTATATCTATAATCCAATTTTCTTTCATCATGCCGATAAGTGTAATATAAATTACTTAAAATAGCAAATAATAATTTTTTTCCTTTGACAATTTGTAAATTTATGATATATTTATAACATAATAAATCAGGAGGGTATCATGGGTAAAACGATTGAAAATTTAGTTAAGGCATTTGTGGGTGAATCCCAGGCAAGAAATAGGTACACGATGTACTCTAGCATTGCAAGAAAAGAGGGTTATGAGCAGATATCTGCTATTTTTGCTGAAACGGCGGACAATGAGACGGAACACGCCGAGTGGTTTTTCAGGATGGCAAATGAGCTGAACAAAGCATCGACTGAAAAATTGAATGAGATGAATGTGGAAGCTGCCGCACCTTTAATTTCGGGAGATACGGCTGAAAATCTAAAAGCCGCTGTCGCAGGTGAGCATTTTGAGGCTTCGGTTTTGTATCCTGAGTTTGCGGATATTGCAGAAAGTGAGGGGCATAAAGAAATGTCCGTCAGAATCAGGGCAATATCCGTTTCAGAAGCTCATCACGAAGCAAGATACAAGGAACTTCTTCAAAATGTGGAACAGAGCAGTGTCTTTAAGAAAGGACAGAAGGTTTATTGGATTTGCAGAAAATGCGGTTATGTCTATGAAGGCACAGAGCCCCCGGCATCATGTCCGTCGTGTGGTCATGCTGAAAGTTATTTTCAGGTCTTGGTTGAAAAATATTAGTATCTTACCCCTAGATGGTGTCAGTATTAAATCCGAACGCCATTTAGGGATGTAAATTGCTTTCGCCGGGGCAGTTGCAGATAAAGATGGAACTGTTGCAGGCTTGTAGCGTAGAAGATACTTTGGTTCAAGTGGGCACTTCTCTATCGTGCTCGCATTGACCGTCTTTATGAATAACAGGTATAGATGATTTTTATAGCGTATTTAGTATGGAAATAAGGAATATCATGCAGCGGTGTGTCCATTATTAAAAAACATAACTACTTACTCTATTGCCGGCCGATGTCGGTAGGCAATAGAGATCTTATGACGACGCACGGAAAATCAAATGTCAAAAATAGCAGGTTATATTATTTTTTATCGAGGCTTGTTACCTCAATAAGATGATAGCCGAACTGTGTTTTAACGGGTCCCGTCAGCTTGCCTACCTCACCCTCAAATACGGCTTTATCGAACTCCCTTACCATTTGCCCCGGATTAAATTCACCCAAGTCTCCTCCCTGCCGGCCTGATGGGCATGTGGAATATTCTTTAGCCATTTGGGCAAAATCGCTCCCATCTTCAATCTTTTTTTTAATTTCCATGCACTTTTCTTCACTGTTAACTAAAATATGTCTTGCTGTGGCTTTCATTAAAATACCCCCGTAATAATTTTTAAGTTATATGATACATGTTTACGGCTTAAAAAACAACCCATGTCATTGCAAAACAGCATTTTGCGATGACATGGGTGCGAATGAATAGGGTTAAAATATAACCCGGATATCGCATGGACAAGAATTAAATTGCGAGGATATCTTGTTTTCTCCGTCGGTAACAAACGAAGCGGTGGTTTTTTCTAAAATAGGAGGAATCCGGGTGACTATTAAAGATATTCGCAGATTTGAAGTCCCTTAGGATAAAAAGCACCAAGATTGATGATATTCGGGAGATTATTAAACGGCACAATACCAAACACAAATCCTTTAGCGATTCATAAACAAAACGCTAAAAGTGACATAAGACAATTTATATTTTACTTTAGGAGTTAAAAGTAAAATAAGAAAAAGTATATTTTACTTTAGGAGTACTTATGGATATTAAAGAATTCAAAGCAGGTTCATATATAAAAGGATATAAATACCGCTACTTCTTACCTGAAAAAATAAACCATACCTTTTTTTGGACGGATGAAGTAATCAACGAATTGTTGGAAAAAGCCTCATTTAAACTCGGGGAACTGAATTCTTTTTCCCGATTTGTTCCGGATACCGATATGTTTATCATCATGCACATTTTTAAGGAAGCTGTGGTTTCCAGCCGAATTGAGGGCACTCAAACCAATATAGAAGAAGCCCTTATTGAAGAGAAGGAAATTGATCCGGAAAGGCGGGACGATTGGAAAGAGGTCAACAACTATGTAAACGCCATGAATACTGCCATAAAGGGGCTTAAAACGCTTCCGTTATCCAACAGACTGATTAGAAATACCCACAAAATACTGCTTTCCGGCGGCAGAGGTGAGCGCAAAAATCCGGGTGAATTTAGGCAATCTCAAAACTGGATTGGCGGAGCAAGCCTTGCGGATGCGGTGTTTATTCCTCCTGCTCATACAGAACTGCTGAATCTAATGTCTGATTTGGAGTTTTTTCTTCATAATTCTGAGATAAAATTCCCCACTTAGTAAAGATAGCAATAATCCAATCAGTTTTAAACTATTCACCCTTTTCCGGACGGCAATGGCAGGATAGGACGATTGCTTATTACCCTTTATCTGGTATCAAACGGTATTCTGGATAAACCACTTTAATGTATTTAATATTGTTGTATGATAAAAATAACTGAATCAATAATCAATGCAGTTTGCAGTGAGTTTATGTGACAATCGGAGCATAGGGTCGATGGAGGTAAAGCGGCTATTAAAAGAATAGTTTCCGTCATCCTCAATATACTCTTTTTGTGGTGCAGGTTCCGGTAATGCGAGAAAATTTGATTGTTCCTAATGTAAAACCGGAAATATTAATAGGACAGACAATAGAAATACGGCGGGAACTGTCGAAATTAAAGCTTACGGAGTAGCGATACCGTGAATCAATAAGCCTAAATCGTCTTTAGCAGTCAGGTAGTTCGCCAAGGCTTATTTACCGATAAAAGATATAGACGAAAACAATACCCCTTTCCTAACGCTATCTATTTTTGCATAAAAATTGTCCCATGTCGTTTTGCCGTTTTATTACTGCCGTATTTTAAATATACAATTATTTATTAATAATATCAATGAGTTAAAATACAGTTTGTGGTTGGCAATCGGCATGTCGGGAGCTCAATCCTCTCGCCGGTTCCATTTAAAATTACTTATGATCTAGCGATGTTTTAGCGCAATAGCATTGAACTTTCGGCATAGATTAATGATATCGTAAATAGTATAGATTGTCCCTATTTATCCTTTTTATTTTTTTCCGTTAACAGTTGAACCGCCTTTAAATAGCTTTTTTTAAGCCTATTAAATGATTTTGCAAGAGCGCTTATTTCATCGTTTCCTTCCACCTTGAAATCTTCGTTAGATTTTCCGACGGATACGTCTTCCGCTAATTTGGTCATATCGTGTATAGGCTTTATTATTGCCTTGTTTATAAAAAATAGGGCTATTATAAGTGCAAAAAAGGGCAAGACGAAGATCGCCGCCATTATTATAATAGAGTTTTTTAGGGCAGCCTGATCTATATATTTGGTAGGGACTAAAATATTTAGCGCTCCGACGACCGTCCCCGCTTTCCAACCCCAACCGTGAGTTCTCCCGTATCTTCTCGCTATAATTTGAGTTATAGAGGATTTATTGTCGGGATTACCGTGGCAAGCCATGCATTCTTGCTTGGCTACAACCGGTTTCATAACATAAAAATAGGATATATTGTTAAACGTATGATAGCCGCTGATTGATTTTAAAGAACGATCCGCCCTGAATTTGGCTATGATTGTTTCCTGAAATTTGTTTGCCTTGCTTTTTAAATTTAAGGGATTGAGGGTTGGTTCGGAGTATACGTAGTGCGGGAGAAATTTATTAATTAATCTTGCAACGCCTAAAGATACGAATGTTGCAGATTCCGCCTGTATGATAAATTTATTGGTTGATTTCATAACGGCCGGTCTCAATTCACCGGCCGTATAGCCCCTTACTGACTTCTCCGCAAAAAGCATTATATTGGCTTCGTGTATTAATTCATTTTTCCTAAATCTTTGAATGTAATAGAACGCACCTATCGCGACCGTAATATTTGCAGCAAAACCGACGATTAGCATAATTGCGGTAAACTTCATTTTTAATGAAAGATTTTTAAACATAACCCCCCCGATTTTTATTTTCTACGATGATAGTCTGCGCTAAACTTTAGTTGATTATTTACGCATGCTTCGCATGCATAAATATTAATCTATTTATATTTATTACAATTTAATTATAAATAGCTATTACTTGGTTTAATCAAACTCATTATAGATAATATTTATATTTATTGCAATTCCTTAAATACCTATTCAAATATTAACGGATTGACAATAGAAAGCGAGATAGTTTATTTTTACTGTAGTCGCCGTAGAAGTTTTGCAAACAATTACGATATGTTATATAATAACTATATGAATATTTTAGCAAAGATATTTTTCACTATTTTAATTTATTTATTTGTCGAAATTTATGTATTCGTGGAGGTATCTATAAAGATAGGGTTTTTTTTCGCCGCTTTCTTATTAATATTTTTTAGCATAGTAGGATATATGATTGCAAAAAAGATAAAAAGCACTTCTTTCCAAGATGCCGTTATTGATTATTCCAACGGCAGGCCTACCGGTAAGAATTTAATCAGGTCGGCAAGTTTTTTCATATCCGGAATTCTATTTCTCATGCCCGGGTTTGTTACGGATTTTATTGCTATATTTTTTTTAATTCCGTTTTTAAATTATTATCTTATATATATGATATTGAAATATTTAAAAAACAAGTTTTCCGGCCGTTTTACCTATAATACATATCAAAGCCGCAATGAAAACGAAAGTTATGACGTTAAGGATAAAACGTTTACTTTCATTTCATTACCTTTCAATGATAAGAAGAAGGAAAAATAATGCATGTGTTGTTCGGAAGCAAGAAAGTAAAAATAGTCGCCACTTTAGGACCGGCAAGCGCAGATAAAACTACTATTAAGAATATTATAAAAAACGGTGCAAATGTCTTAAGATTAAATTTTTCTCACGGAGACCCTGTTTTTTTTGCCAAACTTATAAAGAATATAAGAGGGATATCTTTAGACGCAGGTATTTTGATTGACCTGCCCGGACCTAAAATTAGAATAGGCGGATTATCCAAAGAAGAAATTTTTCTCAATAAAGGCGCCAAGATAATATTGACCGGAAAACATGTCATATCCGACGGCAAAACGATATTTATAGATTATCCGTATCTCGGCAAAGATATAAAGCCGAATAGTTTGGTTTATATAGACGACGGAAAGATAAAGCTGAAAATTATAGACAAGATAAGTGAATACGAGCTTTTGTCAGAGGTTTTAACCCCCGGCACCCTTAAGCCGGAAAAGGGTGTAAATTTTCCCGACGCAGTTTTAAGCATTCCTTCCGTTACCGAAAAAGATATGAAGTATTTGAGATTCGGAGCGGAGCATGATGTGGATATGTTTGCCGTTTCTTTCGTAAGGAAACCGGAGGACATTTTATCGGTAAAAAATTTCTTAAAAGAAAACTATCCCGAAAAAGATTTTTTGATAATCGCAAAAATAGAAAAATTAGAGGCGGTAAGGAATATTAAAAAAATAGCAGGGGTTGCCGATGCTATTATGGTTGCAAGAGGAGACCTGGGGGTAGAGGCTCCGGTAGAAAATATACCGATTGAGCAGAAAAATATAATATCGGTTGCCGGTTTTTATAAAAAACCGGTTATAACGGCAACGCAGATGCTTCTATCTATGGTCGAAAACGAATCTCCGACAAGGGCGGAGGTCACGGATGTTTCTAATGCCATTTTTGACGGGACGGATTCTGTAATGTTATCCGAAGAGACCGCTATCGGCAAGCACCCCGCTTTGACCGTCCGTTACATGTCTAAAATAATAACGGCTACCGAAAACAGCGATATTTTCAATAAGATTAATCACGGTCTAAACAATAATTGCGGCAGCGACGGTAATAATAAAGACCGCAAAAGTGTAGCGGATGTTTCATCTATAATCGCAGAAACGGCGGTTACGGCTTCCAAACTCTTAGGCGGTTCCGTTATAGTGGCGATAACAAGGTCGGGTTATACGGCTAATTTAATATCGTCGTTAAAGCCCTATGCGCCCATTTTGGCTGTAGTTCCCAATGAGAGAGTCAAGAGGAGGCTGTCTTTAAATTACGGTGTTATATGTATAGTCATGGAGGGTATAGCGGACGAAACTATTAATTTAAAAGATGTAATTAATTTGGCTAAAGACAGGTTTGCAAATATCGGAAAAAATAAATCTCCGAATTATGCAATACTGACCGGCGGAGTGCCTATCGGCGAACCGGGTTCTACTGATTTTATAAAAATAATTAAAATGAAATAGCCGTGTAGGGGTACAGATAGTGAAAAAGTCAATTTTTATCGGAAGGCAGCCCATTATAAACGGCGATAAAAGTATATTCGGTTATGAGTTTTTGTTTAGGAAAACTGCTGAAAATTTTGCCGATATATCGGTATCCGATAATTTGAGTGCTACCGCAAATGTATTGGAAAATATATACGATATCGGCATCAAAACATTGATGGGCGAAAAGCCTGCATTCATTAATGTAACCCCGGATGTTTTAGAAACAGGCATGATTCAATTATTGCCCAAGGATGATATCATTTTAGAGATATTAGAGACGAGCAGAATAGACAACGATGCCGTTTCTATCATAAAAGAGTTTAAAGACTATGGTTTCGGCATCTCCTTAGACGATTTCGTTTACAGCGAGGCATGGGAGCCCCTTCTTCGGCTGTCCGATTACGTGAAATTAGATGTTTTGCAGTATTCGAAGGCGGAAATAAAGGAAATGCTTTTATTATTCAAGGATTACGGAATAAAATTTATAGCCGAAAAGGTCGAAATATACGAAGATTTTCAATTTTACAAGGACATTGGTTTTAATCTATTTCAGGGCTATTTTTTTCAAAAACCCACGGTGCTTTCATCCTCGACTTTAGACCCGGACTATATGATGTTGATTGATATATTCAATGCTTTTCAGTCTAATGCAAATATAAAAGAGATAGAGGCATTATTTAAAATGACGCCAGACCTCATTTATAGGCTTCTTACGCTCATTAACTCCGTGGCTTACGAATTTATAGTAAGAATATCTTCCGTTAAACAGGCTATTGCACTTTTAGGGTATGATAATATCTCCCGATGGATACTCACCATAATCCTTGCTTCCAAAAAAAGTGATTTCAGATCGGACCCCTTATTGGAAAGCGCCGTGATTAAAGGGAAGATGATGGAAGATATATGCAAAAAATATATAGGTAAAGACCTTTCCGACAAGGCTTTTCTGACGGGAATGCTCTCCTTGGTCAATGTTGTTCTGGGAATATCGCTGGAAGATTTACTTGATAAAATAAATATTGATACGATAATTCATGAGGCATTAACGGAACATAACGGCAGACTTGGGGATTTAGTAGAATTTATGGAAAAGTATGGTAAAAACGACTATGTTTCGGCCGATATTATTCTAAAAAAAATTAATCCTTCCGCCTCGATAAGAGATATTTTTGAAATAGATACCGTTGCTCTGATGTATCTTGAGAACGTTAAAAAAACGAATATGGTCTAAAAGAGGGATTATTTACCGTTTTTATCGCTTCGTTTATTGCACTTGAATAATTAATATTCTAATGTTATATTATTATGTGAATAAAAGTTAAAGGAGAGATGGCCGAGCTGGTCGAAGGCGTTCGCCTGCTAAGCGAATGTATGTCCTAATAGATGTACCGAGGGTTCGAATCCCTCTCTCTCCGCCAGTTTATAATCTCAACGTTTTTGGAAAGATTTGTTTCTTCCTGTCACTGCGGTGACAGGCTCATCACGTACAGCGCACTTGGTAACTTCAAACTTCTTCGTACGATAGGAACGGAAAGTGCTAATTCTGTCGGCGCATTTTCGCTCGTCTCCGCTAAGCTACGGCGAACCAAAGAAGTGTGGCAATGCTCTAATTTGAATAGCAAAAAGGAGAGATATCTTCGCCCTTTTGCCTCCACGCTCGCTTTGCGAACGCAACGACAGAGATTTTTAGATAAAACTGTTGAGTAAAGATATCATTCACGTTATCATGTAAATGAAAGGTAACAATACCTTACGCACTAATGCTGTCATACTTTCTTCGGAAATTATGAAAAGTCAAAACAATAATTGTATGAATATTGGGTATAAAATAAATAAAATCCGAGCAAAAAAAGATTGATGCAAGACTTTTTAGCGAGAAAAGCGGATCTTCCCTGCACAACATTAACAAACGTTTACGATTTATTAAAATAAACTTATGAGAAAACCATATTACAAAAAACCGAATTTTACCTTGTATCAAGCAGATACTTCGGAATTTCTAAAAGAAGTTCCGGAAAATTCTGTTGATATGATTTTTGCTGACCCACCCTATTTTTTATCCAGTGGATCTTTTAGTTGCCAAAACGGAAAGATGGTCAGTGTAAAAAAGGGCAATTGGGATTTGAGCAATGGGACAAAAAATAATTTTGAATTTCACAATGAATGGATCAAGGGGTGTCGGCGAGTTTTGAAGCCGAACGGCACAATTTGGATAAGCGGGACTTATCACTCAATTTATCAGTGCGGCTTCGCCTTAGAAATGAATGAGTTTCATTTTCTTAATGATATAGTATGGTTCAAACCGAATGCCTCGCCAAATTTAAGTTGCCGCTTTTTTACTGCAAGCCATGAAACTTTGATTTGGGCAAGAAAGGAAAAGAAAGAAAAGCATACTTTCAACTATAAGACTATGGTTGATTGGGAAAACAACTACCGAAAAGAAATTAAATGTAAGCATTGCGGCGAAAAAGATTGTCATGAGATCTTGCACGAGAAAGGAAAACAAATGCGCAGCGTTTGGGCAATAAACACACCGCAAAGAATTGAAAAAACTTTCGGTAAACATCCAACACAAAAGTCAGTGGAATTATTAAAAAGGGTTGTTTTAGCAAGTACAAACAAAGGCGATGTAATTCTCGATCCGTTTACGGGAAGCTCCACAACAGGATTGGCGGCGTATTTGTTTGGGCGAGAATTTATCGGGATAGATAATGAAAAAAAATACCTTGATTTATCAATCAAGCGATTTGAAGAATTAGACGAAAATATGAAAAAGGAATTTTCTAAAAAATAATTATGAAAAGCTTAAAATTTTACAAAACAGCGTTGAATTGCGACACGGAAGATCAAGTTTTTGATTTTCTTATTTCAAATTTAAAACCAAGCAATACAATGTGGTCATATTTTGTGAATTGGGAAAAGGTTTTTACTAATACGAAACAAATCGAGGTTGCTTTGAATAACCTAAATTACTTAATCGGTAAAGATAATTTTGATGAGGAGTTTAGGTTTTTGCTCAAAGAAAATCCGAGCATTGCAAAAGTTATTCCTGCTTTGGTTGTCAGAGACGGACAGAATACCAAAAAATTCAATATTCTTGTTGAGTATCAAAACAAAAAGCTTGTTTATGAAAATTATGATTTTTCCAAAAAAGATATTTCCGATGAAGATATAGAAAAATATTTGCGATTTGTAGAAAAAACAGAACTGAAGGGTTTGATCACGAATAAGAAAATAAAAAATCTCGTTGATTACATGATCGGTGTCGAAGCCGGGCTTGATAGTAACGGACGAAAAAATCGTAGCGGTCACGCAATGGAAAATATCGTTGAGATATTTATTAAAGATGTTTGTGAGAAAAATAATTTTAAATATTTGAAAGAAGCCAATGCCGATAAAATCAAAAGTGAACTTGCTTATGACGTACCGATTGATAAGTCATCGCGCCGTTATGATTTTGTGATTGATAACGGAAAAGAATTATTTATAATTGAAACCAATTTTTACGGTGGCGGCGGTTCAAAGTTAAAATCAACAGCGGGAGAATATCGCAATTTATCCGATGTCTTGAAAGATGAATTTAAGTTTTTCTGGATCACGGACGGTAACGGCTGGAAAACGACGGCAAAGCCGTTACGAGAAACCTTTGATCACAACGATTATCTTTTCAATCTCACAATGCTTGAAAGAGGTATTTTGGAATTTTTATTGAAATAATAAGATTATAAATTATTTTTGTTGTATGAATTTCGAAAAGGTCGCCTTCCGCCCGCTCTGTGAGTTTTATCGGTTTTGGACAAAATCTGTTCTAATTTTTTCGAACAGGCGTCTATAGTTAAAGAAAGAGAGTTCGTATTCTGTCTCTTAATCCGGTGTTTCTCTTTTCTTCCTTTGAGTTCATTGCAATACCGAAAGCCTTGAATGTTCCGAAAATAACCACATTTTTTTTACCGCGGGTAATAGCCGTGTATAATAAATTTTTCTTCAGCATCAAATAATGCGCCTGATGAAATAAAACTATTACATTGTCAAACTCGCTACCCTGAGCCTTATGAATTGAAAGGGCATATGACAGCATTATATTTTCGTAAACATCTAAAAAATCGTATTTTATTATTTTTTTGGTATCGTTTGACGCAATCTTGTTGAATGTTCCGGAAAAATCTACCGATAAAGTTTTTTCCGTATGGTCTATACTGCAAATGTATCCCGCATCGCCGTTAAATACATCCAAGTCGTAATTATTTCTCCTCTGAATCACTCTGTCGTGAAGTCTAAATTGCGTTCCGTTGCAGATAAAAATTCCGCCGGGTTCTGCGGTATCGTTAGCCGGCATACCTGACGGGTTAAATATATCCTGCAATATATTATTTAAATTATTATAACCAAGTTCACCCCTTCTCATGGGGGTCAGAACCTGGATATCATCAAAAACTTTAGGTTCAGCCGGACCATAGTCATTCTGTTTACTTGTTCCTTTAGTTCTTTTATCCCTTACTTTTTTAACGAACAGGATGAAATCGTTTAATAGCTCGCTTTTACCGGTTACCGCCGTGTCGTAACCTTTCTTATACTTAATAGTGAATTCCTTCTTGCCTTTCCCCGTTTTGTCGGTAATAAACCTATTATTATTTAACAGATTGTGGGCATTTAAATTTATTAAGCCGCCCTCATTTTGCCTGAATACTTTAGTCAAAAACGTAACCGGAAAAAATGCATCCGGATATATTAAATCTTTCAAAACATTGCCGGGACTGACGGACGGAATTTGGTTGGCGTCTCCCACTAAAACCAGAGTAGCGCCGTCTTTCACGGCTTTTAACAGTTTATAAAAGATAATCACGTCTGTCATGCTCATTTCGTCTATCACTATAAGATCGTGCGGCAATCTGTTGTTTTCGTTATAAGTAAAAAAAGATTCATTAGTTTGCCTATCGTATTGCGCTTTTAAAAGCCTGTGTATAGTTGATATATCAAGATTATTTTTATACGGTTTGTTTTTATTTTTGTTGTTTGCGTTTATAATATCCGAGAGCCTTTGTGCCGCTTTCCCCGATAATGAAGTCAAGGCCGTTCTCTTTCCGTCGAATAAACCCGTAATAGTCTTTATTATCGTAGATTTTCCGGTTCCGGGGCCTCCAGATATTATGGATATCTTATGCCTTAAGGCATTCAATGCGGCAGTTTTTTGTTCTTCGGTAAGAGACATTTTATTTTCCTGCGAATCGATGAACTTTTTGAGTCCTTCAGCCGGCTGAATTTTATTAAAATTGTCCTCAGCCGTTAGTCTCTTTAACTCTTTTGCTATACCTATCTCGGAGTAATAAAAAATCGGAGGATATATCCTTAGAAGATTTATCGCATTGCTTTTAACATCGTTTAAATCAGACACGGCGTCATTCTCAATATTACCGTTTGAAACAGCGGATACGGATATATCTTTATTATCGGTTAATATCTTTTTTTCTATGATTAAATCGTTTAAATAACCCTTCAGTTCGGATTCATTCACATCTACGTCTTCTATTACTTCCTTAAGCCCGTCTTTAATATGCCTATAATAGACATAGCAATTTCCGGAATTTTCGCAAATTTGATTGATGATATACTTTACGGCTTCTTTGATTCTATTGGGGTCATTCTTTTTTATTCCAAGTTTTTCAGCCATTATATCGGCTTTTTTAAAACCTATACCCTTGATTTCAGTGAATAGAAACGGATTTTCTTCGGCTATCGCAACAGCCTTATCTTTAAACTGATTATAAACGGCTTTAATCTGATAGTCACTAAACTGATATGGCTTAAAAAACATTACAGTCTTCCTTAGGCCGTAGCTTTCCTTAAGTCCGTCGAGAATAGTGGAAAGTTTGACCGAGCCTATCCCGTTCACCTCTTTGAGTTTTTCGGGTTCATTATCTATTATGTCCAGCGTTTTTTCTTTAAATTTTTCATAAATTTGTTTTGCCGTAAACTTTCCGATTCCCTTAAAAATATTAGAAGATAAATAATCTATTATTGCCGATTCGGTATTTGACAGCGATATTTCATAGCGGTTGAAGTTAAATTGATATCCGTATTTTTTGTGGTGGATAAATTCTCCCGTCAGTTTTACTTTTGAATCGGAAAGGGGTTTTTCGAAAAAAATGCCGGATGCGGTTATAAATCTGCCGTTTGACAATATATTCAGAATAGTAAATCCGTTTTCGGCGTTTTGGAATATAACCCTTTTTATAACCCCGGAAATCGTTTTAGGCGTCCCGTTTTTAATATCGTCCATAATCCCTGTTGATTCAATTAATATATAGGATACATTGCGGTATTATAGCACTAAACAAGATTAAATCGAAGCCGATAAGGAAAGCGGAATACGCTTTAAAACAGAAATAGTCTCAAGTATAGACTGAGCAGGGTGATAAAAAGTACGGGTATAGTTATAATAAATCCGACTTTCATGTAATATCCCCAGCTGATTTTTATTCCCTTTTTTTCAAGAACGTTGAGCCATAAAAGTGTCGCAAGGGAGCCTATCGGCGTTAATTTAGGGCCCAAATCGCTCCCTATAACATTGGCGTAAACCGCCGGTTTGAACATCGTCGGTTTAAGGCCTGCCGAATGAATTGCGAGCGAGTTTATCATAACGGTAGGCATATTATTCATAATTGAAGATATAAATGCCGCCAAATATCCCGTGTAAATCGTAAGAATGAGCCCCCCAAAGCCGGCAAAATAAGCGATGGATTTTCCGAGCAAATATGTTAATCCCGCGTTTTTTAATCCGAAAACTACGAGATACATACCGAGGGAAAACACGACGATATTCCATGGAGCATTCTTAAAAACGGCTTTTACGTTGACCGCAGGGCTTCTAAGCGATAGGAAGATGAATATTGCGGCAAAGGCAGCAGCAAAGATAGAAACCGGTAAACGTAAAAATTCACTTAAAAAATAGCCTCCGAGAAGAAGCGCTAATATTAAAAAGGAGAGTTTGAAGAGGCGTATATCCTTAATTGCGTCTTTAGGATTTTTCAATAATTTAACGTCGTAACTTTTGGGGATATCTTTTCTGAAAAAAAGGTATAAAATGAGCATTGATGCAGCTATAGAAAATAAATCAGGCAAGTACATATCCATAAAATAAGTGAAAAAACCTATATTAAAGTAGTCTGCCGAAACGATATTTACCAGATTGGAAATCTTAAACGGAATGCTTGCGGCATCGGCGATGAACCCGCCTGCCATGATGAACGGAAGCATATTTTTTCTATTAAACTTGAGGGCTTTCATTTTTTCATAAACTATGGGCGTTATTATAAGCGCCGCTCCGTCATTGGCAAAAAATGCCGCAACTAAAGCGCCGAGAATAATTACGTAAACAAACATTTTCTTTCCGCTACCACCGGCAAATCTTGCCATATGGAGGGCTGCCCATTCGAAAAAACCGATTTCGTCAAGTATAATGGAAATTATAATAATAGCGACAAAAGTAAACGTAGCATCCCAGACTATGTCAAAGACCTTTATAATATCTTTAACGGCTATTACGTTAAAAATGAAGGCTAAGACCGCTCCTATGACGGCACTGTACCCTATTCCTATGTTATAAGGTTTTTTAACTATCAGGAAAAGGGTAAATAAGAATATTGTAATAGAAGAAACGATTAAATAACCTTGAAAATGCATGGTGCCCTCATATTTGATTATTATATGAATATATATTCATATAATATATTAGCATAAATACATCCCGCGAGTCAATAATCTTTCCCTATGCATATCGGTAAATGTTATAATTTTTTATAAACTTAAATTTAGAATTTTAAGGGGAGATGAAATGAAAAAAATATTGGTCCTGATTGCCCTTGTCGTTTTAACGGTCGGGTTGGGAACATATCTATATTCATCCGGAAAATTGGCGCAAATGGCGGGTGGCATTACGAGTATGATAGGCGGTGGAATGATGGGCATGATGGGCGGCGGATTCAGCGGCAGCGCGTATGTCGGTTCCGGTCCGAAAGGGTATAAATTATTTAGGGCCAACGGATGCATCAGGTGCCATGCGATTAAGGGTTCCGGCGGAACGATGGGGCCGGATCTCTCTCATATAGGTTCAAAAAGAAGTTTCCCATGGATTGTTACCCAGATAGCATATCCGTCGGCACATTTTAAACGCGGCTCCATCGTTACGATTAACGGCAAAACTTATCCGGTCATAATGCCTAATTATGAACATATGCCTAAATCGCAGGTTATAACCATTTCAAAATATCTTGAATCGCTTAAATAAAATTTATCTATGATGCATAGGAGTGAAGACCCGGCAAAAGAATATCGACCCCGAGATAAGCAAATATTAGGATAAAGAATCCTATAACGGCTATCCATGCCATTCTTTTTTCCGTCCAGCCCCTCGTAATTTTTGCGTGTAAAAAAAGTGCATAGATAAGCCATGTTACCAACGCCCATGTTTCCTTGGGGTCCCAGCTCCAGTAGCCTCCCCATGCATTGTCTGCCCAAGCCGCACCTATAACGTTTCCGATGGTATCAAGAAGAAATCCGAAAATAATGGTTTTATAAATAGCTTCATCTAAAATATTACTTGAAGGAATAAGCCTTAAAAAGCGATTTTCCTTTTTTTGAGGATTCTTTTCTTTATTAAATTTTATCAGGAAAAGCACGCCAAGCCCGCAAGACGTTGCAAAAGCGCCGTAAGCCAGAAAAAGCGCTAATATATGATAGAGTATCCAGTAGCTCTTTAAAGCCGGAAGCCCCGGTTCGATTATGCTGGATGAAAGCGGAGAAAAAGTAGCAAACGTTAAAGCGGCTCCGGCAATAAACGTTATAATCAATCCTAACGCGTCAAAGTCGTAAAAAGTCCTTAGTAAAATAAAACCCAGAATGATAACGTATGAGAAAAGTACCAAGGAATCATAAAGATCTACCAAAGGCGGCATGTCAATGCCTATTTTATAAGAGTACAGCCATCTTACGGTAAAGGCAAAAGTTTGAAGGGCGAAAGTCAGTATTAAGACAGCCAAAGATATCTTTGCAAATATTTTCTTGCCGTTGCTTAATATGTAGATTAAATAACCCGCAAAAGATAAAGCTATTAAAAACAATGAAATAGCAAAGTACAAAGAACCGTCTAAACTTGCAATATTCGCGTGAATCATTTTTAATCTCCCTATAGGCTTAAATATAATTTTTAAATTCGGTTATTGTTTTATCAATTTTATCGTAATATGAGATTGATTTTTTATGGGAACCCATTAAAATTTCCGTCGTACTTCCTTCCCCGTTTTCCGAAGGATAAATTTTCATCCGTATCGTTTTATGATTAAAGTAAAAAGAGAAGAATAATGAAATAATCATGAAAATAGAGCCTATCCAGATAATCCATGTGTACGAGTTTTTAGCTATCTCCAGACCGCTGTAATTATATACTTTTACCCCTGCGAATATGAAAGCAAGCTTTTTCTTATACGTCGCAAGTATTAAAGGAAACTTATGTGCCCCCGCAATACCCGGATGTTCTAAAAAATTAAGATTTCTCAAGTGCTTCTCGTTTTTATATAAAGATATATAAAACGGCATTTTATTTTTACCGGAGTTTCTTAAGGGGCTAAATTTAAATTTCAATCCCTTTATACCCGTATCGTATAATGTTCCCGGTTCGGCAAAGACCGTACGCTTCTTGAAATGAGTGCCCCCTATATTCACTAAAAGTAATCTGGCGGCCGAAGGCAAGTAGTGCCCGTAGCTTACCTGATATATAGTGAGTCCGTCATACGTAAGGGGGTGGTTTACCCGTATTGATTTTGTAAGGACTACCTTATGGTTCTTGATTATACTCAATTTACTAATATAAGCCTCGGGTACTCCGTCCTTGTAATACTTTGTCGTATATTTATCAAGCCTTATTTTAAACGGCAATTTAACGGGTTTTCCGTTTCTGTTCTTATCGCTCAACATATACGAATAACCGGTTGACAGCCCTTCATTGATATTCACGTACGACCTAAATCCGTGAGTAATATTTAAAATTACTCCGAATATTATGATTATTATAGCTAAATGAACCGCGTAGGGAGACAGACGGAATATCCCGTTTTTAGAAAAATACAGTTCAGATCGTTTGCCGTCATATTTTTCCTTGGGCTTGCCGAATTTCTTTGAAAACATATTTTTCGATATAGACAATACCTCTTCTCGGCTTTTTGAAGAATCTAAACTATAATATTTTGTCTTTTTAGATTTCCCTTCCTTGGCGTCGTTTGAAGGGGTATTCGAAAAGGACGGGTCGGGGTTAAAGATGGTTTTAAGGGTATTAGGTATCCTGTCTATGGAGCATACAATCAAATTGACGGCAAATAAGCCGCCTAAAGCTACGAAATACCATGAACGGTAAACATTTAAAAAACCGAGTCCGTAAAATATATTGAAGAAAAACGGACCGTATGCCGTTTTATACACCACTAAAGGTTCGCCCTGTTCTATAATAGTACCTATTATAGATACTGCCGAAATTAAAATAAATAAAACCATAGCCAATTTTACGGAAGAAAAAAGCCTTTTCAACTTTGATAAAATGACGATTATAAGCTTCATACGCTACCTCGTTATATTTTTTTATTAATTTTTTTAAACTCGTAACTCAGAAAACCCGGTGGCAGTTCTCCCGTAAAATGGGTAACAACAATCCCTTTTCTATTTATTATAAAGGACTGCGGTATCTCGTAAATATTGCCGTAAGCCTTAGATATACCGGGGGTGGCCATTCCTATCGGATATGTGACTATACCCCCCTTAAAGGTCTTTATGAAATTAAGCACCGCTACCGGTCCACTATTGTTAACAGAGAGACCGAAGATTACGAAGCCGTCCTTTTTATGCGATTTATAAAATTTTTCAAGCCTCGGCATTTCATCCCTGCACGGAGGACACCATGTAGCCCAGAAATTGATGAGAATAATCTTACCCCTGAATTTTTTTAAAGACAGAATCATTCCCGGATAATTAATACTTTTAACGGAAAATTGAGGGGCAAGAGTTTCCCTGCCCGATTTAGTTATTTTAGTGTTTTTCATTAAGCCTGAAAACTTAATCGCTAAAATGGATGCTGCAATAACGGCAATTATAAAAATTATTATTTTGGTCGTCCGTTTAGAATTTTTATTCATTATAACCTCCTTCTTTTTTTACCGCCGCATAACCGCACGGCTAAGTTTATAGCTCATATGAGATTGCAGACGGTATAAACATTATGATAACAAGTTAAAAGCTTACACTTAGATTACATAGATTAAACAGAAAGGAACTTAGGGGGATGATTTATGGGAAATATTAAGAGTTTTTGAAGAAAAATATACAGTAAAAAGATAAGCATAAAAGTTGCGCCGAAATTGCCGGTAGAGTCAAATATATTCGTGAATATATTTTGGCATTCTATGCCGCATATTGATTGGATTTGTTGCAAGTGTTCGCTGCTCGAACTAAATAAAGCGTAAAATATGGAATTCTTCAAGGCCGATCTGTTTTGAATAGTTATCGGTTTTTTCGAATGATATATTTCGGCAGAAAGTCCTATACCCGAAGACGCCGGATAAGCATAACTCAGGTCGGTTGCGCATATTAAATAAGTTATACTCAGGAAAGATAAAACAAAAAATGCAACATATAAATATCTCTTTAAAGACACGTTAAACGCTCCCTTCCTTATCCGTATAGACTTTTTTCATCTTGCCCTCAATGTTACTACGAATAAACGGCGGTGTCAATCCTATAAATTTTCAACGCCCGCAAATCGAAGTAAAGCCTTGAAATTCAACTTCCGTTGTTGTAAAAATCCGTTAAGATTTACTATAATGTAAAAAAAGGTTGAAAATAGGGAGGACACAATAATATGTCGGAAAATATCAATGGTATTTTTTCTTCTATCGCTAATGTTTATGATTTTATGGGGCATTTATTTAGTTTAGGAATAGACGGAATATGGCGAAAGATTGTTGCGGGGGAGGCTATGGTAGAAAAAACCGACTATAAAATACTTGATGTCGCTACCGGAACAGGTTCTATCGCAATAGATATTGCCGAGAAGGCAAAGAGAGTTAAAAAGCAGGTTGAAATAGTCGCCGTAGATTTTAACGAAGATATGCTTAACATAGCCAGGAATAAGATAAAGAGAAAAAGAATAGCCAATATATGCGTTAAAATTGAAGATGCCATGAGACTTGATGAGCCCTGTTGCAGCTACGATGTCGTGACTGCGGGATTCTTGCTCAGGAATATCGATGATACTGAAGTTTTTGCCGAAGAGTTAAAAAGGATTTTAAAGAAGGGCGGAAAATTTATATTGTTGGAAATGGGTAAGCCCCAGAATGAAATTTCTAAGATATTTTTCGAAATATACTTTTTTATTATTAGATTTTTAGGTTCGATTATAAATAAAAATGCATATAATTGGTTGACATACAGCATAATGGCTTTTGATAGAAACGAGATGCTGAATATTTTAGCGGGCAAGGGATTTAGAGATCTAAAGATTAAAAACCTGCCTTTTCATGTAGGTTTTGTGATAACCGGCATAAAATGAGATAGTTCCGAGCAATGGCATCGATTAAATAGAAAAATATTGACTTACAACCTTTAAGCAGTTACAATAAACCATAGTGACAAACGTTTTTAATTTAATGCTTTTTAGCGAATAAACATTAAATAAACTATGAACAGTAAAATCTCTCATCTTTTCCGTTTTTTTTTATTTTCTGTCTTCTTCTTGTTTTGCCTATCGTATTTATCGGGCTTCGGCAGTAATGATGCCCTTGCATTTCATATAAGGCCTTTGCGCGTTATTACACTGAATGATGCTTATATTCTTGCGGCTCATCGTAACGACACTATAAAGGCTACAAAAGAGAGTTATTATCAATCTACGCTTTTAAAATGGTCTGCCGTCGGTATGATATTGCCGAATATCCGGCTTATATATAAGGACCAAAGAATGCATTTTAATTCGCCTGCGGCTCCCTCGTCGTCTTCAAGTAGCGGTACCTTTTCGTTTTTATATCCGAATTATGAATATAGTTTCATGTTAAGCCAACCCATTCTTAACATAGGAGCAATTCCGGCATATCGGGCGGCGCAAAATATGATAGCTTTCAATAAGATGAATCTTAATAACGTATCCTCCGCAACACTTTACGATGTGGCGGTAGATTACTATACCGTTATAAACGACTTAAGTTTGATTAAGGCGGACAGTAAGACTTTAAGTGAGGCAAAAACACATCTTAGACTGTCAGAGGCCAGACTTGGAGCGGGGCTTGCTATAGTTACCGATGTTCTTCAAGCGAAGTCTCAATTTTATGCCGCAAGACAACAGTTGTTAAGCTCAAAAAATGCATTAAAGACGGTAAAGGCCGATCTCGCCGCACTTCTCGGTATAAGCCGATACTTCGGGGTCGTAAAACCGTCCGAGCCTGTTTTCAAAAAGGCGCCGTTAAGAACCTACATCGCATCGGCATATAAAAACAATTCCGGATTAAAGGCTTTAAAATTTGCCAAAAAGGCTGCCGACGATAAGACCCTATATTACGAATCGCAATATATTCCCACTATTAACTTCACCGCTTCCTATAATGCGCTCTCGAACAGCCGTTTTATACCGGACGGTTCGCTAAGTTTCTGGACTGCCGGTGCGACATTGACTATGCCGATATTTCAGGGTTCAACGAGAATAGTTTCCATAGAAAAAGCACGTTCGGCGGCGAATCAATCTATGTACAATACGACCCAGGCAAAACGGAATTTAAAGGCGCGGGTTATATCGGAGTTTTATAATATTCAAAATCTTAAATATGAAGTGGTTACGCTTAAACATGAAGAGAAATTTGCATCTAAAAATTATGAACTCGTAGAAGAAGAGTATAAGGCAGGCGTTGCGACAAGCGTAGATGTTGTAACCGCTATGGCGGAGTTAACTAAAGCAAGACATAATTTTTTATCTGCCGGATTAAGTTATGATAAGTCCGTTTTAGGACTAAGAAGGCTGACGGGTTCGTTCAAAGAAAAACTTGTAAACTTGACAGAGGATAGGTTTAATTGATTCTGTAAATTACAACAGGAGATTTATAATTGATAGACGGTTAAAAATATAGCACGGTTGGATTAAATGGACAAAGATGATGAGAAAGCCGAGGAGAATGATTCAGTTACCGCGGGTACTAAATTTACCAAAAGAAATATTACTATAGCTTCTATTATATTTTTGTTTGCAATAGTGGGAGGTATATTTGTTTTTAGGTGGTATCTTTTAGGGCTTACGCATGTATACACTGAAGACGCGGAAATTAACGGGCATTTGATTTCCGTAAGTACAATGGTTCCCGGGAATATCAAGGCTGTCTATGTCCATAAGAACGAGTTCGTTAAAAAGGGTGAGCTCGTTGCAAGAATAGACGGTTCTGCATATTATCCCGCAATGCTTCAGGCAAGAGCCTATTACAAACTTGCAAGTGCAAAACTTTTTAGTGCCGGCGCGGATATTGCCGGATTTATCGGAACTAATTATAATTCTTTTTATCTTTCTAAGCTTGCGTATAAAACGGCTTTAGCCGACCTCGGGAAGGCAAAGCTTACATACGAATTAAATAGAAGAGATTACAAGCGAGACTTATTGCTTTTAAAGAAAGAATTTATTACTAAGCAACAATTTGATTCTATCAGGACGGCATATCTGATATCTAAACAGGCTTACCTTGCTGCGGTATCAGCCCTTGGAACCGCTAAAAGGAACTATTTCCAGTCAAGCTATATGAAGAACAATATAGCCGCTAATAATCTGACTACCCTTAAACCGCTCGAAGCAAACGTTAAAATTGCTAAAGCCGCATACGAGGTTGCCCTTGCCGATTACAAAAATACCTTTATACGTTCCCCGATAAACGGAGTCGTAGCCAAAGAGATGTCTTATATAGGGGAATATGTTACGCCGGGTACGCCGATAATCATAGAAAATAATTTAAAAAACGTGTGGATTACGGCTAATGTAAAAGAGACCGTTATCGAAAATATTGAGAAGGGTGATCTTGTCAAGGTTATCGTGGATTCTTTTCCCGGCAGGGTTTTTAAGGGGAGGGTAGAATTTGTCGGATCCGTCAGTACGTCTAAGTTCGCATTGATTCCGACGAATAATCCGTCCGGAACATTTACCAAAGTAACACACAGGCTTCCGGTAAGAATCGAGATCCTGAACGACTACGGACATATTTTAAAGCCCGGAATGATGGTTGAAGTGACTATAAATACGGCTAAAATAAAATCTAAAGATAAATTCATTAAGTAAATAATTAACATATAACAATATAAAATGAATATTAAAAACACAGGCAAAATATTTCTATTCGTTGCGTTATTTTTGGTTTTGTCAATATTCTCATTTTATTTGGCATATCCTAAGCTTGCGTATTCATATTATAATCGGAATAGCGGGGGAAAATATTTTTTTAACTATTACAATTGCATAGATTGTCATGCCATAAACGGGATAGGCGGAACGCTCGGCCCTTCGTTGTCTAATTATGGAAATAAAGGCAAAAGCTATCGGTGGACGCTTGCTCAGATCGAAAATTCACGGGTTCATTTCAAGGTGGGTTCCAAGATTAAAATAAACGACAGGGTCTATTATGCCATTATGCCGTCCTATAATTACATTTCTAAGTCTGATATTAAAGCACTTATGTCGTACCTATATTCATTAAAAAAATAAATAGATAAAAATTATTGATTATAATATATTATTATAAGCTTGCTATATAAAATTTAAGATGATTACGACGGCATATCGGTTTGGAAATTAAAAATCAAAGGAGACCCTCCAGGACAATTAAAATAGGCGGTGTTTCAATCGGTTCGGATGCACCTATAAGCGTTCAATCCATGACAAACACTATTACCGAAGATGTTCCTTCCACGGTAAGGCAAATCAAAGATTTAGAGGATTACAACTGCGAAATAGTTAGAATCGCCGTAAATACGGATAATGCCGTAAGGTCTTTGCGAGAGATAGTAAAACAGGTTAAGGTGCCTATAGTTGCAGATATTCATTTTGACCATAAACTTGCTGTGGCTTCTTTAGAAGCAGGGGTTAGCGGTTTAAGGATTAATCCGGGGAATATCGGGGATAAAAAGAAAGTAAAAGAAGTTGTTGCCGCATGTAAGGATAGGGCAATTCCGATAAGGATAGGGGTTAATTCCGGATCTTTGGAAAAAGGCTTGCTCGAAAAGAATAGGGGAGATTTTGCCGCAGCAATGGTTGATAGTGCCCTTAAACATATTAACATTTTAGAAGATGAATCTTTTTATGACATAAAAATATCGTTAAAATCTACCGATATTTTAACGACGATAAGGGGATACGAGCTGCTTGCGGAAAAGGTCGATTATCCGTTTCATATAGGTATAACCGAGTCGGGAACGGTCCTCTCGGGAACCGTAAAATCCGGAGTAGGAATAGGTATTTTACTTTATAAAGGGATAGGGGATACCGTAAGGGTTTCTTTAAGCGATGACCCCGTTACGGAAGTTATTGTCGCTTATCATATTTTGAGGGATTTAGGCTTAAGGAGCGGAGGCGTCCAACTTTTATCCTGCCCGACTTGCGGAAGGACAGAGATAGATATCGTCAAGATAGCAAGGGATTTTGAGAGAGTTTCCGCTAAGATAAAGTCGAATATAAAAGTTGCGATAATGGGATGCGTCGTGAACGGTCCCGGTGAATCTATGCATGCGGATGTCGGTATTGCTGGAGGAAAAGAAAAATCGGTTCTATTTTCTAAAGGCAAAATTATAGGCAGGTACGACAATAAAGAAATATTCGACGTATTAATAAAGGAAGTAGAAAATATTACCGGAGAAAAGATTTCTTTGGATTCCATGCTTTTTTAGATAATATACGGTTGGTATATTTTAATTATTTTTATGAGGTAAACATGAGATATTCGGAGTTTTTTATACCGTCATTAAAAGAAGACCCTAGGGAGGCCGTCCTTAAAAGCCATAAATTACTTTTAAGAGCGGGTTATATAAGGCAGCTTGCCGGGGGTGTTTATATTTATCTGCCGCTTGGTTATAAAAGCCTTAAAAAGTTGGAAGAGATAATAAGACGGGAAATGAGTGCCGCCGGAGCAATAGAGCTTTCTATGCCGTTTGTTCAACCCTTAGATTTATGGAAAGAGTCGGGTAGGGACGAGGACTACGGAAGAGAACTGCTGAGGTTTAAGGATAGACAGGATAGGGGTTTCTGTCTTGCGCCTACTTATGAAGAGGTTATAACGGATTTGGTTAAAAAAAATGTAAAATCATACAAAGAACTACCCATGACATTATACCAGATACACCTTAAGTTTAGAGATGAGATGCGTCCTAGATTCGGTCTGATGAGGGCTAAGGAATTTATTATGAAGGACGCTTATAGTTTTGATCGGGACGAAGCAGGTTTAAACGTAAGCTATGAAAAGATGAAGCATGCTTATGAAAATATATTCAGAAGGCTCGGATTTGATTTTAAATTTATCAAGGCAGAGGCGGGAGAAATCGGAGGGAGTTATTCTGAAGAGCTTATGGTTTTCTCCGAGTATGGAGAGGACAAAATAGTTATTTGCGAAAATTGCGGATATGCCGTCTCCATAGACGAAGCCGATTCTATAAGCGATCGTCAGGATCCCATCGGATCGTGTAGGCAGCCCAAAATGACTAAATTGTTTACACCAGATAAAAAATCGGTTGAGGAAGTTGGCGAATACCTCAAGCTGAATAAAACTTATTTTGCAAAAACTATTATTTACGAGACGGAATCGGGATTTATCGCGGGGGTTGTTAGGGGAGATAGGGAAATAAACGAACGCAAGCTGAAAAAAGCTGCCGGCGTTAAAAACTTATTTCTTGCAGAAAAAAGCAAAGTAGAAAGTATAACCGGAGCGCCATGCGGCTTTGCCGGTCCGTTCGGGTTAAAGAAAGGCTCGGTGATTGTTATAGACGAGGAGATTAATAATTCGGAATACTGGATAACCGGGGCTAACGAAAAGGATACCCATATGGCAAACGTAAAACCGGGCAGGGATTTTATTCCCGATGTGGTGGCAAATATAAGAAGCGTTCAAGTTGGAGATAAGTGCATAAAGTGTTCGGGAGATCTAAAAATTAAAAACTCTATAGAATTGGGACACATCTTTAAACTGGGAGATAAGTATTCGCGCATTTTAAATGCAAAATTCTTAGATGAAAAAGGAAAATCCAAGTTTTTTGTTATGGGTTGTTACGGAATCGGCGTGGGGAGGACACTGCAAACGCTCATAGAGGTTTTTTCCGACGAATTTGGAATAAATCTTCCGGTTGCATTGAGTCCGTTTACGGTGGCGGTTGTTGCCCTTAATATGGGCAATGAACAAATAGTCGCTCTTTCCGAAAGTATTTATAAAAATATAATGAATATGGGAATAGACGTCCTTTACGACGACAGGAAATTATCTCCCGGCATCAAGCTGAAAGATATCGACTTAATAGGGATACCTTTTAAAATAGTTATAGGCAATAGAACTATTAAAGAAAAAAAATACGAAGTTATCATAAGGATAGATAATACAAAGGAGATTTACGATAATATCGAAAGCCTTTGTGAGAGAGTAAGAGAGCTATCAAAGATAGAAACTTTTTTATAATGACAGTGATAGAAAAACAGGCAGACCGCCCGCTCTTTATGCTCAGCCAAAACCGCTACTCTGTCCGCCTCCGCATGAGCCCGAGTTGGAAGAATACTCGTTATTTCCAAGACTACTAAAAGAGCTTACTCTTTTCTCCGGCTTCTCTGCTCCGCAGGCAGGACATTTAACGTCTTCGCTTTTTTCACTGAGTCTCTGATAAATTTCGAATATTTTTCCGCACTTTTTACATTCATATTCGTATATAGGCATATTTAAATACACTCCTTTCCCTATTCCACATCTTGTTTTTATCTTAATTTGATACGTGTATAGGAATAATTTTCATAAAGATAACGTAGCGTCAGCGATATAGTTTTTGCTGCCTAATCGCCGTTATCGCCTTATTTTAAATATTCAAATATTTTTTCGATCCGTTTGTCGCTAAGTTCATAACACATCATTACTCCATCCCGTTTAGAGCGAACTATCCCTTTGTTTTTGAGAGAAACAAGATGTTGTGAAACTGTTGCCTGAGGAAGTCCCAATGCCGCCCATATATTTTTTACGCAGGATTTGTTATCTATCAACACTTCTATTATTTTAAGCCTTATGGGGTGTCCCAGTGTTTTAAGAAGTTCTGCTTCGGCAATATAGGATTCCTCGTTTCTGTTATTCATAATTACTCTTTCGTCAAAAATAAAACAAAAATTATCATTAATTATCATACAAAGTCCATATAAAAATATAAATATTCATATATGTTAATGGTTTTATTATACTTAATTTTTGAAAAAGTGTCAATAAAAATAAAAGCCCCTGCGATTAAACAGAGGCTCCCCCTAAAATTTTTGCTATTGTAATTATCGTCGTTATTCAGTTTGGATTTATGCTTAAAACGATAAATGAATTTGAGATTTAGCGGCATATTCTACAAATGATGCTGCCCCCGCATATTCCACTCCGTCAATCATATCTTCCTTTTTAAAGTTAAAAAGGTCCATTGTCATTTGACATGCAATCAACCTGACCCCTGTTTCTTGACACAAGGAAATAAGCTCGGGAACCGTTGCGACCCCATTTTTCTTAATCATTGATTTCATCATGGATGTAGCCATTGAAGTCATTCCGGGCAATGTGCCGATAATATTAGGAACAGGCATAGGCATGGCCGGATTAGCAATCGGAGCTACTTTGAGTTTTTCTCCGGCGTCTTTTTTTAAGATTGACAGACCATAAAAAGTAAAAAATATCGTGCTTTCGATATCCATCGTTGCAGCCGTAGAAGCAAGAATAAGTGGCGGATAAGCCATATCCAGCGTTCCGTGAATGGAAATAATAGCCATTTTAGTTTGATCAGCCATTTTAGTTCTCCTTTTTAAAAAGTTTAAATAATTTTGTTAAAATTAAGAAAATAAACCAGTCCCTACTAATTTTCAACAGGTCAACCAAATTTTATTTTCAAATTTATCATTTTTAAAAACAAATAGCAAGAAAATAATTTTTTAAAGTAACATAAAAATTATTGATTTTTGCATAATTTTTTCAGTCTGATTATATTCATATTTTTAAGCAAAAAATTACGTAAATTTGACTTTTATTGCAAATTGTGGTTAAATTTTAAGTAAAAGTTATGTTTTTGTTTATTTTTGAGTAAATTAGATATTATTATAGTCAATTTTTGAAATATTTTGGGGAAGGTTTTGAAGAAAATTAAAAAAGTTTTGGTTAAATTACGAATATTTTTCGAAAAATTAATCAGCAAGATCCAATTTAAGTATTTTTTGCCCTATTTTTTATTGGCATCAATTGCGATTTTTATGGCGGTTTCATCCTATTATTATGTTATTCCGATGTATCACGGTTATTTAAGAGAGCAACGTGAGATAAAATCGCTTAAAAATAAAATCCGCATAGATTATGAAAAAGTAAGTATTTTTAAGATTATAGCCTCTTTCAATTCAGGGCTTTCGGGGGTTAAAGAAAAAAAGGTTGCTAATCTTATTTTTAATATGGGAGAAAGATATAAGATAAATCCTGCATTAATTTTGGCAGTTATAAGAGTCGAGAGTTCATTTAATAATTTTTCCTATTCCGACAAAGGGGCTGTAGGGCTTATGCAGATTAGGCCCGTTACCGGTCTTTATTTGATAAAAAAATACGGCATAAAATCTAAAAAATTTAATTATAACGTGAAATATATGGAATATCTTCCGGTAAATTATTTGTATAATCCGTCTTTAAATATAAAAATAGGCGTTAGATATTTATTGAGCCTGCTATATGAGTTCAAGAATCTGAAGTTTGCGTTATTTGCGTATAATGCCGGACCTACCTTAGCCCATAGGACTTTAAATTCTGCCGGAAAAAGCGCAAGACTTAGCTATTCAGAGAGTACGAATAGGTTGTTTTCCGATTTTTATTACGGATATTACAAAAGGGTAAAAAAATACTTCGCTATTTACAATAAGGATATTTTTACAGGTAATCCGGCAACAATCGGTAATGCGTATAGCGAGTAAGTGATTAGATTCGAATCGGATATTTCCTACGCTCATGACATTGGATAATCGTAAAAAAAATAGATACAGTCTTTAGCTGTTGGGGTAGCTCACGATATGATGGGATACATCTAACCTTCCGGTATTAAATATTCCAAAGTGATAAATGATAATTTCTTTTGTACCCCTATATCACTTTTTATTATTATGGTTGAGTGGTCGGGACGACTGGATTCGAACCAGCGACCCCCTGCACCCCATGCAGGTGCGCTACCAAGCTGCGCCACGTCCCGATACTTCATAGATTATACTATTTTCTTAAAAAAAATCAAAGCGGATTCTTAAAAATATTATTTATTACCAAATTCAGAATAGTAATGTATAATTTAGTTATGTAAATTCATTTGGGAATAAGCGCAATGATATTATCTGTTTTAAGTTTAAATACAGACGGTACGATTTCTAATTGGATATGAATGAGATAGAGTGGTACAAAAGATCGATAGGCGATACCTTCTCAATTCTAACCTCTAGTCCCTCAGGGCTCTCCGATATTGAGGTAAGTAACAGACTTAGACAGTACGGTCATAATGAATTAATCTTTAAAAAACGCTCGGCTTTTATCAGGTTTCTCAACCAATTCCGTGGTCCCTTAGTATATGTTTTATTAATCACGTCCTTCGCAACAGCTGCGCTGAAAGAGTGGCCGGAAACGGCAGTTATTTTATTATGCGTCGCTATTAATACCGTAATCGGATTTGTTCAAGAAGGCAAAGCCGAGTCGTCTATAAATGCACTCAAAAAAATGATGGTCCTTGAATGCTTATGCGTGAGAAACGGCCGAAAGATAACCGTACCTGCACGAGAATTAGTGCCGGGAGATATAGTGATACTTGAAGCCGGCAATAAGATTCCGGCCGATTTGCGTTTGTTTAATACGAGAAATCTTGCGGTGGACGAATCATTGCTTACCGGAGAATCAGTTCCCGCAAATAAGGATACCGAGCATATTTCCGCGGACAATTTGTCTCCTGCAGACCAACGTTGTATGGTTTTCAGCGGTACTTTTGTCAGCAGGGGGTATGGGGAGGGGATGGTAACGGCCACCGGCGCAAGGACGGAATTTGGAAAGATCGCCGAATCCATGAAAGAGACCGGCAAAATCGTTACGCCTTTAATGCGTAAAATTACTGAATTTACCCGATTCTGGATGATTGTCGTTGCCGTACTTGCTATCCTTAATTTTTTATTAGCCTTATTATTTAAATATATCCTTGTATATGCCGTTCTTGCTTCTATTTCACTTGCCGTAGCGGCCATTCCGGAAATGCTACCTGCCGTAATAGTAACCATTTTGGCTTTTGCGTCCATTTCGATGGCTAAAAAAAATGCATTGATAAGAAGATTGCCCGCGGTAGAAACCCTAGGTTGCACTACGGTAATATGTTCCGACAAAACAGGAACGCTCACCAAGAATGCCATGACGGTTATGAAAATATATAGTGGGAGACGAAACTATAGTCTAACGGGTGCGGGATATGAACCTAATGGGGAATTTACGCTGAACGGAGTGACGATTGATCCCGCCGATGAACCGAAAGAACTGATTGAAACCTTAAAGGCAGGTTATTTCTGTAATAATGCCGTTTCGTCGGAAGATAAAGATAATCGTGATATAATCGGCGATTCTACGGAAAAAGCGTTAGTCGTATCGGCACTTAAGGGCGGTATTAAAAATAAGGCGGCTATTTTAGATGAAATACCTTTTGAATCGGAACATCGGTATATGTCCACGCTGCATCGATCGGAAAACGGAAATGTAATATACATCAAAGGGTCTCCCGAGAAGATATTGGGGCAATGTCGAGATCAATTAATTAATGGAAAAACCGTTTCCGTAGAAATAGGGAATGTATTGTCCGCAATTGATGAAATGGCGACGGACGCCCTTAGGGTTCTCGGTATGGCATACAAGACCGTGAGTAAAGACAAGACCATAATTACGATAGAAGATATGCAGGGTTTTACCTTTCTGGGTCTCCAGGGTATGATTGATCCCCCGAGGGAAGAGGTTTTTGAAGCGGTGAGGAAGTGTCGGATATCAGGTATAAGAGTTATTATGATGACGGGCGACCACATTGAAACCGCTAAGGCTATTGCCAGGCAATTAGGAATTATCAAAGAAGGCGACATGGCAATAACGGGGAGAGAGTTATCCGAAATGAGTGATGAAGATTTATATGAAGCCGTTCAAAAAGTTTCCGTATTTGCGCGCATTGCCCCTGAACATAAATTGAGGATCACCGTTCAAATGCAGAAAAGGGGCAATGTTGTTGCCGTTACGGGTGACGGAGTAAACGACGCCCCCGCTTTGAGAGCGGCAGATATTGGTATTGCAATGGGTGTGACCGGTACGGAAGTAAGCAAAGAAGCGGCGGACATGATTTTAACCGACGATAATTTTGCCACCATTGTTGCCGCAGTCGAAGAAGGCAGGCATGCCTGGAATAATTTTCAGAAGGCCGTTATTTATACGCTTCCTACGAATGTGGGGCAGGCATTATTGATAATGGGCGCAATATCGCTTGCCCCACTTATTCCCTTGTTTACCCTTCGTCTTCCGTTGGAGCCCATACATATTCTCTGGATAAATTTGGCGGATTCGCTTTTTTTTACAATACCGCTTATGATGGAGCCGAAAGAGAAGGGTTTGCTTGAAGGACCGCCGCGCGATATCAAAGAAAGAATAGCCAATAGTTTGTTTATTATAAGGGTTAGCTTGGTATCTATACTGATGGCGGCTACCGGATTTTTGCTGTATTATCACTTTGCGGCGCAGGCTGTTTCATCAGATCCGGATTACTTATTAAAGCTGACTCAGGCGCAGACAGCGGCATTCGTCGGTGTTCAGTTAATTGAGGTAGGATACTTGATTACCGCAAGGTCGATATATGATTCGGCATTTACTTTTAATCCGTTTTCCAATAAATGGTTGCTCGCGGGGGTAGGGACGGCATTAGCCGCCATGCTTTTGATAGTTTACACGCCGTTTGGAAATGCTTTATTTAGGACGTATCCTTTTCCTGACGGGTGGTGGACGGTTATAATATTGGCCTTGCTGCCCGGGTTTGCAGTGACTGAAATTGAGAAGTTTATAAGGCGGCTGAATATAATTCCTCATACGTCTGCTTTACCTTAACTATAAGATATGCCGACTTGAAATTATAAAAATAAGTGCTATAATTAAATTAATAGAAGAAAAAAAAGGAGGTTGATTGATTATGTCTAATATTTCTATTTGGGAACCGGTAAATGTCATTAGAAATGATTTTGAAAGATTGTTTTCCGATTTTGTTCCGACAAGCGTTAAAAAGTTATGGGGGTATGATGAGTCCGGCTCGGTGGAGCCTGCGGTTGACGTCATAGAGAAAGAAGACTCCATAATTGTTAGGGCTGAGCTTCCCGGAGTTTCAAGGGATGAGGTTAAACTTGAAATTCATGAAAGCAGGCTTACGATAAAGGGAGAGCATAAAGCGGAAAAGGAAGATAAGAAAGAGGATTATTATCGCAAAGAAATTGGTTTCGGTGCATTTTGCAGGAATATAGAGCTTCCTTCCGGCGTCGATTCATCTTCGGCAAGTGCATCAATGAAAGACGGTATTTTGGAGGTAACTGTAAAAAAGAATGAACCTGCTAAATCGGTGGCAATAGAGGTTAAATAAGTAAAGAGGCCAAAAATTTTATCGGCCGATAAAAATACACCGTTGTCGGTTAATTGGATGCTTAATCATAAGCATAATCAGATCCCTTAAACGATGTAAAAGGGGATTGCGACAATGGTGTATTTTTTTGTTAGGCAGTAAATTCCATATTGTGGTTTTTTACGTATTTGAGTGATTTCATAAAAGACGTTATCATTACAAACAAGACTATAAAGATTACTAAAAAGAATCCTATGCCAAGGGTGTGGAGATTATGTATTTTTATAGGGGTTATGAATCCTAACAAAATAAGCTCCGGGAAAATAATTTCTAATATTGCAGCTAAAATAAAAGCTAATCCTCCCCAAAATAGCGTTAACCCCGATGTTCTCTTTGCAATATATGCTATTCCTTTTTTTGGAACTTTTAACCGTTCCATAAATCTGCCCGCAAGCATGCCTATCATTATTTGCGTTGCCATCGTTCCGATTCCGAATAAGAGTCCGGGTAAAAATCCGGTATATGCATTCGGCATTTTGGGCGCAAGGACCGTATAAATGATAATAGCGAATGCTCCCGTACCCCATCCTGCAATAAATCCATGTAGCAGCACCATATAGACGGGGATCGGTTTCGATTTATCCTTACCGTTTTTCCGGTGTGATTTAATTTTCAAAAATTTAGATAGATTATGTTCTATCCCTTTGAATAACTCGAAATTCTTTCCTAAGCCTATTATATATGCCCCTGCAAAAGACATGACGATGCCGACTAATATATATATAATCGGCATTACATCCGGTCTTGTAAGTATTTTTCCTAAAGCAAAATAGGATAGTTCCGAGGCTATAGCCCTTTGAAAAGTGAAAGCGGCAGAGAATAAAAGCCCTGTTTTAAAGCCTCCCTTGGTGCTATAGCTGCCTATGGAATAACTAAAGGTGATAGGCCATGTGTGTTCGTCAGGAGTAAATCCGTGAATGATTCCTAAAAGAAAAGCCGTGAGCAATATAGAAAATATCGACGAGAAAATTTGAGGGTTATAAAGGTTAATCATTAAAGTAATAGATATGCGACAAACTTACTGCCGAGTGTAAAATTTTAAAAATATGAACAAACTGGAACTCATAAAATTATATCATAATTAAGATCAATACGGTATTAAATTAACCGTCCTTAGTCCCGGCGAAGGTCTTTTTAGGTTATATTATCTTAAATTCAGGGGGGGTTAAACTTGCTTAAAATAAATCATCATGGGATACTCAAAAACGATGGGCGAGCTTTCAAATGGAGGCGTTCTTTTGTATCTCCGCCTTACCGGCAACTAAAAGATAATAATATTTATCAAGAAATGATTAATAAGCTTTCTTGACATTTTACCACCCCAATTATGAACAATGCGGAATACCTTATTTACTGCGGTTTTGAATGGTGGGCTGTGTCGGGATCGAACCGACGACCTACTGATTAAGAGTCAGTTGCTCTACCAATTGAGCTAACAGCCCGAATATCAAAAATTGACTGATACCGATATAATTGTATAACATTCATATTTTTTAGTCAATCATTTTAAGGCGCCCTCGAATGCCGATACAGACCATCGTCACACCGTCTTGAAATTTTGATATAACTGAGATATAATCCAATATATGAAGGATTGTAGCGAAAAAGCTAATATTATTAAATATTCGGCTAACTTCTTGAAGGACTTTTTATTTACTATTGATGAAACAAACCCGATAAAAATCACGCCGGATATTTTATATGATCCTTTTAATTTATTTTAAAAATATACGTATTAAGAGGGCGAATGAGAGATCATCCCGAAAAGGCTATGATATTTAAAAATAGAAGGGAAGCAGGAAGGCTTTTAGGAAAAGAGTTATCGGAAAGATTGTTTAAAAATGGATATAGCGCGGGAAGAACCGTTGTTATAGGTCTGTTGCGCGGAGGAGTGCCTGTTGCCTATGAGGTTGCCGCCGTGTTAAAGGTGCCCCTTGACGTTGCCATAGTAAGAAAGATAGGGGCTCCGAATCAGGAAGAATTAGCGATAGGGGCAGTAGTTGACGGTAAAACCCCTAAAATTTATCTTAATAAAACATTGTTGTCCAATATAGGCGTGTCCGATGAGTATATAAATAAAATTAAAGGGATTAAACTTAGGGAGATACGGGAAAAAGAAAAGTTTTACAGGAGCGAAAGAAAAAGGATAGATGTTTACGGTAAAATCGTGATAGTAGTAGACGACGGCATTGCAACAGGGGCCTCAATAGCGGTCGTCGTAGGGGCGTTAAAGGAAGAAAAACCTGAAAAGATTATCATTGCCGTTCCGGTAGCTTCTGTCTATACCCTAAGGGAATTAGAAGGGACCGCTGATGATATCGTAGTTTTGAGTGCGCCGGAAGAGTTTTATGCGGTTGGAGAATTTTATTCGGATTTTAGTCAAACCGATGATGGCGAAGTAATAGCACTTCTTAAAAAAGCCGAATTAAACAGGGTTGTTTCCGATTAAGAAAGGTGCGATAAATATAATATGTAATTTTTAAAGATATTTTGATTTAAGTCAATTCAATTTAGTTAAAAACCTGATAAACTTTTATACTATAAAGAACTTTAAATAGTTAATTTTATATAATAATGGAGTTTATCATGAAGACAATAAACGAAAACGATATACTGAAAGAATTAAAAGGGGTAATCGATCCGGAGCTTGGAGTAGATATAGTCGATTTAGGACTCGTATATAAGATAAATTCCGATGAAGATGGGAATATTGTTTTGGATATGACCTTAACTGCAAAGGCTTGTCCGATCGGAAATGTCATAAAGTATGAAGTGGAAGAGGTGTTAAAAAATATTTCCGGCGTTAAAGGTGTAACCGTAAATATCGTTTTTGAGCCTGCATGGAATCGTTCTATGATAAAAACAGACGCATTAAAGAGACTAAAATCACATTAACTTCGCCTCGCGTTTCAACCGGAGGCTTTGCAGTTAAAAATAATAGGGGTAATCAATACATGAATGCAACGGACAGCTCTATAAACATAGCACTAAGACACATCAAGACGGCGCTTATATTTTTGCCTATTTTTTTTATAGTAATGTTTTTAGATTCAAAAAGTTTTAACGTATATTTTTTTATGAACACGAATATTATTGCTTTAACCCATATATTTACCCTCGGGTTTTTGATGATGGCGATCATAGGCGCTTCATATATGCTTTTACCGGTGGCATTAGGTGTAAAAATAGCATATGAAAAGCTTTTTTTTCCGGTTTATTATGTTTTTGTAATATCCTTATTGCTGTTTATCGTGGGAATGTATTATTTTATTCCCATTCTGATTGCTTCCGGCGGAATCCTTTTGTTTATATCCGTTTTGGCGTATGACCTCAATATGTTATTAAGTTTAAAAAAGGTAAAAAAATGGGATTATACCGCTATAGGGATCGCCTTTGCTTATTCCTATCTTTTTATCGGTCTGTCCGTAGGGTTATATTTAGCTTTATCGTTTTATTTTAAAACGAGTTTCGATATTTATGGAATGTTAAAAGACCATATTTACCTTATGTTTGTCGGTTTTGTGGTTATGCTTTTCATATCTATTTCATATAGGCTTCTTCCTATGTTCTATATGACTAAAAGCCCAAGCAATCTCAGTTGGAAAACAGATCTGGCGGTTATCAACGGCGGTATAATCTTTTTATTGGCTTCGTCGTTTTTCGGAACGGAAACGGCAGTTTATACTTATTTAAATGATATAGGGGGTTGGCTTTTGGGCATAGGAACGATTCTGTACTCTTTCATATTCTTTAATTTAATGCTAAAAAGGCTTAAGAAAAAATTTGACGTCACGACCTTTTATCTGTTTAGCGGCGCTACATTTTTAATTATTTCAGCTATTATCGGATTTTTATTAATAATTATATCAGAAAAGACGGCAAGTATTAATTACGGCATATATTATTATTTTGGATTTACGGCGCTATTCGGCTTTGCAGGTATGGTTATTATAGGTTTTTTGCATAAAATATTTCCCTTTTTGATAAGCCTTAAGGTATTTGAAAAAGCAAAGAAAGGGGCTTACGGCAAACTTTTTTCTAATACACAGGCAAAATATTTTGAATATTTGATATTCGGGCTTTTTTTATTGGGTATAATTATTTGGCTTTTTTATTTGATTAAAATATCTTCCGTTATTCTCCTCATTGCCTCCCTATTGCTTTTGCTTCATATATTTTCTATGGAGTGGTAAGGGCGGCAATGAAGTTTAACGATCTATTTCCATATTTTGATGATATAAAGGTCGTCCCCTTTTTCTTCTGTCAAAAATTTATAGCCGGCGTCCTTTAGTCTCGGGTATAAATGTATCGGTTTTCTCTCGTGTGTTACGTATAGTGCATCATCGTCTTTCAGGTTTTCAAGAATTGCAAAAATTTTAAGAAGAGGCTGCGGCGGTTCAAGTCCCCTTGCATCCAATTCCGTAATGTCTTTTTTATGAGCCAAATTTTTCAAGTCTTCGTCGGCAAATTCGTTCTCATCTGCTTCTTCTGAAATCTTAACGGATTCTTTTTTCGTTTTATCTCCCCTGAAAAATATTATTCTGAATCCCTCCGGTATTTTTTCCGTAGTATGTTCGAATCCTTTATTTTCCAAAACGGAATAAAGGGGAAACGGTTCGAAATCATTTATCAAATCTAAAACCTCGTCATTCTTTAATTGATTAACTGCCGTCATAATCTTTTGAAATGGGTCGGCGCCATTCTTAATGTCATCTCTTACGTCAAGTTTAACCCTTTTTAAGTTGTCCATGTTTTTCATAATTATCCATCCTCATTGTTTGTTTTGTCTACTTTATTGTACGCATCTTTTTCATAATATCGTCTTTTTCGTCTGCGGACAGATGCATACTCGCCATATTAAATAGTATATTTTCTTCTTTATCTATATGTTCCGATAGAAGCAAAGAGAAGGAATTCCCTGCTCCGATAAGAGCATTATAGTCTCCGTTAGTCTGATAATCGCTTATTTTTGTCTTGAACTCCGTAGAAAGTTCCCTGCTTTGTTCATGCTCTATAAGCATAACGTGTATAGGCCCGGTTTCTATCCCTACGTAATTTCCGAGAACCGGAAATAAAGCCTCTTCTTCCTTTTTAAAATGCGTTTCCAAGTCTTTATCGATAAAAGAGGTTATTTCGTCAAGCTGGTTTATCAGATTTTTTCTAAGGTTATCCGATGAGCTTGAACCTATCTTTTTTAAATATCCGTCAAGATTCTTTAAGACCCCTCTGACTGTTTCATGCTCACTCCTTAAAGACATAATCGGGTCAAGATTCGTATCCATAGCAAAAACTCCTTTTTATTAAAATTTTAAGTTGCCTACACTGTAGATATACCATGATATATCTGTATTTTCTTAATTTTATCATATAATTATTTTATTGCAATGACAAATATCACAAAGATATGGCATGAAGAGATAGCGGCGGAATTCAAAAAATAAAAAAGTAGAAACTGTGGTATAATTTTACTGATAATAGATTAGGTATCGGTTGAATTAAGATAAGGCGTTATAATCAGAACCAATGAGAGTCGTGCGGTTATGCGGCGAGAGGGACAATAAATGGCAGAGATACAGGGTTGTGAGCTTCCGGAAAATTTATATTACGACATCGAAAAAGATGTGTGGGCAAAGCCTTTAGACGGCAATATCGTGATGTTAGGCATGACTGATGTTGCTCAAACGCAGGCCGGAAAGATTTTGCACGTAACATTTAAAAAAGTCGGAAGCATGGTTCGAAAAAGGGGCAATACGGCGACTATAGAAAGTGGAAAATGGGTAGGACCGATTCCGTCTCCGGTTTCCGGCGAGATAATAGAGGTTAACGAGGCTCTGTTAAAAGACCCCTTGCTCCTGAATATATCTCCCTATGAAGATGCATGGGTTAGTAAGGTAAAGGCATCCGATTTAAACGAATTAAGCGGTCTTTTAACCGGAAAAGAAGCGGTTGAAAAATATAGAGAGAAAATAACTAAGGATCAGATCCAATGCATGAGATGCTCGAGCCAGTAATCAGCCGGATTTGACGAGTAAATTTACCAAGATTAAAGAGGGTATATTAGCATATATGAATGAGAAAAAACATGATGTTATACTTCTTGTTTCGAAATGGTGCTCGGAGTGTGTCCCGGCGGATAATGCGTGGAAGAGGCTGTACGATGAGCGAAAAGATTTTAATTATAGATTGTTGGACGTGGCGGATCCTGAGGGAAGGCGTATCTCAATTGATCTTTACATAAGAAGCGTTCCGTCCACGATTATTGATGGAAAACTCTCCTATGTCGGAATTCTCACCAAGGAAGAAGCCGAAGAATTATTAGATATGCCGTAAAAGACTATAAGAAGTCAGGTTTTGAACATTAGCTTTTACGGTAGGATTACAGGTAATTATACAACCTGCAAATACAGCCGGTATATACAATAAAATAAATCAAATATATAGTGTTAAAAAAGAATATCGACGATAAGCCGAAAGTTGACCATGAGGGTTTACGTTTATGCGATATCTATATGATTATTAATATATCTTTATTATCATATGTTTTTATTTAAAATAGTTAAAATTTGTAATTGATTTTTTTATTCTAATATGTTAAAAAATATTAAGGCATTGATTCATATGAATTAACCTTAAAAAATTACGAAAAAACGTGGAGGAGATGACTATGAAGCAAACAAGATTAAAATTTTTATCATTATTTGTTTTAGGTTTCTTACTGACATTTTTAATGGCGGGCAATGTGTTTGCGGCAACTTACGGCGTATTTACTCAGATATCCGTTAACGTTCCAGGAAATGTTTCATCCGTAGTAAAAAAAGTTAAATCGGCTCTTAACAATAAGGATTGGAAGGTAATAGGCACTTTTAATACCGCACTTCCTAAAAACGATACTTATATTTCGACCGTAGTCGTTGCTGCAAACGCGGTTTATAATAAACACATGGTCGATAACGGCAATTATCCGCTAGGTGCTTTCGGATTACCCTTAAAGGTGGCGGTTTATACGACCCCTAATCACGGAATCGTCGTCAGCATGATTAATTTACCTGCCGTAGCAAGGACCTTTTCCGGAAACTCTTACGTAAAATATGCGATTAAGGCAAGTAACGGTTTAAAAAATGCGATAAGAAAAGCGGTCGGCGGGACGCCTTCCGACCTCCAGTATGGTCCGATGCGGAATGGAAGATTCCCCGGAGGAATAGGCGGAGGTTCTTTCCCTGGAAGCGTCGTTAATATTTCTAATCACCCCGAAAGTGCCGATGTAAACCTTAAAAGCATAACTAAGTTGGTATTAAAGGGTATTAAGCATAATAAAGGAAAATGGCAATTAGTCTATAAAATAGAAAAACCCTCTATGGGATTTATAGAACTCGGCGTTACGAGAAATTCCACCGAACGGCAGTCTATAGGGGTTGATAGCGGCGTAAGGGCAACGTCTCAAAATAAATATCCGGGGATAGATCATAGCCCTGCTTTTCCTATAATAATACTTATTCATAAGAGCGGAAAACATATTAATGTTTCGATACTTGGAGAAATGTGGAGGATGAAGTATTATTTTGCCGATGCCGGATGGTGGGCATTTATGACACATATGGGAATGCCCGGTTCAATTCAAGGTTCATTGAAACAGATGATTTTACGCGGGTTGGCATACTAGTCGTTTTTCTCGCAAAATATTAAAAGCATCCGATTTTTTTCGTAAGATACGGAAATTTAATCGGATGCTTTTTTACATCATCCGCAATCGGAGTACCCGCAATCAAGGCATATCGTGCAGCCTTCCGCACGTTTTAAATTGGGGCCCCCGCATGAAGGACAAGCTCCTCTTTCCTGAATGGCACGGATATGAGTGCTGTTATTATCTAATTCAATATGGTCTTGTTCGAGTAGACTCTTCTCAAGGGCTTTTCCTATAGCATCGGCGCACGAATATATTATGTTAGCACCGAAACCGTAAGGAATATTGCATCTTATTCCTTTTAACTGGTTAATTATTTCTTTAGCGCCTATCCCCGACCTTAAAGCTAAACTCACCATTCTGCCGGTCGATTCCGTTTGCGATTGAGCGCATCCGCCGGACTTGCCTATTGAGTTGAATATTTCAAAGGGATTTCCATTTTCGTCATAATTTATCGTTACATATAACGGTCCGCAACCCGTCGTCGTTTTAATGGTAACCCCGCGTATCATATCCGGCCTTTCTCTCGGTTCTATTTGCCTGTCGCTTTTTTTATCGGAAACAACCTGCTTTATATTATCGGTCGAACCACAGACAGGGCATGTTCGCTCGTTACCGGAGCCTTTATCCGTCGCTTTGCCGATCGTTAAAACCTGTTGCTCCCTAGAGCCGTCCCTGTAAACGGTTATGCCTTTTAAATTAAGTTTATACGCAAGCATATAAACTTCCTTAATATCCTCTTTTTTTGCCGAGTTGGGAAAATTTACAGTCTTACTGACGGCATTGTCTGTAAACTTTTGAAATGCAACCTGAGTCATAACATGCCATTCCGGCGCAATGTCATGGGAAGTTATGAATATTTTACTCAGATATTTATGGACATCCTTAGGCAACAAGTCCGCCGGTCCCTCTTCGTAAGATTTTCCTAAATTACCGTTTTTAACGATAAAATCAATTAATTTAGCCGAATATAGCCCTGTGTCTTCTAAAAAATTCTTAAGGTTTTTGTCTATTTCTATCAAGGTTTGATTATCCAAGACATGTCTCTCATAAGCTAAGGCAAATAAGGGTTCTATTCCGCTTGAAGCGCCGGCTATGATGCTTATGGTTCCGGTAGGGGCAATAGTTGTTGTCGTTCCGTTTCTCATTGCGCTAAAGCCTTTTTCTTTCCAGGCCGAGCCTTCAAAATTTGCAAAACTACCCCTTGACATACCTAATTCCTCTGATTTTAATTTGGATTCTTCGTCTATAAAACTCATTATTTTTTCTGCTATTTTAAGTGCTAATTTGCTGTTGTAGGGTATTTCTAATTTTAAAAGCATGTCGGCATAACCCATAATTCCAAGCCCTATCTTTCTGTTGGAGAGCGTCATTTGCTCAATTTTCTTTAGAGGATAATGATTTTTATCTATTACATTATCTAAGAAATGAACTGCCGTATGAACCGTTTTTTTAAGCATATCGAAATCGATAAGTCCTATATAGTATGATAAAATTTCTTCCGGTTTTTTTTCGAGTCTTTCTATTGTCTCTTTGAAATTAAACCCGTTATTTTTTCCTTTAATAAATTTTCCTAAATTGATTGAGCCTAAATTGCAGGCTTCATACCCAAGCAAGGGTTGCTCTCCGCATGGATTAGTCGCTTCTATTTTTCCGGCTTTCGGTATCGGATTAAGTTTATTTATTCTATCGATAAAAATAATTCCGGGTTCCCCGCTTGACCATGCCATTTCGACGATCGTATCAAAAACCTTTTTGGCATTCAAATATTTTACTATCTTATTATTTCGCGGGTTTATTAAGGGATAATCCTCATTTTTTAAGGCGTGTCCTATAAAATCCTCGGTTATAGCAACGGAAATATTAAAATTGTTAAGCCTCGCGGTATCTTTTTTGGATGTTACAAAATCCATTATGTCCGGATGGTCCACTCTTAAAATACCCATATTGGCCCCCCTCCTTGTCCCGCCCTGTTTTATTGCTTCCGTTGCGCTGTTAAAAACCTGCATAAAGGAAACAGGTCCGCTTGATACGCCTTTAGTGGAATGTACGACGTCGTTTCTCGGTCTCAAATTAGAAAAAGAAAATCCGGTTCCGCCGCCGCTCTGATGAATTAGTGCCGTATTTTTTATCGTTTCGAATATCGATTCCATGGAATCTTCTATAGGAATAACGAAACAGGCGGAAAGCTGCTGCAATGGTCTGCCTGCATTCATTAAAGTAGGAGAATTGGGCAGAAAACGGAGATTCAGCATCTCCTCTAAAAATTTTTCTGCCGTTATTTGTATATCTTTTTCTGTTCTTCCGTAGTTTAAATCTGCCTCCGAAATATTTTTCGCAACTCTCTTGAATAGTTCGGTTACGGTTTCTATAATTTCACCTTTTTCATTTTTGGCAAGGTATCTTTTCCTTAAAACCGTTATTGCATTTTTGGAAAACTCTCCCATAAATCTACCTTCAGGTCCATCCGCTTTATTTTTCATATCTGCCTCCCGGCATTTTTTATGTTTTAGATAATAATTTTAAATTATACACAATATGTAGGTATTATTAATATTTATATACAATATATTGTAATGATTTTTTTGTCAATAAGATTTTTGAAATTGTAAATTGTTTTAAAAAGATTTATAATCTTAAAGAACGAGTATAAAAAATAAACCCGGAACGGGGATAAACTATAAAATTATCTTAAAGCCTGTCCGCTTACGTTTGAATAATTATAATATGAGTATTTTTTCGCACATTCTCACCACGGATATAGTAATAAAGTCGGTTCTTCTCGTACTCCTTTTCTTCTCCTTAATATCATGGGCGATTATATTTTATAAGCTTCGTTACCTGAGTAAGGCGAGAAGGCAAGACAAAGAGTTCCTCGATATTTTTTGGGAATCCAAAAGGTTGGATTACGTATATGCGGCTGTGGAAGGGTTTGACTACAGCCCCATAGCCTCCATGTTCAACGCCACTTACAGAGAACTTTTAAGTATTAAAAAAAAATCGGGAGAAGCAGGCAAATATAGGGGTATGGACGGGGAAAGAAATGGAGACAATCTGGCATACGTAGAGAGGGCTTTGAAAAAGTCACAGCTTTCGTCTATCGCAAAACTTGAAGTTTCTCTTCCGTTTCTTGCGACGGTCGGTTCTACCGCTCCTTTTATCGGTCTTTTCGGAACCGTTTGGGGTATTATGATGTCGTTCGAGAGTATTCAGGCGGCAGGAACCGCAGGTCTTGCCGTAGTCGCTCCGGGTATTGCCGATTCTCTTATTGCGACCGCAGCCGGTCTTTTTGCGGCAATTCCCGCCGTTATAGCATACAATTATTATTCCAATAAAGTAAGGTTAATGGTTAATGAAATGGCCGATTTTACATACGAATTTATGACTATAATAGACAGGCAGATCTTATAAAAATAGAAATAAAAAAAATGTTTACGCCTTTTAATGATAGGGAAGACAGGAGAAATCCGGCATCCAATTATAAACTGATGTCGGAAATAAATATCACGCCGTTTGTCGACGTGATGTTAGTGCTTTTGGTTATTTTTATGGTAACCGCACCCATATTGGTTCACGGCATAAAGGTTAATCTGCCGCTTACCTCCGCTCATCCTTTAAAAGCTCCGGAAAAAACTATAGTCGTATCCGTAAAATCCAGCGGAGAGATTTATATAAATAAATTCAAGGCGAGCCTGCCGATTTTGACCAAAAAGCTTGCTGCTATATATAAAAATAGAAAAGATAAACAAGTATTTCTTAAGGCCGCTTCCTCGCTTTCGTACGGCTATATAATAAGCATTATGGCGGCGATAAAAGATGCCGGAATCACAAAGATAGGGATGGTTACCGCAAATCGTAAACTATCAGGCTCAGGCAGGTAAGGTCCGTAATGTATAATGAAAATACCAAGGGCATAGGGATATATTTTATATATTCGGTTATTTTTCATATTATTTTGATCGGTTTAATAGTTTATTTATCCGTAAGATATATACCTGAAATTCAGTCTATAGGTTCGAACGTAGTCGTGAGTGTAGTAAACAGGGTCCCGGGGCCTCCCGCTTCGGTTAGGCGAATAATCTATCCGCATAGACATAAGATTACCAGGCATATTCGCGTTGTTCATAAAGTTTTTCGCGTTAAGGTACGGCGAGCCGTTTCCGGTAAAAAACATGTTTCCGTTAAGGTCAAACAGACCAAGCGTCTTCATTCCATGCCGACCGAAGTCGTTGCTCCTGCCCCGATCCCCATCGTGAGTTCCGGCGCTTATACCCGATTAAAAAATAGGGTAAGCCTGAATAATATTTATAGCAGGATGCAGGAATCTTTAATAAGAGGTAATATTCACAAGTTTCAGGGTTACGTTAATAAAATAGCTTCCACTATAATATCTAATTTTAATATATCGCTTGTCAAATATTTGCACTATAAATCTATTGTAGCTTTTCAAATATCCGAATCGGGTCGTATTTTCGGCGTCAGGCTCGTTAAGTCTTCGGGCAGCGGTTATTTCGATGCACAATCGATAGAAGCCGTTAAGCTGTCAAGCCCCTTGCCTCCCCCCCCTGACGGATTCATGAAATACGTTAATTCTAAAAATGCAGGCGAGGGGGCGTTAATACGTTTTAATCCTAAGGAAATATTGAAAATGAGATAGCAGATCGTAAATTAATTCATGAATATGATACGATATATATCGTACAATACGACAAATAAAAGGGGAACAATATGGATAAATTGAAACGTTCGGGTTTATATTCCGGTCTCTTATTGCTGTTATTTTCTTGCGGTTTATTTTTTTTATCTCCGGTAAACTCTTATGGAAAGGTGTATATAAATATTTATGCCGTCGGAATTAAAAAAATTCGCGTTGCCGTGCCGGATTTTAAAAATAATTCTACTTACGGGCAGCATCAAAATATCGCAAAAAAGATAGCCCGCATAATAAGGCGCGACCTTTCGGTAATAGGATACTTTCATACAGTAAACCCGCTTTTGTATCTTGAAAATCCTCAAAAGGCGCCGGTAAATGCTTCTATGGTAATCTATTCCGATTGGAGCGTATTGAATGTTCAGTATTTGATAAGGGGTGAGTATGAAACCTCGGACGGTATTATAAAAATGAAAGCTAATCTTATAAGCATATATACAAGGAGGTTGCTGTTTTCCGAAAAACTCGAAGGCACGGACGGTCAATATAGATTTCTTGCGAACGAATTTGCCGACGGCGTAGTAAAGTTTTTAACTGGTATAAACGGACCGTTTACTACGAAGGTGTTTTTTGTGGGAGAAAATAATGGTTCCAAGAATATTTTTATGATGAATTTCGGGGGACACAAGGTAAAAAGAATTACGAGCGACAAAACAATAAATATTTTTCCTTCTCCCTCGCCGAGCGGCGATAGGGTTGCATATATTTCATTCAAAGACGGAGATCCCGCTATTTTTATAAAAAATCTTGCATCCGGGATTACTGAAAAAATGAACCTTCCGGGGCCGGCCGATTACGTGAGCTGGTCGCCTAAGGGTAATGAATTGGCAATCGCGCTTACCCCTAATCACTATGATACCGAGATTTATACCATACGTCCGGACGGGAAAGACCTGAAAAGATTAACCGATATGGAGGGCATAAATATTTCTCCGTCGTTTTCTCCGAGCGGAAATAGGATAGCCTTTGTTTCCGATCGGGGGGGTAGTCCTCAAATCTACGTTATGAATTCAGACGGCAGCAATCAGCATAGAATTACCTATAATCGCAGTTATTACAATACGAGTCCCGCATGGTCGCCGAACGGTAAAAAAATAGCCTTCGATTCTTTTGTAAACGGAGTTCTTCAGGTATATATCATGAACCCGGACGGTTCAGGCGAAAGGCGGATAACAAACACTCTTTACAGCGCGGAACATCCGGCATGGACGAGGGATTCAAGAATTATTACCTTCAATACCGAGACGGAGGGAAGGCAGGAGTTGTACATGATAGACATTAACGGAAGCGGTATGGTTAGGTTTATGCCGGAAATATTTCCGGAGATGCAAAATTATTCCGATGCCGGATGGACGCTAAAGTCGCTCTATTGATATTGAATTTGCCATCTGATTTATTGAAAAATATCGCTTTATATGATAGATTTAATATAGTGTGGTCTATGTACAGCCGTGCATATCGCATGTAATTATGCAGATAATATATATATAATTGTTTTTATAGGGGAACAAGTTATGAATCGTAAAAATATTTTTAAGGTTTCTATTTTCACCATAACTTCTTTGTTGCTTGTTTCATTTGCCTTATCCGGTTGCACGCCCATAGAACCGGACATGGTGCGCCACTTAAATATTCAGGTAAAAATGCTTAATAAAAAAACGGCTAAGTTGTCGCAAAATAATAAATATTTAGAGCAAGAGCTCCATGGAGTGCAATTAAATTTGGCGAAACACGGGGTGCAGATATCCGGTTTAAACTCTAAAGTCAGCGACATTTACGGAAAATATGAAAAAGAATCTCATAATCTCGGTATTTTACAGAAAAAATTTGAAGAGTATCGCTTAATCGTCAATAGGAAATTGGTGAAATTACCAAAGCCGGCTGAAACACAACCTGTTTTGCCGAAAAAGGTTATCGCAAAAAAGATAGAGAAAGCACCTGTCGTAAAAAAAGAAAATTTAACGGAGCTTGATTTTAAAAAGGCCATGTCTGTTTACAATAAAAAAAATTATACAAAAGCAATTAAGGCGTTAAATAAATTTATAAATAAGTATCCGCAATCCGCTTATACGGCGGATGCCTTCTTCTATCAAGCCCGGGCAAATTTTAACCTGAAAAAGTACCCCGTTTCGATACTTGAATTCCATAAGTTTTCTCAGGTTTATCCGAAGAATCACAATGTTCCTATGGCTATATACCTTCAGGGAGTAGGTTTTTTTAAGGTTTCCGATCCATCCGACGCCGCTATTTTATTTCGTCAGGTTATCTCTAATTATTCCGGAACAAAAGCCGCCGAACTTTCTGCGAAGGCGCTCAAAGGGCTTTCTAAATAAAAAAAGAGAAGTATTAAATATTATTTAACGGTTGATGAATAATACTGAAATTATTAACTTGGCATTTGAATCCAGTTGCGATGATTTTTCGTGTTCCGTTCTTCTAAAAAACGAGAGAGGCGTAAAGATACTTTCTAATATAATTTATTCGCAGGATTTTGTACACGGCATTTACGGCGGCGTAGTTCCCGAGCTTGCTTCAAGGAATCATGTTAAAGCCTCTCTGCCGGCATTAAGAATTGCGCTTGAGGAATCCGGAGTAAATTTAAAGCATGTAAATATTATATCGGCAACAACGGGTCCGGGGCTTATAGGTTCGTTGCTCATAGGGCTTATGGAAGCAAAAACCTTATCTTTTGCGTTGAATATTCCGTTAGTCAAGGTAAACCATATAGAGGGGCATATATTTAGTCCTTTTTTAGAAAATCCGGAAATATTTCCTTTTATTGCATTGGTTATTTCAGGAGGGCATACGCATATTTATCTCGTAAAATCTCATTCGGACATAAAGCTTGTCGGCAGGACAAGAGACGACGCCTGTGGAGAGCTTTTCGACAAGGTCTCCAATCATCTCGGATTCGGTTACCCCGGGGGTGGAACTATCGACAAGCTTGCAGAAAAAGGCGACAAAGATGCATTTAAATTCCCCCTCCCCATGCTGCACAGTCATAATCTTGATATGAGTTTTAGCGGGCTTAAAACCGCCGTTATTTCTACGATAAATAACCTCGGCGGTCCCGGCAAAATAAAGCAAGATACTATTTGCGATATTGCGGCATCCGTCAGGGAGGCGGTAGCAAAGGTTCTTTATAAAAAAATTGCAGATACCTGCGATATGTATGAAATAGATAACGTAATCGTTTCGGGGGGTGTTTCCGCAAATTCGAGAATAAGGACTATTTTTGCGGAATACGAAAGGAAGAAGGGGGTAAAAGTACTTTTCCCGTCCATTTCTCTTTCCGCCGATAATGCCGCAATGATAGGATATGCCGGTTTTTTTAAACAGGCTATAGACCCGGTCAAAAATAAAGAAGAGTTTTTAAATATTAATGCAGATTCTTCATGGGAATTATGAGTTATAGAAAAGCGGTTTTAGGGCAGAATTTTTTAATAAATAAGAAAATAGCGCGGAATATTATAGACATCTGCAATTTTTCCGCTGAAGACGACGTTCTTGAAATAGGTCCTGGAGAGGGCATACTGACGGAATTAATTATCGGAAATACAAAAACGTTTACGATGATTGAGATAGACCCCTTCTACTTTAATTTTATTAAGGGAAAATTTCATATTAGCGATAGTATTAATAATACGAAGCATAACGGAATAAATATTGTAAACGAAGACGCCTTAAAGTATGATTATAGGGGTTTAAGTTTTAAACTATCTCCTAAAATAAGGGTGGTTTCTAACCTTCCATATGAAATTTCCAGTCCCATTATGGATAGATTTATACGGGAGAAGGAAGTCATTGCAGATTTAACGCTTATGTTTCAGAAAGAATTTGCCGGAAGACTATGCGCTAAAGAGAATGACTCGCAAAGAGGAGCCTTAAGCGTAATAATGGATATAAATTTTGAAATAACTAAGCTTTTAGACGTTGACAAATCCAATTTCAATCCGGCCCCCAAGGTCGACTCGACCGTTTTGAGGCTAAATCCGAGATATCATGCCGATAAAGATTTTATATGGGCGGCAAACACACCGTTTTTTAGCCATTTTGTCCATCAAACTTTTAAATGTAGGAGAAAAAAACTTAAAAATTCGATATATGCATCTTTTTTTGAAATGCCTCCGGACATAAAAAATAAAATTTTTACAGAATTAAATATAGATTTAAACAAAAGACCACAGGAGTTGACAACGGTAGAATTTATAAATGCCGCAAAGGGGTACGACGACTATTTAAAGAACAGGGGATAAAATCATTCTATGGAAAAAACGGTAATCGCATTAGACCTCGGTACAACCGGAAGCAGGGCAATTGCTTTCGATAAAAACGCCGATGTTATTTGCGCTTCGTATTCTGAATTTTTTCCGATTCATTCTAAACCCGCATGGGTCGAACAAAATCCGTACGATATCTTAAATTCGGCTGTCAAAGTCCTTAAAGAAATAATTGAAAAATGCAGCTCTTATGAAATTACGTCTATAGGAATTACGAATCAACGAGAAACCGTAATATTGTGGAACAGAAAAACGGGAAAACCGGTTTATAATGCGATAAATTGGCAGTGCAGGAGAACGGCTAATATTTGCAGGGACTTATCCGAATACGGCAAACTCGTGAAAGAAAAAACGGGTTTATTTTTGGACCCGTATTTTTCCGCGACTAAAATTAAGTGGATAACGGATAACGTTGCCGGTGTTAAAAACTCGGTTGAAAAAGGAGAAATAGCCTTTGGAACTGTCGATAGCTGGGTTTTATGGCACCTGACGGGTGGAAAAATCCATGCAACGGATCATTCTAATGCTTCAAGAACATTATTGTACAATATAAAGACGTTGGATTATGACGCGGAGCTTCTTAAAATTTTCGGCGTTTCCGAGTCGATTCTCCCGAAAGTTTATGACAGTAATTTTAATTTCGGATATGCGGAAAAAATAATAACCGGAAAGTCCTTGCCGATAATCGGGATTTTAGGCGATCAGCAGGCTTCGCTTTTCGCGCGCTGCGGTTTTGAAAAAAGCATTATAAAAAATACCTACGGGACGGGGCTGTTTGTTATGATTGAAACCGGAGGCAAGATTTATGACTCCGATAAGTTGGTTTCGACGATTGCCTGGAAAATAGATAAACTGCCGCATTATGCCTTAGAGGGCAGCATTTTTACCGGTGGCTCCATTATTCGCTATGTAAAAGATAATTTGAATTTTATAAACTCCTTGGGCGAATCTTCCGATATTGCAAAAAAATTGGATTCTAACGGCGGGGTTTATTTTGTCCCTGCACTAACCGGTCTCGGAGCTCCTTTATGGGATGCAGATGCGAGGGCTCTCATTATAGGTTTAACCGGTGCCGCCACTAAAGATCATATTGTAAGGGCGGCGTTGGAATCGTTGGCATATCAGACTATGGATGTTATTGCAGAGTTTAAAAATGCCCTCGGGGGTGAGATTAATTTATCCGGGTATAAGTTGAGGGTCGACGGAAAGGCAAGTGAAAACGATTTTTTGATGCAGTTTCAATCCGATATTCTAAATATGGTTGTCGAAAAAACATTTTTTACGGAAATGACCGCTCTCGGGATTGCCGGCTTAAGTGCGACAACTACGGGTTTTTGGACTGCACGCAGTTTTTATAATCTCAAAAAAATAGAGAAATCATATAATCCTGCTATGGACGATAAAATTAGGAAGAACTATTACGGCATGTGGAAAAAGGCGGTATCTAAATCGCTTAAATGGGCTTAGCGCAATGCGGGGAGACGGTGCAGCGTCTATTTTTGCTTTGACACCCGACTTCTCATTGTAGTATAATATAGTCATAAATAATAAAATTAACAGAAATCAAATCAAAAAAATATCTCGCAAATCCTGCGAATTAATAAAAAGGCAATAAATGAATTTTAACGGTTTCGATGCTTTTGCGGAATCTCAAGTATTTAAGGACATCATAGAAAAAAAGGTTTCAAACCTAAATATTGCTTTTATCTGTTTTTACGGTTCTATGAATTATAATTTGCAGACCGATAAAAGCGATATCGATTTTTGTATCGTTTATTATCCGACATTCGATAATTTTTATAATAATAAATTTGAGAGATTTTCCGTTATAGAAAAGGAGTACGATTACTTTATAACGCCGATAAACGAGTATATCGGTCATGCAATGAAAGGCAATGTAAAATTTATAGAGCCTATAATTTGCGAAACTATTTTTGAAGTTAAGGACTCTAAAGTCTTAAAAATAAAAAATTCGCAAATGCTTAATATGGTAAAAAATTTTATATTAATAAATTTCAGGAGAAATTTCAATGCCCTTACGGGTATAGCCGGCAACAAGAAATTAAATGTGGAAAAGGGATTATATACCTCTAATACCTTAAAATACAAAGAAACACACGGATACGATATTAAAGAGGCGATAAACTCCCTAAGGATCCTTTTCTTATTGGATAATTACGTTAAAACCGGCGAATTTTCTTTTGCGGTAAGCAGAAATTCCGTCTATAAGGATTTTGAAGATTATTTATTGGAGATAAACGAGAAGAAGATTTCTAAGGATGACTATATGGAAATTATTCAAGAAAAAATGAGCGGCATATTGAGTGCTTCCGTTGAGAGCAAAATAGATTTGTTAGAGGAAAAAACAGCCAAAATACGCGAAGAAATGGAGATGGAGATTAAAAGCGACGTTATGAAAATCTGCAGAGATAACGCCTGTTAAATATAAAGATAATATATATATGGCATTATGTATAGAATATTACTCAAATCTAAGATTCACAGGGCTAAAGTAACGGATGCAAATCTTGAGTATGAGGGTTCTATCTCCATTGACGAGGATCTGTTGGAAAAAGCCCGCATTCTTCCTTACGAAAAGGTTAACATCTGGGATATAAATAACGGCAATCGATTAGAGACATATGCGATTCCCTCCGTCGGACATTCCGGAGACGTCATAGTCAACGGGGCGGCCTCTCGTTTGGTTCGGACGGGAGACATTATAATCATTGCTACCTTTGGACTTTATGATGAAGACGAACTAAATGACTTTAAACCCGCATTAATTTACGTTGACGAAAAGAACCGCATAAAAGATGCGGTAAAATAGCTTTGGTCAAGAAGTATTTTGCCGATTATATTTTTACATCGCCTTTTTCTTCTCCGCCATTTGTAAAAAACGGCGAACTTATAGCGGACGAGACATCGGGTAAAATTTTATCCGTTCGTAAAAATAGCGGCAGAAATCAATTTGTCGATAAATCGACATCGGGTTTTAAAACGCTGATTATACCGGGTATCATCAACTCCCATACCCATACCGACCTCACCTTTAAGCCGGATGATAAAACGCCTAAAATATTTTCTAAATGGGTTGCTTCTTTAACGGAGAGAAGAAAATCTCTTGACGTTGCCGCCAAAAATGGGCTTAGGCTGAAGGCGTTTAAAGATTTTATTGAAAGCGGCACTACGCTTATAGGTGATATAATAGAGCAGGGTTCATTCTATAATACAGACGATTTGCTTTTAAAGTCTAAACTTATCCCTAAGGTTAAGGGGTTTATCGAAATTAGAGGCATCGACCCGGATTACGCGCCTGAGAGAATAAGCGAATTTAAGGTATTTTATAGGCGATACGTAAATACCGTCAAGGAAAACGGGGGTTACTTTTCAGCCGGTATCTCACCCCATTCCGTATATTCCGTTTCGGAAAAATTGTTTAAAGAGATAATAAAAGAAAATTTAAAAATAAGACTTAAAATGGTGGTTCACGCATCGGAACATTCGGCTGAAGCTCAATTCATATCCGATATGGGCGGGGATATTGCCGTTAATCTTTTGCCGGCATTTAAGCTGAGTAAATTTTCTAAACCATCAAAGACGTTTTCGACTCCCATATCTTATTTAAATTATTTAAAAATTTTAAATAAAGATGTATCAATAATTCATGCCAACGAGATTAACGATGAAGATATCGAAATTATTATAGAATTTAGTGAAATAAATATCACTAAATTTGCATCTTAAATTGTAAGGAAATGGACTTAAAAATTGCTGTTTTACCCGGTGATGGAATCGGACCAGAAGTTATAGAACAAGGTGTAAAAGTACTAAAAGCAATTGCAAAAAAGTACAAACACAATTTTACTTTTACCAATGCTCTTGTTGGAGGGGCTGCCATAGATAAAACAGGTAATGCCTTACCAGATGAAACTTTACAAATTTGTCAAAAAGCCGATGCCATTTTATTCGGTACCGTTGGTGATCCAAAATATGA
>ENA-ORDP01000087-ORDP01000087.1-marine-sediment-metagenome-genome-assembly--contig:-NODE-87-length-56525-cov-4.102426_pt1 | contig 56525 bp, 60 predicted proteins | sample MGYA00248627_ERZ508539 | MGnify/ENA primary metagenome ERZ508539 (study PRJEB26208, sample SAMN05571518) | marine sediment metagenome | biome: deep sea; feature: Hydrothermal vent; material...
GATAAATTCATATTTCGATTCCTTCGCCCAGTCGCGCTGAATTTGCGAGGCTCGTCGGTGCTGCAAATGGTTAAGATTATGCATATGCACAAAAATATGGTGTGAAGTAAGAATAATACCGTAAACCACAATCAGTGAGCCTGATCGTGAAAACCAGTTCCAGTCATCCAGATCGATACTTAAAACCACACCCACTGCCAGCGTCACCAGAGCAGCCATATAGGCCTTGATAGTGTATCGAACGGACTTCACTTGAAATCAGAACTCATATATCATCGATATGTCAGCTTTTATCAGGATATTCATCAAATACAGGCAGACCACCTGCACCACACGACCAGTCCGCACGGGAAGCCCAGAATATCCTCGCGCCAGGTGCAATCGGAGACTCGCTGTCCATCGACCCCGCACCCACTAATACACCCTCCAGCTCCCTTACTACCCTGGGCATAGGGCTACCGCATTGCTTGCAAAACAAATTATAGAAACGTTCAGCCTCAGGTACTTTATAGCGCTGCAGCATATCTTCACCTTTTATCCAGGTAAGTGCCGACATGGGCTGTACAAAAAGATTAGAGGCATGCCCGGTACCTGTTAACTTGCGACAACGCTGGCAGTGACAATGATAAAAACGTACAGCATCACCTTTAACCTGATATTCGACCGCTCCACACAAACAACTTCCCTTTACCACTGTATCTGACATCTTAGCTCTCCTTAAACCAGTACCTGGAATAATTCCAGACGCGCGCTACCCACTATACTTAATTACTATATAGACAATAAGTCTGATACAGTAAAAATCACTACACGGAGTTAGCTGACCACAGGAAGATAAATTCCCGTCAGAGTGTAGTATTTAGATAAAAATATCATATACTTATAGTTCAACTACCTGTTTGGCTACAGTAATTTCTGTCAATGAAAGAAAATAATAAAAAGGCTAAGGTTGATTTAGTCAGTAAAGCTGATCATTCCTTACTCACCTGCACAGGTGAGTGGTCTTTACATAGTATTACTGATGCTGCAAAAAAATTAAAAACTGCAATACGCCAGGTCCCGGATCAATCAAGAATAATTCTGGACATATCATCCGTGTCAGAACTGGACAGTGCCGGAACTATCCTGCTTTTGCAATTTATTAACGCAGCTGAGCGCAGCATGAATGAAATTGATATTGTTGGCGCAAACAAAAAACATCAGATAATGTTCAAGATGTATAAGGACCAGATACACGACAAGCCAACTAAAAAACGTATAGACAATATATTAACCCGGTTACTTATCAAAACCGGTAAGACAACTCTGTCTTCACTCAATGAGGTAATTTTGTTTGTCGCTTTTCTGGGTGAAAGCGTTACAGCTTTGCTGTTTTATATTCGCCACCCCTCCTCTATCCGTTTTGGCGCTATCGCAAAAAACATTGAAGAAGCAGGCATCAGGGCCTTGCCTATCGTCGCACTTACATCGTTTTTGATTGGCGTTGTTATTGCTTATCAAAGCGCTGTCCAGCTGGAAAAGTTTGGTGCCAATATCTTTATTGTAGATATGATTGGCATCTCGGTTACCCGCGAGCTAGCTCCCCTTATAACTGCCATCGTCGTAGCAGGACGTAGCGGTTCCTCCTACACAGCACAAATTGGCGTAATGAAATTAACTGAAGAAATCGATGCAATGAAGACTATGGGCTTCAATCCATTCAGATTTCTGGTGTTACCAAGAATGATTGCATTAATGATAGCGATGCCACTTATGATCTTTCTTGCCGATATCATGGGTATTGCAGGTGGGATGCTAATATCCAAACTACAATTAAACCTGTCTTTTTCAGAATTTATACAACGGCTGCAAAACGTCGTAGACACAAAACATTTATGGGTAGGCCTGATCAAAGGCCCTGTCTTTGCCTGGCTAATTGCTACAGTAGGATGTTTCAGAGGATTTCAGGTCTCTTACAATACTGAAAGCATTGGTCGCTACACAACCATCAGTGTTGTTAACGCCATTTTTCTGGTAATTGCCAGTGATGCAATATTTTCAATTATCTTTACGGAGCTGGGTATTTGACAAAAATAGTAGTCAAAATGGAGAATATCGTGACGAGGTTTGGCGAAAATCTTGTACATGACGATGTGAGCCTTTCAGTACGTGAAGGTGAAATATACGGATTACTGGGTGGCAGCGGTTCCGGTAAATCTACCTTGCTCAGAGAAATGATTATGCTACTCAAGCCAGATAGTGGTAGCGTTACTGTACTGGATACAGATGTGCTGAACTTAAGTGCACGGGAGGCTGAAACAATAAGAATCAAGTGGGGCGTATTATTCCAGTCCGGTGCGCTTTATACTTCACTGACTATCGCAGAAAATATTGGTATCGGTCTAAAAGAATACACCGACATACCCGTAGAACTTCGTGATGATATTGTAAGAGCAAAAATCAGCATGGTAGGGTTACCGGAATACGCTGCGGGATTATATCCGTCAGAACTAAGTGGCGGAATGGTCAAGCGTGCGTCGCTGGCCAGGGCTTTGGCAATGGACCCCAGCATCCTGTTTCTGGATGAACCCACATCGGGACTTGACCCGGTAGGTGCCGAGGCATTTGACAAGCTCATTCTGGCCTTAAGAGATAGTTTAGGATTTACTGTGGTTATGGTAACCCATGATCTTGATTCTATCTGGACAATAGTTGATCGATTTTGTGTTTTAGGTGACAGGAAAGTAATTGCAGAAGGAATACTGGATGATGTTATGCAAATAGATCACCCTGTGATTCACAACTTCTTCAAAGGCAACAGAGGCGCTATACGAAGCAAGGCTCAGTATGGAAAGTAGAATAAATTACATCATTACGGGTGCTTTTGTGGTTGTGTTTACCACAGGCCTGATCGTGTTTGCGTTCTGGCTGGGTAAATACAGCGATCAGGGTGAGTATCTATACTACAAGGCGCACATGAAAGAGTCCGTGTCAGGATTAAGTAATGATGCCTCAGTCAAATACAGGGGTGTTAACGTCGGCACAGTTGAGAGCATAAAAATCAACCCACGCAATAGTGAAGAAATAAACCTGATTCTGAAAATAAAAAAAGACACACCGATCAAGCAGGATATGAAAGTGATGCTGAAGTTCTATGGCCTTACCGGACTGGCCTTTATTGAAATAGAAGGAGGAAGTAATAGCTCGCCTCTTATTGAACATAAGAAAGGTGTTATTCCGACTATTGAATATTCGCCATCTATCTACTCGAACTTCACCCAGTCACTAACGAAAATAGCCGGAAAGCTGTCAATTATACTGGATAATCTGGATGTTCTGCTTAACAAGAAAAATGCAGATAATATCAGCCAGACCCTGAGTAACTTCAATGACTTGAGTCAAGACATAAAAAGCTATCAGTCAGAAATTCGCAAACTGGTAGAGAACGGTGTCGTAATGGAAAACAAGATAATTGCAACATCCAAAAAGGTTGCGGATGCCTCTGACAAAATGAAAAATCTGCTCACACGTGTAGACAATAGTCTTCAACAGGGTGACTATAACTTAAAAGAACTGAGTACGCACACCTTTGAGCAGATCGATGAGCTAATGTATAACCTTAACGTTCTGACAAAAGAAATTCAGGAAACAGTATCATCCATTAAACGCAGCCCGAGTGATTTATTATTCAAACGCGCAAACCCGAAAACCGGACCAGGAGAATAACTGCTCATGATGCGCAAGCCCTTTCAGATAATTGTTGCAACCGTGTCTATACTCCTGACTGGCTGTGCCGGACAGACGATGCCGGAAATTACATCATATGCTGTTGCCATGTATGGTATGAATGACACAACTGCCAATACAGAACCAGCCTTTTCAAAAATATTGAAAGTTTCAATCCCCGAAAGCTCATCAGCCATCATGAGCAGAGATATCCTCTACCAGGGGGAAGATTACGCCCTTAATGCCTATGCCTACAGTCGCTGGAGTGATACACCGAACCAGATGCTTGAGAGCCTGTTTATATCCTCGATCAGAAAAAGTAATGTGTTCTCATCTGTATTACCCGTTTCTTCGAGAGGTAGAGGTGACTACATACTGGAAAGCACACTGTATGAATTTCAGCAGCAGATAAAACCCGGCAACAAGTCGGAAGCCAAAATAAAAATCCTGTTTGATCTCATAAACAAGAAAAATGGTGCTGTAGTCGCGTCAAAGGAAATATCAGCCAGTGAACCTGCTGTTTCTGTCGACGTAAAAGGGGGTGTCGGTGCACTAAACAAGGCCTCTATCACACTCGCTGGTAAGCTGAATGAATGGTTGCACTCATTAAATATCCAATAAGGTAATGCTGATTCCCGACAAGCTGAAGAGCGCAGATGTTCTGATTATTGGCGCAAGCGCATCAGGTTTAATGTGTGCGATTGAAGCAGGAAAACGTCAGCGCAAGGTCATTGTTCTTGATCATGCCAGCAAGGCTGGTAAAAAAATTCTTTTATCGGGTGGCGGGCGCTGTAATTTTACCAATCTCGATGTCAGTTCCAGCAACTACGTTTCTCATAACCCTCATTTTTGTAAATCGGCACTTAGTCGCTTTAACCAGTGGGATTTCATCGCCATGGTTAATGACCACCACATTCCGTTCCATGAACGTAAGCATGGCCAATTATTCTGCGACAACAGTGCCAAAGATATTCTCAAGATGTTACTCTCTGAATCCACAAGGAATGATGTCACTATACAACTTGATTGCGAGATTAAGAAAATCAAACAATCAGACGACGGATTATTTTCAGTTGATACCTCGACAGGATGCTATCATGTAAAATCGCTGGTTGTCGCCAGTGGCGGCTTATCGTTCCCCAAAATGGGTGCCAGCCCGTTTGGATATAATATTGCCCAACAATTCGGCCATTCTTTATTGCCAACTCGCGCCGGTCTGGTTCCATTTACACTACAGCCGCATGACAAAGACAGGTTCGCCGATCTGTCCGGTATTGCGGTTGAAGCAGAAGTGAGCACAGAGAAGACACAATTCAGGGAGAATATCCTTATTACCCACAGAGGGCTGAGTGGACCTGTCATATTACAGATCTCATCATACTGGCAACCCGGTGAGGTTATTACCATTAACCTGTTGCCTGATGTAGATGTAACAGACTATATTATATCACGACAAACTGAACAGCCAAAATGTAAATTAAAAACAGTTATGGGTGAGCTGCTGCCTAAACGGCTGTTACTCGCATTATTGGGAAAGAATACCGTCAACACTGCTTTGCAGTCTCTATCGCATGCCCGTTTTTCAGAGATTGCCATACAGTTACAGCAATGGAAAATAAAACCCGGTGGCACCGAAGGATACCGTACAGCTGAAGTAACCCTGGGGGGTATAGACTGCAATGATCTGTCATCAAAAACAATGGAATCCTGTATTGTTCCTGGTCTCTACTTTATCGGGGAAGTTGTTGATGTTACTGGCTGGCTGGGCGGTTACAACTTCCAGTGGGCATGGTCATCGGGGTGGTGTGCAGGACAGGTTGTTTAGTGACTGGTACCGGAAGAACGATGAATTTTGTTATAGACATTGTATTTCCCGGATGGTTTTTTCATAGGCAAGCGTTTAATTTCCTTAAGTGTCCTGGCATCATACACAATCAGCTCACCATCCATGTCCCACACACTCAGTAACGCATATTTACCATACCGGTCAAATTCCACATGTGCTGCATTCTTGCCGGGTGAGGGTCGGAGTGTCTTGACGATCTCAAGTGTCTGTTTGTCTATTATATGTACCGCCTCTTTATTGGGTCCAAAAAACACGTCTGCCCAGGCATAGGGTGAATTCTCGTGACTGCGCATAAAAAATCCAGGCCCAAGGGTTTTTATGCGTTTAATCGTTTTCCAGGTCTTCATGTCAATGATACTGATTTCAGCCTTTTTGAAATTAGGCGTAGCCATTACCGTTCGTCCCTTATACATCCAGGTAATACCGGAACCCAGGTGCGGTAAGCCGGTCAGATCCAGATCAGCCACTTTTCGGCGAATGTCCAGATTAATGACCTGTCCATTCTTTGCATTACGTGCCGCACCCATTAAATGGGTGTAGGACTGATCAAACTGGAAGTCATCCAGATAATCATCCAGCAGTATTCGTCGTATCGGGAAGGCATGCTTGTCCTCCAGACCTTCTTTGTAACGATAATCATGTACCAGTCCTTTATATATTGGTGCATGCTTGTCGTTGTAATAGATTTCCCAGACTTCCGGTATGTCCTTTAATGCTGCAATAAAGCTGTTACGGGGTGGTGCAGAATACACCGCACTGACCCGGGACGATTTACCTTTTTTATCCTTAACCGGTATGACTTTGATGGGCGAGAGGTCCTTCGCATCCAGAATCACCAGTGTATTGGGTAGATAGTTGCCAACCAGGACGCTGCGGCCATCTCCTGACACAGCCAGATTGCGGGAGTTGATACCTGCCCTGATTTCAGCAACGGTTTTCAGATTGTAGATGTCATATTTACTGATCCAGCCATCGCGTGAAGCAAAATAAACATAACGACCATCGGGAGAAAACTTGGGCCCACCATGAAGCGCAAATCGTGTTTTAAAGCGATGTATGGGTTCAAACCTGTCGCCGTCCAGTATCGTTACATGATGATCCCCGAGCTCAACCACAATAAACAGGTTGAGCATATCGGCCTTGAATACCGGTGTGTCACCCAGGCTACCCGCTGGATACTGGATGATATGAGACTTTTTGATTTCAGCCATACCCCAGACCGGCACGGTGTCTGGGGGTGTGTAGATGTAGTCTGTAAGAAGCTGTACCTGAGCAGGTGTTAGTTTGTCGCTATATCCAGGCATTTGTGTGATAGCACGCCCGTTTGCAATAACGTCAACAGCCTTGTTTTTTGGTAGCCGCTTCAGGTTTGATGGTAACAGGGCCGGGCCCATTCCACCCAGACGATCTTCCCCGTGGCAACTTTCGCAATGCTGTTTATAGAGCTTAAGTGCGGGGTCATTCTGCGCGAAACCCGTGTTGAACGTCAGTAACAGAAAACAGCTAAGTGTTGCAACGATGTATTTATTCATACAGTGAATTTTATCAAGCCCGTTTGGACTGTCGTGACCACGGCGTTACCTGCAAACGCTGTTCAGTTGTGTGTACACCAATCTCCTGATCGGTTAAATAACAGGCAGGATCTTCGGCCCAGAAGTCCTGGGTTAGCTGGTAGGCCCGTACACGGGTGTTACCGCCACAGACATCCAGATAGCTGCACTGGCCACAACGGCCTTTTAGAGGCCGGGGACTGGACTTCAGGCCATCCATTAACGGATCAGACCGATCTTGCCATATCTCAGAAAAAGGCCTTTCTTTAACATTGCCCAGATCGTAGTCCCACCAGAAGGTATCGGGATGAACATTGCCCAGGTTATCAATATTGGAAATATTGACCCCGGATGAATTGCCACCCCACTGCGACAGTCTGGCACGCATGTGTTCCAGTTTGTCAGGGAAATGTTTTGCTATCCAGTATAATAGATAGACCCCGTCTGCATCGTTATTACCGGTTACAAATTCACGTTCACGACCCGCCTCGATATGTTGCCAGCAGTTGTCGAACAGCAAATCCATTGCATCGCGGGTAATCTGATGAACCACATCATCCTTGCGATTCTTGTTACCACGTCCGGCATAGTTCAGATGAGATAAATAGAACTTGTCGACGTGTTCCTGTTCCATGATGTCCAGCAGCTCAGGCAATTCATGGGCATTATCCGTGGTCAGGGTAAATCGCATGCCGACCTTGATCCCTGCCTCATGACACAGTCGTATGCCGCGCATGGATTCATCAAACGCACCCTGCTTGCGACGAAACATGTCATGGGTTGCACGTACACCATCTATGCTGATGCCAACGTAGTCGTAGCCTGTTTCATTTATGGCATCGATGTTAGACTCATCTATCAGGGTTCCGTTGGTTGATAAGCCAACGTAAAAACCCATTTGTTTGGCATGTCTGGATATTTCGAATATGTCGGGTCGTAATAGAGGCTCGCCACCTGAAAGTATAAGTACCGGTACGCCAAAGGATTTCAAATCATCCATGACGGTAAATACTTCGTTAGTTGCCAATTCGCCGGGGAAGTCTTTATCGGCAGATATCGAATAACAGTGTTTACAGGTAAGATTGCATCGCCTGATGAGATTCCAGATAACAACAGGCCCGGATGGATTACGTTTTTTACCGATAGGGGAAGGATCTTTTAACTCACGCATATATTGACTGATGCGAAACATTCTAGATATCCCTTTCTGGAAGACGCATGCCGGTTTTTTTCAGGATACGTTTACTAAACAGAACATCATGCCCCCGGTTAGCGTTACCCAGTAATTTTTCAATTCTGGCTACCAGAGTCATGGCTTCTTCGTGGTTATGGGCATGCACCATAGCAAACAGATTGTAGGGCCAATCGGGAATAAAACGTGGCCGTTGGTAACAATGGCTGACAAACTTCAGCGCAGCTATCTGTTGGCCAAGTTCATCGACACGATCATCGGGTACATCCCACACGCTCATACCATTAGCCTTATAACCCAGTGTATAATGATTGGGTACGGCGGCAATACGACGAATAATACCGAACTGATGCAAGATACGCATACGGGCAATCACTTCTGTCGTACTAATCCCGACACGCTGTGCAATTTCATCGTAAGGCCGTGAGACCAGCGGCAAGCCAGACTGTGTAGCCTGAATGATGCGGCGATCAACATCATCCACTGACATACCCTGTTTAGACACAGGCTCTGTTTTGTTTTGTGACAATGCGCTATCCATTATAGTCACTATATCAAACCGGCAACTGCAGGCCAATATAATATTCAGTCAGCTTGGGCATGCTAAATACCTTTAAACCGGTACGTTTCTCAATATCACGATTAACCAGGTTGATCTGGTCCGGTGTTTCTGTGGCCAGCACATACCACATGTTGAATTGATGATCTCGCTGGTAATTATGAGCTACCTCAGCATAACTATTTACCACTTCAGCCACTTTGTCAAAGTCCTGTTCAGGCACCTGCATCGCAGCCAGAGTGAATGCCCCGCCCAGTTTTTCAGCATCGTACATCGGGCCAAAGCGGGATAATGTCTTGTTATCGAGCAGTTGCTGTAATCTGGACAGTAATTCTGACTCTGTTATGCCGTGCCGGGCGGCGACTTCTGCATAAGGTTGCTCCGTTAATGGAAAACCTGCCTGCAAATCATTGATAATTTTACGATCCAGCTCATCCATCATTCAGCCTGCTGTTTGCGGGTCATCTGACAGACCCTTATTGAAGGGATGATAAATGGCACCACGTTGCTTGAAACGGCGCGTACTGAACAACACCTGATGTTCAACCCTGTCCAGGTTGCAGCGTTCTATCAGAAACTGAATGTTTTTCAGCACATGACCGCGATTCTGTCCATGAATCATGGTAAACAGGTTGTAGGGCCAGTCGGGTAGACGGCGTGGACGACGATAACTCAGCGTAACAAAGTCAAACTGACCAATACAGTGGCCCAGTTCGCTAACCTGCTCGTCCGGTACATTCCATACTGTCATTGCATTGGATCGATAGCCAAGCTCATGATGGCGCACCACAACTCCAAAACGTTTGATGATGTTGTCCTGCATCAGATGCTTCAGACGTTCTATGACCTCCCTTTCTGTCATTCCCAGATCATGACCCAGATCAGTATAAGGTGTTGAGCTCAACGGCAGGCCAGCCTGTATGAGTGTTATGAGTGCCTTGTCCTGTTTATCCAGTTTCACATGACTGGATACAGGTAAGTCTGGGCGGCGATTTCTGACTTTCATGTCCATGTTAAATCGAACCCCAGGTCTATGTGATAGTCCTCAAGCATAGGTAAATACATCACCTGCAGTTCGCTGCGCTGTTCAATATCGTCAAGAATGGTATTGAGCGCATGTTCATCACTGGCAGTGACCACAAACCAAAGATTGAAATGATGTTCACGCTGGTAGTTATGATTCACTTCACTATAGTCGCTAATCATCGTGGCCACAGATTCCAGCTGGTTGTCGGGTACACTCATGGCCGCCAGGGTGCTGGCACCGATGCTGTTGGTTCGAAACACGGCCCCTACCCGACTGACGAAACCCTGCTCCTGTAATTGTTTTAAGCTGTCGATAATGACCTGCTCACTGGTCCCCAGCTTTTCAGCAATCTGCTGATACGGTCGTGATACCAGCGGGAATTCATACTGGAAATCATTCAATAAATGCTTTTCCAGCCCATTCAGAGGATAAGTATCCTGACTATTTCGGTTCGAGTCTTGTATATCAGTGGTCATATGAATCCTTACAGACCTATGCGATGTGCACGGCTAGTAAAAAAGATGCCGCTCGGTTTTTCCATCGGTAACGTAGCTATAACTTTAAGGGTCGCGGTATCGTAAACTGTGACCTTGCCTGCATCACGTGCTGATACCCACACCTGTTCTCCTCGAGGTGTGAACTCCATGTGCAGTACAGCTTTTCCAGGCTTGAGAGTCTCTATAATCTTTAATGGTTCGGTATCGATTACCTGTACCGTATCATTACGAGGGAAGGCAAAATTGACCCATACCTGTCTACCATCGGGTCTTGCCATTACAAACACCGGCTGACCATGAACGGGTATAGAGGTGACATGCTCCCAGTTACGGCGATTTACAACCAGCACTTCATTGCGACCGACGGCAGGTAAAAAAGCATAGTCATCTGTCATCGCCCAACCTTCGAGATGTGGCATTTTATAGACAGGCATCTTTTTTGAGCCACGCCCATAGTTACTCAGTATTCGTTTGACACCTTTTTCCGGATGCCATAAATCAAGCAGTGCCAGACCATCTTCACCGAACAATCCAGCAATATAGTAGCGTCCATCTGGTGTAATCAGGCCATCGTATGGTAGACGGCCGATATCTTTATAGCGGGTTATCTCCGGTTTTTTATTACTCATATCAGCAATCCATATTTCACCAGTGTCATACAGTGAAAATACGAAACGCTGACCGGGTGCATCGACCAGACCTACCACCTTAGAGCGCTGCTCCCCTACCCCTGCAGGGATATCTGCAACCAGCTCAAGCGTTTTAGAATCAAAAACCTTTACACCACCTGGTTTGTAGTTAGAAACCGCAACCAGTTTCCCATCCTGGGAAATGGCACCGCCAATGCTGTTCCCTGACTGAATAATGCGTTTGTCGATCCTGCCTGCCAGTATGTCAATTTTGGTCAAGCCACCATCACGACCGAATACATAGGCATAACGCTCGTCACGTGAGTAGACAACGGTGGCATGTGATAAATCACCCAGGCCTTTAACCTGCTTGAGTAACTGGTGTTGTGTGGTGTCAACGATCTGAATACTGCCGGTTGCACGTTCGATTACGACTCCCAGATCACCAGTCCCACGCACGGTGGCACAAGCGGGTAACAGAGTATATATTACAGCCAGTGACAAGTATCGTGTGATACGACTCATGGCGTCACTCCTGAATATAAGGTCTCAACCAGCCAGTGTATTTCCTGCTCGCTCAATATTGTTTTCCAGGGCGGCATCGGGGTACCGGGGCGACCTTCCGTTATCGTTACGGTAATCATCTGGCGTGATTTATTATGAAGTACATCGGGCGTCAGTGCCGGTCCCAATCCGCCTTTCAGCGTCATACCGTGGCAGGAACCACAATCCTGCAAGAGTAGATCCTTTAACTCGGCACGGCGTTGTTCAGACAAAGAGGTGGGTTGATTGTTGCTGGCATCAATCTGGTTATCTTTTGCATAAACTGGATTGTATAACACTGCCATACCTGTTATCAGAAAGAGTTGACTGATGATACTCTGCCAGCGTCTAACCATAGTTTGATAGTGCCTTGTCTGAAAAATATTCACCAATAGCCTGATCAGTAGCAAACCAGTCCAGAATATTGGCCAGTGAGACAACTTTACCTATCACAAAGATAACCGGCGCCTGTAACATCGCATTACGAGTGTCTGCAGCCAGCACTGATAAGGTTGATAGTACTCGTTGCTGACGTGCGGTCGTACCATTCTGGATGGCTGCGGCTGGTGTGGTCTTGTCCAGTCCCGCCTCCACAAGCTTGTTACAGATCATGTCAATATTTTCCAGACCCATATAAATAACTATTGTTTTGTTATTGTCAGCAAGTGTTTTCCAGTCCAGATTCAGCGCATGTCCTGACTGGCTGTGGCCAGTGACTATCTGCACTCCTGAGGAAAGACCACGATGGGTAAGCGGGATGCCGGCATACGCACTACAGGCTGAAGCAGCAGTAATTCCGGGAATAATTTCAAATTCGATACCGTGTCTTGCTAATACCAATGCCTCTTCACTACCGCGCCCGAACACAAATGGGTCGCCCCCTTTAAGTCGAACAATGGTCCGTTTACTTTCTGCCAGATTTACCAGTAGTTGATTAATATCGTCCTGAGGAAACGTATGGTTACCGGACTTCTTGCCAACATATATCTGGCTGGTACCTGAAGGAATCAGATCCAGAATAGCTTCGGATATCAGACGGTCATATATGACCACATCAGCATTCTGTAACAGACGTAATGCTTTTACGGTTAATAGATCAGGATCACCAGGGCCAGTACCTACCAGGTACACTTTTGCTGACTGATTCATCAAATGCTCCCATGAGAGAAATTTGAGATCAGACGGGGCCTCCCCCCGCCTGCTATACCTCATTTTAGTTCAATGTTAGTACACATCATACATGGTGTTATAGACATTGAACTTGCCTGTGGGTGTTATCAGCCGTTTGTCCTTGATGACATTCTTCAGTTTCAGAGTCTTGTCATCAACGACAACAATGGCTGATTCCTGTTTTTTGCCACTCCAGACCGAAAACCAGACCTCATCACCCTTGCGGTTGAACTCAGGCTGTACGATACGCTTGGGCCCTTCACCCAGTTTGGCCCAGTCGGCAATCGGTAATACCTTGTAGGGTTTGTCCAGGTCATTCAGGTCGAATACCGCAACGGTCTGGCTAATTTTGTTATCAGGGTTAAGTGGCGTATCCACGTACAGGTAATGTGATTTGGGATGGGTTTTGATAAACAACGATCCGCCACCCTGGCCTTTTAAGGTACGCACGACTTTCCAGGCATACTTTTTGTGACCCTTAGGATCGGTACCAATAAGTGCAATGGTATCATCGCCGAGGTGACTGGTTGCCCAGACCGGACCGTATTTATGATCAACAAAATTGGCACCGCGACCCGGATGAGGAATTTTCCCCACATCAACCAGAGCAGCCAGTTTTCGGGTTTTGGAATCCACCACGGCTATTTTATTGGATTTATTAGCTGCTGTCATAAAGTAGCGTTTACTGGAGTCCCAACCACCATCATGCAGGTAACGAGCGGCATCAATTGTGGTAACTTGCAGATTATCCAGGTCTGAATAATTCACCAACAGGATTTTTCCTGTTTCCTTAACGTTGACTATAAACTCTGGATGTTCATGCGATGCGACAATAGCCGCTACACGTGGTTCAGGGTGATATTCCTGCGTATCCACAGTCATGCCGCGAGTGCTGACAATTTTTAACGGCTCCAGTGTGTCACCATCCATAATGGTATATTGAGGTGGCCAGTATGCCCCGGCGATCGCATAACGGTCTTCGTATCCCTTGTACTTGGATGTTTCTACCGAACGCGCCTCCATTCCGACTTTTATTTCAGCCACGGTACCCGGTTCTTTCATCCACAGATCAATTAGATTGACCTTGGCATCACGACCAATCACAAACACATAGCGGCCCGAGTTGGACATACGTGAAATATGTACTGCATAACCAGTATCGATTATTTTAACGATCTTCTTGCTGTCACCATCAATCAGTGCCACCTGTCCAGCGTCTCGCAGCGTGACAGAAAACAGATTATCCAGATTGTACTTGTTCATCTGTTTTTTTGGACGCTTGTTTGGTGGAATAATAAGTTTCCAGCTTTCCTTCATTTCCTTCATACCGTATTCTGGTGGCACCGGTGGTTCGTGCTGCAGATAACGTGCCATCAGATCAACATCTTGTTCACTTAACTGGCCTGATGATCCAAAATTAGGCATTCCGGCCGGCGAACCGAACCCGATAAAAGCCTTTAAATATTCAGTGCCTTTAGGCTGGGTAATATCCGGAGTAAGTGGTTTACCGGTCGCACCCTTGCGTAGCACTCCATGACAACCTGCACAGCGCTCAAAGAAGATCCGCTTCGCGCGTGTAAATTCTTCATGCGTTAAAGATGGCCCTTTTGGCGTAATATGTTCTTGCGCACTTTCCGGACTCATGGGTACGGGTGCACCCTTATATCGTAATTCCTCTTCTGGCGTGCCGGGATGTTCGCCTTTTGTTGCGTAAACAGGCACACTGGCAAGCGTTCCAGCCATCATCACGCTTGTGAAAAATAGTTTTGCATAGCTCATAACAGCTTCCTCGTTATGTTGGTATGATCAGGAAATTATTTAAACTTTTGTATTAGAGAAACTAAGACTTATAAACCCATAACACCTTGATATAGATCAAGCACGCATATTTGACAAGGCAATGCAGTCGAAAAATTACACAACGGTTGGTAGAATATAACCAAGTATTTTAGTCTGTTATTGCTGTGCTTTACTGCTTAGCTTCCTGGCGCGTTCTCTTTTTTTACGTTTTTCTGCCAATGGCGGGCACTTGTGTGTATTCCAGTATGTGATCTGGCAATCCAGACAGTAGTGACACTCATTCGTGTTTATCTCACCAGTAGGCCGAATGGCCTGCACTTCACATTCCAGTGCACAGGTTTGACAGGGACGACCACACTCCTTGCGACGTCTTAACCAGTCGAATAGCCTCAGGCGAGATGGAATGGCAAGTGCCGCTCCCAGTGGGCAGACGTATTTGCAATAGAACTTCCGATTGAACAGACCAATTAGCAACAGAATCAGGGCATAACTCACATAGGGCCATTCACGATCAAATCGCATGGTAATGGTCGTTTTAAACGGTTCGACCTCAATGTACTGAAATACCGTACCCAGAGACTGTAGTGATAATCCGAATAGCACAATAAAGATGATGTATTTCAGCGCTAACAATCGTTCGTGTACCACAGGTGGAATCTCAAACTGTCGCAACTTCATACGTAAAGCAAGCTTGTTAAGCAGTTCCTGTAACGCGCCAAACGGACACAACCAGCCACAATATACCCCTCGACCCCATAGCAGCAGCGTCACCGCAACAAAGCCCCATAGCAGGAAGGTTGCGGGGTCGAGCAGAAAAGTATCCCATTTGAATTCATGGGTAATAGCACTAAAGAAGGTCAGTACATTCACCACCGAAAGCTGACCCAACATATACCAACCTATAAAGAACAGGGTATAGATCAGAAAAATAATCCGTACCCTGGTCAGAAAGGTTGGGTGACGTGCCAGCCAGTCCTGAAACACCAGTATAAAAGCCAGTGCCAGCAGACTAATAATCAGAATGGCAATCTGCAGTTCATTTTCCTGCCAGACGATTAGCCAGAAGGGTTCCAGGTTGGAATCCATAATGGCATTGACAGACTTCTCATGTGAAGTGCCTGCTTCAGCCTGTGCTTCTGCATTGGGCTCAATGCCACGGGATTCGATAACTTTGTGCAGTGAACGCATGATGGTTGAATTAATAACCATCACTGTAATCGTCGCACCACTAATCCCGTCTAAGGCCTTGTAACCCTTCCTGTCACGTCCACCTATTTTGCTGCGTACAGTCATCGGTATGCCCGGATACTGGCTGACGTAGTGTTGCAGGTCCCCGTCTTTGATGCCCACCGCCAGAATAGGCTCCTCATGGTGCAGAATTTTTACACCCCGGATAGTGCCCTGCAGATCAAGGCCCACCAGTGTCGAAATGGGACGACCGGAATAGGCGGGTATCGCAAAAATATCATCGGTTTTGAATATGTAGCCCAGTCGTTTACCCTGACCATAAACGGCAGCGGCAAGAGGGTCGCCCTCAAATTTCCCAATCTTGTCAGATTCAGGGAAAAAGCTGTGCACAGAGCTTGCTATAACCCCGGCACCACTGTGTTGACTGGCACTGGAGGCCAATAGCGGGGACAGCACCAACCACAGAAGCAGTAAGCGCAACAGATGAAGGACGGGGTTAGTCATGACTCATTAATCCATAGAGAACAGGAGAAACAGTTAACATTATCACGTCAATATTTCCTTGACGCTCATCAAACAGAAACCATTCTGTGTTCAATATCTGGATACTCCATAGTCTGCCGGGTTATTCTCTAATCTACGTGATAATATACTCACGCTAATACTGTAACCTTTACGATGGAATGCTTATGATAGAAATTCTGGCTTTCACACTTACCGCTATCGCTTTATATCTTTTCTCCGACTGGCTGTTGCGCTATATAGAGTACTATCGTGGTGCTCCACTGCAAAACAGAAGTATAATATTTTTTGCTATCATCCTGGTATTGTCACTGGTTTCGTTTCAATTAATACCTGTTCTGTTAAAACAGTTTAGCTGATTTATGATCATACGGTTTAGTTGTTAGTGGTCATTTTTTGACCAAATAATACCCGTAGCACAACATAGATAAACAGCAATCCGCCAATAATTGAAATCAGCCCACCCAGTCCCATCAGACCCATCGCAGCAATCTGCTCAGTACCTTCCAGACCCTGTTCTGCCCCGGCGACCTTCCGTTGTACTCCATAACCACCAGACCATAGCAGTCCGCTTACATGCAAGACCTGGCCGCCACCGTATAACCAGGGTTGTATCGATGCTATTCGCCGTGCCGGAGTGGCATAACCCAGGCGTGGCAGTAATTCATAGGTAATACCCATCAAAGCCAGTGTCACACCCACGATGCTGCCATGATAATGGGCCGGAATGGTGACATTGCTACCATGGATAAAGAAGCCAATCAGTCCACCCAGGCCAAACAGTATGATCGAAGACAGCAAGGCAGCACGCAGTGGTTTATGTTCATCTGCAGCCGCATCACTACTGAACAGACCGTAAAGTATCGCCAGACTCAATGGTAAACTGGCCAGGCTGCCACCGTAACGCATCAACCAGGTGAACAATTTGATATGCTCGCTGGATGTTACGGCATAGGAATAATAAATAAGCGGAGCAAGAAACACAGCAAACAGGCCAAAAGCAAACAAAACCAGCACAACCCTTGGACTAATCGGTAAACGGACATCACTGGCACTCGCCAGCCACAGCCATCCTACCAGCATCAGTAATGTGTAGGTGAACTGCAGAATATGCCCACCGCCCCAGAACAATAATTCATAATAGGCCTTACCCATATACGAATCCGGTATGGCAAGATACGACCAGGCAAAGGCCAGCAAGGCAATGAGTGCAGAAACCATAGTCGCATTAAGACCAAAACGGAGTGCACCCTCAGCGCTTATGTATTGCCCTACTCTGTTTATCGCGGTCATGCTACGCGCCAGCAGTAATATAATTCCGATAACAAAGCCTGTCATACCCACGGTGAAAGCCGTATTTTCCAGTACCGGAATATAGTTACTCATGAGTGGGTTGCCATCACCCGTAAAGGGTGACAGCATGATGATAATTGTCCCGGCTATCGCGGCAACCAGTCCCGACCAGCCAAGCAGCCTGAACTTAGGGGTCGAGTTCAGACTCCATAACACACCGGAAAAAGCGAGAAACCACACCAGCACAGACAAATCCACATGCACGACCAGTGCGGTGTGGAAAAAATCAATCCATGGAAAGAAATGTTCTGAATAAGGGGTACGTGATAGCACCAGCAGTACAGAAAATACGCCGGAAGCCAGCAGTGCTGATACACCCAGCCATAACCAGCCAATAGCAAGTTGTTGTCGCCAGTCATCTGGCACAGGCAAAATATAGCGTTCGTTTGCACTCATGTTCGGGGAAACAGCCTTAATTAGTTAAAGATAAAACCATCACTATCAGTCCTGAAGTCTATTACAAATATCTGCAAGGGTGATAGTGTTATGTCCTGTTCTTTTTCGTAATTAAAGCCTTTCACGTGAACATCATCATTCAGACGCGCGAGCAAGGCATGTTTGCCAGCCGGTACAACAAAACGCTGGTAGGTGTTTGAGTTACCGTCACGGCTTAAGCCACCAGGTGTAAGGGTAGCGCTGTACATAAGTTCCCCATCGATCAGCAATTCCAGTTTGACAGGTGATCGCTCCCTCGGACAAACCTCTTTCACGCGCATATTAGGCGCCAGCCGGGCCTGTTCTTCTTCACTGAGCTGCCGGCAGGCTTCAAGGCGTTGCCCTGCATGTTTGAGTGTCAACTTAATGACCGCTTTATTATCGCCAATATGCGTATGTGTAGGGGCCGTTGAGGCATAACCAATGGTTACTATAAATGCACCGTATAAAAGAAGCTGGCTGGTATAGCGAAGTAGTTGGATCATGTCATTATCAGCCTATCCAAGGTGCTTGTGTAAACGTGCGTCCCTGGTTCTGAAATGTTCAGAGAACCACCGCTCAAGCTGATCAGCCAGATCCTTGTCGCTGAAATAATCATCCGTTTCGTAAAAGTCCATTATGTCCCGAATTTCATCCAGCAGCCGTTCGTGGTCTTCCTTGTGACCTTCATACTCATCATACGCCTTTGCCTTCATAATCTTTTCTTCCAGAGCAAAGTGAGCCGATATCTTCGTGTAAATTTCTCCTAGAAAGGCCTCGATCTGGTCTTTTGAAGCATTACTGGAAAGATTATCGTAGACCGCATTAATCAGATTAATCATCTCCCTGTGCTCATGATCAACACTCGCGATGCCTACTGAGTATTCCTCATGCCAGTCTATCAGACTCATGCTGATTCCTCCGTTCCACTTGCACGTCGACGTACATCGGATTGCGGGGGTGTATAGGGGCCCAGTACCGCCAGATCTTGCTGAAACCGGCTCACTTCAGCTAACAGCTTGCGACCACCCTCTTCTCCTGCCCAGAATGTCACAATCCGCTCACGTGGCACACGTTTGCGCAACATCGGGTCGCGCTTGCCAGCGAGGCGCTGCTCCAGCCATTCAATACCGAAACGCTCATGGCAATCTCCGGCATGGCATCCGGTAAGCAATACACCATCTGCATGTTTGCGCGAGATTACAAAATCGAGGAATGAGGGTGGCAAGGCTGCGACACATGGCAATTTGATCGCCACAACGCCAGGCAAGGCTACTTTATCCAGATTAACGCCATAGTCACAGCCCATCAGCAGTACCCGCTGGTCTCCCTCCAGGGTGGCTGTCTGCTCAATAATGGCTTCCCGCAGTGCCTTTAATGGGTGATCAGGTAGTTCAATACCGGGAATCAGGTCGGTTTTTCGACGGAACGGCGTTGCCGTTGGGCAGGCACCGACACACAGGCCGCAACTGATGCACATGCTGTCCTGTACCATAGCCTGTTTTTCGAAATCAAGGCCATCGCTACGAGGCTCCATCGTAATCGCACTATAGGGACAGTCTTCGTAACAGCGCTCACAGCCATTGCAATTATCCAGGTTTACCACCACGGCTGGCTTGCGTAACAGAGGCGGCATCCACGGAAGTAACGCCAGAAACAGAGAGATAGCGCTGGCCAGTATCCACAGGGTCCCGGCAGAGGTTTTCTCCATTAACGGATACACAAACAGATAGAACCAGTCGATATCAATTGTTGAAACACTCAGGTCAAGATTGGCCGGTGCCTGACTGACGGCAGGTTTTATCAGCGACAGTACCAGCATTGCCAGTATCGAACCCACCATTAATACGCGCGGCGGATTGGTGCGTGGGTTACTCAGTCGCTGGATGTGAATCCACATCACCAGCAACAGCATCAATGGTATACCTATATGCAAAAATGCCAGCAAAGAGAAAAAACGGTCGCTGAGACTCGCCTGATTAATGAAATTTCGAGCCATGGGCTCATTGATAATGGGCAACCAGTCCAGCCATTCGGAGGTCATCACAGCGATATACTGAGCCATTTGGTCCCACACCAGCCAGTATCCGCCGATACCCGATGCGTACACTAACCAGATCAGCGGTATACCGGTGAACCAGGAGAACCAGCGTACACCACGATAACGATCCATCACTAACTCGCGTAACATGTGTAAACCCATGGTGATGACCATGGCATCGGATGCGTAGCGGTGCAGGCTACGAAATACACCACCCAAATACCACTGATCAACGGTGAGATATTCGATTGAGGAATAGGCCCCCAGCATGCTTGTTTCGAAAAAGGCGTAGAGATACAGGCCACTGACAGCCACAATCCAGAAAAAGAAAAAGGCCAGACTACCCAGATAGTAGAACGGGTTGTAACGATCACCAAAGCTGACATTGAAGACAGCCTCAAGATGCTCAAACAGGTACCGCCCAGACAGTCGTAACCAGTTAAGCAAAACGGTTATCCTTCTATTCTGTTACAGAATTGATCATAACATGCGTACAGGTGAGTGCATTTGACTCTTATCAAGCCGCCCCTGCCTTTGATTTCCGCCATTCCTTGATCACCAGAAAACCGACAAAACCCAGGGTAGTCAGGCCAATCAACATACCAATAAAAATTGAATAGTCAAAAATATAACGACCACTTTTTGGATCATATACCGTACAGAAAAGCCGTATGCGATTACCAATATGGGTTATCAGTGATCCACCTTTCGGTGTACCGAATACGAGTTCTTTTAGCGGTTCTACCAGTTTAGGGGTATCAAATTTCATGTCATAAACCTGACGATACACCTTGCCATCCGCATCAACCACAGTAGCCTGTATCAGGTGGTCAAAACCATGTGGGCTGGCGTAGTACAGAAAGCCCACATCCCTGGACAACTGGTCTAACGTAGGCTGGTCTATACTGAAAAATGTCCAGTTATCCATGTCAACGCCCTGCTGCGCAGCAAACAGGCGCATGGCCTGGGGGCTATCGTTGAACACATCAAAGCCAATCGTAATAACATTGAAACTATCCTTACCCAGTACCTGCTGTGCCTCTTTAATAACTGATTTCAAATGCTGTGTAGTAGTTGGGCAGATATGGTAGCAGCTGGTATAGATCATACTGATCACCAGGGGCTTGCCACGATAGCTGGACAAATTGACTGGCTTTCCCTGGGTATTGAGCAAAATATAGTCACCGACAGGCTCTCCAATAGCTGCCTGACTGGTTTGCAAGGCCTGTTTGGGATCAAATGTACTGGCAGACGTAACCGAGGCTACCGAGGTTATTTGTATCCCGAATAGCAGACAGCCTGTTGTCGCAATGATGATCCGGCGTAGCAGTTGATGTGCTTGCATAAGCTATAGCTTATCTCAGTTCCTTATACTAATGCCAACCCTGAACAGCAACACGGGCAGGGAACAAAATCCCCTGCCCGTGTTGATGGAGGTTGCTTACAGCCCTGTATCAGGAAAGTCCCCAGGTAGAAGCCAGATACTTCCAGTTAACAAAGTAGTAAAGAACGAATGACAGCAGGAATACCATCGCCAGGGCAAACGTGCCCGGAATCGCTATTTTACCCATACCGATACCTTCGTAATCGGTTATCGGTTCAGCGATCAACGGTTCGTGGTACTTCTGATTACCCAGTTTCTTACCGAACAGCAAGGAGCCCACAATAAGCAGACAGAACAGCGCACCGCCAATAACGGCCACTACCACAGACATACCCGCAAGACCCATCAGGGTATATGCCGTAGCCGGGAAGTCATAAGGCATCGCCGCACCTGACATGGCCATATCCCAGTGTCGCCTTGGTACACCCAGCGTGCCGGCGCCCATCATAAACAGGGACACACCCGACATGCCTATACCGAAGATATAGGGTTGCCACTTGGCCACGTTCTTGAAGATCATTTCTCTACGGAACAATACCGGTACCAGCCAGTAGGTCAGCGCCATGAATGCCAGTGTCGTACCGGTAGCCACCGTTGCATGGAAGTGTCCAGGCACATAGATGGTGTTGTGGATAATCAGATTGATCTGCTCAACACCCATGACCACTCCGGAAATACCGCCCAGAAAGCCAAAGATAATCAATGACAGAAACATGGCGGAGAATGTGGGGTTACCCCATGGTGCCTTACGCAACCACTCGAACAGGCCCTTATCAAAACCACGCTTACGCTGTGCCGCTTCTATGGAACCCGGAACCGTAAGTCCATGAATCATACTGGCCATCACCGCGAGGTACATAGCGTAACTGGTATTGAATATCTTCCATTCTGAACTGACACCCGGGTCCACCAGTATATGATGCGCGCTAGCCAGTTGCAGGAACAGGATATAGAGCAGAAAGGCCCCACGGCTTACTTTTTCTGACAGCGGCTTGGCACCAAATACCACCGTAGCAATCGCATACCATACGGCTACTTGTGCGGCGACATTGATTTGTTGCGAGGAATGCCCGAAGGCCCACCAGATTATCCGGTACATCGCCGGGTCTATCGAGGCGATGTAACCCAGTTTCCACAACAGCGTCGGAATCAGGATAATGGCCCCGGAGGCGATCGTGAAAACGGCAATAATCGCCGCCACAATGGCACCAAAGGTTACCAGTGGCACAGAACCTTCATAGGTGCGTTCTTCACGTGCCACGACCAGGGTGCCGAAGAACACAAACACGGCAATTAATGCGCCCACCGCAAACAGAATCAGCCCCAGGTAAAATCCCGGTTCTGCTGCCATCGGCACATAGGAGGTCATCATGACACTGGATTGCCCCTGCAGTACCGACACGTTATTGGTAATCGCTCCTATTATCATCAGGAAGAATCCCAGCCACGCCCAGCGTGGTGTCGCTAACCGGCATCTGAGTAGTGTCGAGGAGCAAAAATACAGCACCGCCACCTCAAAAAAGATAATCCAGAATATCAGCACGTTGATACCGTGTGAGGTCAGCACCAGATAGAATAGATCAGCAGGTAGCAGATGAACTGCTGGCCAGCGAGTCAAGCCAACACCCAGCCCCATAATGCCACCGACCAGCAGGAACACCACCGCAGCCACTGCATTCAGCTTCATGAGTGTTTCTGCCGGTTTGTGAAAGAGCAGTCCGGTATCCGGGCATGTACGAAAATCGGTGTTAGTAGTCATGTCCGTGTCCCCTATTTCACGTAGATCTTGCCAACCATGGTATGGTGGCCGATCCCGCAGAATTCGTTACAGATAATAGAATATTCCCCGCTCTTGTTTGGCGTAACCGTTACGACCAATTCATACCCTGGAAGAACTTGTATATTGATATTGGCAGGTTGCAACGAAAAACCATGCTGCCAGTCCATCGATGAGAGATGCAAACGGTAACTCTTGTTTACTTCCAGCTCAAATATCGGCCACCATTCCCACAATCTGGCAACCAGGTAAATATCACTTCCAACAGGTGGTTTGACGACAGGATACTGGCGATCTGTTTCTGTACGTATGGTATATTTATCGACGACGGCCTGTGCCTTGGCCATATAGACTTCGGGTGTTGTTCGATAGGCTTCATTAGAAAGGTTCTGTTTTCCGACCACGTGCCAGTACGGCATCATGAAGGTCATGATCAGACCCCATATCAGTACGAGAGCTATCCAGATAAGTTCAACACGTTCAATGGGTTCATTCCACCAGATTCGTTTTGGTGGGGGGCTAAGTGTGCTCATGTTACCGCCTCCAGGATTCTTGTTTTATTGTGCTATCGGTACCGTAACGAGTTCCATGACACCCCAAAGTATGTAAAAAACTGTAGGAATAACCACTCCAAGAAAAAGCAGCAGGAACGGATTATCAATGATACGTTGCATAACAGGAATGGGTTCATCCTTGTCCTGTTGATCACTCGTGTTATCTGACATCTGGTAGGCCCCTTGTTGATTTGTTGTAGTAGTTCGTATGTACAGTCTTTATTTAAAAACACCTGCATTTTTCGAAAAGCAGTATATTTCATAAGGTTTAGCGACCATATTCCACACATAATGTAAGCTGCACGTGACGCCTTCCTACCCTAATGAAACCCTACATTACTTGCACACGCTACAAATTGATATATATCAATTTTAACCTGATAGCTCCAGAAAAACACAGGTCTGTAGCATTTAAATATTGAATATAGACGATTTCTACAGGAAAAGTTAGGGTAGAATCATATTTTGTTCAGTTAATAAAAAATGACATCATGACACAGAAAACATCATCGAACTCATATACCCTGCTGGTTAATATTTCACTTCTGCTTACCCTGATAACTATCATTCTCAGTGCTTATATACGCCTGTCAGTGAATGGCCTGGGATGTGAAGACTGGCCTGACTGTTACGGTTACGTAGGGCCAGTAAGCCAATATAGTCCTGCCGCCTCCTTCACCGATGCAGCACCTGAAAAACCACACGGAGTTGCCCGCGCCATGCACCGTGTGGTTGCCTCTGTGCTGGGTGTGTTTGTAGTACTTGTCCTGGTGATAGCGATACGATTACGTAAAAAGGGAGGGCCTGGTATTACGATGCCACTGGCCGTATTTGCGCTGACCGTGTTTCTTTCCGTGTTGGGTTACAGCACGCCATCGCCATGGGTACCAGCAGTAACACTGGGCAACCTGCTGGGTGGCATGCTGATGCTGGCCCTGTTATGGTGGATGGGACAACAATCTGTGGCGAGCGGCCAGCCCCCTGTAGAGTATGCCCCTGCACTCAAGCCCTGGGCATTACTGGGAGCTGTGCTATTAATCGTGCAAATCAGCTCGGGAGCGTGGGTCAGCGCCAATTTTGCCGGTCCTGCCTGTCCTGAAATTACTGTTTGTGAGGGCAGCATATTGCCAGCCAGCGGCCTGTCCAAAGGATTCTCAATATTCCGTGAATTACAGGTTGATACAGCAGGACGAATCAAGCCTGATGACAGCATGCCAGCCATTAATATGGTTCACAGGGCAAGCGCAGTGTTATGCTTCCTGTTCTTATTGTGGCTTGCTATCAAGGTAATCAGCACAGACAGAAACATCCGTTCAACCGGGATCGTCATCCTGGTTTTGTTGTTCACACAGGTTGGACTGGGTATGGCCTCTGTCATACTGGCACTGCCACTCGGCCTGGTCACTGCCCATAATGCAACTGCAGCGCTACTGCTGCTGGCTGTTACCAACCTGAACCAGGTGTTATTCAGAAAATCGTGAGTTCAGAGGCCTGAAGCGGAAAAAACCACTCAGAAATCCCAGGTTCGCCGGCCTTCATTGTGCTGCAAGGATTTTAATCGAGCCAGGATCTCATCACGATGCGCGAGTAAAGAGTCATTATTCATGCAACGGAATACATTTTCCTCATGCTTGCTGTGTTCAGTCATGGCCTTGTGCAAGGGTTCTATTGAATCCAGAAAATGGTCAAAATCATTTGTTTTAATTATGTAAGCCAGATCGCGTAAAAGGCGTACCAGATCATCATGTTCTTCACTCAGATCTACTATTTCTCCTTCAGAGCCGCCTAGTTCCTTAATAAAAAATGGGTAGAGAACCTCATCTTCCAAACGCATATGTAGCTTGAGATCCTTTACGAATTCTTTAAACAGCCGTGTTGCATTCTTCCACTCACCCACTTCCGCTGCCATCTCGCATGCTTCAAGTGCTTCATCATACTTGCGATGATCATGAACCAGCCAATTGGACGTTTCGCTCACGTAAAAACCTCAATCCTGCCTACTATTGTTTATCGAGTTTATATTACTTGATACCAGACGAATAATACAGCATGTGAAGCCGCCGCCTTATCAGGTTGCTTTAGCAAGTGGATATTGATCCCTATAAGAATGGATTAGCCAACACATGGCTCAAGATGGGTGAAATAAAAGACAAAGCGCCCTTTTTCGAGTATCACCATAGAATTAGCACCATGATTGATACCATAGTCAGCATACCCGGGAATAGCACTGTCTAAATGGCATTCACTGGCATGCTGGGGAGATTCGAAATCACGATCGCGGTCATACCATGACAGCATCATCACTTCACCATAGTGTTCGCTGGCAATCCGATCCGCAAGCTCAATTGCCTCACGGTAGCCTGTCAGTTTCCTTGAAGGTGCGAAATTCAAAATCATTAACCCGGTTGCCTTATCCTGGTGTATATCCAGGCTTCCCTCCGTCTCCCCATCGAAATCAGTTGTTTGTTTCATTAAAAAAACCCTGGTTGCAGGTTTATCGCAGCCTCATTAAAGTATCCTGACGATAATACTGTCGTAGTTGTTCATATATGGCTGGATAATTTCGATTGAGTACATCAGGGCGCTCAAAAAATACTTCACTTAAAACCGCAAGGAATTCCGCTGGTGATGTTGCACCGTAGCAATCTATATCAGGTGATTTACCGGTTCTACATTCATGTTGAAAATGCTCAAAACCATCAGTAAATGCCTTAATCCAGTCTTTTATGTGCATACCTTTATGTAATGGTGGAAAACCATTGGCAACGCCATTTTGCATATCCAGCTTGTGTGCAAACTCATGCACCACCAGATTGTGGCCGTCAATCACACCCGCTGTTTCAACCTCATTCCAGGACAGGACAACCGGACCACGTTGCCATGATTCACCTGACAGATCTGTTTGCACCCGGTGTACGACACCATTTTCGTCGGTAATACTTCGTTCGGGTGCAAAGCCTGCCGGATAGACAATCACCGATGTCCAGCCATCATAGCCGTCCATACCCAGGTTCAGGACAGGTAAGCAGGCCTGTAAAGAAATAATCAATGCCATGTGTTGACTTATCGCCAGTCCATGAGCCCCTTCAAAGACCTTGTCATGCATAAACAGGATGGTCAGTTCCTGTAAGCGACTCAATTCCTTGTTACTCAGGCCTTCAAGCAAGGGTAATGATGAAATAGCCTGTTCCCATTGTACAGAGGTAACAATAGAACGCTTGATAATACGGCGGTTCAGCCAATTTTTAATGCGTTTAAATATAATAAATTCTCCCAGAGAATGATGCTCACCGTGACAGATACATCAATAATACCACTGTTCCAGTAATACAAAATATCAGGACAGCGTATGTGTATGTCCAGCATTACCCAGTGGCACGGTTTTTTTAGCCTCTGATCTGGGGTAGTATAAAGTGATGTGTATAGCCTTGCATCCTGTCAGAAATGGATTAATACTGGCTGCCCTGCTGGGGCTGACTGCCTGTACTCAGGAAATGCCACAGACATGGGTAACGATAGCTGACGCAAGGGTCAACAAAGCCACGTTTGTCGGCATCGGCAACCCCGGTGACTCTGTTGGGGACATCCTGACATTCGATCAGCCATTGCTTAATGAAGACATGAAAGAAATAGGCACAAACAGCGGTAGCTGTGTACGCACACGTATCGGGCACAGCTTCCAGTGTCAATGGACACTGACACTGGATAACGGAAGCATACAGGTTGCCGGTCGCGAACACGACCAGGGAACATCAACTATAAGTATCGTCGGTGGGACGGGGAAATACACAGGTATTTCCGGTGAAATGGAATCGGTTAATAATAACAATGGAACCTTTACGCAAACGTTGCGATACATCATAGAATGACAGGCATGAATATTTTTTATACGTAAAACACGGTGACTCCATGAAATTATTAGTTCGTAATCTCGCACGCACCACGACAGAGGCAGAGCTTCTGGAGCTGTTCATGGTTCACGGGAAAGTACAGTCATGCACACTGGTTCAGGATAAAAAGACAGGGAAATCCAAAGGCTTTGGCTTTGTCGAGATGCCAAAACCGGGTGACGCCAAAGCGGCTATGAAGCACCTCAACGGTAAAGACGTGGCAGGTAACCAGATCCGCGTTAAAAAGGCAGAGGCCAGGCAGGACTCCGAGTCATCCGGATAAAATTATTTCCCTGATTATCGACACTTTAGTTAAAAGTGGGAATTTTTCACAAGACGTAAAATAACACAGACAGATAGTGCGAAATACTGCCTGCCAGTACAAACAAGTGCCATATCCCGTGAGCATGTTTCATTCGCTCATCGATGACATAAAAAACAATACCGCTGGTATAAAGCACCCCGCCCAGCACAAGTAATACAAGGCCGCCTCTGGGCAATGCCTGTATCAGTGGGTACATGGCGACCAGGATCAGCCAGCCCATCAGCAGATAGATGACCATCTGTATAGATCGAGATCCCTTCTTGTGAAGCGTATCAACAACAATACCAACGATAGCCAGGCTCCAGATGATACCAAATAGCGACCATCCCCACGCACCGCGCAGGGTTACCAGCGTAAACGGGGTATAGGTACCGGCAATAAGCAGGTAGATGGCTACATGATCCAGCTTCTGGAAAATTTCCTTGGCTCGACCACGTAAAGAGTGATACAGGGTTGACAGACTGTACAGCAAAAACAGAGACGCCCCATAGACACTAAAACTGACGACTTTCCATGGATCACCCTTCTCGGCAGCATACACCACCAGTACGACCAGGCCAGCAAGTGCCAGCGCAGCACCTATCAGGTGGCTGATACTGTTAAATCTTTCTCCGTGATACATGGCTGCCTCGTTTGAAGTCTACTACTCACCACTATGAGCATTAAGCATAGTAAACAAAAACTGGGCATGTTCGGACGCCTCGCGACCAAGATTGGTAAGATAACCGCCGTCTTCCTGAGTAATGAAGCCTTTTTCATACAGGCTGCGTGCTGCCTTGATTTTAGCATGCTCAGCTGTTTTGTGGATCTTGATACCTTCCTGGCTGGTTGAAAGATCATAGAGCATCAGCACCTCTATTTCAGCCAGATTCTCTCCTGTATAAGACATCAGGACTCCTTAATAATACACTTATCGTTTACGGAGCGTTAGCTGTTAGCTACCGCTTTCTGAATAAGGGGTACGAGTGGCTCGGGAAGTTTTATGTTACCCGACAGTGCAAACTGATGAGCGCTATCAGTCATTTTATTCCATGTCTTGCGAATAATATCCAGCCACTTTTCCTCATCATATTCTGGATGTTTATTGGCAAATGCCAGCATGTAGTGTTCAATAAAAACCAGCCCTGCAACATCTTCCAGAGCCTGTGTGTCAGGATTTTTACTGATTCCCTTCTTGGCAACTGCTTCTTTTAACCTGTTGATCACATCTTCATCACAACCGGCCTGTTGTAAAAGGTCAGCTGCCGTTTTAGCGTGAAATTTATATAGTTCTTTACGCCATGTAAGGTAGCCAATACGATCCATAGGATAGGCGTCACGCGGTGATTTCCAGCGTTGAATATGCTGTGAGCGTATCGACAGCTTCACTGCATCATCTGCTTCGGGCATATAGCGCTCTAGCATATTGGACATACGATGGGAATAGAGTAATTCTTTCGGCCAGACCTTGCCGTCAACCGTTTCATGGTTAGGGTCTTCACTGTTTGCGGCATCAATAAGTTCAACTGCTTTATCGTATGATGATTGTTGACTGGGCATAAGGTTTACTCGATTTATATATTATGTTGTTGTATTTACTAGGTTTGTGTCTGGGATTAACAACCTGGTGTAATTATAATATGAATTGGTCAGATATGTCACCGGCCTTCTGTATATATTATCCAGTGCATCAACTGCTGCATCAGTCCCACAGCCTTATGTCTTCACTATGAAATCAGAAATACCCGAAGTCCTTATAGGGTGTCGAATTGTATTACCGTAACGAAAATACAACAATTTGGTCACATAAATGTCACCAGACATTGATAATTTGCTCGCAGTCATGTGATATGGACTGCTTATGTCAGATTCAGGTGGTATATACATTTTAGCAACAGCCGTTATTTTCATAATCGCAAAGAAAATATTTATTCGTCTACGGTTGTCTCGAGCAAAACATCCTTCTCTCAGAGGACACTCAAAATGGTCGCGGCGAATTGCTCGTCTGGTCCCCTACTTCGAGTATGACGAGAAGCGGTTTTTCTGCAGCGATGCGGCTCCGGAATCTGTCGCTAACAATCGTCGTGCCGGGATGGAAAGATTGGTGTTACAAGCTCGCAACCAGTCACCGTCCAGTCAATCATTTTGTGCCAGTCTGGAAGACTGCATATCAGATGCTGATTTTACCAACACATACCGGGTACCGTTTCCGTATCGCAAGCATCTGGATACGGAACTGAAGTATGGATCTGTTGCCACAGAAACAAGCGGTGTAATGATCAAGGACCTCGACGGTAACTGGCGATACGACCTGTCAGGGTCATACGGTGTCAATGTGTTTGGCTATGACTTTTATAAAGACTGCATGGAAAAAGGTTATGAAAAAGTCCAAAAACTTGGGCCTCTGCTTGGGCCATACCATCCGCTAATTCGTGAAAACGTTGAAAAACTGAAAGCCATTTCAGGCCTCGATGAGGTTTCTTTTCATATGTCGGGTACGGAAGCTGTCATGCAGGCAGTACGACTTGCCCGGTATCATACTGGAAAAACGCATCTGGTTCGTTTGTGTGGTGCGTATCATGGCTGGTGGGACGGTGTACAGCCAGGTATCGGGAATCTGCGTAAATCTGATGATATCTATACGCTTCAGGACATAAGCGATATGACGTTGAAAGTTCTGGAAACTCGAAAAGACATCGCCTGCATCCTGATTAATCCATTACAGGCCTTACATCCGAATTCAGATGTAGCCAGTGACGCGACATTGCTTAACAGTGAGCGTCAGGCCTGCTTCGACCGTCAGAAATATTCTGTCTGGTTGAAAAAGATCCGCGATGTATGCACACGAAAGAATATTGTCTTGATATTTGATGAGGTGTTTACCGGTTTCAGACTCGCTCGTCGCGGTGCGCAGGAATACTTTGACATCCAGGCTGATCTGGTGACATACGGGAAAACACTCGGTGGCGGTTTGCCTGTCGGCGTAGTATGTGGACGCCATCATTTGATGAAACGTTATAAAGAAAATGCTCCTGTGAATGTTTCTTTTGCACGGGGTACATTCAACTCACATCCATATGTAATGGCCTCGATGAACGAGTTTCTTAAGAGAATCGAGCTGCCTGAGATCAGAAAAATATACAGGGAATCCAATGCGTTGTGGGATACAAGGGTCAGTAGACTCAATTCAGGACTGGAACAATCTGGAATTCCTGTCCGGGTAGTGAATATACATTCAATCTGGACAATTCTCTATACCCTGCCATGTAGATATAACTGGATGTTGCAGTTTTACCTGCGTTCAGAAGGCCTGGAAATAAGCTGGGTGGGTAGTGGACGAATCATCATGAGTCTTAATTATTCAGAGAAAGATTTCAACGAAGTGACAGAGCGATTTATTAAGGCCGCCAGGCGTATGCAAGAGGATGGCTGGTGGTGGCAGTCCAGGAATTTTAATGATAAGACAATTAAACGATGGATGTTGACCGATATGTTCGTGGCTCGATTCCCCGTACTTGGCAATGTGTTACGTAGTTCAGTACGAGCTTCTGCTGAAGTTAAAATGAAAGAGGTGCATGAAAAATGATCCATTTGTTTAATAATACAGATACAAGTGAGTTTAGACGATCATTGTTGGCAGAATTCAATCACTACCTCAGAAGCGAATCGACTAAATATGCACCTGAAAATACGCTCAAGATTGATCTTCATTGTCATGATTACAATAGTGACATACCGGATGAACTCTGGGGTCGTATACTAGGATTGCCGGAAACATGGCTAAATACAGCTAAGCTGGCGAAGTGTCTTAAAAAGAATGGTTGTGACATTATTACCGTAACCAACCATAACAATGCACGTTCCTGCTGGGAACTTCAGGAAAAAGGACACGATGTGCTGGTGGCTGCTGAATTTACCTGTCACTTTGATGAATACAATCTGTTTGTTCACGTTCTGACATATGGATTCACTAAAAAACAGGAAAAGATACTAAATGAGAAACGTCGGAATATATACGATTTCCTGCGATTCGCTGCAGAAAATGATATCCCTGTTATCTTACCTCACCCCCTGTATTTTTATACTCGAAATGACAAGATTGATCTGAGCCTGTTCGAAAAACTGGCCGTCATGTTTGAGCGGTTTGAAGTACTAAATGGACAAAGAGACCTGTGGCAAAGTGTATTGACACTCAACTGGGCGCAAGGCCTGACACCCGAAAAAATAAAAGCTTATGCCAGAAAACATAATCTTAATCCTTTTGATTTTGGTGTTGACCCGAACAAACCAAAAATATTAACCGGTGGATCAGATGATCACATGGGTATTTTCGCCGGGGAATCAGGATCCAGCCTGTACATACCAGACCTGCAGAAAAGGCTTAAAACAGAAAAAGCGTCCGAACTGGCTCTGGAGGCAATACGGTCAGGGCATATTGCACCCTATGGTCATGTTACCGAAAACCAGAAACTAAGTATTGCACTCCTGGATTATTTCGCCCAGATAGCAACCCGGATAGAAGACCCGGGATTGTTACGAATACTTTTTCATCGTGGTGAAGTATCAGACAAACTGGCATGCTTTACCATTAGCAACCTTCTGCTTGAAATGCGTAAAAGAAAGAATATCCAGAAATTCTTCAACTTTGTTCATGATGCCCTGCAAGGAAAAAAGCCAAATAAACTGGTTAAATGGAAAATATCAAAGGACTACAGGTTCTGCATTACGCATCTGGAAAAGATTGCTGACAGTAAAAATAAATCACCCGAGATATTTGTTGATACCGTTAATCGGTCCGTTACAGGTCTTTTTACTGAATTAAACAAACTTATATTCAAACGTGTTAAAAAAAGCTTACTGAAAAGTAACAGGAAAAAACTTGAATCCTTCTCTACTGAAGAGTTAACACGTAAATTTGAAATCCCCAGCCAGTTATCGGCGTTAATATTTGATAACAATAAAAAACAGTCGGATATGAGTGATTTTAACATCGGACAGATTCTGGAAGGCCTGACATTCCCGGTTCTAATCAGCCTTGTTTTAACGGGTGCCACACTAGCGAGCACACGCTTGTTATACCAGAATCGCAGATTCCTTAATGACTTTTCTGATAATATCGGAAAGAACTCTCATCCTGGACGTGCTTTATATCTCACCGACACATTAAGAGATAAAAATGGCGTTTCTAACTCACTGTCTGCCAAACTGGTGGAAATTCAGAAAAGTGACTTGCCTGTAGACTTTCTCATCTGTCATTCAGATATCAAACCAGAATTACACTTACATGTAGTTAAGCCTTTAGCGAAGTTCACCATCCCCGATTTTGGTGAACAGGAACTACGCATACCTGACCTTCTCGAAATTGCACGTATATTTTATCAGGGCGGCTATGACAGAATAATCTGTTCAACAGAAGGGCCAATGGCCCTGGTTTCACTATTTATCAAGCATATGTTTAATGTACCCAGTTATTTCTTCATGCACACAGACTGGCTGGACTTTATTAAATTCACTACGGACCTGACACATCATGAACGAGACCGTATCAGGCGCGCACTGCGAGTATTTTATAAACAATACTCAGGCGTATTTGTGTTAAATAATGAACACAGAGACTGGCTGACAGGGCATCAAATGCAACTTGAGCCTGAAAAAGTCTTCCTGACAGCACACCATTCCAGACAACGAGACCCTGACATACGTGGCGTGGATAAAACGGAATTGTTTATCGATGCCAATAAAAACACACCTGTACTGCTTTTGGCATGTCGTCTTAGCAGGGAAAAAGGTGTTTTCGAGCTACCTGAAATTATTGACAGAGCAAAAAGATCACTGCCCGAACTGAAAATCGTTATCGCCGGCTCTGGTCCTGCCAGAGAAGAATTGCAAAAAATATTACCAGAAGCACTATTTACAGGGTGGGTAGATAAAAATCGAATAGCTGAGCTTTATTCGGGTCTGGATTTATTTGTATTCCCGTCAAAATTTGATACTTTTGGTAACGTAATTCTGGAATCATTTGCGTATGGAATGCCCGTAGTGGCATATAATTGCAAAGGGCCAAAAGATATTATTGAACATGGGGTCAATGGCTATCTTGTAGATAATATCGAACAAATGAGCGATAAAATCGTACAGTATTTCAAATCAGAAACGCATAGAAAAACGTTTCCCGATAATGCAATACGACGATCTAAAGATTATCAGGCTGAACCCATTATGCAGAAATTTATGCTTGATATGGGACTGCCCTGTAAAAGTGATGATATTTCACAGTTGTCAGTAGCATAATAATGCCCTCTCCTATTCATTCATTGTCTCAAAATGAGAAAATTAATTTCTTGTTAACCAATCGAATACCGCGTCGTTTTGCTACACAGTTAATGGGCTGGTATAGCCAAATAAAAAGCCCACTGCTCACACGCTTCTCATTATTTGTCTGGAAATTATTTGCAAATGACCTGGATTTGTCGGATGCGAAACAATCAAATTTCAATAGTCTACACGAATGTTTTATACGTGAACTTAAGCCAGATGCCAGAACAGTTGATTGGCGTGAGAATATTATTACCAGCCCTTGCGATGCGATAATTGGATGTTGTGGAACAATAAAAGGATCAACTGTATATCAGGCCAAGGGATTTCCGTACGAGCTTGAGGATCTGATACCTGACAGGGAATTACAAAAAAAATATCACAATGGCGTATTTGTAACCTTAAGACTTAAATCAAGTATGTATCATCGATTTCATGCGCCGGTGGATTGTAATATCAGGCAATTGACTTACATTTCCGGCGATACGTGGAATGTCAACCCTGTTGCACTACGACGGATAGAACAACTTTACTGCAAGAATGAGCGTGCTGTAGTCGAACTGAATATAGATAATACGGATAGTAGCATTGCACTGGTTCCCGTTGCAGCCATTCTGGTGGCCAGTATGAAGTTCCATTGCCTGAATCATGATCTCAACCTTCAGTATCGCGGCCCTAATCTTATACGCTGTAATTCACAATACAAAAAAGGTGATGAAATAGGGTATTTTCAACACGGGTCAACCATTATTGTTTTTGCAACAGGTAATTATTCCTTATACGAAGGCATTAAGAATAACGTCCGGATTAATATGGGACAAGCCTTATTAATTAATAACTCAACTGTGAACCAGTTATAAAATATTTATATTTATTATTGCTCATCAGGAGAATACCTATGAAATTTCGTGAAGAACTACAACAACAACGCTGGGATGATCATCGATACTATCACCATAATCGTATTAACCAATTCCTTCATTTTCTGAGCGCATGTTGCTTTCTAACCAGTTACGTCCTGTTATTTATAAATCCTGTTGCAGCGATAATGATCGGCTGGTTACTGGCAATGGTTTTTCGACAAACGGGACATTTTGTTTTCGAACCAAAAACATATGACGCTGTTAATAAGGCTACTAATCAGTACAAAGAACGCGTTAAGGTAGGTTACAATCTGAACAGAAAGATTGTACTGTTGTCCATCTGGGTAGCTACACCGGTTATCCTGTATTACTCGCCAACATTCCTCGGGATACTGGACCCACAGACTGTTGCTCAGGGATTTATATATAATACGGCATTGATCTGGCTTGCTATCGGAATAGCTGCACTCCTGTTCAGAACGGTTCATTTGTTTTTTATTATGGGCATACAATCGGGACTGGTCTGGTTTGCCAAAATACTCACCGACCCGTTCCACGATATCAGGATCTATTATAAAGCACCCTATTACATTATGAAGGGTGAAATGTATGACGATATGAGTGAATGGTATGTTGATACACTGACCGTCAAACAGACCTGAGCCGATATAAAACCATCACTCCATAATGGGGATATTCAAAATGCCATAAGCGTTAACGCCCTCTCCCGCTGGCATTTTCATTCTCAAGCGCCAAATCTGTAATGTGTTTGTAGAGATGAATCATTTTTGCTACCAGCGGCTGCCATTCCGGATGACGATCCACGAGTGGCTTAAGAGACTGGGCGTCCTGAAAGACCTGCTTAAGAAATTGAACATCATTGTTGCTGAGTGGTTCGCCCTGTTCAACTCTTTCTTTGATAGACAGAATTGCCGGTAACCTTTGTGTTTCCATACGGTGCGCCAACACCTGAATGACACCCTTGTCGTTTGATGGATCTACCATATACCCTCCTTCTCTTCTGGAAATAGTTATCTGTGAATCTATTTATAATGCAGTCAGAGATATGCCCCTGTTAACACATAGACTACTGCTTTAAACGGTAACCCGTTTTAAACATTCTCCATACTATAAACAAACAGATTCCCAGAAACGCCAGCACCATAACCAGGCTCAGCCCAACGCTCACGTCGGAGACTTCAAAAAAACTCCACCTGAATCCGCTAATAAGATATACGACCGGGTTAAAAAATGTGGCAGTCTGCCAGGCTGGCGGTAGCATATTAACTGAGTAAAAACTGCCGCCAAGAAACACCAGCGGCGTAATGACCAGCATCGGTATAAGCTGAAGTTTTTCGAAATTGGTTGCCCACAATCCGATAATAAAGCCAAACAGGCTAAATGTAATGCAGGTCAATATCAGAAACCCCATCATCCAGACCGGATGAGCGATCTGAAGTGGAACAAAAAACCCTGCCGTAGCAAGTATGATCAGGCCAATTATGAATGACTTTGTAGCAGCTGCGCCAACATATCCAACCAGAATCTCAAAAAAAGATATCGGCGCAGACATAACTTCATAGATAGTACCTGTGAACTTCGGGAAGTAAATACCGAAAGAGGCATTGGCAATGCTCTGAGTCAGTAACACCAGCATCATTAAGCCGGGCACAATGAAGGACCCGTAGGGTACTCCTTCAACCGATTCGATACGTGAACCGATGGCAGACCCGAATACTACGAAGTAAAGCGCTGTGGAAATAACGGGTGAAACGAAGCTTTGCAGCATGGTATCCCAGGCACGCAGCATTTCGTATTTATAAATAACCCTGATAGCGCATGTGTTCATTATTATGATTTTACCAGACTGACGAAAATTTCTTCCAGGGTGCTCTGAGTAGTTTTTATATCTTTTAACAACAGACCCGCTGCACCGATTGCCTGTAGTAATTCATTGATGCCCGTGTGTGTATTGTGTGGATCATAAGTATAACTGAGCTGAAGACCATCAGCTGACAAGTCCAGTGCCCAGGGTAACAGCACATCGGGAATAGATTCCGCCACCTGATCAAGCTCAACGATAAGTTGCCTTTTACCCAGTTTATGCATTAACGCATGTTTATCATCTACCAGTAGCAGTTCACCGTTGTTGATAACCCCCACCCGGTCTGCGATTTCCTCGGCCTCATCGATATAATGAGTCGTCAGGATGATAGTAACCCCCGTCTCACGCAGGCGCCGCACCAGCGCCCACATGTCCTTGCGTAGTTCCACATCCACACCCGCTGTAGGCTCATCGAGAAACAGGATTGCAGGCTCGTGAACCAGGGCTTTGCCTATCAATACACGTCGCTTCATTCCACCTGACAAAGTCATCAGCTCACTGTCTTTCTTCTCCCACAGCGACAAGTCTTTCAGTAGTTGCTCAAGATAGGCATGGTCAGGTTTTTTCCCAAACAGGCCACGACTGAAACATAATGTATTCCAAACCGTATCAAAAGCCCCCAGTGTGAGTTCCTGTGGCACCAGGCCTATCATACTGCGTGTTATTCGGTAGTCCGTAACAATGTCATGCCCATCTACGGTGACCGAACCTTCAGTTGCATTGACGATCCCGCAAATAATCGAAATCAGCGTGGTCTTGCCAGCACCATTGGGGCCTAACAATGCCAGAATTTCTCCTCGCGCGATGTCCAGATTCAGATTCTTCAGCGCCTGGTGACCACTGGCATAGGTCTTTGACAGGTTCGTTATACTAACAATGGGCTGCATGTTGCCTTTTTATCCATAAAATGGGGCTTCCAAGCCCTGCTAAGGCTGATATTTTACGCCCTTTTACTTAACAAATAGAATTATTATACTATTTTCGTTGTTTTGCTATACCGACTAAGCCTCACGCCGGGCGAACCAGATGTAGTGCCTTGTCCCCTTCTTGCCATGTGCATGCACACGCATCTCATGCACCTTGAACCCCACCTTTCGCAGTCGTTGTACAAAATTTTGAGATGGACCGGCCGACCACACTGCCAATATACCCCGAGGGCGCAGCGCCGAGTAGGCTGCGTTCAACCCGCCCATGCCATAGAGCCAATCGTTTTCCTTGTGCGTGAGTCCCTCAGGGCCGTTATCCACGTCCAGTAAAATCGCATCATAAGCTTGTTGCTCGGCCTTTAGAATGTGGGCGACATCACCCTCGCGCACGGTCACCCGTGGATCGTCGAGCGGATGCCCGGCAAGTATCCCAAGTGGCCCCTTATTCCACTCTACTACTGACGGTACTAATTCAGCCACCACCAGCTGCGCATGCTTACCGAGGTGTCGCAGCGCCGCAGCCAGCGTAAAACCCATGCCCAGACCCCCGATAAGCAGTCGCGGATTTGTGCCATCCACCAGTCTGGCACAGGTATGCTCTGCTAGCGCATCTTCGGAACCATGCATACGGCTGTTCATGAGCTCGCCAACGCCGGTGATATTAATCGAAAACTCATCGCCCCGCTGGTACAGACGTAGCTCCCCACCGTTGCCAGGCACTGGTGCGCTATCGAGTAAAACCCATGGTCTCATGCTTTTTCCAATGTTCTAAAAACAACATCAACCGTTAAATCCAGCTGTTGCAAATTACGCGCCGCTTCCCTGCCTTCTTTGGTTGCTCTATAAAAATGCGGGGTCATTATGAGCAGATCGTTAATTTGCTGATTATTGACTACGCGCGTTGTGAATTGAAGCTGCTGACTATCAACTACCGAACACTCCATTTCTTCTGTATAAGAAAGATCTTGCGGGTCTGTTTTTTTGACTTCAGGGTAGATTATTTCTCTCAACTCGATTAAATGATCGGGCCCAGGCTCAACCAGGATAAGCTTGCCGCCCGATTTTAATATTTTATTAAATCCTTCGAAACTCTGAAATCCAAACACACATAAAATAACATCCACACTGGCATGATCAAGCGGTGGCTGTCTATTTGTACCAACGATCCAGGTTATTTGTTTGTTTCTTTTTGCAGCTTCGGCTATTGCAGCTTTCGATATATCCAGACCTATAAAGGAGAGATCACAGCAAACATCCTTATCCTTAAGATAATTAAAAATAGTGTCAAAATAATAACCCTCACCACAACCCGCATCCATGAAGCAGGATTCGTTAGCATCTGTCATTTGCGCAAAGGAAATTTCAGATAGCTTATTGGCAATAGGCTGATAAATACCTGAATTTAAAAATCGAGTTCTCGCTGCAACCATCTCTTTACTATCACCAGGCTGTCTGGTTCTCTTATGCTGCACCGGCAACAAATTCACATAGCCCTGACGGGCAACATCAAAAGTATGACCCTTCTGACAAACCAGCTGTTTTTCATGAAATACAAGCCGCACTCCGTCAATTGGGCAAGCCAGATTATGTGCCTTTATAATATTCATTATGTTATTAGAACAAACAATATGGGTCTCTGGTACCAGTATTTTAGACATAAAAAAACCGGGGTAACCCCCGGTTTTTTAAAACAAACACTGACACTTAGCCGGTAACAGTCTTAGCCAGGGTAATCAGGCCTACCAACAAAGCCAGCACAACGACACCCATGATCGTCATATTGCGTTTGATTATTGCATCAGATGTATTACTCACTGTACTATCTCAAATAAATTAGTTAAGAAAATATGGCATGTAAAGACCGCTCAAAAGTCAGGGTATACTCTACCTTTTTACTCAGGATCATGGAATTCGAATCTGCTAATAAGCAGATAAGTATTTTTTTAAGTAGACTTATGAATCTTAAGGCTATTATTTGTGACATTGTCTCATGGGTTAAGTGTCCGTCAAACTGGGACAAGTTTAAGGTATAAACTACACACTAACCCGGTTTTTATTGCATGGGCGAGCTTTAGTAAAAGACATTGGAGACAAACATGGACATTAAATGGTTAATCGCAGTATTTCTGGTGGTCACACCAATTCAGGCCACAGCAGAGGCAGAGCGTTCTGTCGACGCACAAGGTAATGTAACCTTCTCTGACAAACCCGTGGCTGGCAGTGTTACATCTGAAAGAATCAGTATTGATGCACCGACACCCTCCCCTGCTCGCATTAACAAAAGTCAGCAGGAATCACAGACGATCATCGACAAGGCCAATCGCAACCAACAGCAAAGGGATGCTGCCGGTAAACGAGAAGCACAGAAAAGCATGACATCTAAACAGCGTGTTCAAAATGCCCGCAATCAACTGGAGAAATCAAAAGTCGTCGGTGAAGGTGATCGCCAGGGTAAGGCCGGTGGCGGCACACGCTTGACGGCCGAGTACCAGGAACGGGTAAAGGCTGCAGAAAAAAACCTCAAGCAAGCAGAAGATGCAGCCAGGTAATATATCGATATTATTACTTTAATATTAGTTACGACATGCTTTAGGTAGATATTTATCTTTCATCTCGCCACTACACACCCAGATAATCATTTTATCCTTCACCTGTGGTGAAATATGCAGTACATTTTTTTCACCTAGTGCCTTGATGGCCAATTGTATGCTGATAGTCCCGCTATCTTCATCATAAACCCAGTCAGTTATCAGCTCTGATTCAGATACACCAGGCAAGTCTTTACTCTCGCTGGCATTCGGTAACCGCTGGTTAGCTACAATAAATTCTTCCAACGCCAAACGGTGAGGCATCGAGGCTGAAAATCCTTCAATCACCCTGGTTCGAATGGTGTAATCGTTATAGGCAGGAATTGCAATGGCTGCCAGAATGCCCGTGGTAGCCACTGCAGCAAAACCTCCACCGCCAAACAATAGCTCACCCGGGTTATTATCATAACTGAACTCCATAGCCAGTCTTGTATCACTGGAATCTATCTTGAAGCTGATACCACCGTATTCCGGCAGTCTGGCCTCTCGTGGAGTCGGAAAGGCAAAAAGATCAATCGGGCGCTCCACCAGGTCACCCAGGGCAAGCAATATCTGAAGATTAAGATCATACATAAATGCTGGTAGTCCCTGACTACGGCCTGATGCGAGAAAGAGAGAGTTTTTTGGGTCGAGTTTTTGATGCTCTTTTAACCAGGAACCCACAGACTTGCCCGGTTTCAGATAATAGCGATCAATCAGTGCCTGAGGTGTACCTGAAATCAGCAGGTATCCATCTTCTCTGGTCCAGTACAAATGGCTTGGTAATGCAAGTATCCGCTTAACAAGCTGATTTTGATCAGCCCCCTCTTCTGATGAGCTATCTGAAAAAGAAGGCAACTTCATATGTTTATATGTTCTGCCTCCTATACTCTTCTCTTCCAGAGTAATTCCCGGCTGTTTCTGCAACTGTGCAATCATGTTATCGAAAGCCGTGGTATCCTTCACCCTTACTGCCAGGTAACTGCCGGCGTCATCAAACATTGCTATCAACTCAGGGCCCATGGCATTAAGAACATCTTTCATGTCAAAGCCAAGTTCCTGCTTCATTGATTGCATAGCACTATAGTATTTCTGCATACTTTCTGGTGGTAACATCATGGAAAGCTGTGTTTCAACACGCTTGATATCATCTACCTGTGGCAAACCTAGCATAATGACACTGCTCAATTCACCTGCAGCCTTCACATTAGCATCCGCATTAACCAATGGTATAAAACTGCGCATGCCTGTAGCCGGCATTTCCACAACCATAGTAATCTTTTGTTTTCCACCCGCGCTGCCCATACCAAAGGCAACAGCCTTAATATCTTTTGCACCCATCACCGCCATAGCACCAATTGCTGCTCCGGCCGGTGAGCGCGTCATAGTCGCAAGACTTTCTGGATCTATCCAGGCAAACAGGCCCTGACCACCACTATCAAGCTCAGACTCCAGTTTGTACATGCGGTGATCAGTTACCGTCTTCAGTGCGGTGATTTGTTTATCCAGTACCTCTGCCGCATTGCCAGATCCTGCCAGCAACACCAACCGACCGCTATCTGAGTCGAACTTTACGAAGGCAGGCATACCTGCCAATAACAAAATGCCTCGACCATCAGTGCCGACGGGTGTAGGTACTGCAAGTGCAGGGTTCGCAGCAGCTATCTGATTCAGAAACAGGTTCAGCTTATCCACTGAATCAAAATTCAGTTTCACGGTTAGCAAAACCTCAGGTATCGGCGCATTCTTGTCCGCGGGTATCAATCCGGCAATCTCGACAGGTGAAAGTGCATGTACCAGCAATAATTGCCATAGGGGTTCGATATCATCACCCATCTCCGGCAGGATGGTCTGTATCACTCCGGAACGGATGGACTTCACCGCTTCTGCATACACCTGTGACCCCACTACACGATCAAATACCGTGCCTGTAGGCACACCGATCAAGCCCCAAATACTGGGGATACGTATATAGGCGAACGCGTTTTGCGGGAGAACTGTGCGTAGCCATGGTGCACTGGAAACAGCAACACCGGTGGCGGCTTCCACTGGTCGCATGGGCTGAGTGGCAGGTGTCGAGGTAACCGAATCAGACCTTGCGGGCTCAGATTTATCAGTACATGCATACAAGAATAAAGACAGCACACTCAGCAGTATAACGATAACAGACCTTTGCATATAATATTCCCAATTTGATGATTACGTACCAAATGTTTCATCTTAAATAGTAAAGAAGACTAATCGGATCATGATATTTTAATACGCACCACGTTCATGACTTCCATTTCAATTCCCGCAACCATCTCGGTAGCGGGATAATACGTTATATTAATATTTGCGCCTTTCAGGTTTTTATACTTTTCTTTCCTTTTATATTTAAAAGGAACATCGCAGCCTTCTATCATAACAGTGTTGATTATCCACTCGGTTGTGTCTCTTTGAACATGAGAGGTAACCTTCATCATTTCTGAGTGAACGAGGCTTTCATGTTTTTTCAGTAGCTTTTTTGCATCATCATTCATGTTTAACAAATACTTTTGCATTACCTTTTTCATCAAAAGTCATTACATTGTATGGCTCTTTACTGCTGCCTTTCTCCATGCCTGGAGTTCCTACCGGCATACCGGGTACAGCAATACCTTTGACATCCGGTCTAAGCAGTAACAGGCGCCTGATATCTTTGGTAGTAACGTGCCCTTCTACAACATATCCGTCTATTACAGCAGTATGGCATGCTGCCAGCTTCACAGGAACACCCAGTCGTTTCTTATCTGCATAGATATCCCGGGTACTGACTTCAGTTACATTAAAATCATTTTTCTTAAGATAGGATATCCATCGTTTGCAGCAACGACATTCTGGATTTTTATAAACAGTTATATCTTTAGAATAAGCCTCTCCAGCATGAGAGGTAGTTGCAACACCAACACTACCGAACAGGGAAAGAATAAAAAAAATGGATTTCGCAGTCATATTGAAATAATCCGGGGTTACAGTTATACGGGTGCACTTAATAGTCACACTATCAGGCTATCATGGCATTTAAAATGCTCTGGGTTGTTTTGTCGCCATCATCAATACAATAATTTAGAGTCAAAAATCAGTACGAATATAAATTAAAATGGCCGTTGTAATAAATCTACACGAACAGGCATTAAAAAATTCGCCCCATCATCACTCATTTGCTGTTCAAATCGCTCTTTAACAAGACGGTAAACCGCATCATCAAGGTTATGACGGGTGTGTGTTACCTTAAGTACTTTAGTTTCAAAATCAGAAAAATTTTCAAACTTCATTGGCGAATTAAAAAAGGTTTCCTCAACCAGATCGAATACACCTTCACTAATCGATCTTTTTGTAGACTCGAATGCAGCCACGCGAACATTCTTCTCATCATGAAACAGGCGCAGGATTTCGTTAAAATCACCCTCAAAAATCGGCTCGGATATGTAAACCATACCGCCCGGTTTCAGTACTCGTCTGATTTCTTTCATCGACTGATCCATTAACTCCAGTGGAACATGATGCAGAGACTTGAACATAAGGGCAATATCAGCCGATTCGTTTCCCAGCGGGATTTCCTGTGCACCGGCAAGAGCAAACGTGACGTTAGGTAAATCTACGATTTTCAGATTTTTTTCATGTGCGATTTCATCGACTTCTAACGCTGTTACCCTACGATTAGCGCCGGATACAGCGATATTGCGTGTAATTTCCGCATTGCCGCAACCCAATTCCAGAATATGTTTGTTATCCAGCGACAACAGACGGTTATATATCTCAGCTTCAGGGCAACTAATACTGATATTTTCTGATGCTATCTTCATTAACTAACCTCATGTTCGTTGCCTGCCAAGGGACTGATGCCTGTGTTCGTAGAAATCATACTCGGTACTATATTGATTAGTGGGAATAAAAATTATATAGGAGCTGATATCCCATATCAATTGACTGATATATCAATTAGTTGTCACGAGCAAAATTCCTCGTTTGTTCTATTTACCTTGTTTAATTAAATCCATCCACCCTTACTTTTTCTACGTTATTTATGTGCTGGCTTAAAATAACCGAATCATGAAGACCAAATATACCAGGCAATAATTCGATTTCAATTGAACTGGCATCAGACAATATACCCGGAAAACCCTCAGCCCGGATGGTAATAACATGTTCAGAGCCAGGACTTAAGTCAATTGGGTCTGGAGATATTGATAAAACGGGGTAGCTATTACCCTTATTATCTCTTACTTTGATATTGTTTAAATCAGACATAGCAGCCGATATATTTTTTTCGGCCACATGGTCAAGATTTACATTTAGATAAAAAACTGTCTGGGTTTCAGTACGAACATTTCTGTGCTTCTTCTCTTTATGAATTTCGACAACTACATTTTTCAGGTTGATATCAAGTGTAGTAGAACGAACCTGTTGCTTCGAAGTTAACGGTGTTTTACCGATATATTCCCAGGTATTGTCACTCTTCAGTCTAACACGGTTACCATCTTTAGTATTGACGTAGCGGTCAGAAGAGCGAAACAACCATGTGCCATCATCCCTGAGCAGTACTTCGCGTCCATCTTCAGTTATTACTTCCTGATCAGCTGACAAGCTGCTGCTGATCAGGAAGATTATCAGTGAAAATATTATAGTCGGCATGGACATTTATTTGTACTCCGTAACCAGATCAGGTTGAATAAAGTAGTCGTTCAGGGCTCTTTATGACAGGAGACTATATTACATTATATTCACTTTTTTCCAAAAAGTGACACAAGCCTGTACATCGCGAATCTTCTTCTCATGCAGGAACATGGTACATAAACTATATTTACTATAGATCCTGCACATAACAACAAAGGGCACGGAATGACATCATCAAGCAAAACCAATCCCATTGAGCGTCTGCAACGACTATGGCAACGCCTGCAACCCCTTCCCGGCGGCACCTGGATATTCAGTCGCATCCTCGGATGGGTCATCCCTTATACCGGAACCATTGGAGCCAATGTTAAGGTTCTTGAACCTGGCTTCGCCCAAATTCATTTGCATGATCACAGGCGGGTTCGTAACCATCTACATTCTGTGCATGCCCTGGCGCTGGCTAACCTGGGTGAAGTCGCCAGCGGTCTGGCGATGTTGGGCACCCTGTCATCCGATACGCGTGGCATCCCTACCCGTCTATCTATCGAATTTATTAAAAAGGCTCGTGGCCATTTGGTTGCCGAGAGCCACTGCTCTCCTCCAATCGTCACAGAGGACACCGATTTTGAAGTTTATGCCAACATCCGTGATGCCGACGGAGATGTGGTCGCACGAACCACCGTGAACTGGCGTCTGGGCCCTGTACCGAATGAATCATGAGCTCCTCCATTCCATCAATCGAGAACACGTTTACCCGTCAGACAGGCATCACGGTACCCGTCATTTGCGGGCCGATGTATCCCTGTAGTAATCCCGAGCTGGTCGCAGCAGCATCAGAAGCCGGGGCATTGGGAATCGTTCAACCGATCTCGCTGACCTATGTACATGGTTATGACTTTCGTAACGGGCTGCATTACATCCGTTCACTGACCGCCAACCCCATCGGTATGAATGCACTGATCGAACAGAGCAACAAGCGCTATCACGAACGTATGGTAGAGTGGATAGATATAGCCCTGGAAGAAGGCGTGCGGTTCTTTATCACCTCTCTGGGTAAACCAGACTGGGTGGTTAAATGCGTACACCAGGCAGGTGGTATCGTTTATCACGACGTGACCGAACGCAAATGGGCCCAGAAAGCAGTAGATGCCGGGGTAGACGGTCTGATTGCAGTCAATAATCGTGCGGGTGGCCATGCGGGCGGTCAATCCCTGCTGCATCTGTACGATGAATTACAAACCTATGATCTACCTATCATATGTGCCGGCGGCATTAGCTTACCTGTTGAATTCACTCAGGCCCTGGATCAAGGTTATGCGGGCGTGCAAATGGGTACTCGATTTATAGCTACAACAGAATGTAATGCTCCCGAGCCATACAAACAGGCCATCGTTAATGCGAAAGAATCTGATATTGTCTTAAGTGACCGCGTCAGTGGTACACCGGTATCGTTAATACATACTCCCTATATCGATCGCATGGGCCTTAAATCCAACTGGCTTGAAAAATGGATGTTAAGCGGGAAAAAGCGAAAATATCTGATGCGCACACTCTACATGCTGCAATCACTATGGAAACTGAAAAAAGCGGTGCTCGATAAAAGTGGCTCACAGGAATACTGGCAGGCTGGAAAGAGTGTGGCCGGAATCGATTCGATCGAACCAGTTAGCGATATTATTGAACCGTTTGCAAATGCGAGAACACCACAGTAGCCAAGACGACTGACACCGGCCATTTTGCCTCAACAATGGGTTGCCAGACACGAGCAGACCACCTGTTTCAGATCAATTGCCATTTGTTTCAACCAGTTACATTAATACAGACGGTAGCGTGCAAGCATAATAGAAAGAACTGTGGCATAATACGCGCCCTTTTACATTGATGATAACCCCGGAAGTTTCCCCTTGATTACTACAGCCAACATTACCATGCAATTTGGGGCCAAGCCCCTGTTTGAAAACATCTCTGTCAAATTCGGCAATGGCAACCGCTACGGCCTGATCGGCGCTAACGGATGCGGAAAATCCACCTTTATGAAGATACTGGGTGGTGACCTTGAACCGTCTGCAGGCAATATTTCGGTAGATGTGAATGAACGTCTGGGTAAACTCCGTCAGAACCAGTTTGCGTTTGAAGGCTACTCCGTACTGGATACGGTCATCATGGGGCATGAACGCTTATGGGAGGTCAAGCAGGAGCGTGACCGCATCTATTCCCTGCCCGAAATGAGTGAAGAAGACGGCATGAACGTTGCGCATCTGGAAGTCGATTTCGCCGAACTTGATGGCTACACCGCAGAGTCCCGCGCCAGTGAACTGCTGGCAGGGCTGGATATCCCGCTGGAGCAACATAGCGAATTAATGAGCACAATCGCACCCGGACGCAAGCTGCGCGTATTGCTCGCTCAGGCCCTGTTCGCGGATCCGGATATCCTGCTACTGGACGAGCCCACCAATAACCTTGACATCAACACCATACGCTGGCTTGAAAAGGTACTGAACGAACGCAACAGCACCATCGTCATTATTTCCCATGACCGCCACTTCCTGAACAGCGTCTGTACCCACATGGCTGATCTGGATTACGGTGAACTGCGCGTCTATCCAGGGAATTATGATCAGTACATGACGGCATCCACAATGGCGCGCGAGCAACTGCTGGCCGATAACGACAAGAAAAAGGTGCAAATAGCCGAACTTAAAACCTTTGTCAGCCGCTTTTCGGCCAATGCGTCCAAGGCCAAACAAGCTACCTCACGTGCCAGGCAGATCGATAAAATCAAACTTGAGGAAGTCAAACCCTCCAGTCGCAAAAATCCCTTTATCCGTTTTGATCAGGACAAAAAACTCTACCGTGTAGCACTGGAACTGAAAGACCTGACCAAGGGATACGAAGATGAGCCCCTGTTCAGTGGCCTGAACCTGCTGGCAGAAGTGGGTGAGCGTATCGCAATCATCGGCCCTAACGGCATCGGTAAAACCACCCTGCTACGCACTCTGGTGAATGAAATAACACCAGACAGTGGCTCGGTAAAATGGTCAGAAAATGCGGCAATTAGCTACTACGCACAGGATCACTCCGCAGACTTCAATGAAGATCTTTCATTGTACGACTGGATGTTCCAGTGGAAAAAGCCCGAGGACGATGAACAGGCCATTCGTGCCGTACTGGGTCGTATGCTGTTCTCACAGGATGAAATCAAAAAGTCTGTCACCAAGATATCAGGCGGCGAACAAGGCCGTATGCTATTCGGCAAACTAATGCTGCAAAAGCCAAACGTTCTATTGATGGATGAACCCACCAATCACCTGGATATGGAATCCATTGAATCACTGAATCTGGCTCTGGAGAACTACCCTGGCACACTGGTATTCGTCAGCCATGACCGGGAATTCGTCTCGTCACTGGCGACACGTATTATTGAACTGTCACCTGCTGGTATCACAAACTTTAGTGGCAGTTATGAAGAGTACTTGCAAAAGCAGGTCTCCAATACGCTGGGCACGCCTGCCCGTCAGCAAAAACTACCTGCCTGAATACCGCTTATAAAATATGCATATTTATAAAATAATGTTATTTTGTCAATTGTTATTGACCTGAATCATCGAACTGATAAAAACTTCATTTTATACATTGCAAAATAATATTTCGTTTACTATCTTTGATATGCAATTCATCACTATTAAATCTTAACAGGGAAGGAGTCTTGTCATGATTAATACGTATCATTATTCGGCCCATTTTGCGGGGCGTATCTGCGAAGATTGTTTCGAACATTTTTCCAACGTCAATGTAAGCCTGTATCGAAGCACAGAGAATGAGTGTCCTGACCAGGTCAGCATAAAGAACGCGTTCAGGCAACTATCTGATGGTGAGCTCAAGAAGATGGAATCCAGCCTTCTGGCAGAAGGTGTGACAGATGACTCAGGAAAAGTAGAAATCACCATTGATCCTGGAAAACCCGGTTATCAGGGAGAATGTATTGAGGTTGTTATTACTTTCAATCGGATAGTTGGCAACAACCAGGAACTAAAACAGCCTGAGCATTTTCGCATTGCATACTACACCCCTCAGTGGAATCCGACAGAAAATTATTATGCTCATTTTTCTGACTTTTATGTGCCTGCCAGTATTTGGTGTGCATACCTTGAACAACATGGTGTCTGGGTTATCTGTGGATATGTCAATACCTGTGACAAACCAGTCAGTCCGGTCGACAATGTTACTGTCAAGGCATACGATGTAGACTGGGTTCAGGATGATTTTCTCGGGTCAGCCACGACAGACTCCAGTGGCCAGTTCAAGATCTACTATGATGTTTCAAAATTCAACCGTACTCCCTTCTCCCCTTTTATAAATATTGAATGGACAGGTGGTCCGGATGTTTACTTTAAAATTGAAGGAGTGGATTCTGGCGGTAGCCTGGTTACCTTACTGGATGAATCACCATCACGCGGCCGGCAGCCGGACAGAGAAAATGTTCCTAACTGTTTTTGCACCAGATTATGTGTCCAGAAAGAAAAGTCCCCCACAGGAACTACTTTTATTGATAGTGCATGGACCGGTATCGGCACACACTTTACTATCCCCGGTTCAACTCTCAATGATTTTAATGCAGATGGGTATGCGGGTTCATTGAAGTATGCGTTTACCAGGACCATTCGTATGACGGGTCAATCATTGAGATTTTCCAATGGAAACCCGATTGAATATCGTTTTCTGGTAAGTCATACCGTCGCAGACAATGGTACGCCTTCTTTACCAGCGGGAAACTTCTCGGATATCGTCGGCGTTGGTGCAGGACTAAATCTTTTTGTAAATACCAGGATAGGACAAATGATACGGGTTGCCGATTCAGACCCGGAAAATATCTATGCAAAAACAGAAGACCTGGACAGTGAAGGATGGCTGGATGTTAACAAGTCAATTACACGTACGTTTACCGATAATCCACTTCGTGACCCATTGGAGTTAGCTATCCCGGGCATGTGGGGCTGGGTTGATCTAGATGGAATGATGGCTATCGATACGTTAAAATATATCAATCACACTAATATCCCGGACAGTGTTATTACGAATCCGGGCGATCCTGTCCCGGTCGGAGATCAACTGCCTATCCAGAAAATGGCCATACGATTCGAAACCAGAGAGGTCATCGACAAGGCGACCAATAATTACGCCACTCTTCCTGGTAGCGGCAAGACTCTCAATTCTATGGTCGTAAACAACAATCCGGCATTTATGAAGCTGGCCATGAAAGAACATTTGACTCTCGGAGCCTGTACGCCCTTATCAGGAGATGTGCATGCGGTGTACACAGTATCGCACCCCCATCTGGATGATGTCACGATTACTGCCAGAAAGAACAGTGACGCACCACCAGCAACCAGTCTGTCTGCAGCGCCCGTTCCGTTGACTAACAATACTAATACCGCACTGGATCTTATTAATAACAGCACCGGTATAAAAATAAATGACTTTCTTACCATGACGAAGTGTACATATATCGTAGAACTGACCGTGCGCAGGAGACTGCACAACGGAGATGGTGCCGTAGGCAGCACCCATGTGGATACATCATTCTATTGGGAACCATAACTTTCTGCATGCAGGAGACTTGCTATAAAGTCTCCTGCAAACCTCTTTAGCCCGTAAAACCCGGGTACAGCCACTGCGAGTGCAGCACAGCAATCTTCCAAACCTGGCTACCAACCACAGGAAATTAAATCGTTGACTGTCAATATAGTTATTTACCAGAATATCTGATACAATCTGCTGCATTGATCTGGTGCACTTCGGTCTGCACCTCTTTCCAACGCGGCAATCCTTCCCGATTCGTCTCGAAATACTAAAGCAAGTTTCCGCCTAGACCGCCCCAAACAATACGTATTGGGTAGGCCGATCTCTGGAGAACATCCAAGCATGTCATTTGAATCCCTCGGCCTAAGGGCCGAATTACTCCGTGCTGTATCCGAAAAAGGTTACAACACCCCCTCACCCATTCAGTTACAGGCCATTCCACTCATTCTGGAAGGCCGCGACATTATGGGTGGTGCACAGACTGGCACAGGCAAAACAGCCGGCTTCACTCTGCCACTGCTACAACGACTCATGGCATCCAGCAAACCGGAAAAAGGCCGTCGCCCGCTCCGCGCCCTGATGCTGACCCCAACCCGTGAACTGGCCGCACAGGTTCATGAAAGTGTACAGAGCTATGGCAAACACCTGCCATTAAGGTCTACCGTTGTGTTTGGCGGTGTCAGTATCAACCCGCAAAAACAGAAGCTCATCAAGGGCGTCGATATCCTGGTCGCAACACCGGGCCGGTTACTGGACCATGTTAGCCAGCGCTCGGTCGATCTGTCAAAAATTGACATCCTGGTACTTGACGAAGCCGACCGCATGCTCGATATGGGTTTTATTCGCGATATCCGCAAGGTGCTCGCACTGATACCCAGGCAACGTCAGACATTACTGTTCTCGGCCACCTTCTCAAGTGATATCAAAAAACTGGCTAATGACCTGTTAAGGTCACCTGCACTGGTTGAGGTCGCAAAAGAAAACGTCGCCGTTGATAGCGTCACACAGGTCATCCATCCTGTAGACAAGAAACGTAAACGTGAACTGTTGTCTGCCCTGATAGGTGGCAACAACTGGCAGCAAGTGCTGGTATTCACCCGCACCAAGCATGGCGCCAACCGCCTGGCCGAACAGCTAAACACCGATGGCATCAGTTCTGCCGCGATACATGGTAACAAGAGCCAGGGTGCACGTACCCGTGCGCTGGCAGACTTTAAGGCCAGCAAGGTACGCGTACTGGTTGCAACCGATATCGCTGCACGCGGCATCGATATTGACCAGCTACCACATGTGGTCAACTATGAATTGCCGAACGTCGCTGAAGATTATGTTCACAGTATAGGCCGCACCGGGCGTGCCGGTAATGAAGGTGAGGCCATGTCACTAGTGTGTGTCGATGAACTGAAATTACTAAAAGATATCGAACGCCTGATTAAACGTGACATTCCCAGCGTCACCTTTGAAGGCTATGAACCCGACCCTTCTATCAAACCCGAACCCATTAACAATGGTCGCGGAGGAAGAGGAGGAAACGGCCAGCGTAAACATGCCTCACACAACCGCCGGGGTGGACAACCGTCAGCGCGTGGTGGCAACAATAACCGTTCAAAAGCCAACACTGGACAACGTCACCAAAGAGGCCGTTAATAAAATAAATGTAACAGGGCCGGGAAATCATTTCCTTGCCCTGTTTTTTTTCACCTGGCACTGGATTTCAATAACTTGTCTCCTATTTGGGTAATTTTAACCTTTCAAACACTCCCATTAGTATGCTATATAAACAATAAGGGCAGAATAATAAAAAATATTCAAAATTGATAAGGAGCTGATCATCATGCAAAACGGATACGATCCTGATTTTATTGGCGATGAGATTAATATTGAATTACCTTCGTTTCGTAGCCCTCTCAAGAAAAATGTTTTACGTAAATCCGGCATACTGCGTGACGACATTTATTCTGACCACATTCATTCTCCCTGGTAATGAATATGTATACGCGTCAGCTTATCTATTCTGCGTACAACATTGACCAGACAAAATTTCGTCCGAAAGTATCGGGTAAAGGAAAACGCACCTGGAAGATTGACAAAAATATAGGCCCTGAAAACCAGCTTGATAATACCTATTACAAAGACCGCAAGAATCCTGCAGGAGAAGAAATGCCCAATCCATATGATCGAGGCCACATGGTTATGCGCTTCAATAATATGTGGGGCTCAACAGATACCGAATCTGACAGGGCTGGTAAAGCTACTTTTATCTACGCCAACTCCTCACTTCAGCATAAAAATCTAAACAGAGATGAATGGCAAGCCATTGAACTGAAGATTGTTAGAAAATTCCAGCACGCTGAAAATGGCCGATTGTCAGTTTTTACAGGGCCAATCTTTGGTGCTCTTGACAGATTTATTAACCTGTCAGACAGTGACTCGGCACGTATACCTTCAGGATTTTTCAAAATAATATGCTATCAAAAAAAACATGGCAAACCCGGCGACGAACTCGGAGTACTGGCCTTCGCAGTATTTCAGGATGAAGTGGCACTAAGAGACAGAAGCGGCAACAGGACAATCAAGGAAAACGCATGCTACCAGGTAACAATAAGTGAAATTCAGGACTGGACAGGTATCCGATTCGACAAACAGCTGTATCAAAAGAATCCGCTCTTCTATCATGATCTGAAAGATCGAAATAGCGAACACAGCGTGTCATTTGCACCTGAAAGAATCCCGGTAAGAGGTACTGATAATATCGTATCGGATTCAAGTCACCAGAGAAAGAAAATTGAGCACCTGTCAATTCGAAAAGTAATCATTAATTCTGCCATGATTAATCCAAAGGGCCCTCAAAAAAGCGGTGAGTGGATCTCATTACATAACCGTGGTAACAAGAAAATAAAAATCGATGGATGGAGACTGGTTGACGGCCAGGGCAGAACCGGGACACTAACTGGCAGCATCGGCTCTGGCGAGTCCATTAAAATAAAAGGCAAGAACAAAGGTAAAGTTATGCTCAGCAATAGCGGCGGCAGCATGATGTTATATGACAAAGAAAACTGTTTGATTGACTACGTTACATGGTCAAAGCAACAAGTCAGAAGAACAGAAAAAGATGTTGCCTTTATATTTGATAATGCCAGTTAAAAACCGTGATAAAATGCACTGAGGCTCTGTTAGACAACAGGGCCTCAGTGCGTAAAACCGGTATTACTTCACGAGTACCCTGCTTATTTTATCTCTGATAACAACTTGGGATTTGTGACGAGCTTTCTAACACCATGTGCATGGTCTTCTTTAAATACATTTCCTTTGCACCACTTTCCAAGGCTATTGATATCTACCTTGCCACATTGAGGGCGAACACTCCAGGTAACCTGCATAGGTGAACATTGCTGCTCAGTATATTTAGGACCCGTAGTCGAACCCATGAACTCAACAGGCTTGCCCGTACCGGCTGGCAGCGCTTTTGCCTGATGATAGCCATTGACTACATTGCCACTGTAGGTCAAATCATTAAAATCAGGTGCTGATGAGTCATTCACAACGGTAAATACCTGAGTCTCAACACGAAGACTCGGGTTAACACAAGCCGCTGACAAACAAGAGCCTAAACCATGCCCGGGTTTAGTATCACAAGATGTATATACCCAATGCACCTCAATAGTATCTCCAGGTTTCAAGCCCTTGCACACCTTTTCTTTAGGGGGTGTCAACTCAGCCTTGCTAAGTGACTTACTCATGCTGCACTGGTACCCCCCGCCGTGACCATGCTCGCCTTCCCCTGCATAAATCGAGAAGTCTTTTGCCTTGTGCTCCGCATTATTATGAAAATGGATATTACACAGATTTAAATCCTTAAACCCAGGTGCGGTGGCGAAAATACGCTTGTTGGTGCCCGTGACGTTATCAATATCTCTAGGGGTTTGTGGGCCATAGCCTTCACAAGCAGCGCCACCATTTTCAGCCTGCGGGTGGTCACTGGCCATAGCCGTCGTGAAAAGTGTTCCCAGCGTTAGCACAATAAAAATAGTTCTTGTTATTGATATCATCAAACGTGCCTCTCTATATGTTGGTAATAAAAGATTCGTTTTAAAGCCGTAAGAATATGCCCTGACAGTTCCGGGATATGAGTGTCAATCCGGATGCGATTTTTTAGTCGCCTAAAGTGGGTATTTCGTCCGTAAAAAGGGGCTTCCCTCCCCGAAATGGAACATTATTATACATACAAAAGACATTTATTTCTACCAGTTAGAACGTTAGGCCAGGAAAACTACCCGCTTTACGGGCATGGGTTTAGGTGCGATTTAGCAAACAGTATGGATTTTGCACACTCACAATACGTGGTAAACCCGCTTGCTCTGCGCAATGAAGAAACTGCATCACACCCCATGGCGTTTCGTTTGACAGACCGATGTGACGAATCTTGCCTGCCTTTATCTGCTCGCCCAACGCTACCAGCGTTTCCATTATTGGAGTAAGCACCTCATTTGCAGGTGCATCAAACCCTAGCTTGCCAAAAAAGTTGGTTTCACGCTGCGGCCAGTGTAATTGATACAAATCGAGATAATCGGTCTGCAAGCGCTTAAGGCTGGCATCCAGAGCCAGAGGGATATCAGTACCATCAAAACGGCTTTTACCTTCACGGATGTGTGGAATCCAGTCCTCACCGGGGCCTGCCATCTTACTGGACAGTACAATCTGGTCACGTTTGCTGGCCCCAGGTCATGGTGCCCAGGCAAATAACACTGACATCAATATCAGTATTACCCAATTGTCGATATTGCATGTTGTTCACCTAAATATCAGCTGTCGTGCGATGATAACGTACTGTTTGAACTACTCGGTTCCCCGCCCTGACGCCACTCAATAACATCGGTATGACGTAATAGTTTACTCACCTCGCTAAGACCGGCCACAACTCGACCATCCCAGATCACCCGGAACTTAAAATTTTTATAAGGATCGAAACGATTCGGATTTACAGTATATTCTGCCGTGATAGCCTCCCGTCTTTACACCCCATTCACCATACTGGCGGGTGTAATAATATACAACTATACAATAATTCATGATTAAGTACACTATAGGCAACTTACTCTGAAACACGAAAGGTAGTATGACAGTGACTATTAACGAGCTTATCGAAAAAATCAAAAACCAGCCAGGCAATGTCAACTTTACTGAAGTTATCGAAACAATCGAAAACACCTACCACTACTCACCAAAACGCTTCAGCAACGGCACAGGAAATAATGCCATAATAAATGAAGCAGGCACCAACGAAGGATCATGTAAAATATTCGCTTTCGCAAAGCTACACAAACTGGATAAAAAACAGACACTGGCATGCTTTGGTAAATACTACAGAGACGATGTCCTGAGTCACCCGGATAATACAGACCATGCCAATATCCGTAATTTCATGAACTATGGCTGGGAAGGGATAACGGTAGAAGGTGAAGCATTGGCAATCAGGTAACGCTTCAACAAATACATAGCCTGTTCCTTATCTACTGCACCTGTATTTTAATCGCAGTAACACTGCCATTCATGTTGGGTTGTGCCTTTCCCTGAATTGAGTAACCTGGTGCAAGTTGAGCGAAATCTTCATATTTGACTATCGTTGCAGAATTTATCCATATCGTAATACCGTTCACTACAATATTATTTACACCAACAGAATCTATAACACCCGCAAGCTCAACTGTTCCTTTATTGGTATCCAGTACAGGTGCTACATTTATAGCGATGCTTGCGCTCCCCTGCAACACACCATCACTTACCGTTAGCAATAGTGTATAAGCTC